>Ga0070730_10003697_pt1 | contig 13641 bp, 11 predicted proteins | sample Coa_R1_3_FD_66447 | JGI IMG/M metagenome (GOLD analysis project Ga0070730, IMG submission 66447) | Surface soil microbial communities from Centralia Pennsylvania, which are recovering from an underground coalmine fire - Coalmine... | ecosystem: Environmental > Terrestrial > Soil > Unclassified ...
CGAGGCCACCACAAACATTGTCGACGGCTCCAGTTCCAGGTCCGCTTCGCCCCACACCTCCCGTTGCAATTCCACGCAGGCGTGAAACTCCTTGAGCGTCGCACATTTTCGAATCGCGATGGCCCCGCCTCGCTCTCCGCGCGGTGCTCCTCGAGATTCCGTCTTGGATTCTCCGCTCATGGTTTTGCCGTGGCCGCGCTTCGTGCCAGGTCTCGCTCCGCCCGCTTTGCCGCCTCCCACAATTCTTCCTTCTGCGCTCGTGGCACGTTCGCGAAAGCCTGCCCGCTCACCGCCGCCAGCCTCTCCATCTCCCGGAATCGCCGCGAAAACTTGGCATTGGCATTCTTCAACGCGATCTCCGGATCGACCTGCAAAAAACGCGCGAGATTCACCGCCGCAAACAGCAGATCGCCCATCTCTTCCTCGACGCGGGCCGCCTCTTTGCCGTCCGCGGCTTGCCGCAGCTCCTCGCACTCCTCGCGCAGCTTCTCGAAAATTCCCGCGGCCTCGCCCCAATCGAAGCCGGCCCGCGAAGCCTTGCGTGTCAACTGCAGACCCTCCATCGTCGCCGGCAACGTCCGGGGCACCCCGTCCAGAAGGGACTTCGATTCTTTCTCCGCCTTGGGCCCGCCTTGGCCACGCTCTCCCTGCCGCTCTTGCGCCTTGATCCGTTCCCAATTCCGCAAAACTTCCGCCGCGTCCCGCGCCCGCTTCGCTCCAAAGACGTGCGGATGCCGCCGCACCATCTTTTGGTGCACCTCGCGAACCACGTCGGCTGCCGTGAATCGCCCTTGCTCCGCGGCGATTTGCGAATGAAATACCACCTGCAACAGCAAGTCACCCATCTCGTTGGCGAATTTCGCATCATCGCCGCTGTTCATCGCGTCCAGCACTTCGTAAGCTTCCTCGATCAGGTACGTTCTCAGCGTAGCGTGGGTCTGCTCCCGATCCCACGGGCATCCGCCTGGCGCGCGCAGCCGCGCTTGCAACTCCACCAGCCGTTCGAACCATTCTCCGGCGGTCGGTTTCTTTTGCTTGCGCGATTTTCGCGGGATCGACGAACGCGATTTCGTTCTGGGCAATGGTTTCTTGCGGGAGGCCATCTTCCTTCCAAAAAGTGACGCGCTACAAACGTTTCACTCTACCGTCGCAACCCATATTTTGACAAGCAAGTAGGGGCGCAGCACGCTGCGCCCCATCTGGGGCAACCCGTAAGCCGGCCCACCGGCCGCGTCTTGCCCACTCCGCCTGCCCGCTATCCAAAACCCGCGCCCCAATGCTAAAATTGCGAATTACAAAATACTGAGGCACACACCTTTGTCCGACCACAAACCAGAAGAAGCTTTTCGTGTAATTGACCGCCGCCCGTTCACCGCCGAAGGCGAACTTCGCAAAGAAGTTGCCGAAGAGGAAGAGCGCGAAGCGCGACGCGAGGCCATGCGCTCACCCGCACCGCCGCCCGCTCCCGAGGCCGCCAAACTCACTCCCCAACCGCCGGCGGAGACTCCCAAGCGTTCGCCTGCCTTCGAGAACTTGATTCGAATGCTGGGCAGCAACGCCGCCATGGTCCTCGGCGCCTACGCCGATCCGCGCACCGGCCAACCCATGCTTGATCCTGACGCGGCCCGCGAATTCATCGATATGCTCGACGCGTTGCACGAAAAAACCAAGGGCAACCTCGCTCCCGAAGAAGATTCCCTGCTCCTCGATCTTCTCGGCAAGCTGAAAATGACCTATCTCGAAGTCAATCAGGCCGTAGCCCAGCAAGCTGCCGCCCAAGCCAAAGTTAAAACCCGCCCGTAGCGCTTGTCGTAGCTCTGGCATCTTGCCAGCGCGTGCGAAATTCCCAACTTCACGTCCGCTTCGGTACAATTTGATCTGGCAAATGTCTTCCGCTCCCATAAAACTTACTGTCCTCGGCTCCGGCACCTCCATGGGCGTCCCCTCGTTGGCCTGCCGCTGCCCGGTGTGCACTTCGCCAGATCCCCACGACAATCGCCTCCGCCCTTCCCTGTTGCTTTCCCGCCAAGGCCAAAACGTCGTCATCGACACCACTCCCGACTTCCGCCAGCAAGCCCTGCGTGTTGGACTCGATCGCCTGGACGCCATCCTGCTCACCCACGGGCACGCCGACCACATTCTCGGTTTCGACGACATTCGCCCCTTCAACATTCGCCAGAAATCTTCCTTGCCCGTCTACAGCACCGAAGAAACCTTCCGCATCCTGCGCCGCGCCTTTGCTTACGTCTTTGACGGCATCCCCAAGCAAAGCAGCATCCCCAGCGTGGATCTGCGCGTCATCACCGGCCCGTTCGAACTCATGGGTGTTCCCTTCGTGCCCGTGCCGCTGCTGCATGGCGATCTTGAGGTGCTCGGCTTTCGTTTCGGCCGCGCCGCTTATCTCACCGATTTCAGTTCCCTTCCGGAAACCTCCGCCGCATTGCTCGAAGACCTCGACGACCTGGTCATTGACGCCCTGCGCGACCTTCCTCATCCCATGCACCAGACCGTGGAACAAGCCCTCGCCCTAATCGAAAAATTGAAACCGCGCCGCGCCTGGTTCACCCACATTGCTCACGATCTACCGCACGCTGAAACCAACGATCGTTTGCGCAAGCTCGGCCTGCAGCACGTCCAGTTGGCCTACGATGGCTTGCAGTTCGACGTTTGCGTGGACGTACTCACTTTTTCTCCGCGCCGCTCCAGCACTGGCATCGCGCAGTCTGCCCCCACCAAGGTGTTTGCTTTCCGTTCGCCAGAGCAATGGGCCGCGCACTACGCCGCATCCGGTCGCGGCAGCGTCCTCGCCATCGGGAATTTTGACGGCATTCACCTGGGCCACCAAGCCATTCTCCGCGCCGCCGTCCAGCGCGCCGCGCAATCCAACGACGTCCCCACCGCGCTGACCTTCGACCCTTCCCCGCGCAAAGTCCTCCGCCCGGAATCCGCTCCGCTCCGTATTTCCACCAACGCCCAGCGCATGGCTTGGTTCGGCACCGTCGGCCTGGAAGCCGCCGTGGTCCTTCCCTTCACGCTCGATCTCGCGCGTCTCTCGCCCCAGGAATTCGTCGAACAAATCCTGGTACGCGGACTGCACATCCGCGCCGTCCTGGTCGGAGAGAATTTCCGCTTCGGCCACCAGCAAGCCGGCAACGTCGCCTTGCTCCACGAACTCGGCGCCCGCCACGGATTCACCGTCGAAATCATCCCCCCGGTTTCGCTCGACGGCGAAATCGTCTCCAGCACCGCCATCCGCCGCGAAATCGCCGCGGGCAGCGTTACCCATGCCGCCCGCCTCCTCGGCCGACCCTTCGCCCTAACCGGCGCAATCGTCTCCGGCACCGGCACCGGCCGCCGCTTCACCTTCCCCACCCTGAATCTCAAGCCGGACCAGGAGCTGCTGCCCGCCCGCGGCGTCTACGTCACCCGCACGCTGCTCGAGGGCGAAACCAAATCCCGCCGCTCGGTAACCAACGTGGGCCTGCGCCCCACCTTTAACGGCGCCTCTTTAAGCATAGAAACGCATCTACTCGATTTTTCCGGTGAAGTAACCGCTAGGCACCTCGAACTCCATTTCTGGAAGCGCCTCCGCGAAGAAAAAACATTCCCCACCCACGAACACCTCCGCGCCCAAATCGCCCAAGACATCGCCAACGCCCGCCGCTTCTTCACCCGCCTCCGCCGCTACCGTACCACCTCTCGGCTAACATAACGTTTCACCGAAGGGGCGCCGCAGCTTCTCCGTCTCTTCAGGAGACGGGGAGTTCCAGTCCCCGCGCACTAAGCACGCAGCGATCGGCTTCAGCCGCTGAAGAAAGCTTCTGAAGCATTTCACGTCGAACCTCTGACTTTCAATTCGCCCGAGCCTCGAAGGGAAGCGGGCTCTCCGCCGCTGTGGCGGCCGCAAAATGTTTTCACTGAGTCTCGAAGCGTCGCGGGCGCTTTCTGCAACGGCATCGAGATCGAAAACGGATCAGCAACTGCCCTAAGCCCCGTAGGCGCGCCATAGGTTAGCCCAACGCGTAAGCGCTGGGTCACTCACAACCAACAAAATCTTCTCAGCGCCGGAGGTGCGTCACACGCACTTCATTCGTTCTCCTTGGTGGAAGCCCCTGACTTCCATGACGCGCCGCAAGCGCGGTCGGCCACAGCGTTTTGTTTTTTCGGATGCTCGCAAATGACTTGCCATGCGTCTATATTGAAGCACTCCGGTTAACCCAGATGAAAGTTTGTTGTAGCAGTCCGGCCTCCATTTGCTACTGGCTAATCGTATCGCTGGCGGCGTGGGTAGTCTTGGCGATCGCTGGAATATTCTGGCATACGTTGCATGCGTCCGCGGCGGCCACCTGTTTGCTCGCTATGGCGGTTGGTTGCTTTGCAAATGGGCTCAAGAACAGGACCTATCACTGCCTGCTCACTGGGCCGCTATTTTTGATCGCCGCCATCCTGTTTCTTCTCACTGACCCGATCCAGGTCAAGCCTGGTTTCCTTTGGGCCGGAGTTCTTGTTGGAACTGCCACAGCATTTTTGATGGAATGGCGCTATGCCCAAAAGCTCACCGAATAGTTTATTCCCCCGTTGCTAAGCCCTCCGCGCCCAAATCGCCCAAGACATCGCCAGCGCCCGCCGCTTCTTCACCCGCCTCCGCCGGTACCACACCGCCCGTCAGGCTCCGGTCCGTATCCCTGACTAGCTTCTTCCATCGATACTCTGCGAACTTTGTCAGGGTTATAATCGCAGACACCTATGACCCTGGATTCGCCAACAAAGCTAGGACCCTATGAGATCGTTGAACGCCTCGGTGCAGGCGGAATGGGCGAAGTGTATCGGGCACGCGATACGCGGTTGCGCCGCAGTGTTGCGATCAAAATTCTGCCTGATGAATTCTCGGCAGACGCTGATCGGTTAAGCCGCTTCGAGCGAGAAGCGCGCTCGGCCTCTGCGCTCAACCACCCCAATATCGTTACTATCTACGAACTCGGACAGGACGGTTCCACACACTACATAGCGATGGAGTTGGTAGAGGGAAAGACGCTGCGCGAGCTGCTTGTCGCCGGTTTCCTGCCAATACGAAAAGCAATCGAACTCGCGGCGCAGATTGCAGAGGGATTGGCCAAGGCACATGAAGCGGGCATCGCACACCGGGACTTGAAACCCGAGAACTTGATTGTCACGCCTGATGGGTTTGTCAAAATCCTCGACTTTGGCTTGGCGAAGTTCGCACCCACCAATGAAGAGCTGAACGCACTGTCCACCACGCGGACGCAATCGGGTCTAATTATGGGTACTTTGCCATACATGTCGCCGGAGCAGGCAAGCGGTAATCCGTTGGACACCCGCTCCGACCAGTTCTCTTTTGGCGCGGTGCTCTACGAGATGGTGACTGGAAAGCGCCCGTTTCGAAAAGGCACAGCGGCGGCAACACTGGTAGCCATTCTCCAGGAACAAGCCGAGCCGATAGCCGCACAAAACCCCGACGCCCCCGCGCCGCTGTGTTGGGCTATCGATCGATGTCTGGCAAAAGAACCTGGAAAACGCTACGCCTCAACCAGAGATCTTGCACGTGAACTCGCAACCATACGCGACCGTTTCTCAGACAAACCGGCTAGAGCAGCAGAGGCGCGGCCGACCACCATTCCGGTACAGCGGACCGGGTTTGTAGGCCGCGAAAAGGAAGTAACCGCGGCAAGAGAACTCCTGTTGCGCCAAGATGTCCGTCTGCTCACTGTCACCGGCCCAGGCGGGATCGGCAAAACGCGTCTCGCGGTGGAAGTGGCGAATGGCCTCATCGAGCATTTCTCAGGGGGGATTCATTTTGTACCTCTCTCGTCGCTTTGCGATCCGGGCTTAGTTGCTTCCGTGATTGTTCAGACCTTGGGTATCCGAGAGGCTGGAGGTCAGTCGCCCCTCGAAGTACTCAACAAAAGCTTACGGGATTCATTGGGCGCACCAATGCTATTCCTGCTGGACAATTTCGAGCACCTGGTTCAGGCGGCACCTGTTGTGGCGGAGTTGCTGGCTATGAGTCTGAATCTCAAAATTCTAGTGACGAGTCGCGCAGCGTTGCATGTGTACGGAGAGCGTGAATTTCCGGTGCCGCCTCTTGCGCTGCCGGATTCGCGTTCCATGCCTTCGGTGGAGGTACTGTCACACTACCCAGCGGTGGCGCTGTTCGCACAACGCGCCGTTGCTGCCAAGCCAGATTTTGAACTGAACCGGGAAAACGCGCTTGCCGTCGCCGAGGTCTGCGCCCGGCTGGACGGTCTACCCCTGGCGATCGAGCTCGCAGCCGCCCGGGTCAAAGTCCTTTCGCCCGCGGCCATGCGGACTCGGCTGGCAAGCCGTTTACAGTTGCTGACCGGTGGCGCGCGAGACCTACCGCAGAGGCAGCAGACCCTGCGCGCTGCCATGGATTGGAGCTACGATCTGTTGAACGCTGCCGAGCAGAAGCTTTTCCGAAGAGTTTCCGTATTTGTGGGGGGATGCAATCTGGAAGGCGTGGAAGCTGTGTGCGACACCAAAGGCGATCTCGATCTGGACCTGCTCGACGGTATGGCATCCTTGGTAGACAAAAGCCTCCTCCAGCAGGTCGAGCAGACGGACGGTGAATCGCGGTTTGCGATGCTGGAAACGATTCGCGAGTACGCCCGGGAAAAACTGAAAGCAAGCGGGGAGGAGGCTCTGACAAGGCGCGCCCACGCCGCCTATTGCCTGGTGCTGGCAGAAGAGGAGGTAACAGAGCCGAGCGGAGCAGAAGGAGAGGAATGGTTGAAACACTTCGCCCTGGAACATGACAATTTTCGCGCGGGCCTCGAGTGGCTCACAGAAACCGGAGATGCAGACTGGGGACTGCGCCTCGGCTCCGCCCTGTTTCGCTACTGGGAGACGCGAGAGTACCTCAATGAAGGCAGAGACAGGCTCGGTAAGCTACTCAAGCTCCCTGGAGCCCTGGCTCCCACCAAGGCCCGCGCTCGTGCGCTATTTGCCGCAGGGGTGCTCGCGGGAGAGCAGGGAGATTACGCATCAGCAAATGCACTCGTCAGGGAAAGCCTCGATATCTCACGTCAGTTGGGCGACACGCAGGGTGTCGCCGTCTCGCTCAACGCGCTGGCGGTCCTTGCGCGGGACCGGGGGGACGTCGCTCGCGCGCACTCGCTGTGCGAAGAAAGCCTGGAGGCGTGGAGAGAATTGGGGGACCTGAAAGCGGTGGCGCGCTCCCTCAGTAACCTGGCGAACATGGTTACTTTGCAAGGTGACTATGCCCGCGCACGCTCCCTCTATGCGGAATGCTTCTCCATCTTCCGAGGGCTTGGTGATCGAACAGGCGTCGCTTGGTCGCTGAACCACCAAGGGGACGTCGCTCGTGATCAGGGCGATAGCGCAGCCGCCCGGGAATTGTACGAACAGGGTCTGGTTATTTTTCGAGAACTGGGTGACCGCTGGGGCATTGCGGGCACTCTGGCTGATCTGGGAACCTTGGCCCGGGAACAGCAGAACTGTCCCGCAGCTCTTGCTCTCTACCGGGAAAGCTTAAGGATTTTCCACGAACTAGGCCATAAACGCGGAATTGCCCGCCTGTTGGAGTGTCTGGCGTGCTCGGCCGCGGCCCAATTCGAGGCACAACGTTCGCTGCGGCTGGCCGGTGCAGCTGCGGCGCTGCGCCAGAATATTGGTGCTCCGCTTACGCCAGCGGAGCAGCACAAACTGGATGCCATTCTGGATCCGACCCGGAAGGCACTGACCAACACCGCAGGCGCGACCGCCTGGTTGGAAGGTTGGGCTTTGCCGGTCGAAAAAGCAATTGAGGAAGTGCTTGCCTCTGAGGGGGAATCACTTCCTGGTTAGCGCCCGCGCGGGCTAACCCCGACAGCAAAGGGAATCAGCATCCCGCCGGAATTTAGTCAGTGATTATTCTGCGCTCGAGGGGTCGATGAGTCGGCGCACTGCGGAGACACGATTAGCAGGAATGCCTACGCGCTTAGCGTGTTCCTGAATGATAGCTTCGTCCGCAGCGAGGTAGACGCAGTATACTTTGTCACCGGTCACATAGCTGTGAAGCCACTGAATCTCGGGACCCAATCCCTTCAAAACGTTGACGGACTTCTGGGAGATTTCCCGCAGTTCCGCGTCGGTTAGTTTTCCGGCTCCCGCCACTTCGCGTTCTATAACGTATTTGGGCATGAACATTCCCGATCCGCACGCATGCTATCATGCTGCCGGAATGGCTTCAAGACGCATTGGCAAAGGCTATCCGTCAGCCCTAAGAATCGCCAAAAAATGAGGCTCAATGGATCTTCGATCTCTACAAAAGCCGCTGAAAGAGATGTACCGCAGTGACCCAAGCGCTTCGCAAATCACAATCCGGGCGAAAGGTGGGCAGGCCGATGCTCCTGTGGCATGCTCGGTCGATATCGGGCGTGCTATCTACCACGCCGAAGCCCACAAGGGCGTCGGCGGCGCCGGTGCCGGGGCCTGTTCCGGTGACCTCTTACTTGGGGCTCTGGCGGCTTGCGCGCAGATCACCTGTCAAATGGTGGCTGCGGCGATGGGCGTTCCCACCGAACGCATTGGGCTCACGGTGGAAGGACAACTGGATCTTCGTGGTACCCTGGGCATATCGAAAGATGTGCCCGTCGGTTTTGAGAGCATTCGTCTCCATTTTGATATCGTTGCGCCCAAAGCAACTCCGGAACAATTGAGTGGATTGAAAGAAAAAACGGAACAGTATTGCGTGGTCATGCAAACCTTGTTGCGGCCACCGAAACTTCAAACCGACTGGGTCACCGCTTAACCAGAAGGCGGGTGGCGCAACCCTTTGGCATTTGGCATTTCAAAGGGTACGGTCTTTGACCCTTAAGCGCAGGCGAGGTGAACGCGCGGGGCGGGGATGGGAGCGGCCGAGTTCTTTGGCGGTTTTGATCCGTTCCTGGATGATGATTTCGACGTTGGCGAGCTAAGCCTGACAGGGGCTATGCAAAAAGGCGCAGGCACTCGGTCTGTCGTCCCCTCAACATGCTTGACCCGCGCCCCCAAGCCATGGCACCATGTTGATACAATGTTTCTACAGGGAGGTGGGAACCGCCATGAAGGCCGTGGTCAAGAAATGGGGTAACAGCGCCTCGGTGCGAATTCCGTCCGCCGTCCTCCAGGCCGCGAAACTCCGCTTGGAGGATTCCGTGGACGTGCGTGAGGAATCCGGCCGCATTGTCATCGAGCCTGTCCCGCGCAAGGAATACGATCTTTCGGAACTCCTCAAAAGAATCACTCCCGAGAATTTGCACGAGGAAGCCGAGTTTGGCGGACCAGTAGGCAAAGAGGCCTGGTGATGCCTCCTAGGTATGTGCCCGATGCAGGTGACATTGTCTGGATCAGCTTTGACCCGCAAGCCGGGCATGAACAGGCTGGACACCGCCCCGCTGTGGTGCTGAGCCCGGCCGCTTACAACACAAAGACCAGCCTAATGCTCTGCTGCCCCATGACTACCCAGATCAAGAACTATCCCTTCGAGGTGTTCATTGCCGGGCCGGCACGCAGCGTTGTCCTCGCAGACCAAATTAAGAGCCTCGATTGGCGCAGGAGGCGCGCTAAGCGAAAAGGCGCGTTATCTCCTGCGGAATTGGCAGAGATCCGCGCCAAAATCCGTGCACTCATTGGCTAGCCTATCCTTCTTCCCGTTTGCCACTTTTGACACCTATCGAGCATCTTCGAGACCGGAAACTAGGGGCGGAGCTTGCCTGCGGCGAGAGCTTTCAAGGCGCGGAGGCGGGCGTCGAGTTCGGCGGGGGTCAGGCGGCCCTGGCGGTACAGCGTGCGCAGAAAGTTCGGGGCCGTGCGATCGCCCTTGCGCGTGTTGCACTCGATGCAGCAGGAAACCAGGTTGCGGTAGGAATTGCGTCCAAAGCGCACGCGGGGCACGACGTGGTCGAGGCACCGCATGTTCGCGCTGGCGCGGCGGAGGCAGTAAAAGCAAGCACCGCGTTCGCGATCGTGAATAGCTTTGCGCAGCGCCCAAGTTTTCCAGAAATCCGTGGTTTCCAGGCTTGAGGCAGGAGGCTCTCCCGCGGCGTCCAGCCCCACAGCGCCCGAGGCTATTGACGCGCCATTTTTGCCCGGGCGGATCGCGCGGATCTTCTCCGGCAGGCGCATCTCCGCCAGATGGCCGCTCTTGCTGCGTTCCAGCACGCGCAAAGCCCCTAGCTCATCCAGCCGCCGCACCGCCTGCCGCGCCGCTCCGATGGACAGACCCAAAGTGCGAGCTAAGGCGATAACCGCAAACTGCAGGCGCAGCTTGCCGATCACGAGCGAATGGCGCAGCAGATAGCAATAGACCGCGCGCTCCTTGACGCTCAGGCCGAGACGCGGGGCCAGAACATCCTCAAACTGCATCCAGAGGAGTCCGGGGTTCAGTTTTTTGGGTTTCATGTGCAGATCCTTGAAAAGAGAAAGCAGATGTGGAAAGCAGAAACAGAAGCCAACAGTTCAACCCCAGCGAATGTAGGGGCACGGGACACCCGTGCCCGTCTCTGACGCACCATCGACACTCGCCACGGCTGGCAGCCAGCAGTTGCAAGGGAGAAACACGGGTCTAAAGACCCGCCACTACGGGGCTCAAGGCGTCAGTCGAGAGAAGACAGAGGTCAGAGCACAGAGATGACGGAGAACAGCAACGGCAGAGAGGAAGACGAAGACAAAAGGGGCTACAGGGAGCGACGCCTGCGCCACAAAAGAAAAAGCCCCGAACAGTGTCGGGGCGTAGTTTCTTACGTGTGTATCGTACCAAGTCCGTAAAGCTCTAGTCAAGGACAGAATTAGTTCGATGACACGTCAATTTTAATTTTGACCTATACAACTTCAACGGGACGCGTCGTCGCGGCGTGCGCTTGTAGTGGCCGGTCTTCAGACCGGTCCGGCAGGCTACGGCGAAGCGGGGAAGCCACCCCCATCGCTTCGGTCGTTGAAGCTCTGCGAATTCATCCCTACCTCGGCCGCGTCGCCCCTGAACCCGGCATCCGTGAACTCGTCATCGGCGGCACTCCGTATACCATCCTCTATCGCGTCCGCGCCAACCGCCTCATCATCTCCACCATCTCCCACGCCTCCTAATCCAGATAAGCTCCCAACCCGCGCGTGCCTTCGGCAGATGCAGGGCACGAACGTCGAGTCGTGAGTCTTTCCGTCTGGGGCGCAACCGCGAAGTTCCTTGTAGTGGCCGGTCTTTAGACCGGTACGAGAGGGCGGCAACGTTAAGGAAGAAAGCGAGAAGAGAAAAGAACGGGTCTAAAGACCCGCCACTACAGGGAGGGAGTTTTCCAGGGAGCGGACCAGGACGGCTCTGGCGAGGAACTTTTGATCCAATCGATGGTTTCGCTACCGGAAAAAGGAAATTCTTGTGGATGTGCGCAGAGTTTCTTGCGGACGGGATTCCACCAGATGTAGCACGCAACATCCTCGATCCGGTCCGAGGGCCGCAGAATATGGTCGTAATAACTCATTTCCCAGAGACGGCGGCGGTGAGATTTGCGAAACGCAAAGGCGGAGCGTTGTTTGAAGACGCGGACGAATTCGCGCAAGTCCGAACGGTCGTGAAGGCCGTCGGCAAGAACGTGAGAATGGTCCGGCATCAGGCAATAAGCATGCAACAGGAGGGCGTGTGTGGCGGCGCATTGAAGCAGCAGGGCAAGGACGCTTTGGGCCGTGGCTGGGTTTCGGAGAAAAGGGGCGCGGCGGTCGCAGCAGATGGTGACGAAATACGCCTGACGCCCGAAATAGTTTTGCGGCGAAAGACGAGCGACTCGGCGATGGAGAGGCATGCCACGCAGTAATTTACAGCACAATGTATCGTTGCGGTGAGGGATGATTGCGGGCCGGTCTTCAGTTGTAGTGGCCGGTCTTTAGACCGGTACGAAGGGCGCGGAAACGCAAGGAAAAAAGCAAGAAAAAAGCGCGGGTCTAAAGACCCGCCACTACAACTGCTTTTCCAGGCACTCGGCGCAGTAGCCGCCGACTTCGGTGCGCGACACGGTCACCTTCATGTGAAAATCCCGCGCGATCTGCTGCTTCAACTGCTCGTACAGCCGGCTTTCAAACTCGCGCACTTTCCCGCAGCGCAAACACGCCACATGAATATGATCCCGCGGACCATGGGTCTCGTAATAATGGCGGTCCCCGCGCAAATGCAGCAGGTCCAGCTCGTCAATCAATCCATGTTTTTTGAGGAGGTCAATCGTGCGGTAAACGGTAACCAGCGCCACGCCAGCATCAATGCGCTGCGCCCGCTCCAGAATCTGGTCCACGTCCAGGTGCTGCTCGGCGTCGTCCATCACCTGCAAAATCACGCGCCGCTGCCGCGTCAGGCGAATGCGCCGCTGGCCCAGCGCCTGCTGCAGTCGGCCCGTTGTTTCCGCGGTGTTGAGGCGCTCACCGGTGGAAGCCCGGTGCTGCGGCGATACTGGCATGCTTTCTCCGCGTGCGGCGCTCAGCGAGCTAGCCAGGTTGCGCTCAGGAGTGAATTGGCAGCAGCCGCACCACGTCATTGTACATAACGATGGCAAACACCACCAACAGGAACACCAGCCCGACCTGCACAAAGCGCTCCTTGAACGCCAGGCTCATGTCCCGCCGCAAAATTCCCTCGATCCCCAGCAGCAGGATGTGGCCGCCGTCCAGAATCGGAATCGGCAGCAGATTCAGAATTCCCAAATTCACGCTGATCAGCACCATCAAGGAAATAATCGCCAGCGGGCCTTTCTTCGCCGCCTGCCCCGCCGCCCGCGAAATTCCCACCGGCCCCTGCAACTGCTTCAGCGAAACGCGCCCGCTGAACAATTGGCCGACGATTCCCGCGGTTTCCCTGATTTTCTCCACCGTGACCAGCCCGGCATATTGCCCGCCTTCGCCAAAGGAAACGCGCTTGAACGCGGTCTCTTCGTGAACCTGCACGCCAATCTGGTAAATCGTTTCGCCGCGCTCGTTGGCGGCCGCTTGCGGCGTCACCACCACATGCAACGCCTGCCCTTTACGCTCGATGTCCAGCGCCACCGGTTTGCCGTTCGATCCGCGAATCCGTTCGGTAAGCTCGCCCCACCACTGCACCGGGTTTCCGTCCACCGCGGTGATCAAATCGTTTTCTTTCATTCCCGCGCGCTGCGCCGGCAAACCCGGAGCCACGTCTTCCACCACCGGGCGGATCGGTGCGAACCCCAGCAGCCGCTCCGGCTGCTCCACCGACTTTTGGTCCACCCCAACGCTGACCGTTCGGCGCGTCCCGGCCTCTTCCACTTCCATCGCCAGCTTGCTTCCGGGCGTCACCTTGCTCAACACTTTCTCCGCTTGCTCCCAATCCGGATTTGCTTCTCCGTTCAACGCCACCACTCGGTCCCCGGCATGCAAGCCCGCAGCCGCGGCGGGAGAATCCGCGGGCACTCCCGTGACTTGCACCGGCTTATCCTGATACGCCGGATATGGAATCCCCTGGCTGACGAAATACGCGGTCAGCAACAACACCGGAAAAAGCAAATTCACCAATGGCCCGGAAAACGAAATGATCGCGCGCTGCCAACGCGGCTTGCTGATCAATTCATCCGGAGCTCCGGTCACCGGCCCCTGCACCTGCGGATACGCTGCGTACGTTTTCTCGTCCTT
>Ga0070730_10003698_pt1 | contig 13639 bp, 13 predicted proteins | sample Coa_R1_3_FD_66447 | JGI IMG/M metagenome (GOLD analysis project Ga0070730, IMG submission 66447) | Surface soil microbial communities from Centralia Pennsylvania, which are recovering from an underground coalmine fire - Coalmine... | ecosystem: Environmental > Terrestrial > Soil > Unclassified ...
CTGCCCGGCCGAATTGAGTATACCCTGCCCGGTGAGCGAAACGGTCGACAGCCCGGCGTAGGTGAGCGGCAGGAGCCGGCCCAGGCTCACAATCAATTGATTTGAATTGTTGACCATCCAGTCGTGCAGGCTTTGATAGTTGCTTGGCAGCGTGGCAGCGATGGCGAGGCTCTGTTCGGCGATTAGTGGAAAGAGCAGTAGTAAGAAGCCAATGAGGAGCGCCAGCAGCAGCAAGTACACCAGGATGACCCCGGCCATGCGCGGCACACCGCGCCAGTAGAGCCAGACCACCACCGGCCGGATGACCGTGCCGATGACAATGGCGATGAACAAAATGAAAACCACCTGGTTGAACAGGTACAGCAGCCAGAAGGCGATCGCCACCAGCGCCAGGGTTAGGGTGGCGCCCACCACCCGGCGGAAGGTCCACTCGGGGATGGGCGCATCCATATCCATGGCCTATTTTGCCTCGCGCCGGCCGTGGAGCATGTCGAGCCCCTGCGCGGCCAGCCCCAGCTGGGCAATCAAGAGCCAAACGAGCACAAAGGTGAGCACCCAGGCGACCGTGGTCACCCAGGTCGGGGCCACCACTTGTGTGGCTTCCACGCTCTGCTTGAGCTGGGCGGTGACGCTTTGATATTGGGCGATGACGGTCTGCGCGCTGCCGAGCGTATCGCTGATGCCTTTGGTGGTATCCGAGATATTGTTGAGCTCGGTTTCCACGACGCTCAAGTTCGTTTTGCCATCTGCCAGGCTGGCATTAATGGCGGCAAACGACGGCGTCAATGCGTCCAGGCTGGTTGAAACCTGGGCCAGGGCCGTGTGCAGCGGGACAGCCGGTTGATAGGCGGCCACCGGGGAAAAGGGAATGCTGGTCAAGGCGGCCAACACATTGTCGATGAGCAGGGCGCTGCCCTGGGCCGAGGCCAGCGAAGTCTGCGTGGCGCTGACGGCAGCCGGGAAGTCTTTGCCGGTGAGGCTGGTTAACGAATCGAGCATCGGGGTCGTGTCATGGATCGTCTGAGCCAGCGCGTGGGTGGTGGTCTGCAGCGAAGCAACGTCGACCGTGGTGGTTTGCACCACCTGCCCGACGATGGTGAGGCCTTGCTGGGTGGTGGCCAGCGTCTGATCGAACAAGTCCAGGTTATACGTCACCGTTTGGGTCACAATCGGCCGCAGGCGCCAGACCTGGATCAGGCCCAGGACACTGAAAATAATCCCAGCCACGGCCGCGACAATGAACACAAAGCCTATCAGTCTTCTAAGCATCTGTTGACCCTCCCAATGATTGCGTCCTGGCCCGTCTTGGCCAGGCGGCTCAACGCCAGCTTCCGGCTATTGTCCCCAGTAGCCGCGGGCGGCGCTTTGGGCGCCGGCGTCGGTGGCCTGGTCCGCGTTGGCGAGGCGCGGGGCGCCGGCCAGCCGGTTGCTATCGGCCAGCAGGACCAATTCAATTTTAGCGCCCGGCTGGAGCGCGGCGGCTGGGATGTTGGTCTTGGCCAGCGGCAGCAGGATCAGCCCCGGATTGTCTTTCAGGCTGACCACATAAAAACCCATCTTGCCGCTTTCGGGTTCCAGGATGCCGTCCTGGATGACGCCCAGCAGGTTCTGGTTGCCATCTTTCAATTGGGCGCCGATCAGTTGCGTGGCATAGGCGATCTTTTGCACCTGGCCGCTGGTGGCATTACACACGCTGCTGAGCTTGCCAACGCGCACCGTGCGCTGCCAGTAGTCGCGCACCGGCTGCTCCCAGCTGGTGGGCAGCAGCGCCAGCGCATCGGGGAAGGCCGGGGCGCCCTTGAGCCGAGCGGGGGTCAGCGACAGGATGATGGCTTTGGCCTGGGCGTCGATGATGCCGCTATTAATGGTGACGGCTTCGAACGGGATGAGCAGTTTTTGGCCCGCCGGCACGCTCAGCCCGGCGGCGGGAGCGACCGTGAAGTAAATGATATAGGTTTCGCAAGTGTTGATGACGTAATCCGAGATCTGGCCGATCGCGGTGTTATTGAGGCCCTGCACCTGGAACTGGAGCAGGTTGGACAGGCGGGTGAGCTCGGCGCGGCGCTCGGGGGGCCGGATGCTGGCCGCGCTGGATTGGGGCGGCATGTGCGTCGGGCCGGCATCCGGCACGGCGGTCGCGGGTGCTGGGGCCGGCGTTGGTTTGCCGGCGCTGGCAGCGTCGGCGCTGGCAGCAGCGGTGCTGGTGGTGTTGCTCGGCGCGGAAGTGGGTGTTGAACCTTGCGCGGCCGATTGGCAGGCCGCCAGGCTCAGGGCGAGAGCGAGCAAGAGTGATTGGGGTCGTTTTTTTGCGGCTAGGGACATGCGACTCCTGAGTTGGGCTCTGCCGGGCGCGATGGCCAATTCGTTGGCCAGAGGGTTATCGAAACCTTTAACAACGAGTATAGTGAGGGCGAGTCTCAACAGCGTCACAAGTGGCGCTCGGGCGGCTGGCCGGGCTGGGCCAAGGCGCCGAGGGGGCTGCGGCCGTAGGCGAAGCACACGGTGTGAGCCCTGGGCAGACACATAGGCGTGTGGCGGCCCCTACGGATCCCAAACAGGTCTCCTGATCATACACTAGGAGAGGAGCTGGGCATGCAACTGAAAAACTACGCCGGCGCCGGCGAGGTGCTCCTGGATGGCGCGCATTTTTGTTGGGTCCAATACAGCCTGCGCCTGGACCAGGAACCGGCCGACAGCCAGCCTAAAATGTCGGGCGAGGTCACCATCAGCACCGGGGAGCAGTTGGCCGGCGCAGTGTTCAAGATGGAAGCCGGTCGAGAATATACGCTGGTCCTGGCGGACAAGACCACGTCGAGGCGCGTCACCCTGGTGAGCGATGACCCGGTCCGCGGTGTGTGGCAGGTCATTTTTCATCCCGGACAAACGCCGCCATAGCGCCAAACCGCCGAGCCCGTAATGATGGTTTTGCTCGGCCTGCCGTGGATATAATTCCCGTATCCGCGAAAGGAACCCAAACATGTTCAAAGATGCGCCCGCATTCAGCAGCTTCTCGGTCAACGACATTGCCGCCGCCAAAGCCTTTTATGCCGATACACTCGGCGTGACGGTGAGCGAACAGATGGGCCGGCTCATGCTGCTATTGGCCGGTGGCGGCCAGGTCATGATTTACGCCAGGCCGGATCACGCCCCGGCGGCATTCACCGTGCTCAACTTTCACGTGGCCGATATCGGCCAGGCAGTGGCTGAGCTAACCCGGCGGGGGGTGACCTTTGAGCACTATCCCGAGCTCAAGACCGACGCCCAGGGTATCGTGCATGACAAGCGCGGGCCGTATATTGCCTGGTTCAAGGACCCGGCGGGCAATATCGTGTCGGTGCTGGAAGCACGCTGAGAAGACAGACTCCTATGGCAGCGAGGCTGGCCCGGGCGGTGGATTTTCTGACAGCACCAGGCCGGCGCGCGGCGGCTGGGTGAAGTCAAAATCCTGGCTCAGGTCGCCCAACTTGGAGACGGCCTCACGCACGGTCGGGCGCGGGTCGGGGCGCCCGTCCGTCTTGGGGTCCAGGCGCTGGCCGCCCAAGAAGTCGTCTTCAATGAACTTCAAGTAAGCATCAAAGCTCAGGGTCTGATGGTCGATGACGCCCTGGCGGGCATAGGGGCTGATAACCAGACCCGGCACCCGCAGCCCATAGCCGTTCTGGTCCACCACCGGCGGCACCACGTGGTCATAAAACCCGCCCCAGTCATCCCAGGTCAAGAAAATGGCCGTGCTGTTCCAGTCTGGCCCCTGCATGGCGGCGTTAACCAGGCTGGTCACATAGGCCTGGCCGGTGTGGACGGACCCTGGTGGGTGCTCGCTGACCGTGCCTTCGGGCACGATCCAGGTCACCGACGGCAGGGTGCCAGCTTTGGTGGCGGTGAAGTACTGGTCGATCGTCTGAATGTTCGCCAGTTGGCCGTCCTGCTTGACGGTGTCGAAGGCCGGCAGCGGGTTCCAGATACCAGGGACATCTCTGGTCTGGGGCTTGGCCTGGCAGAGCATGGCGTCATCCGAGCAATCCGGCTCGCTGCCCTCGCTCAGGTAATAGGCCCATGAGATATTGGCCTGGTGCAGCAGGTAGGTCAGGTCCGTCCAGGCATAATCGTTCTTAGAAGTGTTCAGCTTGCTGGGCGGGCCATCCAGGGCGTTCACGCAGCTCGTCACGTCGCCGGGGCGGTTGCAGTAAGCGGACCAGCCCGACACCAGGAACAGGTGCGAGGGCAGGCTCCACGACGCGTTCGGCTCGAACATCTTGTCTTGCAAGACGAAGTTCTGCGCGTAGGCCCAATAGTTAGGAATCTCGCGCGCATCGTGCCAGCCCATCACATCCGGCGTCTGGCTCAGCGAGCACCCGGGCGTGTCCGGGTTCTTGCAGGCCCTCTGCCCCCCGCGGAAGGCCTGGATAAAGCCGTTCATCGCTCCCCCGTTGATATCGGTCACCGCCGAGGCCGCGGAGTGCGGCCCGCCGGCGTTGACATCATTCGCGTTGTGATAGGGCTTCACGCACTGGCCGGTCTTGGGGTCGTTCACGCACACGGTGGGCGTGCCATTCTGCATGGGGATGCCGTTGGCGCCGGGGTAGGTGCCAAAATACGTATCGAATGAACGGTTTTCCTGCATGATGATGATGATGTGCTGGATCTTATGGATGCCGGAGCTGCTGCCAGTTGGCTGGGTGGGCTGCGGCGCCTGGGTGGGGCTGGCGGCGGTGGGTTTGGGGGGCTGGGTGGCGCGTTTGGGCTGGGTGGGGGCCGGCGCCTGGGTGGGCGCCTGGGTTGGCGGCGCGGCTGTGTCGGTAGCCGCGACGGTGGACGGCGGGGTGGGAGCCGTCGTTGGACCGGCCAGCGAGCACGCCATCAGCATGACCAGCACTGCCAAACTGCCGACAAACCGCCGCCAGTGGGACATTCAGGCCTCCAATGGGACCGCGTCAAGACTAAGAGTGTATGACCGCTGGCCGGGGACTGCAATTAATAATTGATGAGTATTACCCGAAATTCAATGGATGGCGACCGTGCTTTGCACGGTCGCCGCCGATTGAATTTCCGGAAAAGGATCACAGACAGCGCCAGGCCCGCACCGGACGGGATATAATTTTCTCAGCGCGTGAAGCCGCGTGGCTCAAACACCGCGGAGCGACAGATTGATGCCTTCCAAGACCGACATCCTCACGCTTGGGACCGACCAATTGCTGGGCTGGCTCGTCAATGCCTTTGTTGACAACGACGCCACGCTCCTGGCGCGCGCGGTGGTGCTGCTGGCGCGTTTCCAGCGCCGGCATAAACCGGTGCAGGGTGAAAATACGCCGGCACACAAAGCGGAAGAACCGCATGGCCCATTCAAGGTCCGGCGCGCCCATCAGCAGGGCGACCTGTTCATTTTTGTGCCGCGCAGCCTGGAGAGCTACCTGATTGACGAGGCCACCGGCCGCTACGGCTACTCGCACGTGGCCCTGGACTGCGGAGAAAACGATCTGGCGACCGGCAAGCCGGTGATGATCGAAGCCACCATGCACAATGTGGTGCACCGCAGCTTCCAGGATAACTATGGGCCGCGCCCGTTCATCCGCCTGCCGCTGCGGGCCGTGGGCATCCCGGTGGCCGCGGTATGCCAATGCGCCCAGTCGATGTTGGGCGAACCGTACGACTCGCTGGAAGCGCTCACCTGGGGCGACGTGCATGACCCGGCCAAACAAATTTGCACCGGGCTGGTGGGCGACTGCCTGCCAAAGGCCGTGCAGGCAGCCATTGCGCGCGCTGGCCGTGCCGGCGGGCTGGGCCGCCAGGCGGTGAGCGCCCACCGCCGGGCCGGCAAGCTGGTGGAGCTCTTCGTCAGCCCGAATGCCTTTGCGAAATTCTTCGGCGCGCCGCAAGGCCGGGAAATCACCCAGCCCGATGAACCCATAACGCCACGCCTCCGCCGCGGCAGATCGGCTGCCTGGCGCTGGTTGCCGCTGTTGGCCGGGCTGGGTGCCGGCTGTGGCTTGTTGCTCTGGTGGCTGTGGCGCCAGCCGCGCGGCCCTCAACAAGGTTGAATGGGATTTTATCCCCACACGGCCTATCGCCATCACATTGTGATGGCGATAGGCCGTGTGGGACTTTATGGCTTCCAGTTTACACGGCCCAGCCGCCCGATCAGAAAGAAGTTCGACGCCAGCCGGTAGCGCCCGAAGGCGAAGTAGGCCTTGCCCAACAACAGGTCCGCGTTGGCCGGGTCGGGCTGAACCACGTAGTCGCGCAGGCGGCGCTCAATGGCGCGCGGCGGGTTGCGCGGGCTGGCGCCGTAGTCGAGCAGAATAGCCTGCGGGTAGAGATGGTCGACGGCTTGTGGGTCCACCCGCATCACCCGGTAAAAGGCGTAGCGCCGCGGGTTGTCCGGTGACGGCAATGGCCGCCAGGGGCCGTCCAGCCCGTTTTGCGCCACGGGGATGTTGTAGCCCTCCAGGCCGTCCCCGGCCTCAAAGAAGCCCTTGACGAACTTTTGCAGGCCAAGCACCTTCACCCGCCATGTCAAATTGAAGCCGCGCCATTCACAGCCCGCCAGCGTCTCAGGGGCGGGGCCCTGCGCGCTGCGCAAAAGCTGCTCCAGGCGGTCATTGGGCGCCAGGGCCAGCTCGCGGAACGGATCGGCATTCAAGGGCGCTCCTTTCTGCGCGGTCACGGCGCGGGCGCAAAGCCGGCCACCACGGCGAAGTGATCGGACGCCGGGCTGTCGACGGCGGCCACGTTGCTCACGGCCAGGTCAGGCGTGTGAAAGATCCAATCTACCTGTGGCCGCGGGCCGCGGCCGACCTCGGCCCAGGTGTCGATCAAGCCGCCCTCCAGAAATACCTGCATCTGTACACGATCAGCCCGACCCCCGACACCCACAGGGCGCCGCGCGGCTTGAGCCACCACGCCAGCAGAGGGGCGGCCAGGGCCAGGATGAAGGGCGCGTAAGCGAACAGGGCAAACACGGCCGGGTCTACCGGCCCTTCGCCAATGTACAGGATCAGGGCCGGCAGAAACACGCGCACGGATTGCGCGCCCAAGACGAGGGTGAGTGCGGCCAGCAGCAGGGAGGAACGTTTCACATGAGCACCCAGGGTCAGTGGATCATTATCGACTAGCCAGCCACCCTGGCAATCTGTTTGGCGGCATGCATCGCAATGCCCATGATCGCCAGTTGCGGATTGACGCCCAGGTTGGTGGGAAAGATGGACGAGTCCACGACATACAGTCCCGTCCGGCCGTGCACCGCGAAGTCCGTGCCCACCACGCCGCCGGCGGGCTGCGGGCTCATGCGCGCCGTGCCAAACAAATGCGTCAGCGCGAAGGTGTAACAGGCCGGGTCGGCCGGACCGTTCTCCAGCAGGCGGGCCTGGTCGGGGCTGGTCAGGCGCGCGGGCAGCCCATGAATGGCGGGGATGATTTCACGCGCGCCGGCCGCGAACATAAGCTCGGCGGTCAGGCGCAGCCCGCGGCGCAGGTTGCCCATATCCTGCTCGCTCAGGTCAAAGCGAATCTCCGTCCCGAACAGTCCTTCGCGCACCGAACCCTGGCCATAGGCCCGCAGCGCCACCGCCCACAGCGCCATGTGGCCCATCTCCGCGGCGCTTTTCAGCCACTCGCCGCCCACCCCCGGCAGGCTGGCCAGCAGGTTCTCGGGCGGCAGGGCCAGCGTTTCAATCTTGAAGTGCCCGTCGACGCGCCGCTGGCTGCTCTCGTAGCCCTGGGTGGCGCCCGCCCACATGTTAACCGCCTCGTCAAAGACGCCCACCAGGCCCACCCCCGGGTGCCCCTGAAAGTGGCGGCCCAGATGAGCGGAGCGGATGCCGCTTTTGGCCAACAAACCCGGCGTTTGGATGGCCGAGGCCGCGATGAGCACGCCCTTGCGGGCGTGCAGGCTGAAGGGCGCGATGTTTTTCTTAAACTGCGGCTGGTGGAAATGGCCCTGCACCCCGCTGGCGCGGCCCCCGGCCCAGGTCACCCGGTCGACTCGCGCGCTGGTGAACAGCGTGGCGCCGCGCTCGGAGGCATAGGGCAGATAGCTGACCAGCATGCTCTGCTTGGCCCCGAATGGGCAGCCGGTCATGCAGCGCGCGCTGCCGCGGCAGCCGGCCTCGAAGCGGCGCAGTGGCGCGGTGTCGACGCCCAGGCGCTGCCCGCCCACTTGCAGCCGGCGATTGTTATCGCCCCACATCTCGGGCGCGGTGGGCCGAGCGGATAACTCGCGCTCGATCTGGTCCCAGTGTTCGTGCAGCGCTTCCAGCGGCAGCGCCGCGCCCAGGCCAAATTCCGTCTGCCACGTCTGCCACACATCCTCCGGAATGCGATAGGCAATGGCCGAATTGATGACGGTGCTGCCGCCCAGGCAGCTGCCCTGGATGACCGGCATGGCGGCCCGGCCCAGGGCCACCTGCGTGCCCATGGCGCGGAACATTCGGCGGAAGGCGGGGAAAATTTGATCGCGGAACTCGGCGGTGGAAACGGCCGGGCCCTCCTCGACTACGGCGATGTACGCGCCGGTATCGGCCAGCACGCGGGCGGCGGTGGCGCCCGCCGCGCCCGAGCCGACGATGACGTAGTCAAACGTCTCGTCCACGGCGCGCCGCTCCTGCTCGCCGTCAAAGATCATGGCGCCGCCTCCGGGCGCGGGGGATTGCGCTGGCGCGGGTAGCCGATCGCTTCGCGCACACGCGGGTTCGCGCCATAACAGAAGCCGGCGATGGTCTTGAGCAGGGTCAGCATCTGGCGCAGCACGGCGGCGCGCGAGGCGCCCAGGGCCGCCAGCGCGCGCTCGCGGGTGGGCCGGTCAAGGCGCGTGAGCGGCGGTAGGCGCCGGATGAGCAGCGGGGCCACCCAAACAGCGGTGAAGACCGCCGCCTGAAACCCCCAGCGCCAGGCGGGCAGGGCGGTGCGCTCCAGGTCGGCCCAGAAGGCCTCGAAGCCGGCGTCGAATATGCCCAGTGGCAGCCGCGGGTTGGCGCCGCTGGGCAGGAGCGTGTCGAGCACAACACGCGAGGCCTTGCTTAGCATCTTGGCTACAGTGTAACGCGAGTCCGTTACGGGAACGTTGCTGGCCCTCACCCCCAACCACCTCTCCCGAGCAAAGGCGGCTTCGCGACAGGGGCCTGTACTGTTAGCGTGCGCCTGATTGAGGCTGCCGAGATACTGCTGAAGCAGAGAGTCGATCGCTACGAGCAAATTACTTTAGAGGATGCGCGTGCCTTGGCCGTTCAGCACCTCCGCCAGATCGTGAAGGACTGCGAACCGGCCATCACAGCGCAGATATTGATGGCCGGCGACAAGCAGGTGGGAACGGCGAACCACGTGATGCTGAACTGACATGGCGAGGGGCGGCGCGACTGGTGTATCATATGACTCATCGCGGCATATTTGACGGAGACCTGCGCCATGGTTGACACGGTCGTCCTTATTCGCCGTGGCTGCGTTTGTGTCCTTGCCGGTCTGCTCGTGGCCAAGTTGGCCGGCGCCAACCCGGCCGCTCGCGCCGGCCCACAACCCTCTCTCCAACTGACCGTCAACAGCAACATCGATCAGGCGGCGACTCCGCCGCTGGACAAGGGCATCTGCGCCACGGCCTATGTCGACGGCAAGCCGAACGGCATCTGTACCCTGCGCGCTGCTATCGACAATGCCAACAACTGGCCCGGCGGCAGTACCGTCATCACCCTCCCGCCGCTGCCTCCGGGAGCCAGCTATACGCTGGCGCTGGGTAGCCTGATCATCTCGCAGACGGTGACCATCCTCGGCGGCGGGGCGAGCCAGACGATTATCGACGGCAGTGGTGCGGCGACCCAAGACTCCCTGATGTTGGTTCAAGCCGGAGCGCTTACCCTGAATGGCGTGACAGTTCAACATGGGGCCGAGGGTGGCATGCGCAACTTTGGCAGCCTGACCGTCATCCGCAGCACGGTGACCGCCAATCAAGGCCCTGACGGCGGGGGGATTTCCAATGACCACGCCAGCCTGACCGTCATCAGCAGCACGGTGAGCGACAACCAGGGCAATTTGGGCGGGGGCATCTATAACGAGGGCTTTGCCCTGGTGCAAGACTCCACGCTGAGCGGGAACACCGCTGGCGAGGGAGGTGGCCTATATAATAGCCTCGACGGCGAGCTCACATTGATCAACAGCACGGTCAGCAACAACTTCGCCATTGGCAACGGCGGGGGCCTCACCAACTCCTTTGTGGCGATGGCGATGAGTCTGTCCAACGTCACCGTGGCCGGAAACATCGCCGGGTCCCAGCTCGATCGTACGGCTGCGGGCGGCGGCCTGAACAGCGTCGTCTCGGCGCAACTGCAAGACACCCTGCTGGCCGACAACCTGGCCAGCGAATTCGATCCTGAGCGGAGCGTCTATTTTCTTACCGCGGATGACTGCGCCGGCTCGCCGAAGTCACTGGACTACAACCTGCTCTCCTGGATCAACTCGGATTGCACCTATACGGCTACGCTGCACGACCACACGAACGCTCCGGCGCACCTGGGTCTACTGCAAAACAACGGCGGGCCCACCCGGACCCGCGCGCTCTTGCCGGGCAGCCCGGCCATCGACGCCATCCCCAACGGCGTCAACGGCTGTGGCACGGCTTTCAGATTCGACCAGCGTGGCTTTCCCCGGCCGGCCTTTGGCGTGCACAGCTTCGCCTGCGACATCGGCGCCTTTGAGCTGCAACAGACGCTGGATTTGCCACTCTTGTTTCGGTAAGATCCACCGATTTTCTCATTCATTCAAGGGGAGCTATGCCATGTCTGCGTTGGTGACCGTGAAGGGTGTGACGCTGAACTAAAGGGGCGCCTGGCGCAAGTTACCACCGGGAAGGGAAGAAGCTCGTGTTGGCCCAGCTAGAGCACTTCGCTGGCTACTACGGCCTGGCGCAGGCCTACCAACGACAGCATTTGATCCCTCAGGCGATCCTGTTTGCCGACGAGGCCATTCGTCTGGCCCAGGCTTTGCTGGACGATGGCTCACTGGACCCGATCGGCATGCAAGAGCTCAAAAACTTCCGTTCCCAGCTCGAGCCGCCTGCGGGCCCGACCACCTAACAACAAAAAGCCGCCCTCGTTGAAGGCGGCTGCGGCGTGCGCTCCATTTATCTCGGCCCACTCAGGCCGATTCGTGCTCAAATAACTCGGACGGCGACACCTGTACCCGGACTTCGCCTCCCTTTACGAAGCGCGCATATTTTGTGCCCACCCTTCACTCCGGTCCTAAAGCCCCTCTCCCGAGCGGGCTCTCGGCGCGTTCTTTCGCGCCACGCTCGGGAGAGGGGGTAGGGGGTGAGGCGCTTTCCCCGCTTGACGATATCCGCCTGCGGCCACACAATGCTCGCGCCCAAGGGTCATTCGCGTCCGCCGCCCTGCTGCGCCACCGAGGCCGCCCTATGCTCCGCGAAATCCTGCTGCTGCGACTCACTGGGCCAGCCCGGCGCGGCGCTGCCCTACGCTAGAGCGTTCTGTTAGGGACTCATGCCTCCAACACTGCCGAGCGGGACCGTAACTTTCCTCTTTACCGATATCGAGGGCAGTACGCCGCTGTGGGAACGCGACCCGGTCGCGATGCAGGCCGCGGTGGCCCAGCATCACGCCATCTTGCTTACCGCCATTCAGGCCAACGCCGGCCAGGTGTTTCAGATCGTCGGCGACGCGTTCCACGCCGCCTTCCCCCTGGCGGCGCCGGCGGTGCAGGCTGCGGTGGACGCGCAGCGCCAACTGGCGGCGGCGGAGTGGGGTGGGATTGGCCCGCTGCGGGTGCGGATGGGGCTGCACACCGGCCCGGCGGAGGTCGTCGGCGCCGATTACGGTTACGGCACCAGCCCCACGCTCAATCGGGTGGCGCGCGTGATGTCAGCGGCGCATGGCGGCCAGATACTGCTCAGCGGGGCAGCGGCCGAACTCGTCCGTGGTCGTCTGGCCCCCAATGTCTACCTCAAGGACTTGGGCCGGCACCGCTTGAAAGGCATCAGCCAGCCCGAGCCGATCTTTCAGGTGCTGGGGTCGGAGTTGCTGGCGGACTTCCCGCCGCTGGCCACACAGACACCGATGGTCCACAACCTGCCGCGTGCCCTGACAGCCTTTATCGGCCGGGACCGCGAACTGGCGCAGATCAGGCAAGCGCTCGGCCAGGATCGACTGGTGACGCTGACCGGCCCGGGCGGGGTCGGGAAGACGCGCCTGGCGCTCAATGTCGCCTCCGAATCGCTCGACGCATTCCTGGACGGGACCTGGCTGGTGGAGCTGGCGCCCGTGGCGGACCCGGCGCGAATTGTACCGACCCTGGCCGCCGTGTTGGGCCTGCGCGAGGCGCCCGGCCTGTCCCTGGCAGACCAGGTGGCCGACTTTCTGCGCGCCAAACAAACCCTGCTGATCCTGGACAACTGCGAGCACCTGGTGGCCGATTGCGCCCAACTGGCCGAACAGCTTTTGGGCGCCTGCCCGGCGCTCAAGATCCTCGCCAGCAGCCGCGAGGGCCTGGGCCTCGCGGGCGAAACGGTGTTTCCCGTGCCGCCGCTGTCGTTGCCGGAGACGGGCGGCCTGTCGCCGGAGCAGCTGATGCGCTGCGACGCGGTTCAGCTATTCGTAGCGCGGGCCGCTGCCGTCCGGCCGGGTTTCGCCTTGACTGAGCACAATGCCCCGGCCATCGCCCAAATCTGCCAGCGCCTGGACGGCATCCCGCTCGCCCTGGAATTGGCCGCGGCGCGCTGCGCGGTGTTCACCCCCGAGCAGATCGCGGCCCGCCTGGACGACCGTTTCCGGTTGCTGACCGGCGGCAGCCGCACCGCATTGCCGCGGCACCAAACCCTGCGCGCCCTGGTCGACTACAGCTACGAGCTGCTCACGGAACCGGAGCGGGCGCTGCTGCGGCGCTGCGCCGTGTTTGCAGGCGGCTGGACGTTGGAGGCGGCCGAGGCGGTCAGTCCCGATCTGGACGTGCTCACCTGGCTGCCACAGCTCGTGAACAAGTCGCTCGTGATCTCGGACGCCAGCGCAGTGGACGGGGCGGCCGCGGCTGAGGCGCGCTACCGCCTGCTCGAGACCATTCGCCAGTACGCGCAGGAAAAATTGGCGGAGGCTGGCGAAGCCGACAACGTCCGGCGGCAGCACGCGCATTATCTCCTGGAGTATACGCTGCAGGCCAACGCAAAGCTTTTGGGACCCGAAGGGCCGGACTGGCTGCAGCGGCTGGAGACCGAACACGACAACCTGCGCGCCGCGCTGGTCTGGGCCGCGGCCAGCGAGCCGGAGACCGCGCTGCGGCTGGCCGGCGCCGGCCGGTGGCTATGGACCTTGCACAGCCACGAGACCGAGGCGCGCCATTGGTGCCAGGCGGCCCTGGCGCAGGCCGAGCGGTTGCCCGCGATGGACGGCGAAGCGGCCCGCGCGCGCATGGCCGCGCGCGCCGCGGCCCTGGCGACCTTGGGCTGGGCGGCCATCACCCAGGGCGACCATCACGCCGGGCGAGCCGCGGCGGCGGAAGGCGCACGCCTGGCGCGCGAGCTCGGTGACCCGATTCAACTGTCCTCAACTCTTAGCACCCTGGCGCTGGCGTTGTTTTTCCTGCGTGAGCCGGAGCAGGCCCTGGCCACCGCGTTAGAGAGCCTGGAGATCAGCCGGCAGGGCGCGGATAAGAT
>Ga0070730_10003699_pt1 | contig 13638 bp, 13 predicted proteins | sample Coa_R1_3_FD_66447 | JGI IMG/M metagenome (GOLD analysis project Ga0070730, IMG submission 66447) | Surface soil microbial communities from Centralia Pennsylvania, which are recovering from an underground coalmine fire - Coalmine... | ecosystem: Environmental > Terrestrial > Soil > Unclassified ...
TCGTTAACTTCCGACGAGATGATCGATCTGCTCGCCGGCTGGGTGGCGCGCGCGCCCGTCGTCTCGATCGAAGACGGCTTAGCTGAAGACGACTGGAGCGGATGGCAGCGGCTGACGAAAACGCTCGGCACGAGGGTGCAACTGATCGGCGACGATCTATTCGCCACCAATCCCGGGCGCCTCGAGCGCGGCATCCGCGAGCATGCGGCCAATGCAGTGCTCGTGAAGATGAATCAGATCGGCACGCTCACTGAAACGTTCCAGGTGATCGACCGCGCGCGAGATGCCGGATATCGAGCCGTCATCTCGGCCCGCTCCGGCGAGACCGAAGACGACTTCCTGGCCGATCTGGCGGTGGCGTCAGGCGCAGGCCAGATCAAGATCGGTTCGATCACACGCTCCGAGCGCCTGGCGAAATACAACCGGCTGCTGGAGATCGAAGCGGGCGGGGAAGTCGATTACCTCCATACCCTCCCCACCGGAATCCAGGCCTGACCGCAATATGCGAACAGTGATACGATCCCGCCCACGATGGCGGCAAGGGCGATCGAGTGCGGTAGCACGGCGCGGAAGACGTCGCCCTCTTTGCCCTCTTCGCCCACCGCGGCGCATGCCACGATAATCGACTGCGCGGCGATCATTTTGCCCATTACGCCGCCAGCCGAATTGGCGGCCGACATGAGTACCGGGCTCAATCCCAGCCGGTTGGATGTAATGACCTGTAAGCTGCCGAAGAGCGCGTTCGATCCGGCATCGGTGCCGCTCAGCGCCACACCCAGCCAGCCGAGCAGCGTGCCGAAGAACGGATAAGCCACACCGGTATGAGTCATGGCCAGGCCCATTACAGCATCCATGCCGCAGTAGCGCGTCACGAATCCCAAAGCGAGCATGGCCATGATCGCAATCATGCTGTAGCGCATCCGATAGCAGGTGCGGAAGAAAACTTCAAGCGTCCGCCGGAAGCTCAGCCCGAGAATCGGCCCGGCGATCAGGCCGGCGAGAAATGTCGCAGTGCCCGTGTTGGAGAACCAGGCGAAATCGAAGACCGCAGGCTCCGCGTGAGGCTGCGGGACCACTGGAGGCACGCGCACCACCTCGAGATGCAGTCCGGGCACCGGCATCGCCACGCTCGTTTTGTCCAGGACATGCTGGATGGAAGGCACGCCCCACACAATCACGAATAGCGAGAGCAGCAGGAACGGCGACCAGGCATGCAGAATTGCGCCCGCCTTGTGTCGGCGCAGTGGGGGCGTGGGTGGTTCGTCGGGATAGTTCCAAACTTCTTTCGGTTTCCATACTTTGAAGAACAACGCCAACGCCAGCAGCGTGGTCATGCCGCCGACAATATCCACTAGCGCTGAATCGCGAAAGTTCGACCAGTAGAACTGAATCGAGGCAAACACGCCGCCGCATACCAGGGCCGCGGGCCAAACCGACATCGTCTGCCGCCATCCGGTCATTGAGCGAATCAGCCAGAAGGGCAGCGCCAGCGCAGTCCAAGGCAGAATGCGGCCCACCATGGCGCTGAGATCGGCGTCGGGAAGCCCTGTGATGGCCACCAGCGCGCGGATGGGATTGCCCACGCCACCAAATGCCACCGGCGCGGTGTTGGCGATGAGGCAAAGCACCGCCGCGCCGAACGGATTGAAGCCTAGGCCGACCATCATCGCACCGGCGACCGCCACCGGCGCGCCGCCACCGCCCGAGCCCTCCAGGACGGCGCCAAACGCCAGCGCGATGAGCAGCACTTGCAAACGGCGATCCGGCGTCAAGCCGCCGATCGATTCCTTGATGCACTCGAAGTGCCCGGTTTCGACCGTCAATTCATAAACGAACACCGCCGCCAGCAGCGTCCAGGCGATGCGGATCACGCCGAATACGAGGCCGCTCGCCACCGCACCCGCAACCATGTGCCACGGCATGCGGAAGACCAGACCGGCAATGAGCACCGAGGTCAGGAAGCCGTAAATCGCGGCGCGGTGCGCGTGCGTCTTCCTGACGGCGAGGAGGTAAAACAATACCACTACCGGGATAGCCGCAACGATCGTCGAGAGCCATGCGTTGGAAATCGGATCGTAATTCTGAACCCACTGATTCATCGAGAGTTGTGTGCCATTCCGCGCCGCCGAGGGAGAGCGACCGCACAGTTTTTGGTTGCCTTAGACGGAGACGCACGATAGTATCACACGATATGCGGCAAGCTTTGGTCATAACCACTTGCCTGGGGCTCGCTCTTCTCTCCTGTGGGGAAAAGCGAACAGTCAGGGCAGCGGTTCCTCCGCCGGTGAGCGGAGCCGAAGTTGGCATCGCGAGCTGGTACGGTCATCCCTATCACGGGCGTGCCGCGGCCAGTGGTGAAATCTACGACATGGAGAAGTTCACGGCCGCGCATCGTACGCTGCCGTTCGGCACGCTGGTGCGCGTCGTCAATCTCGAAAACGAGAGGTCGGTTGAGGTTCGCATCAACGATCGTGGCCCGTTTGCAGGTGATCGCATCATCGACCTCTCGCACGCGGCCGCGCAGGCGATCGGTCTGATCGGGCCGGGTCTGGCGCGTGTGCGGCTGGAAGTGATGCAGATGCCAGTGGCTGCGGCGGCGCCGGGCTACTATGCGGTGCAGGTCGGCGCGTTCCAGTATCGTGCCAACGCCGAGCGGCTGCGCGCGGAGATGGAAGCCCGTTATGGCGCCGCGCACCTGGTGTTGCGGCCGGGAGATCCACCGCTCTGGCGCGTGCTGGTTGGCCGGGCGGCCACTGAAGACGACGCTGGGACTCTCGCCGGCCGCATTCGCGCCGAGCAGGATGGCAAACTCGCACAGTCTTTCGTCGTGCGCGACGACGTGCTCCAATCCAGTCTGTAACAAGTCCTCGCTCCTGCCGGCGACTTATCCCTAAACGCTTTGCAACGAATTAGAGAATGCCGAGCCGTAACGCCCACTACCTTACCGTCAACCATGGGTTCCGTGTGTTCGCACGCCTCGGCTAGCCTTGTGGGGGGGTCGCCGGCGATCGGTCAGATCCGGCGCCAAATTGAAAAGCTCGCGCATTCCCGATCCGCCGTGCTGCTGCTGGGCGAGAGCGGCACGGGCAAGGAGGTGGTCGCGCGGGCGATCCACAATGGCGGCGGCCAGGGCCACTTTATTCCCATCGACTGCGGCTCTTTGGTGGGCCCGCTCATGGAGAGCGAGCTGTTCGGACACGTGCGCGGCGCCTTCACCGGGGCTGTCGACACCAAACGAGGGCTGATCGAGCTGGCCGATGGCGGCACGGCATTCTTCGATGAAATTGGCGATCTGCCGCTCGAAATGCAGGTGAAATTGCTGCGGCTGCTGCAGGAGCGCGAGTTCCGGGCGGTAGGGTCTCTCACCACGCGTAAAGTGGAAATCCGCGTGATCGCGGCGACGCACCGCGATCTGGCCCGCGAAATCGAGCACAAGAATTTCCGCCAGGACCTGTTCTACCGGCTCAATGTTGTGACTCTGCGGCTGCCGCCTCTGCGGGAACGCCGGGAGGACATCCCGCTGCTCATCGAGCGCTTTCTGGAGCGTCTGGGAGCCAGGCATTCGCTCACCAACGAAACGATGGAGACGCTGATGTCGTATGACTGGCCGGGCAACGTGCGCGAGCTGCAAAATTGCATCGAACGCATGGTGGCCATGAATTCCGGACCGCTGCTGCATATCCAAGACATGCCTTCAGCGCTGCAAACGCACCGCTTGGCTCAAGATGCGGGCGCGCTCTCGTTGGCGGCGGTGGCCGTCGCGGGACCGGAACCCCTTCGCGCACCGGCCCAATCAGGTATCATTCCCTTGACAGAGATGGAAAAGCGCGCCATACGCGAGGCTCTGGAATATACCAAGGGCGATCGCGTCATGGCGGCGTATCTACTCGGCATCGGCCGCACCACTCTCTATCGCAAACTGAAAGAGTATCGCCTGGTCAGTTGAAGATCTCGCTCGACGCCACCTACAGCGTGGGAGAAAATCTCTCCGGAGTAGGGATCTATTCGCGCGAACTGATCCGCGCGCTTGCCGCGGTTCACCCCGAGCAGCGCTTTGAACTCTGTTACCGGCCGCACCGTTATACGCGCGCATTCGGCGCTGCGCTGCCCGCGAATTGCAGCCGGGCGCTGCTTTTCGAGCCGCTGTTTCCAAGGTCGCGCGCATTCTTCCACGGTTTGAATCAGAGGCTTCCAAACATCCGGTTTCGAAAAACGGTTGCGACTTTTCACGACCTGTTCGTGCTCACCGGCGACTATTCGACGCCGGAATTCCGCCGGCGTTTCGCCGCGCAGGCACGGCAGGCTGCGGCCGCGTCCGACGCCATCATCGCGGTTTCGGAATTCACTGCGCACCAGGTGGAGCAACTGCTTGGAGTAGCCCGCGCGCGAATTCACGTAGTGCATCACGGTGCCAACCGCATGCTGCCGCGGCGAAAGGTCGAGCGCGAGAATATCGTCCTCAACGTGGGCGCGATACAAAAGCGAAAAAACATCGCGCGGCTGGTGGAGGCGTTCGAGCGAACGTCTCCTGGCTGGAAGCTGGTGCTGGCGGGATCGGCGGGTTACGGAGCCGCCGAGATTCTGGCGCGCATCGAAACCAGCCCGCGGCGCGCAAATATTCAGGTGGTGGGCTATGTTTCCGCCGAAGAGTTGGCCCAGTGGTATGCCCGCGCGCGCGTCTTTGCGTTCCCGTCGCTCGATGAAGGTTTCGGTATGCCGGTCCTGGAAGCCATGGCGGCCGGAACGCCCGTAGTGGCCGCGAACCGGGCGGCATTACCAGAGGTTTGTGGAGATGCCGCGCTGCTTGTGGAACCGGAGGACGCAGATGCCATCCATGCGGCCCTCGATCGGCTGATGCACAATGAGACGCTGGCGGCGGAGTTAGCTCGCCGGGGCATAGCGCGAGCAGGTGAATTTACGTGGGAAAGGGCGGCCGCACAAACCTGGAACGTGTATCAACGCGTGCTGGGCTAACGTTCCATCGGACGCGACGCCGGGCTACTTCAGTTCTTCGTCGACGGCAATCTTGAGCGCGCGCAGGAAGCGTTGATCCTGGGAAGTAAACTTGATTTTTCCCGTGGATTCGTACGTGCGTTTTACTTCAGGGCGAGCCTCTCCGTCAGTTGCATCTTCAACATCGTCGCCGTCTTCGCGTTTATTGAAACCGATGGTAGCTTCGAGCACCAGGAACACGTCGTAACCGGCCTGCTTGATCTCGCCGATAGCCTCGGCGATGCGATCGGAGTCCGACAGGGAATCGTTGATCGCGTTCCCCAGCTCCTGCATCAAATTTTTGAGACGCTCTTCCAAAATCAGCCCCTTTCTCCGAGGCTATTGAAGCCCGGAGCCTCCATTCTCTCGATGCGTCCTGCCCTCAAAGCGTTCCAGTTTGCTCATTTCTTGTGCCGACCTGGTCTACCCGCTTCGATTGTAGTGGACCGGGGAACGCTCCACAAGTTCTTTATCGGCAAAAAGCTAGCGCCCTTTAATCGTCTCAGCACGTTACAGTCCATACACCTTTTCGCCACACCTGTTATGGGGCCCGACGGCCAATCCCTTTGCTACCATAAGGACGTGGTGAAGCCCCGGTTGGTAACCCAAGGATATCAATTAGCCCGCCACCTTCTGCCTGCGTTAATTCGCCCCGCCCATACCCTTTGGCACGAGGTCATCGGCTTCCTTTTCCTGTCCCTTGCGGTCTTCCCGATTCCGTCCGGGATCCGGGCGCTCCGTGACCTGCAAGCCGGCAAGGGCGATGCCGCCAAGCTAGCCCTCACGCTCATCTTGACGGTGGTGTTTGTCACGATCATGGCCGGATACGGCATCTCCTGTTTCCGCCGGGCGCGTAAGATTTCACGCTCGTGAGCCGCGAACCAGGCAAGCCCGGAGAGTTCCCATACACTCGCGGCATTTATCCTGAGATGTACCGCAGCCGACTCTGGACCATGCGCCAGTATGCCGGCTTCGGCAGCGCGGAAGAAAGTAATCAGCGCTACAGGTACCTGCTCTCGCAAGGCACAACCGGCCTCTCGGTGGCCTTCGATCTCCCGACCCAGATGGGGATGGATTCCGACCATCCGCTGGCCGCAGGTGAAGTGGGACGCACCGGCGTCGCCATCTCTTCTCTCGCTGACATGGAGCGTCTCTTCGAAGGCATCGCGCTCGAAAAAGTCTCCACATCGATGACCATCAATTCGACCGCGGCCATTCTGCTCGCATTCTATGTTCTGGTGGCCCAGCGGCAGGGCGCCGACGTACGCAAACTTTCCGGCACGATTCAGAACGACATCCTCAAGGAATACATCGCGCGCGGCACCTATATTTATCCGCCGCGCGCCTCCATGCGGATTATCACCGATCTTTTTGCCTGGGCGGGCCGCGAGCTGCCCGAATGGAACCCCATCTCGATCAGTGGCTACCACATTCGCGAAGCTGGCGCGACGGCGGTGCAGGAGGTGGCGTTCACGTTCGCGAATGCCATTGCTTATGTCGACGCCGCGCTCGCGGCGGGCCTCGCGATCGATGACTTCGCGCCGCGACTTTCGTTCTTTTTTAACGCCCACAGCAATTTTCTCGAAGAGATTGCCAAATATCGCGCCGCACGCAGGCTCTATGCGCACCTGATGCGCGACCGCTTCGGTGCCAAAAACCCGAAGTCCATGATGCTGCGTTTTCACGTACAGACAGCCGGCTCAACCCTCACCGCGCAGCAGCCCGACGTCAACGTGATCCGCACGTCCATCGAGGCGCTGGCGGCGGTGCTGGGCGGCGCGCAATCCCTGCACACCAATTCGCGCGACGAAGCACTCTCTTTGCCCACCGAGGAAGCAGCCGGACTCGCCCTGCGGACGCAGCAGATCATTGCCTATGAAAGTGGCGTCACCCATACAGCTGACCCCGCCGGCGGAAGCGAATACATCGAAACGCTCACGGATTTGATCGAACGCGGCGCGCGCGCGTACCTGCAGCATATCGACGCCATGGGCGGCACGCTGAGAGCAATCGAAGCCGGATTCATCCAGGGTGAAATTCAAAATGCGGCATTCGCATGCCAGCAGGCCATCGAGCGCGGCGAAACCGTCATCGTGGGTGTCAACCGGTTCGGCATGGAAGAGCGGAAGATTCCCACGTTCCGGCTCGACCCGGCGCTCGAGCGGGCGCAAACCGATCGCCTGCGCAAGCTTCGCGCCGGGCGCGAAAACAAACTAGTAACGGAACGCCTGCAAAGACTGGAACAGGCGGCGCGAGCGGAGGAGAACCTGATGCCGCTCGTGCTCGACGCCGCCGCCGGTTATGCCACGCTCGGCGAAATCTCCGACGGGCTCAAAGCCGTGTTCGGAGAATACCGCGAAGCCGTGTAATCCGCTGCCGGTGCAGCATGCCGCACGCGCGGCCTGCGCTCCCGCAACCCCAATTTGTAAAGAAGCCGGCCGACGTGATCACGGTCATAGTGCACGCCAAACTGGCTCTCAATCACGGTCGCCATGCGCGCCGTGGTCCAATGATCGTCCGCGAAGCCATAGGTCGGCGGACGGTCATGATAAATCTGCGCCACGCGATCCAATTGCTCCCTGGACAGGCGGCTGGGCCTGCCGGTAGCTTTGCGGCGTTTGAGTGAATCGACCCCTTTGTTTGCCAGCGCGCGATACCACCGGGAAGCAGTGGTGCGGCTGACGGAAAATTTGCGGGCAACCTTCGATTGAGAGAGGCCGTTGAGGAGATCTTGCGCAGCCTCGAGACGTCTCTGTTCCATCTCCTCACGAGTCAAGGAGATCTGAGCGGCTATATCCATAGTCGCGCGGATTATTGATTGGCCAGAGCGATAACACTATATCGCAAAACAATTAAACTGTAAATTGTTTTTTGTGGGAATCAATCAAGAGCGGAGACGTTGATTGGGTTGCAAGGATGGTCGGCGCTGCTGCCCCCGGACGCCGAGGCGCTAGAATGAAACCGCCCCATGGATGCCGACGGCCCACTTTCCAACCTTCGCGTGGTTCTCATCTCTCCCCGTAACCCTCTGAACATCGGCGCCGCGGCGCGCGCCATGTTCAATTTTGGTTTCTCAAAGCTGCGCTTGGTGAATCCCTACGAAGTGGCGTTCCGCGAGGCGCGGTCGGCCATTGGCGCGCGTGACATTTTGCAATCGGCGGAAGAATTTCCGTCGGTGGCCCAGGCGGTCGCGGATTGCGCGCTGGTAGTGGGCACGACTTCGCTAGGGCACCGGGAACTCGAGCACACGCTCCACCGCCTCGAGAAAGGCGCGCCTCTGATTCGCCAACAACTGCCAGCGGGGCCGGTGGCGCTGCTGTTCGGCTCGGAGAAGTTCGGGCTGGGCAATGAAGACATGGCGCACTGCCACTGGCTGCTGCGCATCGCGACAGCCGACCACGAGCATTCCATGAACCTGGGGCAGGCGGTGGCCGTCTGCCTGTACGAGCTTTCGCGCGGCGCGCTCGATCCGCCGGCCGCGCCGCCACGCACCCCCGAGCGGGCAAAGGCGGCCGACACCGAGCAGATCACTCGCCTGCTGTTGGACGCGCTTGAAAAAAGCGGCTACGTCAATCCCGTGACGGCGGCGTCCACGGAAACCAAGGTGCGGCGCCTGGTCCGCCGGCTCGATCTCAGCGCGCATGATGCCCCGGTAGTGCTGGGCATGCTGCGGCAGATTCTGTGGAAGCTGGCCGCGAAATAGAGGGACGGCTTGACTAGCCGTCGCGCGCGCTACGCCCGAGTTTCGCCGGCAAGCATCGATATCGCGTCGAGCGCAGATAGAAACTTTCACCAGCCAGGACACCGTAACTTGCTTGGGCAGATCGTTACCTCCTGTTATGCTCGTGGAACCATGGCTCAGACCAGCTTTGCATCAAAAGGGATTGACGTTGATATTGTCAGGCGACTCGAATCCGCGAGAGAGCGAACGCTGTCCTATTTCGATTTGAGCGACGAGCAGCTTGCCCGCAGTTACGCACCGGGCAAGTGGACGGTAAGGTTCATTTTGCATCACCTGGCCGATGCCGAGACCGTTCTGTTCGACCGCATCCGCCGGGTGATCAGCGAGCCTAGACAGGTGATCTGGGCGTTCGATCAGGATGCGTGGGCGAAGGGTCTCGACTATTCCAGGATGCCGCTCGACGTCTCCCGCCGGATTTACGATTCAGTCCGGGCCGGCGTCATCTATCAGGCTCGTCTCCAGTACGAGAGAAGCGGCCACCGTGAATTCGTCCACAGTGAAACCGGCGTCCGCACGCTGAAGGCCGAGTTCGACAAGGTCGCTGCCCATAACGAGCGCCATCTGGACCAGATCGATACGGCGCTGAAGGGTTCGTGAATTGTAAGTTCGTAGCTCGCGCCGGCCAGCCCAAAGGTCAGGACCCATCATTTAAACTGCAGCGTAACATCCACCACCCGGCTCGGCTCGTCCACCTTCACCACCGCTTTGGTGTTGTGCAGATTCTCGAAGTAGCCGTCTTCGCGCACGCGGCCGAGAAAGAAATCGGGATAGTCGGCGTCAAACGGCTTGCCTTCCTTGAGCCCCCATAGCTTCTTCATTGCGGCCTCGCCATTGAGATCGAGGCCTTCGATGGTCAGGCGGCCGAAGGTGAACTGTGTGCCTTCGGCGATGCGGACGGTCACGTTTACCGTCTTGGTTTTCTCGTTGAGGGCGCGGTCGATTGTGGTTTCCGCGTGCAGGTAACCCTGGCGGGTCAGGCGCTTCCGGATGCGCTCGACGCCTTGCATCACGTCGTCGAAATTGGCCACCGTGCCGGGTGTGAATTTCGCGATTTTGAGCAGCTCGGCGCTCTTGGGCGCGAAATTGCCCGCGAGCGACACTTCACCCAGCTTGTATTCCGCGCCTTCCTCGACCGCTACCGTAACGGCCAGCCCATCCACATCTTTTGCCTTGTCGATCGTGATCTTGGGAAACGTCACGGCAACGCGGCCGCGCGCGTCGTAGAGCGGACGGATGGCGTGATCGAGCAGCGTGCGGAATCCGCTCTCGGTGTAAGGGAAGCCGATGGCCACCTCGGAAATCTTGTTCTGCAACAGAGTGGACGCCAGCACTTTATTGCCGATAAAGTTTACCTGTGCGATCATCGGAAGCGGCTTCGATGAGCGGAAAATCACCGCGAACTGGTTCGGGCCGGTGGGCAGAAGTTTGCCGGCCACTTTTTCGGTCTGGCCTTTCGAGTCGACGAATTCCTGCACCATTTTCGTGTAGCGGTCCAGCAGCTCGGCGGTCGCGGGAAGCTGCGGGCCGTAGAGCGGGTCTTTGGATTTGAGCCAGGCTTCGATCTCTGCCGTTTTCACCGGCAATCCCGCGAACTGCACTGGATATAAGGGATTGACCTCGACCACCTGGAACGTCGCCGCATAGCCCGTCGAGTCCTTGTTGGGAGCGAAGCGATATCCGACCGTTTCGAACCGCCCGGTGACGATCAGGCGGTCGCGCGCGGCTTCAAAATCGCTCTTCCCGGCAAGCTGTCCGGTTTTCAGGCCAGCCACCGACAGTATCTGCGCCGCGGTGTAATTCTTGTTGCCCTCGACGGCCAGACTTTCGATAGGCCATTGCGTAACCCCGGTCTTTTCGGGCTTGGCTTTCTTGGTTTGCGCCTTGCGTCCGGCCTTCGGAGCGGCGGTTTGCGCGAAGCTGCCGGCGGGCACAAACAGGAGAAGAAGCGCGAGCAGGCACACCATCATCTAATTGTAGGGACGTCTCAAACTCCGCGCGGTTGCGGATACGTGTATGTAGAATGGAAAAAGTGCCTTACGATCTTATTGTTATCGGGAGTGGTCCCGGCGGCTACTCCGCGGCAGTGCGCGCCGGGCAATACGGACTGAAGACCGCGATCGTCGAAAAGGACCCGAAATTGGGTGGGACGTGCCTGCATGTGGGCTGCATCCCCACCAAAGCGCTGCTGCATACGGCAGACGTCTGGGAGCGATTCGTGCACTCGGACGAAGAGGGGATTCTCTGCGAAAAGCCGCGCATCGACTATCCCAAGGTCATCGACCGGAAAAACAAGATCGTCGCCAAGCATGCCAAGGGCGTAGAGTTCTTGATGAAGAAGAACAAGGTCGAGTGCATCAAGGGTTACGGTGTGCTCAAGGGCAACGGGCGGGTGGAGGTTCGCGGCGAGCAGGGAACGCAGACGCTCGAAGCCAAGAACATTCTGCTGGCCACGGGCTCCGAAGCGCGCATGCTGCCGGGCTTGAAGGCCGATGGCACGCGTGTCTTGACCAACATCGAGATCCTCAGCATGACGGCGATCCCGAAGACGCTCGCCATTATCGGGGCGGGCGCGGTGGGCGTCGAGTTCGCCTCCATCTTCAACCGCTTCGGCACCGAGGTGACGATTCTCGAGATGCTGCCGCGCGTCGTGCCGGTCGAGGACGAGGAAATTTCCAAAGAACTGGAGCGCGTCTTCCGCAAGAACAAGATTCGCGTCGAGACCAGCTCTAAGGTGGAGAACGTGCAGGTTCTGGCCGACGCGTGCAAGATCACCGTCACTCTCAGCAACGGTAAAAAGGAAGACATCTGCGCGGAGAAGCTGCTGGTGGCGGTGGGCCGCAAGCCGAACACGGAAAAAGTCGGCGTCGAGAATACCAAGATCGAACTGGATCGCGGCTTCGTGAAAGTGAACCAGTGGCAGCAGACGGCGGAGCCGGGCGTTTATGCCATCGGGGATATCGTGGCGGGCACGCCGCAACTGGCGCACGTAGCCACCATGCAGGGCCTGGTGGCGGTCGCGCACATGGCGGGAAAACCCGTGACGCCGATCAACCGTAATCGCATTCCCGGCGCGACCTACACCGATCCGGGTATCGGCAGCGTGGGGCTGACCGAAGCGCAGGCGCGCGCACAGGGATACAAGGTGAAGGTCGGCAAGTTTCCTTTCGCGGCCAATAGCAAGGCGTCCATCCTCGGCAGCCACGATGGCTTTGTGAAAATTGTGGCGGACGAGCGCTATGGCGAAATTCTAGGCGTGCACATCATTGGACCCGAGGCGTTCGAACTGCTGGGTGAAGCCGTGACGGCGATCGAATCGGAAGCCACGGTCGAGACCATGATGCACACCATCCACGCGCATCCTACGCTGTACGAAGCGATGGGCGAGGCGTTCAATAACGTTTACGGTCTGGCAATCAATGCGTAGCTGTTTGTGGCGCGATCTGGGCCGCCTCGATTACGGCAAAGCCTTCGAATTGCAGCGCACGCTCGTCGAGCAGCGCAAGCGCGGCGAGATCGCCGACCAGTTCCTCGTCGTGGAGCATCCGCATACCATCACGCTTGGCCGCAACGGGCACATGGAAAACCTCGTTGCGGGCGAGGACGAGCTGGTGCGCGCGGGCGTGGCGTTCCATCACACGGATCGCGGCGGCGACATCACCTATCACGGGCCGGGTCAGATCGTGGGATACCCGATTCTTGATCTGCGCGAGTGGAAGCGCGACGTCGTGGCGTATGTGCGCGCCATTGAACAGACGATCATTGATACGCTGGCCGATTTCGGAATGGCCGCCGGGCGCGAACCGGGCATGACTGGCGTGTGGATCGATGGCGCTAAAATCGCCGCGATCGGCGTGCACGTCAGCCGATGGGTAACGTCGCACGGCTTCGCGCTGAACCTAAACACCGACCTTCGTTATTTCGAATACATCGTGCCCTGCGGACTGGTGAAACCGGTGACATCCATGGCTGCACTCGGGAGTGCTGCGTCGCGCGAAAATGTAGTGGAGCGGCTTGTCCATCATTTCGGGCGTGTGTTTGATCGCCCGATGACGCCCGCTGTGATCGCCGGTGCAGGGGAATTCCGCGCCCGCGAAGATGAGACGACCGATTGCCCGACCGAAACCGGAGAATTGATCTATGACTGACGTCGTAATGCCCCAGATGGGCGAAAGCATTGTCGAGGGAACGCTCACCAAGTGGCTCAAGAAGCCCGGCGATCACGTAGATCGCGACGAGCCGCTGTTCGAGATTTCGACCGATAAGGTCGATACCGAGATTCCGTCGCCCGCCGCCGGGACCCTGGCGGAAGTGCTGGTCGAGGAAGGGAAGACCGTAGGCATCAACACGGTCGTTGGGCGAATCGACGATGGCGCGGGCAATGGCGCGCGGCCCGCGGCTGCGGCGAAACCGGCAGCAGCACCGCCCCCAGCGGCTCCGGCAAAGCCGCAGGCTTCAGCGGCACCGCCGCGCCAGGCGCCGGCTCCGGTCGAGGCCCAGGCGCCCGCACCAACACCGCGTCAAGCTGCGCCTCCCGTAGCTGAGGCCGCCGAACCAGCAGAGCCAGCCGCGGAGCCCGCCGGATCCGCAGAGCCAGCCGGACCCCTGTCGCCACTCGTGCGGAAAATGGCGCGCGAAAATAACATCGACCTGGGCCGCCTCAAGGGCACCGGTGCCGGCGGTCGCATCACCAAGCAGGATGTCGAAGCGTATCTGACGCAGCAGCAGTCCGCGCCGGCAACGGCGCCAACTGCCGCTCAGCCACCGAGGACCGCGCCCGCGCAGGCGCCGCCTGCCTACACTCCCGCCGCCGCTTCATCGCCCGGCAAAGTGCGCATCGAGCCCATGAGCGCCATGCGCGCCAAGATCGCCGAGCACATGGTGATGAGCAAGCGCACCTCCGCGCA
>Ga0070730_10003700_pt1 | contig 13638 bp, 9 predicted proteins | sample Coa_R1_3_FD_66447 | JGI IMG/M metagenome (GOLD analysis project Ga0070730, IMG submission 66447) | Surface soil microbial communities from Centralia Pennsylvania, which are recovering from an underground coalmine fire - Coalmine... | ecosystem: Environmental > Terrestrial > Soil > Unclassified ...
CTGCTCTCCCCAGGCCTGGGCGGCAGGCGCGCCTTTCCTGCTGGTCAATGCGCTACTGGGGCTAGAAGTCGATGCCGAAGCGCAGCGCCTCATTTTGCGACAACCGACCCTACCAGGCTGGCTACACAGGCTTGAGATCAATGATATGTATATTGGTCAACGGCGCGTCCATCTCAGGTTTGAACGCAGTGGCGAGCAAACAACAGTGACACCAGGAGAGCATAACGAGGTGGAGATCCAGGTTCTCTAATGCTTCTTCCTTTCATCCAATTGCGAAAAGTATGGCAAAAATGGTTTACGTAAACCATTTGGCTCTACTGCTGAAACTCGCGCTGGAACAGGCCAAAGATACAGGGTCCTATTATCAGGGATTCTGAGATCAGAAAGATGGGAATAGGGCCATAATGTGCCACTACAATGCTGGCCAGTCCTGCCGAGAGCGGATAGGAACCGAAATTTGCGAACGCGAGCGCTCCCATAAAGCGGCCCATCAGGTGTCGTGGCAGAGCCTGCTGTATCAGCGTGCCCGAGGTGACATTGCCCAGGCCATTCATCACACCTCCAACAGCCAACGCGCAAGAAGCAGCCACAACACTGCCAGCAAAAGGAACAAAGGTCACAGCGCAGGCTTGCACGAGAAAAAAGCTCAGCGCCAGCATACGCATCCGAGGTATTTTTCCTAGCGTGCCAGCAACCAGCGCACCAGCAAACGCACCAATGGAGAAGGCCGCAAGCATCGTACCATATCCGCTAGCGCCGGATCTCAGTACACTATGCGCCAGTTCTGGTAGCGCCACCCCAAACGCCCCGCCATTACCCATATTCATAAAGATCACCATAATGAGCAAAATTCGCAGATAGCGTGATGTGCGCATAAGTTGCCAGAACGTCATAGGAGATTGAGGGGCATCTGCCTCTTTTATGCCGGCTACTGATACGGAGAGAGCCTCTTGCTCATCGGCGCGATGATGGACCTGCGCCAGCCCGCGCCCATTATGCATAGCCGCCAGCGTGAAAGCGGATACTACAAACGAGAGGGCGTCGATGACAAAGGCAATGCCAGATTGAAAGCGGCTCACAACAATCCCTGCGATCGCTGACCCCACAAAGAGCGCGATCTGGAGAGAACTGGTAGTGAGCGCATTGCCTGCTTGCAAATCCTCGTCGGACAGGACATCCGGCGTGATAGACCAGGCAGCGGGGGTAAAGAGTCCGCTGAAGGCTCCCAGGAACGCCGATATGACGCAGAGCAGCCAGAGAGGCGGATGGCCCTGCAACACCAGTACGGCCAGGATGCCCGTCAGCAGCGCGCGTACGCTATCCGTCAATAGCATCAGCCTGCGTGGCCGCAACCGATCACTCAATGGTCCTCCCAGCAGCACACCAGCGACACGTGGGATCCCATACGCAGCGAGTACAACCCCTAATGCCTGGACGCCCCCGCCGCTACTCAACATGAACCAGGGCAGTGCCACTACATAGAAGGCATCCCCTATGTTCGAGATGAGCTGCCCAATAAAGAGCAACCGATAATTACGCATACGCAGCGGGTAGAGCACCCCAACAAGAGCAGATATCCAGGACCATTTCGGTCCGTCCGTCTCAACCTGTTTATCTGGGGGTGCAGCAAGCTGCTCGCACTGTCCTTTGGACGTCAGGCGATGAGTAGATGGGGACATCTTATTTTCCTTGCACTATCTGATATGGCCGTATAAAAGATTCTTTGTAGACCTTTATCCTCGGGTCGCGTAGAAGGCTCAGGCGGGTGTTTGCATAGCGAACCTTTGCAATCGTATACCAAGCCTTATTAACATACTTCCAGTCTTGCTGACGACATGTCGTCCTATACTATGTGGCCGACGAGTAGCCTGGACCAGCAGAAGATGCCGGGCCAGTTTATGTTGCAGCTGCTGTTGTTGCCACTCTGACTTTTTTTCCATAATATATTCATTCTCATGTATCATCTTTCTTCTGCCTCCGAATTCCCATAAAGGCTATTCCTCAAAGGTAGCCATTACCTGAAGCGTCTGATAATGAGCGATCATAATGAGTTTAGCGCTACCGACGACGTCAATCAGGGATGACTCAACTCCTCGGCCGGATCGAATGTCGTCGGATCGGGAATGGCCTCCTCTACCCCTGCCTCCTCCCCAGAGACTTGCAATACATACAAGTGAGAGAGCGGGACCTGCCGTGTTGTCGCCACTCCTTGCGCACGTGACCAGCGCAGACAGATATTGCGGCAAATCCCCTTAAGCCACGCCTCAAAACGCTCCGGCGCACGCAAATGGTCGAGATGCTGCCACGCCTCCAGCAGGGTCTCCTGTACGATATCGTCAGCGGCATCAGAGGGCGCACCATAAGCCTGCGCTATTCGCAGCAGTCGCGGCCTGGAAGTGCTGAAGAGATCATCAATATTGGCGATCAGGGCCTGATGAGTACCCTGAGGATCCGCTTCATATATATGAGGAATGCTGTGCGTGCTGTTCTGTATAGCGACCATCGCGTCGGGTAATGGGCCTGACATAAGTATTGCTCCTTCGTGAGTTCCTTCTCTCGATGTTCGACACTAGTATGTCGCATTCCTCACCAAAAACCTCACACATTTTTTTCAAAGATCACTGCAGATTATAATATCTCTTTTTTAGTGCTAATAGCACAAACGATGGCCACAGGATTATCAGGTGCTATAATTAAAGTCACTCATGTACAGTATCTTATCTAAGAGGTTCCTGATGTCCATTTTTCAAATATGTGTACTCTTTCTCTCAGCAGTGCTTGGGGGAACACTCAACTCCGTGGCTGGTGGCGGAAGCTTCTTCTCCTTCCCGGCCCTCTACTTAACGGGCATACCCCCCATTCAGGCAAATACGACCAGCACCGTGGCCTTGTGGCCGGGATACATTGCCAGTGTGAGCGCATATAGGAAAGAACTCGTCAAACTGAAGCGTGTGTTGTTGTTTATACTGGTTGGCACCAGCTTGTTGGGAGGCTGTATCGGCGCCTACTTGCTGCTTAGGACCTCGCAGACAATATTTGTCAAACTGGTCCCTTATCTGCTCCTACTGGCAACCCTGCTCTTTGCGTTTAGCGGACCTATCACAGCCAGGCTGCGCAAGCGCACTGAGGGGAGTGCACAAAACGAGGACAAACAGATCACGATTGCCTCTCTCATAGGAATCTCTGTACTCCAGTTGATCATCTCGATCTACGGCGGCTACTTCGGCGGCGGGATCGGGATCATGATGCTAGCGGCTCTGGCGCTCATCGGGATGGATGATATTCACATGATGAATGCGCTCAAGACGCTGCTCTCCGCCTGCATCAACGGTGTTGCAGTGATTTACTTTATTGCCATGGATGCAGTTGTCTGGCCACAAGCGATTGTCATGATCGTCGGTGCAATTGTAGGCGGTTATGGCGGGGCGTACTACGCCCGCAAGATTGAGCAGAAATGGATACGGACCTTTGTAATTGTAGTTGGATTGAGTCTGACTATCTACTTCTTCGTGCGCCAGTTATAATCGATGAAAAATTTCACTTTTGTTGTGATGCGCCATCATAGTTGAGCATCTTTTCAACATGTTCAATGCAGCTACCCACAACTCGGTGTGTTGTCCTAAAAACCTGTCCAGTTCGAGACCTCGAACATAGCCGCAATCCTCAAAAATGCGTATCTTGAGAATACGCATTTTTGAGGATTGCGGAGAACTTACTTTAGCCATTATGATCTATCATCATAGATGTGCTAATACAATGTTGAATAAGAGAGGTTTTTGGGAATGCAACACTACAAGGAGACGAGCGACAAGACGATCCTGATAGTGGATGATGACAGAAGTATCGGCGAAGCACTACAATTGGTGCTCAGGGAGGAGACCAACTATCGCACGCTCTGGATGGCGGAAAGCGATCTGGTGCTGCTCTCGGCTCCGCATATGCGTCCATCCCTGATTCTGCTTGATTATCTCATGCCTGTCATGGATGGTTTGCACCTCTATGATCGGTTACAGGAATCTGAGACTATGCGCGGTGTTCCTGTCGTACTTATGAGCGCAATGACGTCCCTTCCCGACGAAGCGTTGCAACAGCGAGGTATTCGAGTGCTCAGAAAACCTTTTGATGTCTATGACCTGCTAAACATGATTGATCAGTTCGGAGAAAAAAACCTGGGGAAACAATCATCATGTATTGGCTCAGGGCTTGCTACGGGCAATCAAAGTATATAATGCCCTCATTCAGGGCTTCTGATAATAGGGAGATATAGAGCACGATTTCATACTAGCTTTTCAAAAAATTCCAGGTACAAGAAGGTGGCGGCAACCGTCACCTTTTTTGCTACCCAGAAAGAAGGGCCTGTGTAAGAATCGTTCCGCTGGTCTGGTGGAGGTCAGCCAGCAACTTGTTGTAATATAAAGATCGGCCTATGTAATCGTGAATTGAGAACTGGACATTTCCCATGAAACAACCTCAAAAGGACGATTTTGTACCAATCGTAGCTGCAAAGCATCCCGATGGACACCGAACGACGGGACCATTACTTGCGGATGTGCCGGTTCCTGGGACGACAGATGCACTCCAGGAGCAAAAAATCAATAAGTGGATGCTTTTTGTAACCGTCGCTATTGGTGTTTTCATGGCAACTCTGGATTCGTCGATTGTCAATATCGGCCTCCCTGCGATTGCCGGTTCCTTTCACGTGCCATTGAATGGTGCAGTAGAATGGGTGATAATCGCCTATCTGGTGGCTAACGCAGCCATCCTGCTCACAGCAGGCCGTCTCGCGGATATGGTGGGAAGAAAAGCTGTCTGGATCACCGGGCTGGCCCTCTTTACGGTCAGTTCGGCACTGTGTGGAACTGCCTTTTCGCTAGGCTTCCTAATTGCCATGCGAACACTCCAGGGATTAGGTGGGGCACTTATGATGGCGGTTTCTCCAGCGATGCTTGTTAGCGCCTTCCCACCCCAAGAGCGTGGGCGTGCGCTTGGCCTCAATGCGATCACAGTCGCGCTTGGTATCAGTATAGGCCCAACTATTGGTGGCTTGATCACCGCGTATTTTTCCTGGCGCTGGATCTTTTATGTCAATGTTCCGGTTGGTATTATTGGCATTATCGTATCGTTACGCGTGCTCAAAGAACGCCTGCAACGTAATCCCGGACGCTTTGATCCGCTGGGAGCTTTTCTGCTCGCAATTGGGTTGGCAGGGATTACTGCTGGGCTCTCTTTTGGACAGGAGTTAGGTTGGACTTCCCCGTTCCTCTTGGGCGTTATGAGTGTGGGCATACTGGCACTGATCCTGCTCCCTCTTGTGGAGATGCGGGTCAGCAATCCGGTGATCGTCTTCTCACTCCTGCGCAACCGCGTCTTTACTTCCGCAACACTCAGCCTGCTCCTGAGTTTTATGGCGCTCGGCGCGGTGAGCTTTCTGCTACCCTTTTATCTGGAACAACTCCGCAACTTTCCGACTGAAGAGGCCGGACTTCTGTTGACACCATTGCCGATTGTGCTTGCCATTGTGGCACCATTTAGCGGCGCGCTGGCGGATCGCATCGGGTCGCGCTGGCTGGCGGCTAGTGGATTGACGATTGCCTGCATTGGACTGGTACTTATCAGCCAGCTCAACGCTCAGAGTTCGGTTTTTGATATCGTCTGGAGGCTGGTCTTTACCGGAGTTGGTCAGGCCATCTTCCAATCACCCAATAATAGTGCCCTGCTGGGGGCCGCTCCACGCGAACTACAGGGAAGCGCCTCCGGTTTTCTAGCAACTGCTCGCACCATGGGGATCAGCTTAAGCGTGGCGCTGGTGGGCGCGGTCTTTACCAGCCTGGGAGGAGCAGAAGCTGGTAGTGAGCTGGCCTTGCGCGCAGGGGGAGCACAGACCAACGTGTTGCAGCAGATCTTTACACATAGTTTCCAGGCTGCCTTTCTAGTCTGTGCAGCTATTGCCGCCATCGGCATCTTCGCCTCTCTTGTGCGGGGCAAAGAAAGCAGGAGAAAGAAGTCTTAATGTTCCCGCGTTCGTTATAGGTAGCATGAATAAGACAGATCGCCTACTAGCAATTGTGCTGGAGTTGCAGGGCAGGGGCCGGCTGCGCGCCGAAGACCTGGCCCGCACCTTCGAGACGAGTAAACGCACGATTTATCGCGATATCGAAGCTCTCTGCGAAGCTGGCGTCCCGCTGCTTTCCGTTCCTGGTCAGGGCTACAGGCTAATGGAGGGGTATTTCTTGCCGCCCCTCAGCTTCTCCACTGAAGAGGCAACAATGCTGCTCCTGGGCAGTGACTATATGGCACACAACTTCGATGCTCAATATCGTGCCGCCGCTCAATCCGCCAGTCGTAAAATCGCCAGCGTCTTGCCTGAACAGCTCCGCGATGATGTATACGACCTGCAGAACAACATTCATTTCATCACCCCCGATGCAAAAAACACTCCAGATCAGCAGGAGATGTTGCAAAAACTGCGCCGCGCACTCATTGATCATACGACCGTCCGTTTTACCTATCATGCAAGGTATAGCAGAGATGAGCACGCTCCCCCTGAGATCCGCGAAGTTGACCCCTATGGCCTGCTTTATTCCCTCAATACCTGGTATGTGACTGGCTACTGCCATCTACGCCGGGACATCCGTCATTTTCGCCTCGACCGCATGGAGAACCTGGAACTGCAGCCCAAAACGTTTAAGCGTCCGCGTGATTTCAAAATGGACCATTATAAGCAGGATCGGATGGGCAACATCGTCGTCCGCGCGCTTTTCGATCCCTCGATCACTCGCTGGGTTCGCGAATCGCGCCCCTTCTACGCCGTAGGCGAAGAAGAAACGCCGGAGGGACTGCTGATAACGCTCAGAATACGCCAGGAGAGCGAGATTCTTCCATGGCTGCTCAGTTGGGGGCGCCGTGTACGTGTCCTGGAACCAGAGGCATTGCGGCAGCACCTGGCCGAGGAGGCGCGCAGTATCCTGACACATTATCAATCAATGGAAGAACGATAGTTTAAAACGTCGTAGAGCTGCTGACATACCGTTGTCACTTGCATAGGTTACACTACTGGTATAGAAAACAACATTGCGACAACCATGATTGCCACCATAACAACAGGAAATGGAATGACTATGACTACACATAAGCACTTGTCTCCTAATATCAAAGAGGCCACATTGAAGGAGTTCCGCACTATCCCTGGTGTTGGCAGAAGCATTGCTGAAGACCTGTGGAGTATGGGCTTTCGCTCTGTGCCAGAACTGAAGGGTCAGGACCCGGAGGACCTCTACATCCGTCTCTGTACGCTGCAAGGTCAGCATGTAGACCGCTGCATGCTCTATGTCTTTCGCTGCGCGGTCTACTATGCCTCAACCTCAAAGCCAGATACTGAACTTTTGAAATGGTGGAATTGGAAAGATGGGCTATTGCAGAACGGTCAACATTGACAGCAAGCGTCCAATCATCTATGATTGTATATGAGCTAGCGGAGCGTCCTCTCGTTCATGTTCGTCTCCTTTCTTGACTGGACTCTACCAGTTTCTTTCTTGTCTTGTTGTCTACCTACCAGGGCGCTCGTGCTACTCCGTTCCCTCCCCAGGCCGATTCTCCCGCCTCTGCTTTTCCTAAAAAGAGGCTGGTATAGCAGGAGGTATAGCAGTGGCGAGAGATTCCTCAAAATATACGTCTATCTTTTCCGCTGCTGAGAAGGCGCGTAGGCTTGTTCCATGGCCTGTTGTGCCAAACGGTTATCCTCTTCCAGTACATGGCTCCCGTCTCATTATGGGGAGCATCTTGCTGATTGATGTTCAGGCAATCAGTTAGTAGTGCGCGTCAGACACGTAGTAGCTAATTTGAGGAAGGCTAGCCCTCTCTTCGAGCGGAAGCTCGCGAGGAGGCTAAAATGGGAGAAGGATCAAATATGGGAAAGATTCAAAAAGTCTACACACGAGACTTCAAAGAGGAGTCAGTGCGGCTGGCCGAAACCAGGGGGAAGCTGGTCGCACAGATAGCCTGAGAGTTGGGCATCTCCGATTCGGTCATTCACGGGTGGAAAAGGGAGTTGTCAAAACACGGCTCAGAGGCGTTTCTGTGGAAGCTTGTGTGATTGCCCTATTTCCTTGCTTTTTAGGAAGTAGAGCAATCACTCAACTCATTTGGGGACGCTCTTCTAGACGAGTACTTTTTCCTTTTTCACCTCTGGCACTGCCTCTGCTTCCAGTAATTTCTCGATGAGAGAAGCAGCCATACTCGCAATACTCTGCACGCGGAGGAGTTGCATGATCGTGATATCCACTTGCAGGGTCTTTTTTATAAGTGTGACCAGTTCCATCGCAGTGAGTGAGTCCAGGCCTAAATCTATGGTAGCGTTTGGATCAGCGGTCAGGATAGATGACCCTAACACCTTTACGAGAATCTCTCTGAGAGCAGCCTGTACAAGCTTCTGCCGTTCTTCATCGGGCGTTGCCAAAATGGTGGAGCGCAGATCATCTTGTTGTCCCCGCGCTTGCTGCTCCTGATCCGGCGCGATAAGGTCAGCAAATTTTGAGCGTGAGGCCGTACTTCCCAGAACCGTATCGAGTTTGCTCCAGTGTACATCTCCAGCGACAACCCTTGTACGTCCGGCCTGGAGCAATTTTCTCAGGAGACTCAAGGCGCGTTCAGGCGGCATGGCGCGAATGCCTTTGCGAGCCAGAATGTCGCCTAAGCCTGCCTGACGAGTGAGAATACCTACTCGATCAATTGCCCCCCAGGCAACGCTTAAGGCAGGTAGCCCAACGCGCTGCCGATAGGAGGAAAGTGCGTCCAGAAATGCATTGCCCGCCGCGTAATTTCCCTGATGAGTATTGCCAAGCAAGGCAGAGATCGAAGAATACGAGATGAAGAAATCCAGCTGCCTCTCTCTGGTCTGACAATGCAGATTCCAGGCTCCCAGCATCTTAGGAAGCACTACCTTGCTGAATGAAGCCGCATCGAGCTCTAGCAGCGACCGATCATCCAGAACCATGGCAGCATGGACGATACCGCGTAAAGGAGGCATAGCTGTGTCCAGATCCAGCCTATGCAGCCCTTTTACAATATCCTGCTCTTTTGTGACATCCATGCTGATCATCAGCACATGAACGCCAGAAGAGCGCATCACCTCTATCTCTTCTTTTACTCCCTCTGCGGGGACGCCACTGCGACTGGCCAACACCAGGTGCCGCGCCCCTTGACTGGCCATCCACTGCGCGGTTGCCAGGCCAAAGCCGCTCAGCCCTCCAACAATAAGGTAAGATGCGTCTGGTCGAAACGCGTACTGCTGCTCTGATGGGAGATGCCGAATACGCGTGGGAGATTGCATGGAAACCACCATTTTCCCAATGTGCTGTGATTGGTGCAGCGCGTGGAAGGCCTCACTGATCTGAGAGGGTTCAAAGAGATGATAAGGCAGCGGACGATAGATTCCCTGCTCAAATCGTGGCATCAGTTCCCGCAAGAGATCTCTGATGAGCGCCGGGCGATCTTGCTGCATGCGGTTGATGTCTACCACCATGTAAGAGAGGCAGCGCTCAAAGGGGCGTAACCCTAGCCGTCTATTCTGAAAGAAGTCGCGCCTGCCAATTTCGATAAAGCGCCCATAAGGCCGCAAGAGATCCAGGCTCCGCTCGACTGTTTCGCCAGTAAGAGAATTGAGGACAATATCGACGCCTTCCCCATTGGTCATGTGCAGGATATCATCAGCAAAGGAGAGTGAGCGAGAATCGAGAACATGGCGAACACCCAGGGAATGAAGATATTCACGTTTCTTCTTGCTCCCTACGGTGGCAAACACTTCTCCTCCGGCCTGCTGGACAATTTGAATAGCGGCAAGGCCTACTCCGCCCGCCGCTCCGTGAATGAGCACGCGATCTCCCTTGCGAATCCTGGCCTGGTCATGGAGGGCATAATACGCAGTGAGGAAAACCAGGGGCAGCCCTGCTCCTGCTTCGAATGTGAGCGATGGCGGTTTAGGCACCACGAAGTCAGCTTCGGTGGTGACAAAGGAACTCAAGCAGTTGCGTCCCATCGCGAGCACTGCATCGCCTATCTGGAAATCCTTCACCCCCTCGCCAAGGGCGACGATCCGACCGGCACAATCCAAACCTAAAGAAGAGGCATCAACATAGCCTTCCTCTACTGCCTCGCTACGCAGCAGCCCCTTGGCCAACATGACATCCTTGAAATTGAGGTCAGCGGCTTCCACCGCTATTTCGACCTGCCCGGGCCCTGGTTGGATGCGCGGCGCCGTTTGGAATTGCAGCGTGTCGAGGCTCCCCGGCGTCGTGATACACAGGCGGAACATCGTATCTTTGAGCGCTGCCACCTCGTCGCTTGCTATACTGCGCTCCAGAGAGAGAGGTTGAATGCGATTCACATAGCGATTGGGTCCGCGCAGAAGGATCTCGCTCTCGGTTTGCCCCGTCCATATCTCTTCAGCGAGCGCCGCTATCACTTCAGCGTCAGGCGCGGAGCCGATGTCGAGCAGGGTACAATGCCATTCAGGATGTTCCTGGTGCAGGACCCGACTGAGCCCGGAGAGCGGAGCCTGATCGAGCGCGGGCGACTCCGTGTCATCGAGCACATGCGCGCCACCTGTGACTATCCAGAGAGCGGGACGCCACTGCGCTTTGTCCAGTTGTTGGACCAGCGTGACCAGTCCCATGCACCCGGTCTCAACGGTTGCCTGGAGGGCCGCGCCTGTCATCTCCCCTCTTATTCCATCCAGCCCCCAGAGATACACGATGTGCTCACAACCAGGCCCCTCGGCATACAGCGTCTCCAGGAGGCGTTTCATATCGCCAGCGTGACCGGGACGTATCGCAAAATGACCGGGTGCTCTGTGTTGATACTCCTTTCCTTTCTCCACCATGATACATGTGCCGGGCGCATCCAGAAGCCTTTCCTGTAATTGCGCGGCCACGCCATGAGTATCGGTGAAGAGGAGCAGCGTTGGCGTCGACTTGAGAGCGCCGCGAGGAGCAGGCGCAAGCGGTGAGAGCATCCACTGCTCCTCGTAGAGGGAGTGTTTCTTCATCGTCTGAGCATTCAGCGTACCGCTAATGGCCTGCATACGCAGGCCTGTTATTTCGAGGATCGGTTGCCCATCTTCATCGAAGAGCATGATCTCGATCTGGAAGCCGTTGGCGTGTTCTTTTGAGATACGCTGATGAGCATAGAAGCGCTTGCCAGCACAGGGTTGCCGGTAAAGACGGATGGACCTGGCACTCACTGGAAGCCAGATGGTATCCTGCTCGTCCTTCTTCTGATGAGAAACGGTAGCGTAGACCATGTGGAGGGAGGTATCCAGGAAACCAGTATGCGGGTATGTATCCTCCGCCAGCCCAAGCCACTTGATCTGACTCAAGGCTTCCAGTTCACCGAGATAGACCTGCTGAATCAGGGTAAACGAGGGGCCAAATTGGAAGCCTGGAGGCAGGATCCGCTGGTAAAATGAGGCGGCATCTATTTCTTGTTGACATCGTTGGCGAATCTCGTGCCTATCGATGGCAGGTGCAGAGGAGGAACGCGCCATTTTTCCGAAACGCCCGCTGGCATGCACTGCCCACTCAGAGTGCTCAGCCTGGGGCCGACTATAGATCTGAAAGGTGTGATCGTCCAGAGAGAAGACCGTCTGGATAATGGAAGGAGTGGAAGCGCTCAAGATGAGGGGGCGACGCACCTCAAACTCTTCTAGCATGCAGGCCTCTTCCTCCAAGATCTCTGCGGTCGCTGCCAGCGCTATTTGCAGATAGCCTACGGCGGGAAAGACGACCGCACCCTGTACCTGGTGTTCGGCCAGAAATGGCAGAAGTTGCAGATCCAACACATTCTCCCAGACCGCGGGAGCCGTCTCAAGCCGGGAGCCGAGCAATGGATGGCTTGCCAGGCCCGCGTGGCTCAGACGGAACGCGCCTGCGGCTGGTTCATTCCAGTGGCGTTCCCGTTGCCAGGGATAGAGCGGAAGGGGAACATGCTGCCCCTCCTCGATGAGCGCCTCCCAGCGAACCGGAGCCCCCAGCGTATAGAGCGCTCCAAGAGAGCCCAGCAATGTCACCTGGTCATCTTCTTTGCGGCGCAAAGAGGGGAGGATGGTTCCCTGAAGGTCTTTACTGGCCAGGCACTCTTTCACATATTGAGAAAGGATGGGATGTGGGCCAACTTCCAGGAAGGTCGTATGGCCACGACGTAGCAAGTCAAGCACCACCTCCGAGAAGCGTACAGGGAGTCGCATGTTATCCCACCAGTAGCTGGCATCACACTCGGGTCCGAGCAGCTCTTCTCCAGTCGCGCTCGACACAAAAGGTATGCTGGCACGCTGAGGTCGCAGCTCCTTGAGCGATGCCAGCAGTTCTTTACGAAGCGGGTCCATCAGCGGACAATGAAAGCCGTAGTTCAGGTTTAGCATGCGCGCAAAGACGCCCTGCTCCTTCAGCGAGGCCACAATCTGTTCCAGGGCCTCCTCGTTGCCCGAGAGCGTCACTGAAGCAGGGGAATTGATGCCTGCCAGAAAGACCTTCTCTTTATAGGCGGCGAGAAGTGTCTGAGCCTCCTGGACAGAGAGGCTCACGGCCGCCATTTTCCCCGCTCCAGCCGTCTTCTCCTGCAATCGGCTCCGATGGAAAACCACACGCAGCGCATCTTCTAAAGACAAGATACCCGCGACGTAGGCGGCCGCAATCTCTCCCACGCTGTGGCCGACAACGACCTGCGGCTCAATGCCCCAGGATTTCCACAGCTCGGCGAGTGCTACCTGGAGCGCGAAGAGCGTTGGCTGCGCTATCTGGGTGCGATGCAGTTGGGAGGATGCTTCATCAGCTTTGAGTGCTTCCAGCAGTGACCAATTGCTAGAGAGAGCAAACAGTCGATCGCAGCGTTCGATCACCTCGCAAAAGAGTGTGTTCTCAGCAAGAAGCTGGCGTCCCATCGCCCACCACTGTGAACCATTGCCAGAAAACACGAAGACGATGGAGGGAGGGGCCTGATCTTTCTGCGCGTGCCCCATGCTCACGCCGGCCGGCTGCTGATTGTCAAGGAAGGCCGCCAGTTGCTCGCTGAGCCCGGCACGTGAGCGCGAGGCCAGCGCCAGACGAAAAGGATGCTGCTCTCTGCGCAGACTTGCGCTCCAGCAGATATCTCTCAGAGAAGGCGGCTCATTGACAGACAAAAAGTCCTGGTAGGATTGAGCTAGCGCACGGAGGGCTTCGGGATGACGTGCGGAGAGTGGGAGAAGAAAAGCTCCTCCTTCATCGGAACGGGCTTCCTCTGCGCGGGGTTGTTGATACTCTTGCAGGACAATATGGGCGTTGGCTCCCCCAAAGCCGAAGTTGTTGACTCCGACGACCAGAGGATCAGAACTGGGAGGCAATGTCTCAACCTGCTGTGGCACTTGTAGCCGGAGCTGTTCAAAGGGTATCTGAGGATTGGGCGTCTGGAAGTGTAAACTGGCCGGGATCTGGCGATGCTTGAGGATCAAGGCAGCCTTGACCAGCGCAGCCATCCCCGAGGACCCTTCAAGATGGCCGATCTGCGTTTTCACCGAACCAATACGCAGCCATTGTCCCTCTGGCCGCTGCCTGCCAAGCACCGTTCCTAGCGCATTCCCCTCAACCATATCACCGGCGGCGGTTCCTG
>Ga0070730_10003701_pt1 | contig 13637 bp, 19 predicted proteins | sample Coa_R1_3_FD_66447 | JGI IMG/M metagenome (GOLD analysis project Ga0070730, IMG submission 66447) | Surface soil microbial communities from Centralia Pennsylvania, which are recovering from an underground coalmine fire - Coalmine... | ecosystem: Environmental > Terrestrial > Soil > Unclassified ...
GTATTCTTCCAAAAGTATCTTACATTGCATTTTAAAATGTTCTTTGGTCCATTTATGAGAATCATCTTTAAACAAAATTACTTTACATGACTCTTTATTTTGATATTGTCTAAATCCTCTACCAAACTGTTGCATTAAAGAATTTTTACTTTTTCCTAAACCAGCAATAATTATATATTCTGCAGGCTTTGTGTCTATTCCTTCTCCTAAAACACCAGTTGTCCCAACTAGTGTTTTTATCTGCCCCTTATTAAAATTTGATATTAGCTCTCTAGTTTTTTTATTTTTACCATTTGCAAAAAATATTTTTGGTGAGACTTTTGATATAAGAATATCTCCATGTTGAATTTCTTTTACTAGACATAAAGTTGGATTTTTTAAAAAAGTCAAATTTCTCAACAAGTTACCTATTATTTGATTTCTTTGTTCATTTTCTATTACAAGAGTTTTATAAACAGAGCGCCAATTATTAGGTCCTAAATATTTGGTTTTGGAGACAGTTATATAATAGGCCTCCATAGGAACAATATATTTCTTTTTTATGGCTAGTTTATAATCTATTTTATATATAGTTTTAGATAGTATACTTTCCAGAAGAAGTCTTTCATTGTCTTGAGATCTAAAGGGAGTAGCAGTTAATCCTATTTTATAATAGATATGATTCCAGTGTTTTTCATTTAATTCTCTATAAGTTTTTGCTCCACTATGATGAAATTCGTCAATTATGATACATTGTGCCTTTTTTGACACAGTACTTATATCCGTAGCGTCTATATTTCTAACTAAAATAAGATTATTTTTTCCAAATACTTTTGTCAAAAATTCATTAAGTTGTTCTCTTAACTCTATAGAAGGAACTACAATTAAAGTAGGAATTTTTAACTTTTCAATTAAAAGTGCAATAATAACCGATTTACCTACTCCGGTAGGAGCAACAATTATACCCCTTGGATTTCCAACAGAAACAGCCTTAACTGCTTCTACCTGCTCTTCATAGGGTGTTACCCCTAATGATGCCTTAGGAAACGATTTTTGAGGGCTTGGTGATGTTCTAATATCATTTAGATCATATTCAATATTGTTAGTGTGTAAATATTGCTGAACTAAATATAAAAGACCTGTAGGAAAATTACCTTTTTTATCCATTAAAAACCGTTTTGTGGGTTTAAAATTTCCAGTAAAGTAATTAACTTTAGAATCTATATTGTATGAAGTTACGTCTCTAAGTTTTCTTAAAATATTTATATTAACATCTACGACTTTAGATATTGAATTGTCTATTTGTAAAATCATAATTAAAACTTAATACATGAGTTTAATAAACCTAAAACTATAGCTAAGTTAATAATCAACAATAAATAATTATAATCTTTCATATGAACCTCTAAATAAAGTATACTTTAGGGTCTATAAAAAGTCTATAAAAATTTTTTACATAATTAAGTTGACACATTAAAAATCACATGATAAACTATAGACGTTACGTCGGGATAAAATATCTATATAAGACTTAAGTTGATATACTATACTCTTTAAGTATTAAGTAATTTACTAATAGCCCATACTGAAAAATTTTATATTGACATTTAAGTTTGAATTTGAGATAATTAACTCAAGAGGTAAATATGTGCAAAATTAGTAAAAGATTTATGATTAGAGTTTTAGGTTTTAGAGGCAAAGCTCATATTAAAGCACAAGAGTATTACCTACACTATAGAGATTAGTTTTCACCACAGCGCATGCATAATTACCTCCTCCCGACCGGTCCGTCACATAGATGTCGAAGTAGATCCATAGCAAGATCTCTCCCCCTTTAACTTCTAGTCTATGTGACGGATTTTTATTTACACGATTAAAATATAAGAGTATAATAAAATCATGTTCAATAAAAAAAATACAGTTAAAATAACATTAAAAGAGTGGATCGATAACATTTCTTCCTCTTATGCACAAGAAACAATAAAAATTTTATTTTCATTAATGAAAACAGAAGATTTGTATATTAAAAATGCAATTTTATCTTCATTTATCGGTCAATTAGTAAAATCAAGTTTAAATAATACTTTTTATGAGTTAACACCAGATCTAATTGAAACTAATAGTAATGCTGATAATGCGATCAAACATTTTAACAATCTTAAACATTCGATAGAAGAAGATGTGGCTAAAGCTTTTACTCAGGCTTTATCTGAGTACTCAGGTATATCTACTGAATATTATTGTCAGATAAGATTAGTTCCAGAACCAAAAAGTACAAGTATAAATTAAAAGGAGTATTATGACATTGATAGAAGCCTTAGACACAGGTAAAAAAATAAAAAGACAATCACAAGCAGGAAGGTTTTATCAATTAAGATCCGATTATATGATTCCAATTGCAGATGCTATAGCAGACGACTGGATTGTAGAAGACGATTTTAATAATGCAAAACAAGAATTGATTGAACAAATTAAAAATGCAAAAGATGCATCTGATCTAGAAAGTATTTTAAACGAACGAAAAGGTTATGCTGGATAAACTAGGTAAATTGTTGTCGACGCACGATAAAAACTCCGGTAAAACAGATGTTATACTAACACTAGTAGTATTAGCGGTTATGTCTGCTGTAATTAAGTTTTTACTAGATGGAGTTACTATTGACATTTTTGGTCACATAATAAATTTTGGACATACTGACTCAGTAAGCTACGGCACTATGTTAAGCCCTATCCTAGGTGCTCATGGTTACATGAGTGGACGAGGATCTAATATCTCTACTTTAAGTAGAGTAGATAATCCTGATGAAGGAGAAGAAGATAACACATGACTATTCCACAATTAAATACAAAACAAAAAGCAATTTTATCTATTATTGTTATTGCGATAGCTTTTGCTTTAGGAAGATATACAGTTCCAGTTAAAATTAAAACTGAAATTAAAACAATTTATATTGAAAAAACTGATACAAAAGTTTCTACTTCAACAGAAAAAAAGAAAAAAAAGAAAGTAACTATTGTTGAAGATGATTCTCCAAATGGAACTAAGCATAAAGTAACTACTATAACAGACGATACAGACAGTGATCACAAATCTGATACCTCTACAGTGACTGCAGTTCAGCAAACTACTGATGCGACTAAAGAAGTAAAAAAAGATAGCGGGCATTTAAATTTATCTTTATTAACTGGAGCGTCAGTTTTAGGACAACCAGGAATAAATTCAGGTATTATTTATGGCGGTCATATCACTAGGGATATATTTGGACCATTGAATATAGGTGTTTGGGGTTTAAGTAATGGAACAGCAGGTTTAAGTATTGGATTGAGGTTTTAATTATGGAACAAGTAAAAAAATATATACAATTATATACTAAATTACTTGATCTTAATGGATCAATTAGTTATACAGAAGCAGAAACAAGAGCCTCTGAGTTTTTATCTGCATTAGCAACATTAGCAGATTATAAACATATGTTTTCTGAGCAGAAAATCAAAGCAACATCACTACAGTCCGCAGTGTATGCCGAAGAAATGTCAAAAGGTGAATTTAAAACTATGACAGAGAATAAATTACATGTTGAGGCTTCCTCGGCATTTGTAACTGCTAGAGAAAACTTAGAACGAATAGAAAATGACATTTCATATTTAAAAGCGCACATGGATATATTTTTAAATGCTCATTTATTTTATAGACAGATGGCAAGAGGTCAAAATGAGTAAATTTAATATGTCTGGACTTGCAAAGTCCATTCAAAAAGAATTTAAAAATACAAGTTTATCTAAAAAAATAGGAGTGGGTTCCAATCTATCAAAGTTAACTGACAATGATTTTATTATAATGCCTCAATGGTTTCAAACTATATCAGGAGTTAAAGGTTTACCCTTCGGTAAACTTATCATGATTGCAGGAGACTCTGACAGCGGAAAGACTTCTGCTGCAATTGAAGCCATGAAAGCAGCTCAAAAGCAAGAAGTCGGTGTAATTTATGTGGAAACAGAAGGTAAAACAACAGAAGCAGACCTTAAAAATTGGGGAGTTAATCCAGACGAAATTTTACTAATAAAATCTAGTATTGCAGAGGAAGCTTTTACCTTGTTATTTAAAGCTTGGGATTCATTTAAAGAATCTTATCCTAATTCAAAATTATTAGTAGTTTTTGATTCTATTGGAAATGTTGTTTCTCAAAGAGACTCTGAATTAGATCTTATTGAGCAGTCTTCTCAACCAGGTGGAAAAGGAAAAATTAATCGTCTTGCATTAAATAAAATGGTGGCGAAGAGAGACGAAGATCAAACAGCAATTTTAATAATAAATTATACTTATGATAACCTAGGATCCCCAGGTAAAACTAATGCAGGAGGAAAAGCAGTCAATTTTTTTAGTTCTTTAACATTTCAAACTTCTAGAAAAGGATGGGTTGAACGTCAAGAACAAGGAAAAAAAGTTAGAGTTGGTGCAGAAGTAGTATGGAAATTATTTAAAAATCATTTAGATAAATCTAGCTCTAAAGCAAAAGAACATATATTAAGAATTACGTCTGAGGGAATAGAATGTGTCGAATAAACCATTATTTGTTATAATTAGTGATGTTCATTTTAATATTGCTAATTTAGAATTATCTACAATTTCTGTTAAAACTGCTTTAGATAAAGCCGAAGAACTTCAAGTTCCATTAATAATTTCTGGAGATTTAAACGATTCTAAAGCTATAATAAGAGGAGAAGTGATTAATGCTCTTATTAATTTGTTTCGTTTTCATAGAGTTCCTGTTTATTGTTTAATAGGTAATCATGACCTGATAAATGAACGAGGTACTGAACATACTTTAAATTTTTTAAAACCCTATATTAATATAATTGATCAATTTAGTTTTATAGAACTCAATAATAAACCTATTTACTTTATTCCTTACCAATCTAATAAAGAGGATTTTTATGATAAATTAAAATTAATTCCTCAAAATTCTCTGATTATAATGCATCAAGGAATAACTGGAGCACTAGCAGGTGACTATATAGTAGATAAATCCGCAGTAAATCCAAATTATTTAAAATCATATATAGTTTATTCAGGGCATTATCATTCATCTCAAACAATTCAAAATATAACATTTATCGGCAACCCTTATACTATGTCATTTGGAGAAGCAGATGATTTGCCTAAAGGATTTGCGATTATAAATCAAGACTATTCTATTGAAAGAATAAATTTAAACTTACGAAGACATCTTATAATAAATTATAAATTAGGTGATGAATCTAAAATTAATATAGAAAATAATATTATAAAAGTAAAATTTTCAGGTCTTGAATTAGTGACTAAAAAGAAAATAGCGGAAGATTTATTTCAAGGAAATTTGAATTTTATTTTAGAAATCGATAGTAAAGAATTAAATAATTTTCCAGAAAATCATACTGAAAATTCATTGTCTGATACAGAATTATTTGATAAAATTATTGAATTAAATAATGATTTTGTTAAAACAGAAGAATTAAAACGATACTGGAGAGAATTAGTAAATGAAAATACTTAATGCCTCAGTACAAAATTTTGCCTCTTATAAACAATTAGATTTTAATTTCTATAATAAAGAATTAACTTTAATACATGGAGCAACTGGCTCCGGTAAAAGTACACTGCAAGATATAGTATGCTGGATTTTATTTGGAAAGACTGCAAAAGGAGGGTCAGTAAACGATATAAAATCCTGGTATTCTAATGATTTAGATACCGTTGGATTATTATTATTGCATTTAAATAATGAATCTATTACAATTTATAGATCAAGAGGTAATGTAAATGATTTATATTTTATGGTTAATTCAGAAATTGCCATTAGAGGAAAAGATATTAAAGATACTCAAAAACTTCTTAATGAACGATTACAACTTGATTATAGCTCATACATGGCATCTTCATACTACTGTGAATATAGTCCTATATCGTCTTTTTTCATAATACCAAATAATAAAAAGAAAGAATTACTAGAAGAAATTGTAGATTTATCTTTTCCATTAAAAATAGAAAAATCTATAAAAGAATCATTTAAAACAACAAATGAAACACTTATTATCACTAATAATAAAGTATCTGATGCCATAAAGATGCAAGAACAATTAGCAAAAGAAATTACAAAATATAAACATGATAATGATACATTTGAAGTTAAAAAACAAGAAGAAATACAACGGTTAAAATTTGCATCTGAAAACTTTAAAAAAAATATGGAAGGTTTATTAAATCAGTATAATATTCAGATAGAACAGCAAGAAACTAAAATAAAAGCAATACAATTAACATTGCAAAATTTACAAGAAAAATTATTTGAAGTTAAACATGATATTTGTCCAATTTGTAGTTCAAAAAAAGATTCTAAAACAGAAATTGAAATTTTAAATAAAATAAACAATCTAAATAAACAGTTAATAGATCTTAAAAATACTACAATAAAAAATCCTTCGTTACAAGAAAACCCATATGAAAAACAATTAGAAATTGTTAATAGTAAAACAAATATTTATACAGAATTGTTAACTAATTTAATTAATAAATTTAAAGAGCTAGTAAAAGAAAGAAGGAAAAATGAAAAATTATCAAAAGAACTGGAAATCAAAAAATATAACTTAGAATTATTAAAGTCCTATAGTTTAACTCTTAGAGGTACATTAGTAAATTCTTCAATAAAATCAATAGAATTACAAACAAATAAGTTTCTTACTGATTATTTTTCAGGTGAATTTACAGTAAAATTTTTAATAGAAGACGATCAAGTGGATTTAGAGCTATATAAAAATGGCTATAAATGTTCTTTTTTACAGCTTTCTAAAGGGCAAAGAGGATTACTTAAGTTGTGTTTTTCTATATCTTTTATGCTTCAAGTGCACAAAAATTCCAGATTTACGCCATCTGTTTTATTTTTTGACGAGGCTTTAGATGGTCTAGATATCAATCTTAAATTAAAATCATTTAATCTATTTCAAGAATTAGAAAAGAATTTTAGTTCAATATTTATTATTGAACACTCTTCTGAATTTAAAAACATGTTTTCAAATCAATATGAAATTAAATTAGTTGCAGATGAAAGTATAATTTGTGAAAAACTATAACATGACAGCTAAAGAAAGAAACCTAGTAAAAGGCGCAATTAGGCGAGTATTTAGTAGATCTGATTTGAGAAGAAGTGTAATAGAGTCTTCTGTTATAAAATTTTTAGATCCAAATAGACCCAGAGTAAAAAAATGGAGTTTATGTCCCATATGTAAAACTAATATTCCCACTTATTTGATGGAAGTAGATCATATAAATCCCATTGTACCTTTAGATAAAACTTTAGAAGATTTATCATGGGATTTATTGATAGATTCCATCTGGTGTGATAAAATGAATCTTAAGGCCATTTGTAAAGATTGCCATAAAGTAAAAACGGCTGCTGAGCGTAAAGCTAGGAGAAAAATTAATGTCAGAAAAATATTCAAAAGATATAAGAAAGCAATTACGAAGCGTGGTTCAAGAAAACCTAGAAAACATAGTAAGTAAAGAATTAATTTTACATAGTTATAAAGAATTAACAAAAATTATTGATTCTCGTTTAACACAATTAGAAAAGCAAGTTAAAGACACTTTACATGAAATTAACGAAAATCATAAAAATACAATGGGTTACTTAGTTCGACAAGTAACTTCCCCTAAACAAGAAACTGAAAAAAATGAATAATAAACACCCTAAAATTCTTATTTTGGATATTGAAACTAGTCCTATATTGGCCGACGTTTGGGATATATGGGAACAAAATATTGGATTAAATCAAATAAAAAAAGATTGGAAAATAATAGCATGGGGTGCTAAATGGTTGAATGACTCTTCAATAATGTATAAAGATACAAGAGAGCATTCAGAAAAACAGATTTTAAAACCTTTATGGGAATTATTAAATGAAGCTGATGTTCTAGTCACTCAAAATGGTAAGAAATTTGATATAAAAAAGATTTATGCTAGATTTATTCAACATAATTTTATTCCTCCTTCCCCTTTTAAACATGTTGATACCTGTCAACTTGCTAAACGACATTTTGGTTTTACTTCCAATAAATTAGAGTATTTAGCCGATAAGTTAAATAAAAAATATAAAAAGCTAAAGCATTTAAAGTTTCCAGGACATACTTTGTGGACAGAATGCCTATCTGGTAATTTAGAAGCATGGAAAGAAATGGAAAAATATAATAAACATGATGTTTTATCTTTAGAAGAACTTTATTCAAGATTATTACCTTGGTCAAATGAAGGTGGATTTTCTATCTTTTCTGATGAAGTCCACAATGAATGTGATTGTGGAAGAGGCCAATGGAAAAGAAATGGTGTTGCAGTCACTAAAACAGGAAAATATCAAGTATATAAATGTACATCTTGTGGATCTAATACTAGAAGTAGACAAAATATGCTAACCAAAGAACAAAAAAAATCACGTTTAATTAAAATAGTTTAATATTTTTAATAGTATTGACAGAGGTTACTCTCTATGAGATACTTTAATTATGTTTAAAATAACTTTAAAAATATTAATTTTGTTGTTAGTTTTAACTGAATCTACTATGGCAGAAGGAGATACATCATTAACTCCTTATTACATATTTAATGCTGCTAGCCAATTTAAAATTGATGAAACTCTACTGTATTCCATATGTACAGTTGAGTCTAGATGCAGATCAAATGTTATTAATCATGATGATGCTAGAAAAATTGAAAAAGAAAAAGGAATAATTAAAAAATCTTTTGGTTTATTCCAAATTCAAGCTGAAACAGCAGAATTCTTAGGTTTCAATAGGTATGAAATTAAAACAGTTGATTATACAACAAAAAAAGGAAAGCATAAAACTAAAATTAAAAAAATAGATCATATTTTAGATCTATTAAAACCAGAAACAAACTCTTGGTATGCTGCTAAATATTTAAATTATTTATATGGATTATACAAAGATACGCCTAGAGTAATATCTGCTTATAATGCAGGACATCCTATCCAATCTAATGAAGAATATGTATTAAAAGTTTTAAGTACTTTCGCAAAACTAAAAATAGATAGTAAGAGATAATTATGATAAAGTGGAAACTTTTACGAAGATCTATTCCTATAAATATAAAACTTGGTAGAACTACAAACTACGAAGTAGTGTTTGTCGAAGACTTTAAAGATGGCAATACCCTTGGTGAAACTAGGACTGAACCCAATCAAATAGCATTGTTGATAAATCAATCTGATAAAAAGATGATCCATACATATTTACATGAAGTACTTCATGCTATTTCTAATACTTATGAAGTAGGATTAACAGAAGAACAGGTTTTAAAATTAGAAAAAGCAGTTTATTATATATTAAAGCCTAAAAATATATTTAAATAATATGAAATTACCTGAATATAGACTTAGAGAAGATCATATGATATTAACTGATATGTGGGACATAAAAACAGTCCCAAAAGGATCTTTTGTTAAACCTTTAAGTTTAAATTGGGTGCCAAAACATGTTTTAGAAAAACATCCATTCTTTGATCCTAATAATGAAATCTTTGTTTATTGTAAATTTGGCATTGTTTCAGTTTATAAAAATAAGATAGAAGAAATAAAATATTAATGTTATAATGTAAAGTATGAGTATAAAAGCTTCAAATATAGGCTGGACTAGTTTACCCAGAGATCCCGCCGGTAGAGCGCAAAAAATAACTGAAATGATGCAAGCTGAGATTCTTTCAATTGAAGAATATAAAAGACTTTTAGACTGTCCAAATGTTGAACAAACAGAAAAAGTAATTGGTTATAATTGTACTTGTGGCGCTGAATTAATAGGTCATCCAGGACACAGTCATTGGTGTGAGAAAGGTAAGTATGAATGAAACTGGAATAAAACACGATAAAGGTAAACCTAGAATGGAACTCATTCCTAGAGAAGGACTTATTCAGCTTAGCCGAGTTTTAGAGTTTGGAGCTAATAAATACGATGATCATAACTGGCGTAAAGGGATGGCATGGTCAAAGCTTATTGGTGCAACCTTGAGGCATTTACACGCATTTAATGACGGTATAGATACAGACGATGAAAGCGGAATTAGTCATATAGCACACGCGGTGTGTAATCTTATGTTTTTATTGGAGTATATTAAAGTATATCCGCAATTAGATGACAGGTATAAAACTCCTATTATAAAAAATGAACACAGTGAATAAGGGGACTAAAATGTTATTTGTAATAATTTTTACATTTACATTGTTTTTTTTAATCACATTGGACGGGATAAATTAAATGAAAATAATAAAAAGCAGAAAATGCTTGTATGTGGATATAGATGAAACTTTAGTACTATGGCATAATGATTCATATCATTTAAATCCAGTAGCTGTAACTATAATAAAACGATTTTTTAAAAGAAAACATACTATTATTGCTTGGTCAGCAGGAGGCGCAGAGTGGGCGGCTCAAACTATAAAACAATTTAAGCTTCAAAAATATTTTGACCTGGTTTTAGGTAAACCAGACTGGTATTTGGACGATAAAGAAGGTTCATTTTTTCTGACCTCAGAAAATAGAATTGATCCTTATAAAATATTGTGATATAATAAAAATAGGAGAAAAATAAAATGGCATTACAAAGAAAAATTGATTTAGTAGCTGAAAATACAATCCAATTAGGAGGATTGAATAAAAAAACTGGAAAACCAAATCCAGTTTCAGTTACAGGATATTATTTAGGAGCTAGAGAAGTCGTTACAGATTACGGCACAGGAAAACTTCACATTTTCCTTACTTCTGAAGGACAAACTGGAGTCTGGGGAAAAAGCCATAGTAATAGGCTTTTAACTGCAGATCTTGTAGGACAAAAAGTTGAACTAAAGTTTACCGGAATGGGTAAACCTCAAAAGGGTAAAGCTGCTCCATTTACTTTTGTTCTAAATCATGATCCTGAAGACACAGTGAGTGTTGGTTCTATTGCACCAGTTTCTACGGATGAACAAGAACCTGATTATTCAGAAACTGAAGATTTCAATGAAGTTGAAGAGGATGAAGTTACTTTTACTCCTTCTTCTAGAGGATCTGCATCTACTCCAACTCAACAGCAAGTAGATAAAGTACAAGCTTTGTTAGGAAAACGTAGATAAAATAATATACTGAACAAATTTTATTGTCCTTATATTTTATTTATGATATATAGATGCATATTGCCTGAATGGGCAATAAAGGAATATCCTTCTAAAAATAAAGTTTTAGAAGGAGAATTTTCTGACAAAGAACTTACCCTCTTGAATAAAGAAGGGTATAATATATATTTTCTTCCTAATTATCCTTCTGTTCCAGATCTTACTAAGCCTATTAATGGATCAGATATAGATACATTTAGATACCTATATGTAGATATGGATTTAAAGGAAGGTAAATACAAATCTAAAGAAGAATTCATTTCTATATTAAATGAATCTCAATTACTTCCTACATTAATTATTGATTCTGGGAATGGCATACACGCATATTGGTCAGTAAAAGATTTAGATGCTATGTCTTTTTTAAGGCTTCAAAGGAGAATGATAAGATTTTATAATACTGATGAAGCCGTATGTAAAATTTATCAGCTAATGCGAACTCCCAATACGATTAATACAAAGGATAAAAATAATTTAAAACCTTGTACAGTAATTTGTACTAATTCTTCAGAATATATTTCAGAGCATTTCGATAATATTTTGCCGAAATTATCTAAAGAGGATGAAGAATATTGTATAAATCACTATAATAAAACATTTAATATTCAGACATCAAATATAAAAATAACTTATGATTTACCTAAAAGTTTTATCGATTTATTGCATACAAATAATGAAGTTAAATCAATTTGGGCAGGAGGATTATTAGATAGAAGTAAAGGTGATTATAGGTTAGCACACATAATGTATGCTTCTAATATCTCTAAAAAAGAGGCTACTGAAGTTTTAATGAATAGTGCTAAGGCTTTAGGAAGATCAGATAATCATCGCATATCTTATGCAACTAATATAGTTGATAAAATATGGCAATATGAAGAAACAGAAAATAAAGATAATCTAAATTTATCTAATACAGTTCGTCAAATATTAAATAAATATGGAGATGATATTAAAGGCATTAGATTTCCTTGTTGGTCATATTTAGATAATACTTATCATGGTTTTAGATTAGGTCAAGTCATAGGTTTAGTTGCAGGCTCTGGTGTAGGTAAAACCGCGATTGCTTTAAATATGTTTAAAGGATTTGTACAAAATAATCCAGATTATGATCATTTTTTTGTTCCTCTAGAACAACCTGCAAATGAAATAGCAGATCGTTGGAAAACCATGTGTCAAAACAATACTAATCTATATGATAAAGTTCATATTATAAGCAATTATGATGATAGCGGTAATTTTAGACATTTATCATTAGATGAAATTAAAGATTATGTAATAAAATTTCAAGATCAAACTCAAAGAAAAGTAGGCTGTGTAGTAATTGACCATATAGGAGCATTAAAGAAAAAGGGAAAGAATGGAGAGCATCAAGATTTAATGGATATTTGTCACTCTATGAAAGCATTTGCTGTACAAACTAACACAATGTTAGTTATGCAATCACAAGCTCCTAGAGCTAAAGCTGGAATAGGAGATTTAGAGTTAGACAAAGATGCCGCATATGGAACCGTTTATTTTGAATCATATTGTGATTATTTAATTACTCTATGGCAACCACTAAAAAGATGTTATAATCAAAATGGATGTCCAACTATTACAGCTTTTAAATTCTGTAAAATTAGGCACAAAAAAAAATTACAAGATAAAATTCAAGAAGATACACCCTATATATTATTTTTTGATTCAACGACAGAACATCTTAGGGAATGTACTGAGATAGAACAAAAAGCATTTGATTTTTGGAATATTCAAGCTACAAATAAAAGAAAAGCAGATAAAAAAACAGATGTAGTTTCTTATATGACTGCAAAGTGGGAAAATCCACAGGTGATATTAGATGCAAAATCTTCACACAATTGAGACAAAAGAAGGTGTTATTGATTTAATTGAAAAGATTAAATCAGTTAATTTTATTGCGTATGATATAGAAACTACAGGGTTAACAAAAGAAGACACTATTATAGGTATTTCTTTATCATTTGATGTAGAATCAGCTTATTATATAGTTATTCAATATTGGGACATTACTTTACATAAATTAATAAAACTAGAAACTGAATATGAGATTCCATCATTACTAAATGAGCTTTTAAATCATGATCTTATAATGCACAATGGTATTTTTGATTGTCAAATGACAAAAAATAATTATAATATTCAACTATTACCTAAACTTCATACTGATACAATGATTTTAGCACATTTATTAAATGAAAATAGATCAAATAAATTAAAAGAATTAGGTGTTTCAATTTTTGGAGACAATGCAGATAAAGAACAAAAATTAATGAAAGAAAGTGTAAAATCTAATGGTGGAAACTTAACAAAAAATAACTATGAGATGTATAAGGCTGACTATAAGTTAATGGCTTTATATGGAGCAAAAGATGCATTATTAACATTAAAATTATTCTATCATATGCTTCCTATATTATTTGAAGAAAAATTGGAAGACTTTTTTTATAAAG
>Ga0070730_10003702_pt1 | contig 13636 bp, 17 predicted proteins | sample Coa_R1_3_FD_66447 | JGI IMG/M metagenome (GOLD analysis project Ga0070730, IMG submission 66447) | Surface soil microbial communities from Centralia Pennsylvania, which are recovering from an underground coalmine fire - Coalmine... | ecosystem: Environmental > Terrestrial > Soil > Unclassified ...
GAGCCGGCCCCAACCCTGGGCACCGCAAGTCGAGAATGGTATAACTTCGGCCTCTGCGACCAAAAAGCAATTTTGATGGCGCGACGGGATATCCCCCGTCGGCCTCAAGCCCGTTTTTTTCGGCCCGCCTCAGCCAACCCGTGCCAATGGCCCCGTTCACCCGCGAAGCGTGAACTGGAGGAGGCGTGCCATGCTCAAATTTGTTTCGGCTATTACTCTCCTGATCCTGGGTTCTTCCGCCGCCGTGGCGGACAACGACGCCCCATCGAGCTGCAAGCTGCCGCAAAATCTCGTCGCGAGCATTCAGCGCACCCTCTTTGCGGTCGTAAGGTTGAACAACGGCGGCATTTTCTCGCCGAACCGGATGTGGTCGGCCGTCGTCGACCGGGAAGGCCACCTCTGTTCGGTCGAAGTGGTCGGCGACGCCTGGCCGGGCAGCCGGGCGATCGCGATCGCCAAGGCAAGCACCGCCAATGATTTCAGCAATTCGGGCCTGGCGCTGTCGACCGCCAATCTCTATTCGGCGACACAGCCGGGCGGCTCGCTCTACGGGCTCAACAACTCGAACCCGTTCAATCCAGACTTCCTCCGCCAGGGAACCGGAGTGGGCCAGGTGCCCGGCGGCATCATCACCTTCGGCGGCGGCCTGGCACTCTATCTGGGCGGCCAGGTGATCGGCGGCCTGGGCGTCAGTGGCGACAGTTCCTGCGCCGACCATGCCATCGCCTACCGGATGCGCCGCCTCGCCCATCTCGACGGCATCCCGGCCGGCGTCGGCTTCAACGGCACCGACAACATCGACTATCTCGCGACGGGCGAAGCGCCCAACGGCTTCAAGCAGCCGCATTGCTTCCCGCAGGATCTGGCCCCCGGCCAGATCTAACGACACTCGCGCGAGCAAGGTCTCGCCGCCCCTGCGCGGCGAGACCGACGGGTTGCGGCATCAAGGCGCGAGGCTGAGATAGCGCGCGCGGTGGCTATCGGCCGGGTTGGCGACCCAGCCCCGGACCCGGGGCGCCACCAGCAGATGCGTAACGGCGTGATAGACCGGGATGATCGGCTGATCGTCGATCAACAGCTGCTCCGCCTTGGCGTAGGCGGCATATTCCGCCGCGAGGTCTGGCGCCGCATCGGCCTCGGTCAGATATCGGTCGAAGGCAGCCGACCGATACTGGACCTCGTTCGACGCCGAGGTCGAACGGTATTCGTCGAGCAGAGCCGGCGCCTGAATCAGCGAGACCCAATCGTCGACCGCCGCGGTGAAATCATGATGGTTGAGGCGCCCGAGATAGACCTGCCATTCCTGCACATCGAGCTCGGCCTCGACGCCCAGCGCGTCATGCCACATGCCAATGACGGCGAGCGCCCAGCGATCCCATTCGCGCCCTTTGGCCACCATGACCGACAGATGGAGTTTCTTGTCAGCTCCATAGCCCGCCTCGGCGAACAGCTTCCGCGCCTCGGCGATCCGCTCGGCCATCGGCTGGGCGCGGAATGATTCGACGACGGCCGGATACCCCGGCAGCAAGGGCGCGATGAAGCCGTAGGCCGGCACCTGATCGCCGCGCACAATCTTGCTGGTGATGGCATCCTGATCGACCACCAGCGCCAGGGCACGGCGCAGCTTCGGGTTATCCAGCGGCGGCGCGCCAATGTTGAGCCCGATCATGTAGACGCCAATCTGCGGCTCGGCCCGTAGCGCCTCGGCCAGATGAAGCTTCGCCCATTCGATTTCGTTGCGCGGCAGTTCGGCGATGTCCAGCTCCCCGGCGCGGAACATCTTCAGCGAGGTTTCGGGCGAGCCGGTTACGACATAGCGCACCCGGTCGAGCTTGACCGATGCGGCGTCGCGAAAGAACGGGTTGCGCCGGAGCTCGACATGGGACTGCGGCACCCAGTCGACGAGGACGAAGGCGCCGTTGCCGACGAGGTTGCCCGGCCGGGTCCAGTCATTGCCGTACCGGTCAATGTCGGCCTTGCGCAGCGGGTAGTAGCCGATCGCATAGTCGAGCAGCCGGAGACTCCGCCGCCAGAGCGTGACTACGACCGTGCGATCGTCGGGCGCCACTGCGCCCAACCGCGTGAGATCGGTCACCTTGCCGCTTTCGATCTCAGCCGCCTGGTCAACGGCGGCCAGAATGAGGCCATTCTGCGACCCAGTCGCCGGATCGATCAGGCGGCGCATGCCATAGACGAAGTCGGCGGCCACGACTGGTTCGCCGTTCGAATATTTGAGATCGGGCCGCAGATGGAACGTGTAGGTCAGGCCGTCGGCCGAGATGTCCCAGGACGAGGCCGCGCCCGGAATGGGCACCCCAGCCGCGTCGCGCGACAGCAGCCCCTCGAACAGATCGGCCTCGATCTTGCCTTCGTAGAGGCCCGTGCTTCTGGCCGGATCGAGCGTTTCCGGTTCGGACGGCGCTGCGATCCGCAGCAGCCTGTCAGCCGCCACCGCGGGTGCGCCGCAAAGCATGGCGAGCAGCAATAGTGTCAGGGACCGACCGAGCTTCATGGGGCATCCCAACAGCACCGCGGGAATGATGCCCGATCAGGCCCCGATTATAGCGCCTTGTCCATCGGATCCTTAAGGATCCGGGCGCGTTCAGTCCTCTTCGTGGTTCGACGGTCCGCCCTGGTCGTCCGGCGCCTCCGGCGTCTCGATCCGGTAGGTCTCGCCGAACCAGCGATGCAGGTCGATGTGCGCGCAGCGTTTCGAGCAGAACGGCTTGAACAGCACGTCCGACGGCTCGCCGCAGATCGGACAGGGCTTGGCGGCGGTGGTCATCTTCGGTCCCTTAGTCGAATTCCAGTCAGGCGGACGCGATGTCGAAGCTCTCGCGGTCCCGCGCTCCGTCGAGCTTGAGCGCGATCGGCCGGCCGGCGCCGAGCGCCGCCGTCTCCAGCGCCTTGGCCAAAGGCCCCTTCAGTTCGGCTGCGACGGTCGGGTGCAGCGTAAGCTCGATCCGACCGGGGGCAAAGGGTGTCGCGGCAAGGGCAGCCAGCAGCTCGAGCGCCACCGTGCGCGCCGTCTTCGCCCGGCGCTGGCCGGCCGGCGCCAGCATCAGATCGGCGATCGAGGCGAGTGCGCGGCGGCGCGTAGCCTCGAGAAGACCGAGCCGGGTCCAGCCATGGATCTCCAGCCCCAGCGGATCGGCCGCCGCGGCGGCGGCGAGCGCGCCCTCGACCTCGCGGCGATGGTCGCGGTTCTGCATGGTGACGAAATCGATCAGGATGGCGCCAGCGATATTGCGCAGGCGCAACGCGCGGGCGATCGCCGTCGCCGCTTCGAGATTGAGCCGGCGGACCGCGTCCGCCGCCTTGCCGCGCCGGCTGGCGGCACTGCCCATGTTGACGTCGATCAGCGTGCCGGCGAGGCCGGTTTCGATCACAGCCTCCCCGCCGCCGGGCAAGGTCAGGCGCGGGTCGAGCGCATCGTCGAACACATCGGCCAGGCCATGGCGCTCGAACGCGCCCGGAGCCTCCAGCACCAGCCGCTCACCGAACTCGTGCTTGAGGGCGGCGAAGACGACGCGGTCGTCGAGGATGATTTCGTCGAGCCGCGCCGCGTCGAGGCCGGCGAGGACCCGTTCGACCGGCCCTGGCGCCGCGTCGAGCCGCTTCGGCGGCTTCGCCCCTGCAGCCGACGTCACGAGCGCCGCATGCTCGGCCCGCAGCCGCTCGATGTCGGCGGCCAATTCTTCGCGCCTGGCGCCGGCAGCATGGCTGCGCACGACGATGCCCTCGTCCGGCGCGAGGAGATCGACCAGCAGCGCCGACAGGCGCGCACGCTCGGCCGGGGCCAGTTGACGGGAGACGGAGATGCCGGCGCGCGCCGGCGTCCAGACGCCGAGCCGCCCGGGCATGGACGGGGCGGCGGTGATTTCGGGCGCCTTGTCCTCGCGCGCGTCCTTGGTCACCTGGACCAGCAGTGCCGCCCCCTCGACCGGGGCGCCGCCGCCCGGCAGCTTGTCGCCGGGCAGGAAGGCCGGCCGATCGAGGCCCAGCTCGACGAACGCCCCGGGCAGGCTCGGCACGACGCGCACGATCCGCGCCCAGAACAGCGCGCCGACCAGGCTACCGTCGGCGTCGCGCTCGACGCGCAGTTCGACCGGAAAGCCGTCTTCGAGCAGGATGGCGCGCGCCTCGCCCGGGCGGCGCTCGACGATCAGGCGACGCTCGGTGACCTGACCGCGCTCCGGCGCCGCCATCTCAGGAGCCGGGCCGGACGCCGCGGCCGGTCAGCAGCTGCGCCGTCTCGAACAGCGGCAATCCGACGATGTTGGAATAGGAGCCGACGATCTCTCGCACGAAGCGCGCGGCCAGGCCCTGGATGGCATAGCCGCCGGCCTTGCCTTCCCATTCGCCGCTGGCGAGATACCACTCGAGCTCCGCATCGCTGAGGCGCTTGAACGCCACGGCGCTCTGCACGCGACGCAGCGCCAGCTTGCCGTCGGGCCCGATCAGCGCCACGCCGCCGAACACGCGATGGCGGCGGCCGGACAGGAGCGACAGGCACTTGCGCGCGGTCGCCGCATCATCGGCCTTGGGCAGGATGCGCCGGCCGCAGGCGACCACGGTATCGGCGCCGAGCACGAACTGGTTGGGATGGTCAGCCGCGATCTTGCGCGCCTTCTCAATCGCCAGCCGCTCGGCATGATGCGGCGGCGTCTCGTCCTTGAGCGGCGTCTCGTCGACATCGGCGGGGGCCACGAGATCGGGCGGGAAGCCGATCTGCGTCAAGAGATCGACGCGGCGGGGCGACGCGGAAGCCAGCACCAGCCCTGGGTGCGGCGCGCCGCCGGAAAGGGTCGAAGTTTCGCTCATGCGTGCACCCTGCACGCCCGATCGATTTACTTGAACCGGAAGGTGATGCGACCCTTGGACAGGTCGTACGGGGTCATCTCGACATTGACGCGGTCGCCGGCCAGAACGCGGATGCGGTTCTTGCGCATCTTGCCCGAGGTATGGGCCAGCACCTCGTGATTGTTGTCCAGCTTGACGCGGAACATGGCATTGGGCAGCAGTTCGCTGACCGTACCCGAGAACTCGATGAGATCTTCCTTCGCCATACCGACCTTGAGATAGGTTGCATTAGGGTGAGCGTCGACGCCGTGCCTTGCACAGCCCGCTTCGCGCGGCGTTTTATCACAGAACGGATTGAAAACGGAGATCGGAACGCGCGCGTTCCATGTGAGGGCTGGGTTGCAGCGCTCACCCGGCTCGTGGGAGGCTGCGGAGGAGCGCTTTACGGCCAGACGGAGCCGCACCATGAGTGACAAATCGCCCTCGCTCGAGCATTTGCGCCTGACGGTCGACCGCATGGAGCGACGACTCGGGTCGGGCAACAGCAATCACACCAACGAGTTGATGGGCCATTACTGGGCGCTGGTCGCCCGGTTCGAGGTCGATCTGGCCGACGAGCGCGACCGGCTGTTGAGCCGCGGCGGCGCGCTGATGCTAATCCAGGCCGCCGATCCGGGCGAAGACACGGACGAATGATTTCCTCGGAGTGGTCGTACCGCAACGCCCAGACTGGTGCTGGGCCGGGACCACTCCGATGGGTTAGCCCTGGTGGGACCGCTTCCCGCGTCGACGAGTGCGCTCATGACCGTGTTCCAGAACGCCCATGGCCAGCCGATCGGCTGTCCCGTCACCGGTTGGACCGCCCGGCCGCTACCGCCCCTGACGGCGATGGTTGGCCGCTTCTGCCGGGTCGAGCCGCTCGTCCCGTCCGACCACGCCGCCGACCTGTTCGAGGCCAACCGCGCGGACGCGGCCGGGCGCAACTGGACCTATCTCGGCGCCGACGCCTTCGCCGATCTCGACTCCTATCGGGCCTGGCTCGTGAAGATGTGCGCCGGCACGGACCCGCTGTTCCATGCCATCATCGATCTCGCGACCGGCCGGGCCGTGGGCATCGCCAGCTACCTCAGGATCGATCCGGCCAACGGCGTGATCGAGGTCGGCCACATCAACTACTCGCCGCGCCTGCAGCGGCAGCCGGCGGCGACCGAGGCGATGTTCCTGATGATGCGGCGCGCCTTCGACGAACTGGGCTACCGCCGCTACGAATGGAAATGCGACGACCGGAACCAGCCTTCGCGTGCGGCCGCCCAGCGCCTGGGCTTCACCTACGAGGGCACCTTCCGCCAGGCCGTCGTCTACAAGGACCGCAACCGCGACACCGCCTGGTTCTCGATCCTCGATAGCGAGTGGCCGGCGCTGAAGGCCGCCTTCGAGCGTTGGCTGGCACCCGAAAATTTCGACGCGGTCGGCCGCCAGAAGCAGAGCCTGGCAGCGTTCCGCGGGCCGACGCAACCGCTCGACATCGCCGACTGCATCAACGACACCTGCCCCTGGTCAGGCAAGCCGGTGAGCCCGGACTCGCTCACGCTCTACCAGGGCCGGGTCGTGGGCTTCTGCAATCCTGGCTGCCGCGACAAGTTCGAGAAGGCGGTCGCGCATTTCGCGGCGGCGGGTGCTTAGAATCGTTCACACATCCGCCGGCGGGCGCGAGAAGCGCTCTTCGATCCGGCGCAGCAGCGCGTCGCGTACGTTGCGATAGGCGTCGAGCCGGGTTTCCCGGTTGCCGTCGACCGCGGTCGCGTCGTTGGTCGGCCAGAATTCGACGTCGCATGCCAAGGTGCGGGTCATCGCCAGCGCCTTGTGGTGGGCCTCGGGCGACAGGGTGATGATGAGGTCGAAATAATCATCGTCGAGCTGATCGAACGTCTTGATCCGATGCTTCGACAGATCGATGCCGATCTCGTCCATCACGGCATCGACGAACGGGTCGTGCTCGCCCAGCCGCACCCCGGCCGAATCGACGAAGATCCGCTGGCCGAGCAGATGCTTCATGATCGCCGCCGCCATCGGCGAGCGGACCGCATTCAACGAACAGGCGAAGAGGATGGCGGAGGGCAGCGAGGCCATGGCGCTCGAGCCTAGCCCCGGATATGCAAGACGCAGATCAGGGTGAAGAGCCGCCGGGCCGTCGGCAGATCGATCTCGATCTTGTCGGCGAGCCGTTCGCGCAGCAGCTCCGAGCCCTCGTTGTGCAAGCCCCGTCGCCCCATGTCGATCGCCTCGATCTGCGATGGGCTCGACCGCTTGATCGCGGCGTAATAGCTCTCGCAGATCATGAAATAATCTTTGACGATCCGGCGAAACGTGGCGAGCGGCAGCATCACCCGATCGATCGGCTCGCGCTTCGGTGTCTCGATATCGAACAGCAGCCGGTTGTCCTCGAGCGACAAGTTAAGATGGAACGGCCCGGCGTCAGGCCTCTCGACCAGGCGGAACATGTTCTCCTCGAGCAGGTCGAAGATCGCGACCGCCCGCTCGTGCTCGATGTCGGCGCTGCGCCGGATCACCGTGCGCTCGTCGAGGGTCAGGTCGATGATGGTCGCCTTGTCCGGCGAAGCGGCAGGAGATGCTTCGCCGGACATGATCTTCAGCCCTTGTTCTTGAGGCGGATCGACACCGACAGCGCATGGGCACCCAGCCCTTCCGCTTCGGCCAGCACGGCAGCGGCCGGCCCGATCGCGGCGAGGCTGGCCGGATCGCAGCCGACATAGGTCGTGCGCTTGACGAAATCATTGACGCCGAGGCCCGAGGCGAACCGCGCCGCGCGCGAGGTCGGCAGCACATGGTTCGGCCCGGCGACATAGTCGCCGATCGCTTCCGGCGTATGGCGGCCGAGGAAGATGGCGCCGGCATTGCGCACCCGCTGCATCATGCGGTCGGGATCGGCCACGGCCAGTTCCAGATGCTCCGGCGCGATCCGGTCGACCAGCGGAATGGCGTCGTCGAGCGAGCGCACGACGATCACGGCGCCGTGGCGCTGCCAGCTTTCGGCCGCGATCGCCTGGCGCGGCAGGCGCGAGAGATGGTCGGCCGCGGCCGCCACGACCGCATCGGCGAAGCCGGCATCGTCGGTGATCAGGATGCTCTGGGCGACCCGGTCATGCTCGGCCTGGGACAAGAGATCGGCGGCAATCCAGGCGGGGTCATTGTCCCGGTCGGCGACGACCAGGATCTCCGACGGTCCGGCGATCGTGTCGATGCCGACCGTGCCGAACACCTGGCGCTTGGCGGCGGCGACATAGGCGTTGCCCGGGCCGACGATCTTGTCGACCGGCCGGATCGTCTCGGTGCCATAGGCGAGCGCGGCCACGGCCTGGGCGCCGCCGATGCGATAGAGCTCGTCGACACCGGCGAGCCGGGCGGCCGCCAGCACCAGCGGGTTGACGATGCCGTCCGGCGTCGGCACGACCATCACCAGGCGATCCACGCCCGCGACCTTGGCCGGCAGCGCGTTCATCAGCACGGAACTGGGATAGGAGGCGGTGCCGCCGGGAACATAGAGGCCGACCGCCTCGATCGGGCGCCAGCGCCAGCCAAGCCGGACGCCGGCCGCGTCGCGCGTGGCATGGTCGGCCGGCATCTGGCTGCGATGGAAGGCGGTGATGCGCTCCGCCGCCAGTTCCAGTGCCGCGCGCGTCGTCGCCGGAATCTCGGCCACCGCCGCATCGATCTCGGCGGCGGAAATGCGCAGCGTCTCGATCGTCGCCGGGAAGCGGTCGAACCGGCGGGTGTAATCGACAAGGGCCGCGTCGCCCCCGGCCCGGACCGTCGCCAGGATCTCGGTCACGGCCTGATCCACTTCGGCCGCCGTCTCTCGGCTCTCCTCGACCAGCCCGGCGAACAGTCGCTCGAAATCGGCCGCGGCAGCATCGAGCCGGCGCGGCGCGCCCAACTTCAGCTCCTCAAGCGCCATGGTTGACCGCCTCCTCGAACCGGCGGATCCAGTCGCCGATTTCATCGGGACGGGTCTTGAGCGCCGGACGATTGACGATGAGGCGCGAGGAAATCTCGGCGATCCGCTCGATCTCGATCAGGCCGTTGGCCTTGAGCGTGGAGCCGGTCTGCACCAGGTCGACGATGCGCTTGCACAGGCCGAGAAGCGGCGCCAGTTCCATGGCGCCATGCAGCTTGATGCATTCGGCCTGCACGCCGCGGGCGGCGAAATAGCGCTTGGTGATCTCGGGGTATTTGGTCGCGACGCGCACGTGGCTCCAGCGCGTCGGCTCATCCGTCGCCAGCAGATTGGGCGGCCCGGCGACCGACAGGTGGCATTGGCCGACCTTGAGGTCGAGCGGCGCATAGATCTCCGGATAGGCGAATTCCATCAGCACGTCGTTGCCGGCGATGCCGAGGTGGGCCGCCCCGAAGGCGACGAAGGTCGCCACGTCGAAATTGCGCACCCGGATCACGTCCAGGCCCGGAACGTTGGTCTTGAAACGGAGCTGCCGGGAGTTCTCGTCATCGAATTCCGGCTCGATCACGATGCCGGTCCGGGCGAGCATCGGCACCACCTGCTTCAGGATACGTCCCTTGGGCAGCGCCAGGACCAGTGTCTCATTACCGCGCACGAAATTCTTCTCCTACTTCACGCCGACGCGTGATCGGGGCGCCACCGGGTCGGCCAGGGATCGCCGACGTCCTGTAGATGGCACAGGATCTCCGACACTTCCAGACGGATGGCCGCATCGCCGGAGAAGGTGAGTTGCAGGGCTCCCGGCTCGGCCGTGATCGTCAACAGCGAAAGTATGCCGTCGCCGTCACGCCTATCGAGCCCCCGGCGCTTGACCGCCGTCACCTTGGAGAAGGTGACGCCGGTCGTGGTGCGCGCATGTTCCTTGGCGCCGGCGCGGTCCGTTTCCCATTGGAAGCGGTTCGCCACCAGCACGAACTGTCCCTCATCGGGGAAGTAGGCGATATCGTCGATCAGTACCAGCGCGTCCTGCAGGCAGGCCGCCAGCACCGTCAGATCTTCTGCGTCAACCGCCTTCAGCTTCATGGAATATCCTTAGAGCAAGGTCGTTTCAGGTGGCTCGAATCCGTTCGATTTCGGCACCGCAGGCGGCCAGCTTCGCCTCCAGCCGCTCGTAGCCCCGATCCAGATGATAGACGCGATTGACGACCGTTTCGCCCTCGGCCGCGAGGCCGGCCAGAACGAGCGAGACCGATGCACGCAGATCCGTCGCCATCACCGGGGCACCGGTCAGGCGCTTCACGCCCCGGACCATGGCCGACGCGCCATGGACATTGATGTTGGCGCCCATGCGGCACAGTTCCGGCACATGCATGAAACGGTTCTCGAAGATCGTCTCGGTGATCATAGCGGCCCCGTCGGCGACGCTCATCAGCGCCATCATCTGGGCCTGCAGATCGGTCGGGAAGCCCGGGAACGGCTCGGTCATGACATCGACGCCATCGACCACCGGCCGGCCGTTGCCGTTGGCACCCTTGACCCGGATGCCGTTCTCGACGTCGCTCACCTCGATGCCCGCGGCATTCATCACCTGGCCGACCGCGGTCAGCAGCTTTAGGCTGGTGCCGGTCAGCACCACGTCGCCGCCGGTGATCGCGGCCGCGATCATGTAGGTGCCGGTCTCGATCCGGTCAGCGATGACCCGATGGGTGGCACCATGCAGCCGGTCCTGGCCCTGGATCGTGATCCGGTCGGTGCCGGCGCCCTGGATGTCGGCACCCATGGCGATCAGGCAATCGGCCAGGTCGACGATCTCGGGCTCGCGCGCGACATTGACCAGCACGGTCTCGCCGTCGGCCAGGCTTGCCGCCATCAGCAGGTTCTCGGTGGCGCCGACCGACGGGAACGGCAGCACGATCTCCGCACCACGCAGCCGCCGGGGCGCCTTGGCGTGGATATAGCCCTGCTCGATCTCGATCTCGGCGCCCATCTGCTGCAGGCCCTTGATATGCAGGTCGACCGGGCGCGCGCCGATGGCGCAGCCGCCGGGCAGCGAAACCCGCGCCTCGCCGCAGCGGGCGAGCAGCGGACCCAGCACCAGGACCGACGCGCGCATCTTGCGCACCAGGTCATAGGGCGCCTCGGTGGAGGTGATGCGGCCGCCGTCGAGCTTCAGGCAATGGCCGCCGTTGGCGATCTGTCCCTTGTCCTCAGCCAGGCTCATCTCGACGCCGTGCTGATTGAGCAAGTTGGCCATCGAGGTGATGTCGGCCAGATGCGGCAGGTTGCACAGAACCAGCGGCTCTGAGGAGAGAAGGCTTGCCGTCATCAAGGGCAGGCCCGCGTTCTTCGAGCCGCCGATCGGGATGACGCCGTGGAGCGGGTTGCCGCCCCGAATCCGAATCTTATCCATTCACCACTCACCAACGGGCCCGACCGAGTGGGGGCCCTGACTGTTTATCGATTCCAGGGATCGCGCGTTTGCGGGTGCGTTGCAAAGAGAAAATCGCCGCCCGCGCTTCGTCCGACGCCGGCTTGCCCAGCGCGCCGCGAAGAGCCGGGCGGTTCAGTCGGGCGTTTCGTCCTCTTCGCCCTCGGCCCGGACGCGCGTCTGTTGCTTGCGGCGCGCCAGGTTGGCCCGGAGCGCCGCCGCCAGCCGCGCCTCTTCCCGGGCCCGCCGCGCCTTGCCGGCTTCGCTCAATTGCGCCCCTGCGGGCTTGGCCTCGTCCTTGTCGCTCATCCCCTCGCCCACCCTTACCCGTCGTCGCCCCGATCCTAGCAAAGCTGTACCAGGATTGGGGCTGCTCTATGGCAAACGGACGATGAATCCGCCCTTCCGAATCGCCCGGCCCTTAGCGCGTTTTTTCGCGCCCGACTCATGCCGAGCCTGCATGGCGGTCGCGAGACGCACAGCTTGCAAGGGGGCCCACCCTGTGGCATGGTCCGCGCCGCTTCGAAGGGGCGCCCGACGCCCCCGACCCCATCGGGGTCCGCGTTCGAACGGGATGCTGTTGTAGCTCAGTGGTAGAGCACCCCCTTGGTAAGGGGGAGGTCGAGAGTTCAATCCTCTCCAACAGCACCATTCTCCTCCCGATATCAGCCACGTCATTCCACGTTCGCCGGCGTGGGCGCATCGCCCGTTGCCGGGCTGGGAACGGCCGCGACCTCGCGCACCAATTTGTTGACGATCGCGGCGGCAAAGGTCTCGAAGCTCGTCGCCGACACCAGGAAGGCGCCGGGCCCACCGATCACGTTGTCGCGATAGTAGCGATCGAGCTGCGGTTCGACCGCGAGGATCGGCAGCCCGTTTATGATGATGCCCTTCGCCACGGCCTGGTCGCGCGCCAGATGCGCCATGCGGCCGCTATTGTTGCTGCCGTCGCCCGAGACATCGATGATCCGGCGGTCCGCCGGATAGGGCGAATCCCCGAGCAGCTCCATGGCGAAGGTGATAGCGCCGCTGATCGAAGTGCTGCCCTCGCCGTAGCGTTCGCTCGCCACGATCCGGTCGGCCAGGGCGCGCGACGCCGTCTCACTGTCGACCAGCGTCCAATCGACCACGAGATGCTGGGTGTTGGCGCCCGCCCATTGGACATAGGCGACAGCAATGGCGTGCGCGGGGCCGCTCAGCAGTGCCGCCTGCACCAACGGACTGCGGAACGCCACGGCATAGCCCGATTGCTGGAGGCGGAAGCGGCCCTCGTCGACACTCGACGAGACGTCGACCGCCAGTACCAGAGCCACATCGACACCCCTGCCCGGCGGCGCCGCACCACCGAGGCCAAGGCAGAGAACGATCAGCGCCAACCATCGCAGCATCTTCCGCCCCCCTCGTCATTCTATCGGGAACAATGTGCAGTCGGTTGTGCGAGATGCCCGGTTGCCCAGCTATCCGGGCGGCAGGCCGGGAATCGTTTCAACCGACATAGTTCGTTACCAAAAAGCGCTCTCCATATCGGGGAGGCATCGACGCATCGCGGCCTATCATCACTCAGGATGGCGCAAAGGAGGTTCCCGTGCATATCCAGAAATCCAAGACGGCGTTGCTGGCGGCGGGGGCCGCGGCGATCCTGTTGAGCACCGCGGCGGCGGTCCCGGCCGAGGCCAGGACCTTCGTCAGCGTCGGCGTGGGCCTGCCGTTGTTCGCGCCGCCGCCGGTCGTCTACGCCCCGCCCCCGGTAGCCTATGCCCCGCCGCCGGTGGTTTACGCCCCCGCGCCCGCTCCGGCAGCGTACGCACCGGCACCGGCGCCGGCGGCCCAGACTTGCCGCGAATACCAATCGACCATCCAGGTCAACGGCCAGCCACAGCAGAGCTATGGCACCGCTTGCCTGCAGCCCGATGGCACCTGGCGGATCGTCCGCTAGACCAAGATCGACCCAACCTGAGGATATCGAGATGTTTGGTAAGAAGATGCTGGTCGCCGCGTTGTTCGCGGCCGTCGTGCCGTTCGCCGCGCTCGCCGCCCCTGGCGGGCACGGCGGCCATCATGGCCATCAGCACGGCGCGTTCGGCTTCCTCCAGGGCGTCACCCTGACCGCCGAGCAGAAGACCCAGATCCATCAGATCATGCAGTCGAGCTGGAACAGCGCGAAGCCGCTTGCCCAGCAGCTCCACGCGGATCGGCAGCAGATTTCCGACCTGCTGGCGAACGGCGGCGCCGTCACCGAGGCGCAGCTGAGCTCGATCCAGCAGCAGGCCGCGCAAGTGCGCCAGCAACTGGACAGCCAGCGCCTGGCGACCGCGCTCCAGATCCGCGCACTGCTGACGCCGGCGCAGTTGGCACAAAGCGCCCAGATGCATCAGCAGCTGGCAACCCTGCATCAGCAGGAACGTGCCGTGTTCCAGGCCGCCCATCCC
>Ga0070730_10003703_pt1 | contig 13635 bp, 15 predicted proteins | sample Coa_R1_3_FD_66447 | JGI IMG/M metagenome (GOLD analysis project Ga0070730, IMG submission 66447) | Surface soil microbial communities from Centralia Pennsylvania, which are recovering from an underground coalmine fire - Coalmine... | ecosystem: Environmental > Terrestrial > Soil > Unclassified ...
CACTCGGCCTGGAACGCCGTGCCGGACGTGATCCTCGAGCGCGTGACGTACGGTCGGCCGATCTGGGTCACGACCTGGATGTCGCCGGAGCAGGCGGCGCAACGCTACGGGGACGGCGTCGCGCGTCGCCTGTTCGAGGCTGGGCGTTCGACGGTCATCGCGTGCGGGAGGGCATCGTGACGAATTCTTGTCTGCGCTCCGCCTCGAGCGTGCCTCTATGTGGGGTAAGGAGAAAAGGGGAGGGCTACGCCCTGCGCAGCCGGGTTCCGGCAAGGCGCACCGACCCGAAGATTTCTTGTCTGCGTGTCGCCTCGGACGTGCCCCTGTGTTGGGTATGGAGCAAGCGCAGAGCCACGCCCGCGCGCCGGTGTCCCGGCGAAGAGTGACGTGACCCCACGATTTCCTGTCTGCGGATCCGCCTCAACCTGCCCCTGTTGCTAGTACAGAGCCAAGACGCGCCAGACGCGCACGACGAAGGAGGTCCTCGTGACCCATTCCGACCATGCGTCCATGTCTGCCGTCCATCTGCCCGTCGTTCCGTCCGCCGGCGAGTACAGCTACTCGAAGCTGCGCCGGTTCGCGCAATGCCCGCGATCGTACGAGCTTCAGTACGTCGACTGGATGCCGCCCGAGGCGAGCCCGGAGTCCGAGCTCGGGGTCGTGCTGCATCAGGTGCTCGAGCGGGTCGTGCGTGATCACGTCCGGGCCGGGGCTGCGCGGCCGCTCGACACGGCCCGCGCCGCTGCCGAGTACCGGCTCGCCTGGTGCGACAGCCACCTGAGCGATCCCGGAATGTTCGCCGAGGGGCTCGGGCTCGTGAAGCGCTTGGTGGCGCGCGAGGGGGTGGTCCACGCGAGCCAGGTGCTCGCCGTCGAGCAGGAGTTCTTCATCGAGGTCGACGGCGTCCGGCTCGTCGGCGCCATGGATCGCGTCGACCGCATCGGCCTCGATGCGATCCGCATCCGCGACTACAAGTCGTGCCGCATCCCGCCGACGCGGCAGGAGGTCGAGGAGAGCCTGCAACTCGCCATCTACGACCTCGCGGCCGCGAAGCTCTGGCCGTGGGCGAAGCGCGTCGAGGTCGGGCTGGATCTGCTCCGGCACGACCGCGTCGTCGCCTTCGAGCGCACCGAGGCGCAGCGCGAGGCCACGCGCCAGTACGTGCAGGCCATGGCAGCCCGCATCGAGGCCACGAGCGACTTCCCGGCGCGCCTGAGCACCCTGTGCACGCACTGCGATCAGCGGCGCCACTGCGACGCCTACGACGCCGTGCGGTCGAAGAGCCCGACCGAGGCCGCGGCCGACGACGACCTCGACGGGAGCGACCTCTCCGCCGTCGCCCGCGAGCGCGAGGACCTGGCGGCGCGCGTCAAGATCCTCGGCGCACGCAAGGACCGGCTCGATGCGCTGCTCACCGAGCATCTCGCCTGCCGCGACGAGCTGGTGCTCGCCGGGCACCGCTACCGCCTCGTGACCGCCGCCCGCAAGGAGTACCCGTTCGACGCGACGATCGCGGCGCTGGACCACGCCGGCGTCGATGGCATCGAGGTCATCGACCGCCTCGCCCGCATCGACGGCGCCGCGCTCACGCGCGAGCTCGACGAGCTGTCCAAGCAGCTCGACCCCGTCGCGTTCCGTGCGCTCCGCGCGAGGCTCGACGGCGCGGCCAAGTGGAGCTTGTCGACGCGCCTCACCTCGCGCGAGGTGCAGTGGTGAGCGCCGGCAACCCGTGGCGCGAGCTGGTCGGGATCACGGCGGAGCTTGGCGACGACGAGCTCCGCGTCCTCGTGCGCATCGCCGAGCGCCTCAAGGGCGGCATGCGCACGTACGACGAGCTTCACATCGCCATCGACCGGCGCGAGTTCCGCAAGACCGAAGCACGCCAGGAGATCGAGGACGCGCTCGTGTACCTCGCCTGCGCGTGGCTGAAGGACCAGGGAGAGGGCCAATGACCAAGCCAGTGAACAGCCGGTCGACCAAGCGATGGTCTCGACGCAAGGGCGTCGAGTTCGAGCGGGAGGTGCTTCGTCGCCTCGCCGCGGTGTTCGGGAGGGCCTTCGTGCGCCGCGGCGTGAAGTCGGCCGCGGGGCACTCGGCCGCCGACATCGTCGCGCCCCGACTCTGGATCGAGTGCAAGTCGCACCGCCGGGCCAACCCGCGGGCCGCCCTGCGCCAGGCCGAGGGCGGAGCGCGCGCCGAGGGGCGCTGGCCCGTCGCCGTCTGCAAGGACAACCGGCAGCGGCCGCAGGTGACCATGAGCTTCGACGACTTCGTCGCGCTCCTGCGCGACTGGCACGAGCTGCGAATGCAGCGGCCGTAGCAGCACCGTGCGTGGCCTGCAGCGACCGGACGCGCGCGTAGATCGCGAGTGCATCGAGAGGCGCCAGACGCCCTTCCCGCCACGGAGGACCGACCTCTCATGACCATGAACAAGAACAACATCGCTACGGGCAGTGGCAGCGGAAGTGGCAGTGAGTGCGGTGAGCGCCGGTACCGCGACGTCTCGCCGAGCGAGGCGGCGGTGGCCGAGCTGACCTGGTTCTTCAACCAGGCCGAGACCGACATGGACGGTCAGTCGAACATGTGTGCACGCCTCGCGGGCTGCACCATCGAGACGCTCGACGAGGTGGAGCGGCGCGCCGAGGCGAGGCACTCGGCGGGCAAGATCTACGACCGCCTCAGGCGTCTCCGCGAGACCGACGCGCTGCTCCTGTCGGGGCTCTTCATCGAGCCGTACTGGCCGGACGTCGTGGAGGCCGCGCTGCCCGGCGGCCTCGCCGGCGCCGCGGCAGTATGCGCGCGCGTCCGGGTCGAGCACCTGCGCGCCCTCGCGCGCGGGCAGACCAACGCGAAGGATGCTCGCGCATTCGTCGCGGAGGTCGTGCGTCGTGGCCGCCGGGAGCTCGTCGCCGAGTGGCGCGCGGAGCTCGAGCTGTACTGCGCCATCGCGGTCCACGCCTACGAGCGCGTGCGCGGCGACGGGCCGAGCGTCGTTCCCTCCGAGGACGAAGCGGGCCGATGACCGCCCGCCGGACCTCGTCGCGCAAGCCCGTCGCCGCCCTCGAAGCGCGCGCCTTCTACACGGTCGCGGAGCTCGCTCGCGTCGGCAACGTCCCGACCTACAAGCTCCGCCGGCTGCTGCGGCGCCTCGGCGTCCCGCTCCTGCACGAGGGCGGCGACGGGCGGGTGTACTACGTGATGCTGCTCGACATCGAGCGATGGATCCCGCCGCTCTGGGCCAACCTGGAGGCCGCACGCAAGATGCAGCCGGGCGGACCAGGTACAGCGGCGACAACGTCGACACGGCAGCCCTAAGGGTAGAAGCACCAAGATCGCCGGCTGGAGCGCCGGTCCCTGCGAGCGCTCCAGTTGTGCGATCGAAACGCTCTCCAGATCGAACGAACGCATCGCCGTGAACAGCGACGTCGTCGTTGGGTTCAACGAAGGCGTCATCCGGTCGACCGAAAGCGGCTCTGCCTCGACCAACTCTCGACCGAAGTCGAACAACTCCCTCATCGAGTCGAGCGACTTCGTCACGAGGATGAGCGACTACCGCTTTCGAGCGTTCGACCCTCGCGCCTAGTCGAGCGACTGCATCATTCGGTCGACCGCCTGGCGCACGAGGTCCTCGCTCCGCCGCTCCTCGTCGCACGACAGTCGCTCTCGCGGGACCGAAGGCGCCGTCTTCGCGGCGAGGTGACGCTGTCGGTGACCCTCGGCTCGCAGTCGGAGGCACGAAAGGCGCGCCGCGAGACGAACGAGCGTCATCTGCCGGACTTCGAGCCGCTCCCGTCGACACGCGGTCGGCGTTCGTCGAACTCGCAGCACGGCTCGGTGACACGAACGACGAAGTCGCTGACCAAGGCGACGACGTCACAGACCCGAGTGGCGAATTCTTCCTTCCGCTTGACGAAGTCACGAACCACGAGGTGCAAGACCATGACGACCAACATCAAGATCACGCATCGTTCGCTCGCTTCGCTCAAGCTGCCGACGAAGGTGTCGGCCCTGATCACGTATGCCCAGGGCATCGTGAAGGGGATGACGAACAACCCGTCTTTCCCGAGCCCGACGCCGACGCTCGCCCAGGTCACGACGGCCATCGACGAGCTGCAGGCCGCCGAGACCGCCGCCCTCACCCGCGCCAAGGGCGCCGCCGCCATCCGCAACGAGAAGCACACCGCGCTCGTCGCGCTGCTCCAGCAGCTCCGCAGCTACATCCAGGCGGCCGCCGACGCCAACGTCGAGAACGGCGCCTCCATCATCCAGAGCGCGGGCATCGCGCTGAAGAAGACGCCGGTGCGCCCCAAGCGCGTCTTCGCGGCGAAGTTCGGCACCGTCTCGGGCTCCGTGCATCTCGTCGCCGAGGCGGCCGCTCGGCGCGCCTCGTACGAGTGGCAGTACAGCACCGACGGCGGCAAGACCTGGGTGCAGGCGCCGAGCACCCTCCAGGCGAAGACCACCGTCAACGGCCTCGCCCCGAGCACCACGGTGGTCTTCCGGTACCGCGCCGTCACGAAGACGGGCGAGGGCGACTGGAGCCTGCCGACGCAGATCATGGTGAAGTAGCGACCGCCCACGGGCGCGCGACGCGTCCGTAGGACCCGCGTGGCCGCCGTCTCGTCATCCCGTCGACGAGACGGCGGCTGTCGCGTGGCCGGGCAACGTGGCGCAGTTCTTCAGGGACCTGCCGTGAAAGAGCGAACGTGGCTGGGCCCGCCCGCTGCCTCACCCGAAATGCCGCAACCTTGTCCGCCGATGGCCGAAAGGGGAGGCAGGAGGCGAGGCCGCGTCATGGATCCGGAGGATGCCACGCAGCTGCTCGAGGCCCTTGCTTCGGCCGGATGGGTCGTGCGCGGTGCATGGATCTACGCGCCCCGGGGGACCATGTGGCTGAGCGTCCGCGAGCCGTGGCACGAGGATCTGGTGGTCCTGCTCGAGCGGATGGTGGGGCGCATCGAGAGAGCCCGGCAAAACGGACTGGACGATGTCGTGGCGGACACGCAATCGCTCGTGGACGTCCTGAAGCAGCTCCTCGGTGGGCGCTAGGAGCCGCGAACGCCCCTCTCCAGCTTGGCTATCGGGCACTCGCTGCTGTCGCACACCAGATCGTTCCCATGCCACGTGAGGTGCGAGCCGCACACCAGGCACGCGGAAGGCGCGCCCGGGCGCTCGCCCCGCGCGCGGCACACGACGCGCTCCACGACCGCGTCCTCGCCTGCATCGTCCACGACGATCTCGTCGCGCGGTGCGAGGTCGCTTGCTCGGCGCGCACCGACGATCGAGTACCGCGAGACGTCGTCGTCGGCGGTGCCGTTCAAGCCGTACGAGTACACGTTCGGTTCACTTGCAATGAAGCTTCACATTGACCGAATCATGCTCTACAGGGAACTCGACTCCCCGCGGAGTGTTCGTGCACTCGTCAAAGCACTTGCCATGAGGGGAGCACACTCGGAGGTTGGTGTTCTTTTCGGTCGTGAAATCGAAGGCAGTCATCCCCTGCCTGGTGTCGAGCACCACCTTGTTGCCGGCGTGAAGCGTGACCGGCTGCGCTCTAACCCCGGCCAAGACCGTGGTGATGTCGTAGGAGTGGCCCGAGAAGAGTGTGAGGTGCCGGCTGTCGTCGCACGTGATCTGGCAGAGGGCGAGGATCGACGCATGCGGCGATTGCGGCAGCAGCGCCACGGGCAGGCTCTCGTGGCGAAGGGAGGACCAGATCTGTTGCGCGCGAGCGACGTGATACTCGGGCTGCTCCACAAGGCTCAGCCCCGGCTTCGTCAAGTAGATGCGCGCCAGCGCAAGGTGCAGATAGAGAAGCGCCTCGAGCTCCGGGGTCGCGGGCGACTGCCCGAGGTCGGAGTAGATCCCCATCTTGACCTGGAAGAGCGCCTCCGTGAGGCGCCCGAGCTGGTTGCCCTCGTCGTGCGCCGCGACAGCCTCGGCGTACCGGGCCAGGACGCGCGGGTCGTCGCAGGCCTTGTGATCGTGCAGCTGAAGGAGGCAGCTCACCGCGGCGCAAGAGAGGAAGCACTGCGACGCATGCGGCTCTTTTGTCCCGTCCGCGAGCCGCTCGTAGACGCTCGCCGTCGGCGCCCGCGGGTCGAACGTGTCGGGCGGTGTGCCGTTCGGCGTGAGCGACCGCCAGGCATCGGCGGCGAGGCCGATGGCCGCCGCCTGCCAATTGACCGTCACCTTCTCGCCGGCCGCACACTCCGGCGCCTTGAGGAGGCCGAACCGCCGGTCCGCCCCGGCCATGCTCAGCCTCGTGGCTTCCGCCCTGGTCAGCGCGGGCAGGCGTCCGAAGAGCGTCAGCGCCGCGTCCCGCGCCTCGCGCGACGCGATGGGCGCCAGGTCGATGCATGCGCGAGCCTGCGCGTCTCGACGCGATTGCACCAGCTGCACACAGAGCGCGTCGACGTCCGAGCCCCGCCCTTGCTTCACCATGAGGGAGACCGCCCGCGTGAGCGATTCCACCGCGTCCGCGTTGGACTCGTATATCCCCTTCCAGGTGGCCAGGGCCCCGGTCTCGTCGCCCTGCGCCGCCTTCACGTCCGCGAGGCGGAACTTGATCGCTGAGTTGAGCTCGGAGCCCGACGGACCCAGCCTGGCGGCCGTCTCGGCAGCGCGCGTGAGCGCCTGCGCCTCGGTGCGAAGGTCCGCCTTCTCGCTGGCGAAGTCCGCGACCGTGACGTACGCGTCGGCGGTCTCCTTCGAGGGTGCCTCCATCCCGAGAAGCTCGAACGCGGCGCGCGGAGCGCCCGCGCGAGCGGGAGCCTTTTCGAGAACGGCCGTGAACAGCTGCCGCCTGAGCGGCGCGTCGCTGCTCGACGAGAGACAGCCGACCACGCGCCGGTGGGCCTCCGCGTCGTCGTGCTCGGCGCCGTCGACGTAGAAGTCCGGGCTCGCCTTGGCCAGCGTGTCGGAGCAGACGACGGTCGTCGGCGTCTCGGCTCCTGGACCGTGGCAGCCGAGCAGGACCAGCACCGGGATCGCGGCCCAGAGCGACCTGGGTCGAGCCGCGCTCACGGCGAGCTCCGGTAGTGCAAGAGATAGATCTGGCTCCAGCTCGGCGGAGCTCCGGCGGGCAGGCTGCCGAACGCCGTGGGCGGGCAACGTCGGTCAGCCTCCGTCTTGATGACCGGCCCGGCGACCGTGCTCCCGTAGCAGGTGACGAACGGGATCTCGACCTGCCCCTGCGTACCGTCCATCCAGCGCACGGCAAAGACTGCATGCCCGAGGGCGAGCGGGATGCGCAAGTCTTGGTACGTGACGCGCGAACGAATCACGGGCCGGCCGCCTGCGACGGCGGTCGTGTTCGGTGCTTCGATCGGGATCTGGCTGAGCAGGTGCGCCAGCTCCTCGTCGTCGACGAACGGCTGGATGGCCGAAGTCAGCCACGACATCGTCTTCAACGCCGCAGCCTGCGCCTCAAGCGACGGTCCGGCGCGGTCAAGCACCGGGATCGGCTTCTCTGTCAGGGGCGTGGGGGGGCCGCTCCCCGTCGCCACCTGAATGTTCGCCCGTAGGTCACCGGCGGGCCAAGGGACGGGAACCGAGTAGAGGACGATACTGAGCTCGTGCCCCTGCGAGCTGGGCATCGTTTCGGAGAACCGGTAGACCGGCAGCTTGGCGTTGAGCAGCGCAACCACGGGCGCGGCCATCGCCACGCCGACGTCGGGTGGATTGTTGAGCTCCTCTTGCATTCGCGACTGGAACGCCGGACTGTCGCTCAGGTTGACCGACACATGGATCTCAGGCGGCTTCGAAGGCGCCGCCGCCGCGTCGCGCGCGCCTGCCCCCAGCACCGCGGCAACGACTACGGCGCCGGTTGACAGGCGTCGTATGCGTCGATGGTCGCCGTCCGCCCGCTGCGCGTGAGCGTCACGTCCCTGGACTTGCATGGTCGATACCCCTTCGCGTTCTGATCGAAGCTCTCGATCTTCAGCTCCACTTGATCACCCGGCTGCAACGACAGCGCGCAAGGCAGGACCGCCGGGACCTTTGTCTCGCTGCTCAGCTTCTCGCGCACTGCCCGAATGGTCTCCTCGGCGGCGGCCTCCCCCAGGACGACGCCGTTGCGCGCGAAGGCAAAGGCGCACTGTTCGATGTGCAAGCAGTAAGTTGCCCTCGTATCAGCGCACGGAGTTTGCCCGACCGCCTTGAACTCCTGGGTCGTCGGGATGGCGGCCAGCGTCCTGGCATCCGGGATCAGCGCGATCTGCGCCGGCGCCTCGAAGTCGCTCGGGTACTTGACGGCGTTGGACGCGAAAGGCGTCAAGCGGCGGAAGACGCGAGCGCCGGTGTTGCCCTCGCGGAGCTCGATCAGCGACATAGGCGAGAGTTCGAAGCGGTGCCACACGACGGTCTCCGCGGCGGGGCAGACCAGCTTGGCCCCGGCCGCGGCGCTGCCGAGCGACAAAGTGGAGCCCTGGTCACATTCGACCCAGATCACGGGGAAGAGCGCGCAGAGGACGGCGGCCCCGCCGAGGAGGATGCGCGTGATGACGCTGGTACTCAGCACGCGGAGGAGAAAGGAGGCCAGCGGCCCCTCGTACTTCGTCTGGAAGGCCCAGAGGACCGTGCCGAAGACGGTGGAACCGAGCACCGTGTCGAGGGTCGGCTGCAGCGCGGGGAACTCGAGCGCGGCGCGGCGGGCGACCAGCGCGAGCGCCACCGCGTTGAACAGGATGGAGGCAGCCAGGGTCCAACGTTTCTGCACGCTCAGCGTCACCCCCTTCGAGGACGGCGCAAAGGATCGGTGCTGCAGCAGGCGGAGTCAACCGGCTCGCGCCCATGGTCAGTGGCCACCGGCTCACCCCCCTCCGCGTGCGCGCAACCGTTGCGCACGCGCTCCAAAACACCTTGGCGCAAATTTGCGCCAAGGTCGGGCATTGAAGTGTGCCGACCACCTCGGCGAAGCAGGTCATCGTGCCGGCCTCCGGTCGGAGCGCGCCGCGGGGACCTCAGCGCCCCGGGGCGCCAAGGTCCGGACCTGGGCAAGTCGGCGGTCGCCGCGGCGAAGGCGGTGCGGCGCGCGCGAAGGGCCAATCCGAGGCGGGCGCTCCGAGGCCCAGCGAAACGCGGAAGAACCTTGGCGCCAATTGGCACCAAGGTCGGGTGCCGAGAATCCGCAACCGCGGCGAGCGGCGGCCGATGGGAGGGCGTGAAGGGCAACCACTTCGAGCTGCGCGACCTGGCCGGGCGTCTCCTACACCGCGAGATCGTCGAGCTACCGGACGATCACGGCCGCCTCTGGCGGGCCACGCACGACACCCTCAGCATCGTGTTGCCCGGCTCGGCCGCGAGCGGGCCGGTCCTCGAACGGGTCGACGCGTTCGACGTCGCGTGGCTGCTGCTCTCGTGGACGCGTTAGCCAGCCTGGCGGTCGACAAGCATGACGGTCCACGTGTCCGGATACATGGTGCCGCGCGCGGGACCGTTCATGATGCCCACGCGCACGGGGCGCCCGTTGCAGTGCTTGCAGCGAAACCGCCCATACACCTCGTCGACGCGCTTCGCGCCAACTCGCTGGCGCGCGCGAGGAGCTTCATCGGGTACTTCACGACGAGGCCGCACGCACATTGCAGCTCGAGCCAGTGGCCGTCCAGCTCGTCGACGCGGGCGGCAAGGTACGCTTCGGGCGAGCGTTGGGTTGGCGGCGGCACGATGCCGGATCCAAGTCCCGCGAGCGGCGGGGGTCAACGGTCGGGCGGCTTCGGCAGCAGGTGCGCGACGTCGGTAGCGGGCGATATCCTCGACCCGATGGTCCCCACCGCCCGCTTCGCCGACCGCCTCCTGCCCGAGACGTACGCGGAGGACGAGGTGGTTCAGCTGGACTGCGGCGTTCCCGAGTCGGCGGTCGCCGTGCCGGAACGCCTGTTCGCGCGGGCTCAGGGCATCGCGCGCGCCTACGAGCTTCACCTGCTTCCCAGCATCGACATCCACTCGCGGACGCCGCTGAACCGACTGCAGTGCGAGACGTTGCTCGACGAGTTCGAGTTCATCGCGGCGGTCTCGAACGACGATCTCCTGCGCGAGCACCTCGTGCGAGTCCGAAGCGTCGTTTCGGCCTGCGTTCGCGTTCCCCAACGCGAGCTCGTCATCGAGGGGCCGTAGCATGCGGTTCGCGCTCGTGGATCGTCTCGCGGCCGCGTTCCGCGGCGTCGAGGGGTTCGCGCCGTACACGTTCGTCTTCTACGCGTACTCGCCTTCGATCGTGGACGGTTCGTGGGACCGCCCGGGCATCACGCGATCCCTCCGGTACGACCCTGAAGGCCCCTCATCGTGGATCAGGGTCCACGGCACCCCCCGGATCGCCTGGCACCGTCGCGTCGTGGGCGGGCTCGAGCGCGCGGGCTACACGCGTACCCTCCGTCTCAAGAACGAGACGGTGTGCCAGCGATGGCTACCTACGCGCCGTGAGTGCCTCGCCGAGCTTCAAGTCGTCGCCGAGATCGCCGACGAGGGACCGCCGTCCCTTGCTCGCATGCAGACGGCTCCGTGGTCCAGAGGGGCCGGAGCGCCACGGTCACCGACGTTGCTCGAGGCGCTGGAAGCCGCGCGTTCGGCGCCGATCCCGTGGGGCGAGTGTGCGCTCGGGTTCGCGCGTCGAGAGCGCCTTCACGGTGAGCTCCAGGGGTTGTCGCTGCTCGTGGGCGTGGTCGGCTTCCAGGATCGCGACGGGCAGCGGTTCGAGAACTACGTCAGCGTCTTCGCTCCCTCCTCGAGCAAGCGCGCCATCGCCGGCATCGAACGCTCCGCTCGACGCGAGCTGCGTGAGGCGGGGTATCGGCTTGGAAGGGGACCGCTCTTCGGCACCAAGCAAGCCTCGACTGCCCGGGGCGCAGTGGGCGAGTGCAAGAAGGTCCTGTCTAGCTTCCAGGCGAGCCTTGTCGACGCATCGACGTTCTGCTCTCGACGTCGCCGGTGCGGGAGTCGGTGCGGGCCTGCAAGGACGACGGCCACGTCTTTCACCCGGGCGATGAAGACGTCGACGACGCGACGTTGAACGCCGCCACTCCGCCGCCCGCAGCGAAGATCACGGTCGTGACCGAGTTCGACCAGCTATCGGCGCGTGATCACGCCGGTGACACAGCCTGGCTGGAACGCCGGCTTGTCGCCCACCGTGGCCAGGAGGACGCAAGCGCCCACCCCCGGCGCGCACGTCGCGCCCACCGCGGTCGCGTCCGGAATCCAGGTCCAGCCGGCACACCTGCCGCCGGACGAGCCCGCGCACGTGTCGCCGCACGACATCGCGTCGGTGCTGCACTGGCCGCCGAGGATCGTGCTGGGCCCGAAGATCGTGTCCTGGTCGATGGTCGTGACTTCGCTGTGCATGGGGCAGTTGCGAGGTCCCCGAGCCGTGGACCCGACGGTGTTCGACGCCCACTTGGCCCACCCGTTCAGGCCCGCCTGCGCGGCCGGGTAGATGACCAAGTTGCCATCGTCTTGCATCCACAGCCGCGCCGCCGTGTTGATCACACTGCCGGCGTCCCAACGGACGCCGTTCGGATACCCCACGCTGAAGAAGCCCACCGTGTCGTACTCGACGAAGTTCCCGTCGCTCTGGAGGATGGCGTACGTCGGGAAGCCGAAGGGGGTAGCGACATTCGACTCGCAGAAAAAGTGGAGAGGGTCGCAGGAGACAGAGGCCTGCGTGGTGCTCCACCGCGCCTGCGACGCCTGGTTGCCGACGCCCTCGTAGAGGACGAGGTTGCCGTCCGACTGCATGTCGAGGTGGTAGTGGCACGAGTCCGACACGAGGCTCTGGCCCTGGAAGAGCGCCTGGTTCGGCAGAAGGATGCTGCTTGCGCCTCCGTCAGCCGACGCGGTCGACGGTCATCCCGCCCCAGAATGCCCCCGCGGCAACGAAGCGATGCAAGCTCATGGGGATTTCTCCGCCGCTGATTATCCATGCGAGGGCACGGCGCGCATGTCACCCGTTCGAGGGTGTGCTCCGCGATCCTGCCCGGCGAAGATAGCCGCTCCGGGCGTCGCTACACCTCGACGCGGGGTACTGCGCGGCGTCGCTAGCGGAACGCGCGTTCCTGAGCCCACTTCCAGTAATGTCGCCCCGATCAGAGATCGACGACGACGTCGCCCAGCGGTCGCGAACAGCAAACGAGGACGTTGCCGGCGGCAGGCTCGTCGAGTGGCTCGGGCCCGTAAGCGACCGCTCCCGAAAGCAGGCCGCTCTCGCAGTTGTGACAGACACCGGCCCGGCAGGACCAGCGGACCGGGACGTCGCACGCCTCCGCCAGCTCCAGGAGGCTCTGGTAGGTCGATCCGTTCCAGTGCGCGGTGATGCCACTGCGCCCGAACGACACCAGCGGACCGGAGTCGGGGTCGTCCTTGGGCCGATGCGGAGCTCGCGTCGCGGCCCCGACGACGCCCGGGGTCATCGACTCTCCGCCGGTGAAGATCTCGACGTGAATACTTGCCGGCGCGATGCCGTAGCTCGCGAGAGCCTCTTTCATCTCCGCCATGAAGCGATTCGGGCCACACAGGTAGACCTCCGTCTCCCGCTGCAGGCCGAGCTTCTCGAAGATCGACCGCGACAAGTGACCGGCTGCGTCGAAGTCGCCGCCCAGCGCGTCGTGCGGGTCCGGTTGGCTGTAGCAAACGTAGCTGCGTCCTTGCTCGAGCGCGCCCATCAAGCGGCGGACCTCGGAGGCGAACGGATGATGCTCCCCGTCGCGGGCCCCGTGGAGCCACAGGACCTGCCGCGTCGAGCGGGCTTCGGCGAGCGCGTGCAGCATCGCGAGCACCGGTGTCGCCCCGATCCCGGCGCTGAGGAGCATCACCGGTCGCTCATCGGACTGGAGAAGAAAGCTCCCCCGCGGCGCGCTGACGTCGAGTGTGTCGCCCACCCGTACATGCTCGCGCAGCAGGGTCCCGGCGGCGGAATGGGGCTCTATCTTCACGCTGATGCGCCAGTGCTCGGTGGAGACGGGGCCGGAGAGCGAGTAGCTGCGAAAGAGAGGCGGGCCGCCGACGCTCGGCCGCAGACGCAAGACCACGTACTGACCGGGCAGGGCCGCGGGGAGGGAATGACCGCTCGCGTCGTGCATCGTCAGCGAAAGGACGTCTGCGGACTCGCGGTCGATCGCGGACACGACGAGCGAGCGAAATCCCGGCGCGGCCGGGTGCGCAGCGGCCGCTGGCACGAGCCCCGCGTTGCCGGTGGCGCCGGCCGTCCTTTGACTCTCCAGCAAGGCCTGGAAGGAGGCGCGCCACCCGGGCGACAGCGTATCGATCCGCAAGGCGCGCTCCAGTCGGTCGCGCGCGTGCGAGGGCGAATAGAGCAGAGCGTTGATCTCCGCGACGGTCATCCTCTCCTTGGCCTCGCCGACCTTCACGATCGCGTCGCCGGCCCCCACCTCGCCTTCATGGAGCACGCGGAAGTAGAACCCCGGCCGGCCGCTCGACGTCAGGAGCGCCGGCATCCGCGGCTCGTCCATGCGGATGCCCACGCGATAGCAGGTGACGCGAGGCTGGCTGATCTCGAAGACGGCGCTGCCGATCTGGAACCGATCGCCGATGCACGCCGTTTCGTCCGGCAGCCCTTCGATCGTGAAGTTCTCCCCGAACTGCCCGTGCACGAAATCCGTTCTCTTCAGCTGCTCTTGCCAATGA
>Ga0070730_10003704_pt1 | contig 13634 bp, 10 predicted proteins | sample Coa_R1_3_FD_66447 | JGI IMG/M metagenome (GOLD analysis project Ga0070730, IMG submission 66447) | Surface soil microbial communities from Centralia Pennsylvania, which are recovering from an underground coalmine fire - Coalmine... | ecosystem: Environmental > Terrestrial > Soil > Unclassified ...
TACTGAGATCAAGACGGTGCAGGTGAACGCCGCAGGAGTGTAGGTACGCTCGATCCTTGATGTGTTCGTCGTCGCTTTGCCTATTCCCAACGCATAAATGGATGAGGTAATGGCTTACCAAGCCATTACCTCATCCATTTATGCGTTGTTGGCTTCACTCACATCTCTAGGAGTGAGTCTACTCCTCTTCCATCGGGACGCCGATCCACTCATCGGCCTCTTTTTGCATCTCCAGCACCATCCCATGCAGTTCCCGCACTACGGCGTGCGAGATGAGGACATGCCCCTGCTCGATAGCACGCTGGAAACGGGAGAAGCTCTGGAGCATGCTGGCCTGCATCTCCAGCCAGCGCGCCCAACTAATCGTGGAGAAAGGCTCCCCATAGCCCATCTCTTCTTTCTCTTTCAAATGTTCCGGCGTTTTGATCGCGATAAATGACGATGATTCTTTACTCATGCACTTGCTCTCTTTCAAAATGCCCTGCTGATAGGGCTGAACACTCATAAGAGCAGTATAGCTTGTTCAAAAATTTATTTAATATTTCTGAGTTCTATAAGTATTTACAATTTGTTTGGATAGGTGTTACTATACACTATTGCTTAGCCATCTCCTGATAGAATCAAGATTCTGCTATGCATACATAAATCTATCCAGGGAGGGAGACTATCTTGGCGAAGAAGAGGCAGGATCAGGTAATTGTGATCGATGTCGAGTCCACCTGCTGGGAAGGGCTACCTCCAGTTGGAGAGGAAAGCGAGATCATCGAGATCGGCATTTGTACGCTCGATGTGGCTTCGGGCCAGCGTTTGCACAAACGTGGCCTCCTGGTGAAGCCGGAACATTCGCAGGTGAGCGAATATTGTCAGCAACTCACAACGCTGACGCAGGAGCAGGTTGATGGAGGAGTGTCGTTTGCAGAGGCCTGCGCGGTCTTGCGTAATGAGTACCTGGCGAAAGAACGGGTTTGGGCCAGCTACGGGGATTACGATCGACGGCAGTTTGAAAGGCAATGTCGAGCGCGCCAAATGGGCTATCCTTTTGGGCTACGACACACCAATGTGAAGAGTTTATTTGCTCTTGCGCAGGCATTGCCGCATGAGGTAAGCGTGCCGGAAGCGCTGCATATGCTCAATCTTCCGCTTGAAGGCGTGCTTCATCGAGGGGTAGATGATGCCTGGAATATAGCCGCCATTTTGAGCACCCTACTCCTGCGCGCAAGGGCCCCAGGCTGATTGCCGGGGCTTTCTCCCTGCCAGGTCAGCATTGACAAAACACCCCTCTGAATTTTACAATACAACTCACCACTTTACATAATATTTACGATTCAAATGGGAGGAGCCTGGCTCATCTTGTCATGGGGAACGATGCCAGGCAGCAATAGGTATGCGAAGGAATGCGTTTGGCGCGCAAGAGAGCGATGATGTTTCCCTTTTAACGCAGGTTGCCAGCCTGTATTATGAAGAGAATTATACCCAGGAGCAGATTGCCAGGATTATTGGCACTTCTCGCTCGGGTATATCGCGCTTATTGACGCGCTCAAGGGAGCTTGGCCTGGTAGATATTCACGTTCATCATCCTTTGCGCACCTCGGCTATTTTGCGCGAGGAGTTGATCCAGCAATTTGGCTTGCAGGATGCCCAGGTCCTCCTCAATGCCGCGACGGGAGGACTGGCTCACAGCCATACTGGTGCGTTGGCCGCTTATTATTTAGATCGCCGCATTCAGGAATCTCAGATCCAGGAGGGCCAGCAGATAGGCACTATTGGTATCTCCTGCGGCCCTATGCTGCTGGAGACATTGAAGGCCCTGCGTCCCAAGCGGCGCCTCCCTCTCAATATCGTACAGCTTATGGGTAGCATTGATAGATCGTCGTATCTGGATATAGATGGGCCCGAAATTGCGCGTCTTCTGGCGGAAGCATATGGGGCGCATTGTTATTATGTGCATGCCCCTTTTTTTGTCACGGATGGCATTGTACGGAACGGGTTACTCCAGGATCTGGGGCTGCGGCGCTCCTTTCAGATGATGGGGCAGATGGATATGGCTGTCGTGGCTATTGGCGGAACCCATCCAGCCGCCCCAGGATTATTTAGCACTGGTTATCTGAAGAGCGAGGAGTCCCAGGAGTTATGCTGGCAGGGAGTGATTGGCGATATCTGTGGCCATTTCTTTACGCTGGATGGAAAGCTTTGTGAGACTGATGCATCTGAGCGCATGATAACCGTCCCATTAGAGGCATTATATAAAACGCCGCTGGTTGTGGGTGTGGCTGATGGCGCCGCGAAGGTCCAGGCCATCGTTGGCGCTCTACGTGCCGGCCTCGTGCAAGTGCTGATTACTGACGAGCCCTGTGCGCGAGCAGTATTGAGCCTGGCGGCCGAGACTTCGGTGGCGTAGGAGTATACAGATAATTTGAAAATTTGAGATCGATCTTATTTTTCTTTGTCTGTTTGCGGCTGCTTCCGCTTCCGTTTGGCCTCCAGCAGCGTTTCGGTTGAGGCTACTTTGGGCGTTGAGTCCTTGGTCGGTTGAGGCGTGGGCGCGGCCTTCGCCTCTTTCACCGGCTTTGTCTCCGTGGTAGGCTTTGGCGGCGGCTTCAGCGAGATTGAGCGGGTACGCCGTTCTTCTCGCCGTGCGCGGACAGAGCCAAGCGATGTGACCATGGGCGGCTGCCCGGCGGTCTCTGTAGCAAGTTGCGCGCCTCCTGGTCTGAGATGGGACAGCAGCCATCGGAAGCCGACCGTCAGGAATTCCAGGCTGGAGAGACGGCGCGCCGCGATATCAAGGGGCAGCAGCAGGGCGGCCAGTGTGAGCAGCAAGAATGTGATCGGGATCGATGCTGTGATCGGTTGCAGGCTTTGTGTGAATGCCTTTGCCGTATCATCGGGGCCAAACAGCGTACCACCGCCTGCCTGAGCCAGCTGAGCCAGGAAGCGTATGTCTGTTCCCAGATCGAGAAATTCCGGCGAGTAGGGTACGACCAGGCCAGTGGTCGCGGTCAGGCGATTGGGCCCATCCTGGTTGCCTTTAGGCGTGCCCTGCCAGGAGACCTGAAGCAGGTATGCCCCAACCTGGGACGCGGGGAAATTGCCCTCCCAGCGGTCGGGCGCCGTCGGTTGCAGCGTGATGGTCTCCTGCGAGAGATCGGGCGCGATAATGTGCACCTGCGCCTGCTGGTTTGCCGTAGACTGTGTGGTGCCGGGTGGGAGATCAATCGTGATCTGGCCCGTGCCATTAACTACTCTGCCATTGATGGTGAGCGAACTATCAGCCGCGGGTAGCGTCCAGGTCACGAGATTGGCCCACCAGCGCGCACCATCGCTCCATGAGAGCCAGTGCGTTGTCCATAATCCCAGTGCATCGCTGGTCCAGGCCACTACTCGTCCAAGCCCATACTGCCAGACCGCCAGGACCGGATCATCGCGATGACTGACCAGAACCAGCTGGGCCGTCGGTTTCGGCGTGGTCGCCACATAGCCCTCCAGGGAAGGCAACGGACTGAGGCCAGTCAGAATGGGATGGTCGCCGACGATACCAGGTACGAATGACTCATTCACCACGCTACGGCGCGCCGCCCGCTCGGTCTCCTTGAGCAGTACCTGGGGAATCACTGAGGGATCGTCAGCACGATAGAAACGGCCCTTGCCCCAGTCCGCTATCTGCTGCATCACGCCCAGCTCCTCAGCATTGTCTGCGTTGGTGGCGACCGTAGAGACCGTGATCCCCTCGCTCGCCATTTTAGTGACCTGAGCGCCATAGTTGTCAAAGGCGTCCCCGTCCCCCAGCAGAATCACGTGCTTGATCTTGGCATCAGTTTTCAAAAGCACCTGCTCCGCGTTGATAAAGTCGGGAATATAGCTGGGCGGATCTTCCGGCTGCATGGCATCGATGGCTTTATTGATCGACCCTTTATCCGTGACATGTTGCATCTGGATGCTCAGTGTGCCGTATCCGGCTGAGATGCCTACTTGATCATTCGGTCCCAGCAGGCCCACCACTCCTTTGGCCGCCTCTTTCGAGATATTAACCGGCAGCGGCGCCTCCAGGCTCTCGATAATCAGCACGACGGCGATCGTAGGCGTTTCTTTGTGTTGTGGCAGATCCATGCGCACCGGCAGCGTTTCTTCCAGCGGCGTACTCGAGTAGCCTCCCAGGCCGTAACTGTTCTGCCCTCCACTGACAATCAAGCCATGCCCAAGATCGCGTACAAAGGACTGCAATATTTGCATACGCGCAGTTCCCAGCGCAACCGCAGGCACATCGGCGAGGACCACGGCTCCATATGGCACCAGGCCGTCCAGGCTGGTTGGCACATCATTGGGGGTGGCGACATCGACATTGATCTTCGTTGCCTGCAGGGCTGCAACGATATTGTGTCCTGAGCCAGGCTGGCCCTCTACCACCAGCACGCGAGGTGGCCCCTGCACATTCACAAAGGCCGCCGCCTCGTTATTCTGTGCCAGCGTATCGTGAGGGGCATCTAGCGTGACGCGGAACGTATGGAAGCCCGGGGGAGGCGCGAGCAGGGTCAAACTGATTTCTTCCTGACCGGCTACCAAATGAACCTGCTGCTGCGAGATCAGGGTTTTGTCCAGATAGATATGCAGGGTGGCAGTCTGTTCCACCGTGCTATAGAGCTTAATGTGGAGCACGAAGCGCTCGTTGGTGCGCAACTCTTTGGGGGCGTCGAGCCCATCAATGCGCGCTTCCTCTCCCTTGATAGTTGGTAGCGGCACAATATCGAGCCGGATGCCCTGTTGTTGTAGCAGTTGAGCCTCCTGCAGCGCATCGCCCAGGTTCTGCTGCCCGTCCGTCAAGAGAATGATGTGGCGCTGGCTGTCGGCTGGCAGGATCGCGGCTGCCAGCCGTAAGCCTGCCGCCAGGTCGGTATAGTTGGTATCGGGTGTGGATTCAAAATGTGAGAAATTAATATCCGACTTCACTGATTGTTCCACCAGGGCATTGCGTCCAACCGCTACGATGCCCACCTGATCGTCCGATTGCTTGTGTTTGAGCGCGGATGAGATCCACTGCTCGATAAAGGCGCGTTGCGTATTGGTGCTGGAGGAGATATCCCCTACAAAGACCGTGGCCTGTCGACTGACCGGTTGAGCCCAGGCTGCCCCTGCCAGGGCCGCGATAATAAAGCTAAAGAGCGCGAGGCGGCTGATCAGGATCAGCAAGCGCTGCCTGGATGGATAGGGCAGTGACATGGTACGCCACGTAAAGTAGACCAGCAGGCCAACTGGTATGAGTAGTAGAAGCAGGAGAGGCTGCTCAAAAGTTAACACGTTTATCTCCTTTCGCCGTTGGCCTGGCTAGTTTGTTCCTGGTCCGTTTGCTCACTTTAGCAAAGCGCTTGCTCGCAAGACGATAGCGCTCAATCAATTCATCCTGTACTCTGGCAACCACGGGATAGCGACGTAGGGACCGATTGATCGTGTCCGTGGCACTCTGTTTCTGTCCTGTGAGTTTGCGTCCATCTCTGCCCGTGGCACCCTGCGCGGCTTTTTGCCGGTAACTGCGGCTGAAGAGCCACCATTCGAAACAGAGCACCAGCAGCAGAAAAGCGGCGACCCAGGGCCAGACTTCGCGTAGTTGGTAGGACACAATGTTTCCGCCGGCGGTAAAGTTGGTGCTATGTAAGATCGGGAGCGCCCGCGCGGGAGCAAGCTTTGACTGATTAGCATTAAACAGATTGACGGTGAAGGCCCCTTGCAGGTTCTGCCCCCGCACCTGCTGGCTCACCTGGTAGATACCGACCTGATCTGTTTTGGCGTATGGGGTGATGGGCGGCCCTATATTTGTCACTTGCTGATCCGGGCCGGTAATGCTGACCTGTGTTGCGCCCGGCCAGGCCTGAATGGTGACTGGTGCGCCTGGCATCACCTGGCCGTTGCCGGAAACAGGCGGTGGTAGGAACCAGTTGACCAGGTTATGCATCAGCAGTGGAAAGGCCGGCTGTAAAGGGAAATCGCTATTGTGGATATCAAAACCCAAAACGGCGATCCGCTGGTTATTATTCTCTCCCGTGATAAACAGAGGGGTTTGTGGTGTTGTAATAATCGGTTGGGACCAGGACGCGGGCTGCAGGTCGTGGCTGCCCTGGAGCGTATGAATACTGCTGAGATCGACATTCGCGAGAAGATTGAGCGTATCATTGCCTGCGTTAATCTGGCTGACCTTGATCTCCGGACCCACTTTGCCAAAGATGTATGATCCGGCGGGTGGATTGATGAAGAAGAGCGAGCCGCTGGGCAGTGTTGGTGGCACAAGCCCATCGAAGACGGTCAGATCGTAGGTATTGACATGGACATACTTGTCGGGTGTCGTCTCAAACAGATCGATGTTGGGTTGCAGACTCAGGAATTTTTCGACGTAGCCGTTTCCTTTTGTGACGAGCAAAGCACGAGCATGCTGCGCGCCACCAACGATTGACCAGGCCTCGTGATCGATGCTCATCGCATCCTGAGATTCAATGCGCGCATGCAGAAAACGCGAGCCGGGGGCTAGAGGACCCCATTGCAGCGAGCCATTGGTTCCAGCTGCTAATGTAATCGTCTGGACGGTGACGAGTTTGCTGTCGGCATACAACTCGACTGGTATGGAGCGTGACTGGTGACTATAGTTTGCGACCTGGGCAAAGGCGATGAGCTTGCCCTGGATGGTACGCGAGGCGAGGGCCATCAGCGCCACGTTGGGAGCATCGGTTCCCACGCTCAGGTAGCGTACGGGGAAAGGCACGACCAACGGCTGATCGGGGGTGATCGTATGACCATCACCGATAACCAGCACCTGTATATTTGAGCGGCCAGCGGCCAGGGAGGCGGCCAACGAGATGGCCTGCTCAAGATCAGCATCCTGATTGGTGACTCTGGCTCGCTGGAGCGCCGCGTTGAGCTGAACTTTGTCCTGTGATTCGGCGATCAAGACCTGCGGTGTATGGGCCATCGTGATGAGCGAGAGGCGGTCGCTGGAGCCGAGGCCACCGATAAAGTCGCGAATAGTGTTTCGGGCGCTCTCAAAGCGACTGGGGGGCACGTCGGTCGCCTGCATACTCGCCGACGCCTGCAGGATAACGATGGTGTCGCCACTGACAGGATTGCTGCTGAAAATGGCGGGGCGTGCCAGGATCAAGACAATCACCGTCGCGGCTAAAAGCTGTATTAGCAGCAGTGGTGTGATGCGCAGGCGCTGCCAGGGGCGGCTGGCCTGCAAATCCTGCATGGCCTGCTGCCAGAGGAGCGTGCTGCCCACCACGCGCTCCTGGCGTTTGGGTCGCATAAAATAGAGTAAGAGTATGATGGGAATGATGGCGCCGAATGCCAGCGCCGCCGGGACAAGTAAATTCATTCAGCCATCCTGTTATTTCACCAATTCTATTTGTCGCAATAATCTTTGTACAACATCAATAATGCTTGTATCACTGGCAATTAAGCTATAGGTTGCCATATGGGTATGCGCAAAGGCTGCCAGCTCCTCCGTAAAGCGAGCCAGTCGCTCACGATAGGCCTGCAGGACATGCGCTGAAATGCTCACATCAATATTGCTATTTCCCTCACTATCACGTAATCGCCAATCTCCCTGGATATCTGGATCGATCTCGTCGGGCGAGAGAATTTGCAACAGTGCCACCTCCTGGCGCAACTGGCGTACCGCACGCACGCCGGTCTGGTAGCCTCCTGGCGCCAGGAAATCGGAAATGATGATCGTGAGGCCAGAGCCGGTCACCACTCTGCCCAGGTCGTAGAGCGACTTGTTCAGGTCGGTTGTACCAGAACGTGGCAGGCGCTGCAGAAATTCGCCAATGCTCCAGATCGAGTTTTTGCCGCCGCTCGTGCGTCGATAGGAGACCAGGCGATCGGTGAGGGCGCCAACAATGACACTATCCTCGCATTTGAGTGCGACATAGGCCAGTGCTGCCGCCAGGGTTGTGGCCAACTCCGATTTGGGTGGCGTCCCCTGGTGCATCGAGTCGGAGCAGTCAATCAGAATGGTGACGGTGATATTCTCTTCCGCCTCAAAGACGCGCAGGAAGAGTCGCTCCAGCCGGGCGTAGGCGCGCCAGTCGATGCGACGAAAGTCATCGCCGGGTGCGTAGCGTCGATAGTCGGCAAACTCCATCGAGGAGCCGGCCATCGGCGAGCGGCGGCGGCCCGGGCGTCCACTGGCCATGGGCCTGCGCGTGACCAGCGCCAGGTTGTCCAGGCGCTGCAGCACGCTGGCATCAAGCGGAAAGCGGATCTTGCCATTCTCTTCAGCCATTGACCGGTACCCCTTCTGGTGCTCCCCATGTCTGTATCTCTGCCCAAACAGCATTTGTTGCGGGAAGAATATCTTGAAGACTTCCATTTGTTACTACATCGACGAGATGCGACATGTTGTTGTTACGCCGTCTCAACGTCGGCAATAATCGTTTCGATCAGATGCTCTGGCGTAATCCCATCGGCAAGACCATCGAAGTTGAGCATGATGCGATGGCGCAAGGCCGGGAAGGCTACCGCGCGCACATCCTCTGCCGAAACATTGTAACGACCCTCCAGCAGCGCCCGCACTTTCGAGGTCATGATAAGCGCCTGCAGGCCACGAGGGCTACCACCATAGCGTACATACTGGCGTACCTTCTCGGGCGCATCCTCCTGGTCCGGGTGTGTGGCCAGCAGCAGACGTACCGCGTACTCTTTGATATGCGTGGCAACAGGCACCGCCCGCGCGATATCGATCAACTCCTGCAACTCATCGCCGCTGGCAATTTGCCGGGCGCGTAGGGATTGCGTGCCGACAGTCGTGTCGATAATGCGCAACAGATCCTCGGCCTTAGGGAAGTTGACCATAATCTTGAGCAGGAAGCGGTCAAGCTGGGCCTCCGGCAGCGGATAGGTTCCCTCCATTTCGAGTGGGTTCTGTGTTGCCAGTACAAAGAATGGCCTGGGCAGAGGGCGCGTGCGATCGCCTACACTAACGGTGCGCTCCTGCATACCCTCCAGCAGGGCCGACTGAGTCTTTGGCGTGGCGCGGTTCACCTCGTCGGCGAGCACAATATTCGCGAAGATGGGGCCTGGCTGGAAGCTAAAGATGCGCTTGCTTCCCGATGAGCTGCCATCGGACTGCTCGCTCACCATCGTTGTGCCCACGATATCGGCCGGCATCAGGTCGGGCGTAAATTGGATACGCGCGAATTTCAGCTTCAGAGCATCAGCCAGTGTACGCACGAGCAGCGTCTTGCCCAGCCCTGGTACACCTTCCAGCAGGACATGACCACCGGCCAGCAGTGCGAGCAGTAATTCGCGAATGACACGTTCCTGGCCTACCACGATGGAGCAGAGTTCCTGCTCAAGTTTCTGTGTGGTCTCCATAAAACGGGTGATATCCGTCTCGCTGGGTCCCTCCGAAGGCGCAGCAACTGGTGATGATGCGCTCTCCGTCTGAGCCGCTGGCGCTGCCGTGCCTGTATCCTGGACCCTGGAGTCTACATACGGATGGACGTCATCGTAGCCAGAGGGGTCTAGATCTCCATAGCCTTCTTGTAAAAGGCTGTCTTCGATCGGTGTGTTGACTCCCGAGGACGTAGATTCGCTATTGTTCGCCATTGCTCTGTATTGCCCTTCTATAATTATTGTCCTGCTAACGAATCGAAGTAATTATGGACGATATCTTTCTCATCGGGTGGGATATTGCTATTGTCAACGGCATCATGTGCCGCCTGGTTATATTGCTGGATAACCTGTGAGTAGGGAACCGAATTACCAGATTGGACGGAACTGCTATTATCGCCGCTCTGCGTACTGGTGCCTGAGCTTTTCTGCCCCGATACATAGACCTGCTCATTTTTCCCCTGACTATTATTCGCGCCATTGCCACCGCCCTGTCCGCCACTACCCTGCCCTCCCTTTCCTTGCCCCTGTCCCTTTCCTTGTCCCTGGCCTTGTCCCTGACCCTGGCCTTGTCCCTGGCCTTGTCCCTGACCCTGACCTTGCCCTTGACCTTGCCCCTGACCTTGATTTTGCCCCTGATTTTGCCCCTGACCTTGTCCCTGACCTTGTCCCTGGCCTTGTCCCTGTACTATCTTTGTGACGGAATTGTCGGTCGATGAGGCAAGGCTATTGGCCGATTGCTGCAAACTATTTGAGGCCTGGTTGATAGAGTCGTTTTGGGAGGCGTTCGCCGCATCCTGGGCTTGAGCCGCCTCTACCGCATTGGTTGCGTCTGCGATTTCGCTGGCGCTGCCATCTGCGACAGCCTTAGCCAGTTGATGCAATGCTGCACTCAATTTAGCATTTTGGCCGGCTGCCTGCTGGGCGGCCTTTTCCAGCTGTTGCGCTAACTGGCTACGTTGTGCGGCCGACATGCTACTGACCTTAGATGCCAGATCTTGTAACGATTGCGCCAGACTTTTGCTGTCATTGTTGCTCAGTGCATTTCCAACTGACTGCAGGCCAGGGTTGGTACTATTCTGCAATGAGGATGCGGCTGCCGCCTGCCCCTGCATCTGGCTGGTAGCATCTGGATTCTGCAACTGAGCAAGTTGGGATTGCGCCTGGGCGATCGCCTGCTGTGCCTCCGTTTCGTTCTTTGCCTGCTGCAGTTTTGTCTCCAGATCTTTGAGAATCTGATCTATTTTCTGTTTTTCTGCTGCTGGTATGTTGGGCTGGTGGGCCAGAACCTGCCTCGCGTTATCAATGTTTTTGACCTGCTGGGCAATCTGACCCTGAAATGCTGCCTGCTGTTTGGCGACTGCATCCATTGGATTGGGGAGAATGGTCAGCAAAACCGCTGCCAACGCGAGCACCGCGAACGTAACCAGGGTCGAGCGGCGCAGGCGCAGCGAAATGGTGGCGGCGGGCGTATATTTCTTTAAATGTTTGAGTGCATCACGTCGCTGGAGCCGCGCCAGCACCGCTGATTGCTCACGCAATTCCCACGCGGTTCCCATACGGTCATGCAGTGCCAGAAGGCGATCGACGCTGTGGGCTGTGCTGGTGATGGAGGGGCGTAACCAGAGCGCGGCACCTAATGCCACAACTGCACAGGCCACGCCGATGCTTGCGGCCCAGTAGGGAGCCGTGAGCCAGGGAACGAAGCGCGCGATCAGCAAGACCAGGCAGGCCAGGATGAGCCCTAGCACGATCCCCCTGGCTGTCCAGTAAACAACCTGCTGCGTGGAAAGCCTCCTGCGCCAGGGACGTAAGGCGACGGCGAGGCTCTCGTGATCGAGCGGCTCCTGTGTGATGGCCGTGATGCGCGTTGGCATTAAAGTTGCCATGTAGCAAAACCTTTCCAGTCTATCCAGGTAACGCAAGATGATCTGATCGGGCCGATGCGTTTTTATTGCACTCTTCTTATTTTACACTATTGCGCACTATGCTGGTGCGGCCGTGCCCCCCTCAGATGTGGCCGAATCCGTGCTTTCTTTCTCCGGTTGCCTGCCCCTCAACGGAGGATGGCCGCCTATAGGGGCCTGTAATCGCCTGGTGGCATTTGGCTTGACTAGCCAGGTAGATAACGCTAAGAAAACGGCAGAGGCAGTCAGGCTTAAGATGGTATAAGCAAGCCAGGGGCTCAACTTCATCCCTAAAAGCGAGAATGTACCCAATCCCGTCCCGGTATAGGTAGGATTGAGTCCGGCCATCAGCAAAAAGAGCGGGTTAAAGCCAGCTGGGGAATAGGTGAAGCCAGCTGGCGGATAGGTATCTGTAAGGGCCGTCACCGGGTTCCAGACGAACAGGAGCCCTGGTTGAGAGGTGACGGGAGGCTTGCCCGATACCACTCCCTGGCCCATCGAAAGCATAATTAAGGAGAAGATCAAAGGCAGGCCTATCCAGAGCAGGCAGACCATATAGGTGATGGCTGTGGAGACAGAAGGACGAGGCAGCAGCGTTGAACAGAGCATGCCAAAGGTTCCCACCAGGACGGTGGTAACAACATAGACGAGAAGCGCTCGTAGCACCTGCATCGGTGCTATCCCACCAAAGAAAAAGATCAGGCTGAACAGTGGCGCGGATGCCGCTATAAGCAGCAGCGCATTCATCAAGCCCGCCAGTAGTTTGCCGAAGACCAGCGAAAAGCCTGAGAGCCGCGAACACAAGAGCAGGTCAAATGTTTGCCGCTCCTTCTCTCCATTGATCACCGTCGCTGTAAAAGCGGGTGTCACGAAGATAATCAGCAAGAGCTGCAACTGCGAGAGCAGGTAGTAGAGATTCAGACCTACATTGCTCAACCCACTACTATTGTAACCGTTCGTTGTGTTATAGCGATTAAGGGCAAACCAGCCGAGCAACCCCATAAAGAGGATATAGACAATCACAATCCAGATGGTCCGCTCCCGGCGCATACGTAAACGCAGTTCCTTGGTGAGAAGAGCGAAAAAGGTCATGTTGCAGTGCTTCCTTCCGTAATGCTCATGAACACCTCTTCAAGACGACCACTCCCACTGCGTGGTGCAAAAGAGATAATGGGTAGTTTTCGTGAGATCAGGTCAACCAGGAGTTGATTCAGCGCCTGGTCATCACCGCCGAAATCTAGCAGGATGGTGTTCCCTTCACTATTGCTTACATTACTGATATCGGGCATTCCTCCCAATAACTCAAGAGCGGTGGGCATCTGGACAGTATCCAGGAAGCGCAGCTCCAACTGGCGATCGCCACCCAGGCGATGGGTAACACTTTCCACGTCGCCAGAGGCAATCAGACGTCCTCCCTGGATGATAGCGATATCAGTACACATTTCCGCCAGCTCGGGCAGGATATGCGAGCTGATGATAATGGTTTTGCCCATGCCCTGCAGGGTGCGTACCAGTTCACGCAATTCTACCCGTGCACGCGGATCAAGCCCTGAGGCTGGCTCATCCAGCAGCAGCACCTCGGGATCATGGACCAGGGCGCGCGCCAGGCACAGGCGTTGTTTCATCCCGCGTGAGAGCGTCTCGACGAAGGCATCGCGCTTGGGGGTGAGTTCCACCAGTTCGAGCAAATCGGCTACAATGCGCGCACGCTTCTTATACGGAATCCCGTGAATCCCGGCATAGAACTCCAGGTATTCCGCTGAGGTCAGGTCGGGATAGACGCCAAAGAAATCTGGCATATAGCCCACCTTGCGTTGGATGACTGCGGCAGATTTACTTACCTCTGCGTCCTCAAACCAGACCTCACCGCCGCTTGGAGCGATAAGTGCTGCCAGAATGCGTAACAATGTGGTCTTCCCGGCTCCATTGGGACCAATTAGACCGTAGATCGTGCCACGCCCTATTTCCAGGCTAAAGTCGCTGAGGGCATTGACGGTTCGATAACGCTTCGAGACATTCTGTATTTTGATGGCTGTTGCCGCCGTCGTCGCTGGTTCTGTCTTCTGCATAAACTCTCTCTCCCCCTCTCTAACGCGAAACCGTGCCTTGCAGTTGCAGCGCCGGTCTACTCAAGAGTGTTGTGCCTAGCAGTGAATCTTGATTTGCAAATTGTAGTAATACGCGTCCCTGGGCATTGACATACGGTTGAGCATTCGCAACCGAAAGCGTGTACTGGCTGAAGGATTGCGAATCCCAGGCACTTGTTTGCCAGTTATACAGGTAGGCATTCAAGTGATTGACATCGCCCGGCGCCTGCGTTCCGCTCTGGCCAGCTGAGCCTTTTAAGATGTT
>Ga0070730_10003705_pt1 | contig 13634 bp, 11 predicted proteins | sample Coa_R1_3_FD_66447 | JGI IMG/M metagenome (GOLD analysis project Ga0070730, IMG submission 66447) | Surface soil microbial communities from Centralia Pennsylvania, which are recovering from an underground coalmine fire - Coalmine... | ecosystem: Environmental > Terrestrial > Soil > Unclassified ...
TGGGCGGTCGCCAGCAGCACGGCCGTATTGTACCGCCGGAACAGCTCTCGGGCCACCACGCGGCCGTCCCCGGGCGATAGATGGACGTCCACGACCGCGAACGCCGGCCTGGTGGCGCGAGCCATTTCCAGGGCCACCCCTTCCGATGCCGCCACGCCGCAGACTTCGCAGCCGGCGGCCGACAAGGCGCCTTCCAAATCCGTCGCTATAAAAGGATCGTCCTCGACTATGAGTACGCGGAAAGGGGTCATGGATACAAAACACCAGGGAGTGGATTTTGATCCTTCAAAAGAAATTGTTCTACCAGGCGGCCGTGTTTCTCTCGGTCGGTCGGAGATAACCTTTGCATTGCCACGCGAGATTTTGACCCCGATGGAGCGGACCCCGATCGAGCGATTGAGGAAGAGGGTCGCGCCTGCCTGCCGTCGCCCGGCCGACGTCAGGTCGGGCGCCCGGCTCCCGACGGCGCGGCGTCCCCCAAAAGGCCTTGTCCATGTCGGGTGTCCGGCAGATAATCGGGCTGGGACCAGGAACGGTGAAGTGGCTACATTCACCTTCTATATTCGCGATGAGCGTTACACGGTGCCGACCCTGGCCATCGTCGTCGCGCAGAACGCGGTCAGAGCCCGGGCGCTGGCGGCCAAGCGCCTGCTGGAATCCCCGCACCATACCGCCATCGATGTCTACGAGGGCGAGGCGCTGCGCTTCAGCCTGTCCCCAGGCGCCGAGCGGGCCATCCACTAGCTGAAGTGCGCCGAGAAGTCCTGGGGTCGGCTCACCTCGTCCAGCCTCACGCCCGCCAACCGGCGCAGCGGCCCGACGCGGGCCACGAGCTCGGTGATCAGGACGTAGCCGCCGATCAGGGCGATATCCTCAAACAGGGAGAAGGCCGAGATGTCCGGGGCCTCGGTCTGCTGCAGGCTCAGGGGCTGCAGGAAGAGCACGATCAGCATGTTGTTGACGGCATGGACGCCGGCGGCGAACTCGATGCCGCCCAACCGGAGGGTCATGTAGGCGAGGCCGGCGCCCATGAGGGCCCGGGTGAGGAAGGCGTCCGGATTGAAGTCGAGGTGCATGGCCGAGAAGAGCACGGACGTGACCCCGATCAGGATCGCCGGACGACGCAGGAAGGCGCCGGTCTGGCGCAGCAGCCAGCCGCGGAAGAACAGCTCCTCGGCCGCGGCCGCCGGCAGCAGAAGCAGGGCGGAAAGGGCGTAGGCCAGGCGGTCGCCCGGCATCGGCGAGACCCCCAGCACCGGCGGCGCGGCGCCGCCGGCGATCAGCAGGTGTTCCGCCATGACCACCGGGGCCATGGCCGCCGCGGCCAGGGCCATGGCGACGCCCAGCAGCCGCCAGCGCACCCGGGGCGCGGCGGTCACGTAGGTGTGCAGGGTCCGGCGCATGATCACCGCCGCGACGGCGACGAAGACGACCAGGAACACCCCGTCCACGGCCGTGGCGAGGACCAGCCGCAGCACGCTCAGGCCCGGGGCCATGGCCTGGGGGTCGGCGACGGCGCGGGCGATTTCGGCGAGGACGGCGGCGCCCCGCGTCCCCTCCCCGATCAGGATGGCGTAGGCGACCATGACCAGGAGCATGCCGCAGGTGGCGGCCACGAGGCCCAGGACCAGGCCGCCGACCAGGGTCGTGAGCAGACGCGCCGCGTCGCGCTCGCGATCATCGATCCCGGCGAGGAATGCGGACTCCGTCAACCCAGCCCATACGCCCGGCGCACTCATAAAGACTCCACTTCCCTCCAGAGATAATCTTCCGCCAGCCGCGGGCAAATCCAAAGGACAATTCATGAGAATCGTGGCGGGCGAGCACAGAGGACGCCCCCTTGTGGCGCCGAAGGGACACTCCACCCGCCCCACCGCCGACCGAGCCCGCCAGGCCCTCTTCAACGTGCTCGAACACGCCCCCTGGAGCCCTGACCTGGCGGGCCTGCGGGTCCTCGATCTGTTCGCCGGATCGGGGGCGCTGGGGCTGGAGGCGCTGTCGCGCGGCGCCGCCGTCTGCCTGTTCGCCGACACCGACCCGGCCGCCGCGGCCGCCATCGCCGCCAACCTGGCGGCCCTGCGCCTGGAGGACCGCGCCAGCGTGCGCCGCTGGGACGCGACGCGGCTGCCGTCGAGACTCTCCTCCCCCACAGGGGGAGGGGGACCCCGAAGGGGCGGAGGGGGCGACGCCGCAGAAGCCTCGCCAAGTCCGCCCCCCTCCCGGCCTTCGGCCGTACTCCCCCCGGAGGAGGGAGAGAATCGCCCCTTTGACCTGGCGTTTCTCGACCCCCCCTACGGCAAGGACCTGGCGGAGCCGGCGCTCGCCGGGCTCCTGGCCGGCGGCTGGCTGACGGCGGGGGCGTTGGCGGTCGTGGAGCGGGGGGCGGGAGAGCCGACGCCGGCCGCCCCGGAATTCACCGTGATGGACAGCCGAACCTGGGGGGCGGCGCGCGTCTGGTTCCTGCGCGCAGGCGGCGCCTGAGCCTCAGCGGCGGCCAAACAGGCGCTCGATGTCGGCCAGCTTCAGTTCGACGTAGGTCGGGCGGCCGTGATTGCACTGCCCCGAATGGGGGGTGGCTTCCATCTCGCGCAGCAGGGCGTTCATCTCCGGGGCGGTGAGCCGGCGGCCGGCGCGAACCGAGCCGTGGCAGGCCATGGTCGAGCAGACCTCCGCCAGGCGCTCGCCGAGCGCCAGCGGCGCGCCGTTTTCGGCGAGGTCGTCGGCGATGTCGCGAACCAGCCCGGCCACGTCCGCCTCGCCCAGCAGGGCCGGGGTCTCGCGCACCAGCACGGCGCCTGGGCCGAAGGGCTCCAGGGCGAGGCCGAGGTCGGCCAGCTCCTCGGCTCTGGCGCAGACGCGCTCGGCCTCGGCGGGATCGAGCTCCACCACCTCGGGCAGCAGGAGCGTCTGGCGGGCGACCCCGCCCAGCGCCAACTGCGCCTTCATCCGCTCATAGACCAGGCGTTCGTGGGCGGCGTGCTGGTCGACGATCACCACCCCGTCGCGGGTCTGGGCGACGATATACGTGCCGTGCACCTGCGCCCGCGCGGCGCCCAGCGGATAGTCGGGCTCCTCTTCCTCCACCCGCAACGCGGCGGCCGGGAGTGGAGGGGTCCAGGCCTCCGACCGGGCCGACACCCCGCCGAGCCCCGGCAGGCGGCCGCTGGGCGCCGCCGGCCAGCCGCCCGCCGTCCAGGCCGAGAATCCCGCGGCGGCCGGCTCGGGCCGGAACCCGCCCAGGGCGGCGGTGGCTACGGTGGTCGACGCGCGGTGGCCGGCGCCGGCGAGGGCGTGGCGCAGGGCGCCGATGATCAGGCCTCGGACCAGCGCGGGGTCGCGAAAACGCACCTCGGCCTTGGCCGGATGGACGTTGACGTCCACCAGAGTGGGATCGAGGGTCAGATAGAGCGCCGCCGCCGGATGGCGGTCGCGGGCCAGGAAGTCGGCGTAGGCGGCGCGCAGGGCGCCATGCAGCAGGCGGTCGCGCACCGCCCGGCCATTGACGAACAGATACTGGTGGGCGGCGCTGCCGCGGTTGTAGGTGGGCAGGCCGGCGTAGCCGGTGAGCCGCACCCCCTCGCGCTCCTGGTCGATGGAAAGGGCGTTGTCGGCGAACTCGCGTCCCAGCACGGCGGCGAGGCGCGCCAGCCGTCCCTCCGGCCCGGCCGCCTCGGCCGCCAGCCGCAGGGTGCGACGGCCGTCGAGGTCGAGGGCGAAGGCGACGCCCTCGTCGGCCATGGCCTGGCGCTTGACCGCCTCGGCGATGGCCATCGCCTCGGCCCGTTCCGACTTCATGAACTTCAACCGCGCGGGGGTGGCGTGAAAGAGGTCGCGGACCTCGACCCGGGCGCCGTGGGGCTGGTCGAAGGCCGACGGAGCGATATCGCTCACCGCGCCGCCGTCGACGACGATGGCGTAGGCGTCTCCCTGGCCACGGGCGCGGGAGGCGATGGTCAGCCGGGCCACCGAGCCGATCGACGGCAGGGCCTCGCCGCGAAAGCCCAGGGTGGCGATGCGCAGCAGGTCGTAGCCGCCGTCCGGCCCGGCGGTCAGCTTGGACGTGGCGTGGCGCTCGATGGCCAGCGGCAGCTCGCCCTGGGAGAGCCCCGCCCCGTCGTCGGCGACCAGGATCCGCGCGAGCCCACCGCCGTCGGCCTGGACCTCGATCCGCATGGCCCCGGCGTCGAGCGCGTTCTCCATCAGCTCCTTGACGACGCTCGCCGGACGCTCGACCACCTCGCCCGCGGCGATGCGGTTGATCAGCTCCGGCGGCAGGCGGCGGATGGTCATGGCCCCGAGTATACGCGGCGATTCCGCGGAAAGCTCGCGCCCCTTGCGCCGCCCAAAGCCGCGCCGCACAAGCGGGCGCAAATGTCGCCGCCACGTTGACGTCCTGGGGATTTCCATGTCGTTTCGCCGCCTCGCGCCCTTCCTGGCGCTGAGCCTCGCCATGCTGGCCTGCGCCGCGCGGGCCGCCCCCGCCTTCGCGCCCGAGCCGGACTGGCGGCTCATCGGCCCGTTCCGCGGCGGCTGGGCGGAGATGATCGCGGGCGTTCCCGGGCGGGCGGACAGCTTCCTATTCGGGGCGGCGGGCGGAGGCGTGTGGCGCACCGACGACGCCGGCCGCACCTGGCGTCCGCTGTTCGACAAGGGACCCACCGCCCCGATCGGCGCGCTGGCGATCGCGCCCAGCGCGGCGGACACGATCTACATCGGCTCCGGCCAGCCCGAGCCGCGCTACGACGTGGCCGCCGGCGAAGGGCTGTTCAAGAGCACCGACGGCGGGGCGAGCTGGAAGGGCCTGGGGCTGGAGAAGACCGCCCACATCGGCCGCATCTGGGTCAGCCCCGCCGACCCGAACCTCGTGCTGGTGGCCGCGGTCGGCGATTTCTTCGGACCCAGCGCCGAGCGCGGCGTCTTCCGCTCCGCCGACGGCGGCCGCACCTGGACCCATGTGCTCAAGATCGACGACGACACCGGGGCGGTCGACCTCGCCGCCGATCCGCGCGACCCGGCGACGATCTTCGCCGCCGCCTGGCAGGCGCGGCAATATCCCTGGCAGAGCTACTTCACCGAGGTGGAGGGGCCCGGCAGCGGCCTGTGGAAGTCGGCGGACGGCGGGGTCAGCTGGGCGCCGCTGGCGGGCAAGGGCTGGCCGTCGGGACCGCTCGGCCGGATCAGCCTGGCGGCGACGCGCACCGCCGCCGGCCTTCGGCTCTACGCGGTGGTGTCGGCCAAGGCGGTCGGCGGCCTCTACCGTTCCGACGACGGCGGCGCCTCGTGGGTGCTCGCCAATCCCGAAAAGGCGTTCACCAGCTACTACGCCAGCCGCGTCACGGTCGACCCGACCGACCCCGACGTGGTGTGGCTGGTCGGACAGTCGGTCCGCCGCTGCGCGGACGGCGGCCGCGCCTGCCGGATCGTCAAGGGCGCGCCCGGCGGCGACGACTACCACTTCGTGTGGATCGACCCGCGGCGGCCCGACCACATGGCGGTGGCCAGCGACCAGGGGGCGCAGGTCAGCGTCGACGCCGGCCGCACCTGGTCGAGCTGGTACAACCAGCCGACGGGCCAGTTCTACCATCTGGCCGCCGACGAGCGCTTCCCCTACCGCATCTATTCCGGCCAGCAGGACAGCGGCACGGTCGCGATCGCCAGCCGTTCTGACTATGGCGCCATCGGCTGGCGCGACTGGACGCCGGTGGGCGGCGACGAGCGCGACTTCGACATCCCCGATCCCGAGGACCCGGACGTCGTCTACGCCTCCGGCCTCGGCGGCCGCCTCAACCGCTACGACGCCCGCACCGGCCAGGCGGCCAACATCGCCCCCTATCCGATCTCGACCTACGGCAAGCGCCAGACCACCACGGAGCACCACTTCGTCTGGGTGACGCCGATGGCCGTCTCGAAGACGGGCCCGGTCACCCTGTACATGGGCGGCGAGGTGGTGTTCGCCTCCGCCGATCGCGGGAGCCACTGGTCGGTGATCAGCCCCGACCTGACCGGCAAGACCCCAGGCGCGCCGCGCTGCGACGGCGACGTCGCGGTGGCCGACGCCAAGGCCTGCGGCTACGGCGGCGTCTGGAGCCTGACCCCCTCGCCCCGCCACGCCGGCGAGCTGTGGGCCGGAACCGACGACGGCCTGCTGTGGCTGACCCGGGACGGCGGCGGCCACTGGGCCAACGTCACGCCCCCGGGAATCCCGGAGTGGGCCAAGATCGCCGCCATCGACGTCTCGGCGCTCGCCGACGGCGCCGCCTATGTGGCGGTGGACAACCAGCGGCAGTCGGACCGCCAGCCGCACGCCTTCGTCACCCACGACTACGGCGCGACCTGGAAGGACGCGGCCGGCGACCTGCCGCTCGGCCATTTCCTCTCGGTCGTGCGCGCCGACACCGAGCGCCCCGGCCTGGTCTTCGCCGGGACCGACATCGGCGTCTACGCCTCGTGGGACGACGGGGCCCACTGGCGGCCGCTGCAGGGCGCCCTGCCCACCGCCTGGGTCCGCGACCTGCTGGTCCACGGCGACGATCTCATCGCCGCAACGCAGGGCCGGGCGATCTGGGTGCTGGACGACCTCGCCCTCCTGCGCCAGGCCGCGCCGGGCGCGAGCTGGCCGGGCCCTCATCTCTTCCAGCCGGCGCCGGCGATGCGCGTCCGCGCCAGCGCCAACCGCGACACCCCGGTCCCACCCGAGGAGCCGGCCGGACGCAACCCGCCCGCCGGCGCGGTCATCGACTATTGGCTTCCCGCCCCGGCCCGAGGCCCCGTCACCCTGGACATCGTCGACGCGGCGGGGACGCTGGTTCAGCGGCTCGGCAGCACGCCCGCGCCCAGGCCTCCGGCAGAGGTCTATTTCGCCCCCGGCTGGCTGCATCCGCCGGCGCCGCTGGCGACCTCGCCCGGCCTTCACCAGGCGGTGTGGAACCTGCGCTGGCCGCGGCCGCCGGCGATCACCTTCGCCTATTCGATTGCCGCCGTCGCCGGCGACGACACCCCGATCAGCCCGCAAGGTCCCCTGGCCCTGCCCGGCGATTACACCGTGGTGCTGACCGTCGACGGCGTGCAGAGCCGCGCTCCCCTGCGCCTCGCCCAGGATCCGCGCTCCCGCGCCGGGCCGGGGGATCTGTCGGCGTCGCTGGCGCTGTCGCAGGTGATCGCGGGCGACCTCGCGCTCGCCCGCAGGGGCTATGGCGAGATCGCCGCGGCGCACGACGGCGTGGCCGAGGCGCACGCGCGGCTGCGGGCGGCGGGCGGCGAGGCCGCCGTGTTGGCGCGCGGGGCTGCTTTCATCACCAGGACCGAAGCGCCCGAGGCCGAGCGGGGCTTCCGCGACGACGCCAAGATCCTGGCCGATCTCGAGCGCGATCTCGAGGGCGCCGACCTCGCGCCGAGCGAGCCCCAGCGCCTCGCCCGCGCCCACGCCCGGGCCGACCTCGACGCGCGGTGGGCCGCCTGGACCGCCCTGCGCGACGGCGAGCTGCCCGCGATCAACGCCGGCCTCGTCCACGCCGGCCTCGCGCCCGTGACGATCCCGCCCGAGGACCAGCTTCCCGTCGGCCTCCCCGAGGACGGCGAAGACCTGCCCTGAGACCGCTCACCCCGCGCGGGGCGTCAGGCCTTCGGGGCGTGACAGGCGAGGACGCGACGGTGGAGGAGGCAGACGGCGGCGGTGCGATCACGGGTGTCGTAGAAGCGTCCGCTCCAGTCCTCGCCCCGCCGGTCGAAGACGAAGTAGCCGAACCGGCCCATGGTGAAGAGCTCGGCCGGCAGGCCGTCGACCCGGGCCGACCCCGCGGCGGGGGGCGGGGCGTCGTCGAGGTCGAGGGTGTCGCCGCCGGTGCCGACCACCAACTGCGGCGGCCGGGCCGCGCCGAAGCTGACGCTGGTGAAGTTGTGCACGTGGCCGGACAGAATCAGCCCGACGCCGGTGAGGTCGCGGTCCTTCACCGCCGCGCGCTCCGTGGCGTTCACCAGGCCGTCGGCGACAAGGTTCCCCAGGCGCGAGGAGTTCCAGAAGGGACGGTGGGTGAGGATCCAGGCGCCGTCCGGTCCCGGCTTGACGGGCGCGAGGCGGGCGGCGAAGCGCGCGACCTTGTCCGCCGGCGCGAGCAGGTCCTCGGTGTCGTTGCTGTCGACGACGAACAGGGTGGGGCCGCCCAGGTCGACGGCGAAGGTGTCGGCGTCGGCGGGACAGGTCCTGGCCGCCGGCGCCGCGTCCAGCTGCCGGAACCACCCCCCCGCGCCACGCTTGCAGTCTTCGTGATTGCCGCGCGCGAACACCCAGGGCGCGGCGGCCAGCAGGGGAGCGGCGGGCTCGAAGAGCTCGGCCTTCCAGGTCGCCCAGCGGTCGCCATAGGGGCTGCCGGCGCAGCCGGGGTTCGCCCCCGGGCAGGGCGACTCGCGATAGTAGTAGTCCCCCACATGGATCACGAGGTCGGGCTTGCGGGCGGCGGCCAGGGCGGCGATGCGCGGGAACGGCCAGCCGCCGGGGTCGCGGCAGTTCTGGAATGACCCGCCCTTCATCCGGCATCCCGAGTCGCCCAGGATCACCAGCCGCTCGGGCCGGCTGCGGGGCGCCCGCAGCGCCAGGCCCTCGACCTGGATGCGTCTGTCGCCGGCGCGAAGCCTGGCGATGCAGACCCGGTTGGGAAAAGCCTCGCCCGGTCCGGCCCGCTGGGTCGTCGGTCGCGCCGCCCCGTCCACCTGGACCGCCGGGCAGTCCGCCGCCGTCGTGATGAGGCGGACCTCCGCGCCGGCGTCCGTCATCTGCACCCAGGCGACCGGCTCGGCCCTGGCCCGCGCCCCGAGGGCCAGGGACAGGGCCAGGGTCAGAAGCATGCACTGCCGGGTCTTGGCCATGTCCGTCGTCCTTCGACCGCCGCCGGGCGGCCCCCGGGGCGGGTCCTTAGAACACCGCGACCGTGAACACGATGACCGATGAGGCCCAGGCGCGATCCGGCGCGCCCCATGGGGGGCGGTCTCCCGGACGGCTTTTTCACCAAAGGTGTTTCAACCTCGCAACACAGGTACTATCTGGGTGATCCTCGGGAACGAATCCGTTCCGGACGGCGCGGGGGCGCGCCGGAAAGGAAATCCCTCATGGCCCATCCCGCACCGGCGAGGCGCCTCATCGTGGGCGCGGCCGTTGCTGTCGCCGGGGGACTGGCGACGCTGGCGCCCGCCGCGCCGGCGGCCGCGACCATCGTCGAGGTGGCGGTGACCGGGGTCGCCGAGGCGCGCGGTCACGTCCGGGTCGAGCTGTGCACGCGGAACACCTTCCTCACCGAAGCCTGTCCCTACCAGGGCGCGGCGCCGGCCAGGGTGGGGGCCACGCTGGTGCGGGTCGAGGCGCCCCCCGGCGTCTACGCCGTCCAGGCCTTCCACGACGAGACCGACCAGGGCGTGATCCACCAGAACCTCCTGGGCGTCCCCCGCGAGCGGGTCGGATTCTCCAATGACGCGCCCATGCATGTTCGCGGGCCACGCTTCAAGGACGCCGCATTCATGGTGGGGGACGAGGCGGAGCGCATAACCCTGCGACTGCGGCGACTGTTCAGCGGCGGCAAGCCTTGAAATCGTCATCGATCGCATCAAGTCCGCCATAATCACGGTAGCGATCACCTCAGTGTTTTCATCGTTACAGTTCGTAACAATTCCTTGAACTAACCACGATCGCCGCAGTTCGGTCATTTTTTCTGGTTTTCGGCCAAAAAGGGCCTTTGCAAGGCGAGGCAAGCTTGATATAAGGCGAACAGGCTCAACCAGAGTCCGCGTCGGCGTAGCATTAGAGGTGACGAAAAATGACCAAGTTTCAAAAACTTACGGCCTTCGCCGCCTCCGCAGCGGCGGCCCTGCTCGTGGCAGGTTCCGCCCAGGCGGTGACGTTCGCGACGATCATAGGCACGTTCATTTCGGTCAACGACCTGAGGACGGTGAGCACGGGCACATACGCCGGCTTCCAAGGGCTGACGGCGGGTGGCTTGAACACCTTCTCGTTCACCACGGGTGGCCTGCCGACCTTTCTTCGCGGCACGCTGTCGTTCACCAACGCCGGCAGCTTCGGCCCGGCTACGGAAACGACGTCGGGGAACAATCAGTTCTTCGTCGAGAACGGCTTCGCGGGCTCGTTCAACGAAGTCTACGAGGGCAAGACCATGACGGTCGACGGCGTCCATCTGGTCAAGGGCGTGACCTCCCTGCTCAGCGGGAACTTCGACATGGGGGTGCTCAACGCCACCAACACCATCATCCCGCTGAAGGGAATTGGCGGCAGCCTCGACGCCAACGTCACCAGCTACAGCTCTCCCTTCGCAAGCTTCGGATCGGGCGGATTGACCTTCGATGTCGAGTTGACCAACGCCAACAACTTCTGGCGCATCGACAACAAGAACCACGTGCTGAACAACACGACCACCCATGGTTCCGGCATGTTCTCCGCGACCGTTCCCGAGCCGGCCGCCTGGTCGCTGATGCTCTTGGGCGTCGGCACGCTCGGCGCCACGCTGCGGCGCAAGCGGGCGCTCGTCGCCGCGGCCTGATCCGGCCACACATCGTCACCTCTGGGGCGCCGCCGGTCGACCGACCGGCGGCGTCTTCATGGGCGGATCAGGCGCCTTCCATGTCCGCCGCCGTCACGCGCCAGTCGCCGTCGAGCCAGGCGACGATCTCCCGCGCCGCGGGGTTATCGAAGGCGGCGAAGCGCGTGCGCAGGCCGGCGGCGTCCTCGCCCAGGCGGTCCAGCCCCAGATCCTGCAGCATCGCCAGCCGCCGACCCACGAGGCCGGCCAGCTCCGGGCCCAGCACGCGCACGGCCGCCCGCCCGAAGGCCTCGCGATAGTCGTAGGCGTCTCCCCGGGCGTATATCTCCGGCAGGGTCAGGGCCGGGACGCGCGTGAGATTGGGCTGCAGGGCGGGATTGACCGCATGGCCGGCAAGATGGGCGCCGCCTGCGGCATAACGTCCCGTGAACGCCCGCAGATGAAGGAAGGGCGACATCCGGGGTCCGTCGTTGACGGGATAGTTGTCCCACAGCAGCGGCTTGCGCCGGAGCTGCTCCGCCACCCGCGCCAGATGGCCCGGCCGCAGTTCCAGCGAGCAGACCTCCGGACCGGTCCAGAACACCTGAATGGCCGGATCCAGAGCCTCGCCGAGATCCTCGAGGTAGTGCTCGGGACGCGGCCCGAAGACGCGGTCCAGGACCGGATCGTCGCTGTAGTAGGTCGGGCAGACGATCAGCGTCCCGGCCCGGGTGCGTGCGCCGATCCAGTGCAGGATCTCCGCCTGGCTGGCCGCGAGGCCGGCGAGGTCGCCGCGCATGTCGTCGAACAGGATGGCGAGCCTGCTCACGCCCAGGTCGTCGAGCTGGGCCAGCTTGTCGGCGAGGGCCGCCTTGGCCTCGGCGTCGAAGTCGCGGTAGATCTCGAACGGGCTGAGGCCGACGCCGAAATCGACGCCCAGCCCCTCGCAGTGTCCGGCGAAGGCCCGTAGCGACTGGGCCGCCTCGTCCGGATGCGGTTCCCGCCAGCGCCGGCGCAGGTAGGCGTCGGCCTTGGGCGCATAGATGAAGAACCGATAGCCGTGGGCGGCCAGAAAGGCGGCGGTCTCCCGCCGCGCCGCCCATGACCATGGTCGGCCGTAGTAGCCCTCGATCAGACCAAGTGGGATATCGACCGCCGCCGCCATCCCTCAGGCCGCGGCGGCCAGGCGCCCGGCGATGGCGGGGAGGACGACGGCCGGGGGCTGGAAACCCCGACTGATCGCCGTATAGGTCCCGTCCGCCTGCGGCCCGAGGATCAGGGTGGGGAAGCCTCGGACACCCGCGTTCTGGGAGATGGCGTAATCCCGCCACGTTTCCTGTTTGACGGTCTCCGACCCGAGCTCGGCGGCGAAGGCCTCCGGCTCGCGGCCGAACCCGGCGGCGAGGTTCGCGAGCACGGCCGGGTCGGTGACGTCGAGGCCGCCGGCGTAGAAGGCCCGCTGCACGGCGTGGAGGAAGGGGACGGCCTGGGCCGCATCGTCGCGCCGCACGAGCACCACCGCCCTGGCCGCCGGGTCGGTGTCATAGACGAAGCCGGGCGCGTCCAGGCCGCTGGGTCCGAACGGCCGGCCGGAGGCCTCGGTCACCTCGCGCCAGTGGCCGCGCAGCGCGGTCTTGGCCGCCTCGGTCATCGCCTCGGTGGTCCCCGGCCTAAGTCCGCCCATCACCAGCCGGATCGGCAGGGTGTCGCCGAAGGCCTCGCCGATGGCCTCGATCACCGCCGAGAACCCCCAGCACCAGGAACACATGGGGTCGGCGAAATAGACCAGATGCTGACCGTTCATGACCGCGATCCCCGGCTAGTGGCTTGGCCCACCCTCGCCCGTTCCGGACATCGCGTGCAACCCTTGTCAATCAGCCACCCTTTGTGAGGGATCTGGGGCGATGAGCGTCAAAGACCAGAGGAGCCGCCTGTGAACATCGATCGCATCGAGACCTTTCTCGTTCCGCCCCGCTGGCTGTTCGTGCGGGTGGAGGCGGGGGGGCTGGACGGCTGGGGCGAGGCCAGCCTCGAGGGCCACGCCGAGGCGGTAGCCGGCGCCTTCGAGGCCCTGCGCGATCGCTTTCTCGGTACGGACGCGCGGCGGATCGAGGATATCTGGCAGGTCGCCCATCGCGGGGGCTTCTACCGCGGCGGCCCGGTGCTCATGTCGGCGATCAGTGGCCTCGACCAGGCCCTGTGGGACCTCAAGGGCAAGTCTCTCGGCGTCCCGGTGTGGCAACTGCTCGGCGGGCGGGTGCGCGACCGCATCGCCTGCTACGGCTGGATCGGCGGCGACCGGCCGCATGAGGTGGCCGAGGCGGCGGCCGGGCGCAAAGCGCAGGGCTTCAAGGCGATCAAGATGAACGCCACGGCGGAGATGGCCTTCCTGGATTCGCCCAAGGCGCTGGACGCCGTCCTCGAGCGGGTCGCCGCCGTCCAGGCGCAGGGACTGGAAGCGGGGCTGGACTTCCACGGCCGGCTACGCCGCCCCATGGCCAAGCAGCTCGTCCGCCTGCTGGAGCCTTTGCGGCCGCTGTTCATCGAAGAGCCGCTGCTGAGCGAGAACCTCGAAGGCCTGGCGGACATCAAGGCCCAGACCTGTATCCCGATCGCGCTGGGCGAGCGGCTCTACTCGCGGTGGGACTTCAAGCCGATCCTCGAGAAGGGGCTGGCCGACATCATCCAGCCGGACCTCTCCCACGCCGGCGGCATCTCGGAGGTGAGGCGAATCGCAGCGATGGCCGAGGCCTATGACATCGCCGTGGCCCCACACTGCCCGCTGGGACCCCTGGCGCTGGCGGCCTGCCTGCAGATCGCCGCCTGTACGCCCAACCACGTCCTGCAGGAGATGTCGCTCGGCATCCACTACAACCAGGGCGCCGACCTCCTGACCTATGTGAGCAATCCGGAGGTCTTCGCCCTCACCGACGGCATGCTGCCGCTGCCGGCCGGACCAGGGCTCGGGGTGACGGTCGACGAGGCGGCCATCCGCGCCGCCGCCGCCAATCCCCACCGCTGGCGCAACGCCGTCTGGCGCACGGCCGACGGGGCCTATGCGGAGTGGTGAGGCGCTAAGCTTCGGAACGCCGCTACCGCCGGGTGACCGTGAAG
>Ga0070730_10003706_pt1 | contig 13621 bp, 9 predicted proteins | sample Coa_R1_3_FD_66447 | JGI IMG/M metagenome (GOLD analysis project Ga0070730, IMG submission 66447) | Surface soil microbial communities from Centralia Pennsylvania, which are recovering from an underground coalmine fire - Coalmine... | ecosystem: Environmental > Terrestrial > Soil > Unclassified ...
GCGCGTGAAGTGCGTTCACTGCCACAACCGCGCATGCGGATCGCTCGTCCTCCAGATGAAATCTGGGGACAATACAATAACTATCGCTCGAACGGCGTGGCGATTTCGGCAATCGCGCACATCGCGGTGATCGGCTTGCTTCTCAGTGGGATCTTCGTGGGACACCAAGTCGTGGAGCAAGCGAAGGCACGCGAGATCGTCACGCTGATCGCACCGTCGCCGGACTCCTACGCGTTGCCGACCGCGAAGAAGGAAGTCAGCGGAGGCGGTGGTGGCGGCGATCATGATCCTCTGCCTGCGCCGAAGGGGCGCTTACCGAAGGCAGCTTTGCAGCAGATCACGCCGCCGGCCATCGTGATGCGCAATCCCAAACCGCGTCTTGCTGTGGAACCCACGGTTGTAGTACCGCCACAAGTTCACATGGCAGAAAATCACATGCCAAATCTTGGCACCAACTCCGCGCCTGTTATGCCATCAGCTCCGCCATCAAATGGAACAGGCTCTGGCGGAGGCATCGGATCCGGTTCTGGCGGTGGCGTAGGAGTGGGCCACGGCCCCGGCGTGGGTGCGGGTACAGGTGGAGGCATCGGCGGTGGAGTCTATAAAGTGGGGGGCGGAATCTCAGCTCCTCAGGCCATCTCTGCGCCCGATCCCGAATATACAGAAGAGGCTCGCAGGGCTAAGACTCAGGGAACGTGCATCCTTTGGTTAATCGTGGACGCTTCTGGCAAGCCGCGCGATGTCAAGGTAGTTCGTGGATTGGGCTACGGATTAGACGCAAAGGCACTCGATGCCGTGCGACAGTGGCGTTTTCAGCCTTCGATGAAGGACGGAAAACCGGTAGACGTCCAAATCAGCGTCGAAGTCGCATTTCATCTCTACTGAGCATGCAAATTATTTCTAAACTGCGGCGCTGGTCGATCTCGGCCAGCGCCGCAAACTCTTTATGGGCAATAGCTTCCCGCCAACACTGTATGCAGAGCCTTGCCCTACAAAAACTCACCAGTACATTACAGCCTCCCCTAGAACCATTTACAGGTGTGACCCGATAGAACAACTGACGCGGGTTTTCTACTCTTGATTCATGCTCACGAGGAATTGTTCGAGAGCAAAACTTTTCAAGCACCTGGAGGAAGACCACCGTGGCGACTTGTGCGATTTCCGCGACAGAAGTAAACGTGATTCCTGCGACTACTACCAATGGCCGCGACGATTCTCAGCTCAATCTCGTTAGGCGTGCACAGGCAGGCGATGAACACGCGTTTGCCACATTGTTTCAGCAACACAAAAACCGCGTTTATTCCGTTTGCCTGCTCATGACGAAAGATGTCGCTGAAGCCGAAGATCTGACTCAGGAAGCGTTCCTGCAGGTATTTCGGACGGTGGGTTCGTTCCGCGGCGATGCCGCATTCTCAACGTGGCTGTATCGAGTGGCGGTCAACACCGTATTGATGAAGCTCCGCCGCCGAAAATCCCCACCGACAATTTCGCTCGATGAGCCGGTGAGTTCTGAATCGCCGTCGTTGCATCGTGACTTCGGCAAGAATGATCCCGAGCTTACGGGCGTGGTAGATCGAATCGCACTGGGCCGCGCGCTCGAGGAACTGCCGGAAGGATGCCGCACGATTTTTGCTCTGCACGAGGTACAAGGCTATCAGCACCACGAGATCGCCCAGTTGCTGGATTGCTCCATCGGCAATTCAAAGTCGCAACTGCACAAGGCAAAGCTGAAGATGCGCGATCTTTTGTTTCCGAAGAGACGCATCTCCCGGAAACGCCCCGTGAAGTCGGTGGGTATCGACGCAGTTGCTGCGAAATCGGCCGCGCGCTAAGACAAGTCTGGCGATAAGGCGTTCAGTGAACGGGCTAAGAGAGCTGGAACGAAAGGTGGCTTCGGGTGTTGGGTGCAATCGTTATCGCCGGACCTGGTACTGGAGAGGTGGAATGCGGCGCCGTTGCCAATGTGCCGGCGGGTGCTGGGCCGCGCGTGCGACTCCAATCGGGGACGCCTCTTACCTGCGTGGAAATCCTCGGCCGTTCAGTGCTGGACCGGTTCATCTCGGAACTGCGAAATGCAGGTGTCGAAGCAATTACTCTTCTGGCCGACAGTAGCTTGGCCAGCTCTCGACAGGATATTGATCGCGCCACAGATGCGTTGCCGTTTCTGTGGGTCGAAGACGCTTGGCGCGGAGCGACGCAGATCCTGAAGAGCTACAAAGAACGCGGGATTGAGACAACGATCATCGTTCACCTCGGAGCATACGTTGAATGCGCTCTGGCGGACGCACTTCAGTTTCATCAAGACCAGCGCCAGGCGGTGACGCGGGCGTTCGATGAAAATGACCCGCTGGATTTCTGGATTCTCGATGTCGCGCAGATTGTCGAAGGCGAAGAGGAAGAAATCCTGCCCATCCTGAAAACTGTGGTGACTGCACCCTATTCGATACGCGGCTATGTCAACCGCCTTGTGCGACCCAGAGACCTGCGCAGTTTGGTCACTGACGCCTTCACTTCGCGCTGCCGTCTCCGTCCAGCCGGGGCTGAAACGCGGCCGGGTGTCTGGATCGTCGAAGGGGCTCAGATTCACAAGGGGGCACGAATTGTCGCCCCGGCATTCATCGGGCGCGGGGCGAGGATTGAAGAGCAATGTTTGATTACCCGTTGCAGCAACGTGGAGAGCAATAGTCTTGTCGATTACGGAACGGTGATTGAGGATAGCGCGATTCTTTCGAATAGTTATGTGGGCATCGGTCTCGACATCTCTCACTCGATCGTGAACGGTAACAATCTGCTGAACCTGGAGCGTGACGTTGCGCTCGAGATCATGGATCCGGGCGTGATCCGGCAGAATCGAGTTTTGCGCAAGGAAACGAGCCATCCATCACCGGCGGCGTTTACGCCGGAGGGAATGATCCTTGCATCGATAGAAGAAAATGCTCGGTAATTGCAGTTGAGGTAGCAGCCAAATTAAGCAAGAAAGTAAGACACCAAAGGGGTAATGAGAATGTCGACCAATCGGCCCGTAGTCGTGATGCAAGTGCCAGAACAACTCAACCTGGGACAAGTCCCCAGCTTCTTGCAGGAGTTGGCGCCCCTGCTCGAAGCCCATCGTCCGCGCATCGTTCTCGATTGCTCCCAGGTCCGCTATATCGACGTGGCGGGGATCGAGATGTTGCTGCATAGTCTGGAAGAGGCTATGAAGCGCGATGGCGATTTGAAACTGGCCGATGTCTCCCCCGAATCGAAAGTGATCCTTGAACTCATGCGAGTGGATCGCGTGTTTGAAGTGTTTCAAACTGCCGAGGAGGCTGTGCGCAGCTTCAGCGCCGTTCCCGTGGACGCGATTCCGCAGGACGCCCCCTGGTACTCGACGGTATTCGGCGATCTTGGAGTGCTGAAACAGGCCAGCTAGTCAATCGTTGCACGGGAGAACGACATGCGACTGTGGCACAAAGGTTTTGTATGCGCGGCGTGGAGTGCGCTCGCTCTCAGCTTTCCGGCCAACATTTTCGCGCAAGGCGGACAACAGACCGCCCTGCTCGACCCCCAACGGGCCGGAGTCGGCCAAGTAGAGCGGGTATCCTCAACCTTAACTGGAGACGAGACAAACCGTCCTTCGTCTTCGTCGAAGGTTGAGGAGACCGCCTCCGCGGAACTTCCTGACAGTCCGGGCGCGGTGCAGATCCTATTGCAGAACGCGGCCCAACCGCAAAGCAGTTCGTCATCTTCATCGCAGAACGCACAACAGCAACCTGCGCAACAGGCGCCATCGCAAGATGCCAAGCCGCAGCGGCCTGTAGGAACAGCCGCCGCTGAAGCGCCAAACGTAAGCGGCGTTACTGCTGCCCAGCCCGCGGGAGTTGCGATTGCCCCCGCCAAACAGCGCCGGAAGCGAACCCTGGCCCTTAAAGTCGGTGCGATCGTGGGAGCCAGTGTTGCCTTGGGCACGACTTTGGCGCTGACCATGGGTACGTCAAGCAAGCCGCCGGGGGCACACTAGCGCCGGTTTCAGTTCTACGTTGCCTTGCTGGCTCATATGCGAACAGACAGCGCAAAAATTGTAAGCTTTTCGGGAATCGACGGCGCCGGTAAGAGTACGCAAATCGAAGCCCTGCAGCGCCATCTGCAGGGGCTTGGCGTGCAATGCACTCTCTGCACGTTCTGGGACAACGTCGTCGCCTTCCCGCGCGTTCGTGAATTTATCAGCCACCGGGCGTTCAATGGAGATAAGGGCGTTGGGAGTCCCGAAAATCCGATCAACCGTCGCGACAAAAATGTTCAGTCCTGGTATGCAACCGGCGCCCGTTTGTTCTTTTACTTGCTTGATGCGTTTAGCCTTCGTCTAACTCTGGCGGCGATTTCCTACACTGCCCGCGATGTGATCATCGTGGACCGATATATTTACGACGAACTTGCCAACATCCCGCTCGAGCACGAGCTCAGTCGGCTCTATGTGCGAATTCTCTTGAAGCTGAGCCCTGTGCCGGATCTTGCGTTTTTGGTTGACGCTGATCCCGAAGCGGCCCGCCTTCGCAAACCTGAGTATCCGTTGGATTTCTTGCGCCGTAATCGCGATGCTTACATCACCCTAAGCCGGATCGTCAGTGGAATGAGGATTGTTGGTCCGGGTTCCGTCGAGGAAACAAGTGCGCAGGTCCTGGAAGCGATCTCAGAATGCCTGAGCACGGATTTTGAACCGGCTGATTTGAAGGCTTGTGCTCCTGGATACATTGATAATTCAGCTCGCCAGAATGCACAAAACAATTGAGCCTTCCACCGCCCTCTTACTCGCCAACATCTTGTCTTGAAAGGTCATCGAACCTAGCTCAGCGAACCTCAGGGCAACCATGAGGCGGGAGAAGAATGAAAATTTGCCTGGTCACCACTTTTCCCCCCAGCACAGGGGGATTGAGTGAATATGGGTTTCACCTTGCACAGGAACTGCGACGCAACCCGTTCCTTAGCCTCACTGTCCTGGCGGACGAGATTTCAGCAGACCACCAGGAGATAGAAGGTTTTTCTGTTTTGCGCTGCTGGTCTTTCAACGATCCGGCCAGCACTTACCGCTTGATCAGAACTCTGCGCAGGCTAAAGCCGGACGTCGTGTGGTTCAACCTGCTCTTCAGCACGTTCGGCAGTAACCCTCTAGTCGCTTTCAGTGGTTTGATGACGCCATTGCTCACGCGCCTCAGCGGTTGCTACACCCACGTCACTTTGCATCATCTGATGGACACCGTGGAATTAAAGGACGTTGGAGTTCGCCACGAATGGCTCTACCGAACTGCAGGTGCCGTGGCCACGCGTATGCTCCTGCTCGCGAACTCGGTATCGGTGCTCATGCCGGGCTATCGGAAAATCTTGAACAACAAATACGGGCGGGACAACGTGCACTTACGCTCGCACGGCATTCTCGCCCGGCGTCCAGAACTTCCTGATTTTTCTCGCCGCCAAGACCCCACGATTCTGGCCTTCGGAAAATGGGGAACCTACAAGCGCCTTGAACTCATGATCGAAGCGTTCAATCTCATAGTCGCAAGGATTCCCAATGCGAGGCTCGTGATTGCCGGCGGAGACCATCCTCAAGCCACCGGTTATACCCAATCGGTGAGAGAACAATGCGTCGACAATCCGCAGATTGAATTCAGCGGCTATGTTCCGGAAGACGCATTGCCCGATCTGTTTCAGTCCTCCAGTGTCGCAGTCATGCCCTACTCGTCATCGACGGGATGCAGTGGGGTCGCACATCTTGCGTGCGCTTACGGAGTGCCGATCGTCTGCGCCGATCTAGCCGATTTTCGGCAGATGGCGCAGAGCGAGGAGGTGGCCATCGAGTTTTATCCGCCAGGAGACGCCCAAGGCCTCGCAGACTGTCTAGTCCAATTGCTGCAGAATTCCGAGCGGCAGCAGGTAATGGCGGAGCAGAATTTCTCTGCTGCGCTGCGCATGACGATGCCGAACGTCGTGCAGAAGTACCTTCGCCATTTTGAGCTGCAACAGCGAACCCAGACGCTCCGGTCTGTGTCGCGAGTTCGACGTTTGCCCAACTGGGTCCCGTCCAAGTCACTTCTGCTGCGCTTCATGACTCGCAATTCTCTCAGTTGGGCACGACGCTCGGCGATCCTGCATACTTCGTGGAACGGTCGCGATGATCTTCGCTTACTGCACGATAACGGTAACGGCCGTGGAAAGCTGAACGGATCCGGAGCTCCCGTTGATGGTCACGGAATAGCTGGTGGCGGTCCCGCTGGAACTAACGATGGGGTTCGAAGCTTTCCCACCACAGGAACTGGAAACCACAATCATCGCAGCCAAAGCACAAGCTCCCAGAACGGCGATCAGCCGCTTGCGTTGCACCTTCCCAACCAACGTAACTCCGACGAGTCCGAAGCCAAACAGCCAGGTGGCGAGAATCGGATTCCTCCTGCTCCCGCTGTTGTAAGAGGAAACGGCGGCGGCGGAAACGGTAAGCACGGAGTGGCCGGCGCTGGCGCCGGGAGTGATGGAAGCGGGAGCGAACGAACAGCTCAAATTCTTGGGCAGGTCGGAACAAGTCAGAGCGATCGTGCTGTTGAAAGCACCGGACTGCGGCGTAGCCGTGAGGGTGATGCTCCCTGATCCTCCCGAAAGGATTGTGACTGAGGGCGGGTTGGCTCCGAACGTCAGGGTTGGGCCCGTCGAGCCACCACTGATGCACGTGGACGTGAATTTCACGGCGCCCGAAATCTGATTGGTAAGGGTCGGCTTCCCCACGGCCTGCACGTACATGGTGTAGGTTCCGTTGGGGATCGAATAGCTGCATAGATTCAGGGAGTCGGTTCCAGAACTCATGTCGCCGAGCGGCATCAGGTTCTGCCCGTCCGTGCTGATGTAGGGAACGAAGTGGTCAATGGTGCTCCCATCGCCGTGTAGGCTCCATGACAGCTTATTCCCTGTTACAGTCGCCGAAATCGTCACGCAATTGCTGATTCCAGATTCGATCTCGCTGCCCTCTTCGTAATCGTTCCACGTCACTAGCTGCAGATCAGACAACTGCTTTGCGGTACCGTAAAGGCCATTGATTTCCGAGAACGTATTGAGCCAGGTCTTTCCGCACTGTTGGCCCATAATCCGATTCGATCCCCAGGACGCCAGCGTATCGTTGAACCCCTTGTACGCGACGCCGAACGTTTGTTCATTCGTGAGCGGCAGGCCGGTGTCGTAAAAACTTGTCAGATAACTCTTCCCGTAGTCGGTCGTAGTGGGCATGACCCATGAGTAGCTGCCCTCACTCAGCACGTGAGTGAATCCGCTATTATTTTGAAAAATGAAGACTGGTTGAGTAGCGAGCGCGGCGCTTACGGCGGTCCAATCGACGGTGTACGAGAGATCGATGTTGAAGTTGGTGACGACCGGACGTCCCTGCTGCTTCATGTAGGCCGGAGACGGAAAATAGGTCTGCTCGACGTACTGCAACTGGCTGATCAAAGCTTGTTGCGGCGTGCACCCGGTGCAGGAGTCCCACTCGATAGCGCCTTGGTCCACCATAATCGCGAAGGTGAAGCCGGGATGCGTCTCCGCTTCGGCCATGACCAGCTTCGTGGCTTGGTCAATCCCGTTGTTGGGACCATACCAATCGATGATGACCCCGTCGATGCCGCGGCTGATCATGTCCGTAATCTGGCGGTGGACCTGTGCGGCGTCGGTCGAGCTGTACCCAACATTCATGTGGTTTGACGCACCGAACCAAAGCAGAAGATGAGCATAAACCTTGGTGCTCGAACCGGAATAGAGCAGCGAGTGAATGTCCACCTTGCTCACATTTCCGGCGCCCGCGTTGCCATTGGTCTGGCTGACAAAACTGTTGGCCGTACTGGTGTTGTTGGCCGTCTGGGCGGCCAACGTTGTCGTGGGAACGATGAAGTTATTGGCCGCGAATACACTTGTCGCGGACAGCAGCAGAACTGCAGCACACAAACTCTGTCGACACATCTGTCCTCAGGAGCGGAGGGGCCGAGGTCTTTCGACTTCACCGAATTCTGAGGGAGGCACGCGCGCCTGTAGATTCCCCAAAACCGGCGGACTTTCTGGGAGTCTTTCTGGGAACGGAAGCAGACTAATCGAGCATGCTGTTCAGCACCACGTCACCTTGGTATGTGAACTATCGGGCTATGCCCTACAGGCCATTGCCAAACGCCTATCGCGTGAGGCATATTCGATCTCTTCGTTTTCTTTCTTTTGAAATCGATGGCGCATTTAGGTCGTTGAACAATCGCGACGAGGGTGCCCCCGCCAGTCGTTCCGAGCCAAATCCGCAAGATCTTCTTTTTCAGCAGCTTGTCTCTCATCATTGAGTCGCGTGAAGTCGATTCCGAACCAACATTCGGTTGTAAAAAGTCATCCAAACATGGCTTGAAGTTCTGAGATTTTTCAGGAGATTAGGGATGGCTGAGACAGAGAAGTTCCGCTCGTTCTCGCTGGCGGGAGTCATTGCTTTATTACTGTTTTTCTGCGGTTGTCAGGGCATGACCAAGGGCTCGACGACGACCACGACCCCGCCTGCGACGTTGCAGACTTCGGTCAACCACATCATCTTCATGGCGCAGGAGAATCGCTCGTTCGATACGTACTTCGGACAGCTTTCCGCGTATTGGGCTGCCAATGGGTACCCTGCTCAGACATTCGACGGCATGCCTGCGGGAGCCGGGAACCCCAGCTACGACGGAACGACCATGGTGCCCGCTTATCACGTTCAAACCGAATGTATTCAGAATCTCAGTCCGTCATGGAATGAGAGCCACGTTGATTGGAATCGGACCGACCCAACTTCCGCCACCGCAACGATGGACGGATACGTCTATAACGCGGCTGTCTATGCCATGAATGCGCCTGCGGACGAGGCTCCCATCTACGACACGGCGGGAATTCGTGCGATGGGCTATTACGACTCGACCGACCTGAACTACTACTATTTCATGGCGTCGAATTTCGCTACGTCCGATCGATGGTTCTCCCCAGCTATGGACCGTACGCAGATCAATCGAATGTATCTGCTGGCAGCAACCTCGCAGGGGTACGCTTACCCACCGGGGACAAATTCTCTTGATAACTCCCCTCTTACCGTCTACACCATCTTCGATTTGCTCAACAAGGCGGGCATTTCCTGGAAGGTTTACACAACGGACAACGGAAGCACCGGAACGGATCCAGCCACCTATCTCACAATGTTTGCCGGTTACGCACCGCCCAACTCACTGCCTGCGAACGTTGTCCCGGCATCGCAATTCCTGACCGACGCTAAGAATGGAACGCTTCCGGCGGTGGCGATGATTGAGGGTGGATACAATTCCGGCCTGGACGAACATCCCAAGAACAACGTGCAGACCGGGGCCGCTTACGTCGAGAGCCTGATCAACGGTCTGATGACGAGCCCATCGTGGAAGGATTCGGTCTTTATCCTGACCTACGATGAGGCCGGCGGTTTATACGATCACGTTCCACCTCAGTCTGCGGTGAATCCAGATGGGATTGCTCCCATTGATCTTTATCCCACGGATATTTGTACGGCGCCTGGCGGCGCCAACTGTGACTTCAATTACACAGGTTTTCGGGTACCTCTAATCGTGGTTTCACCCTTCACCAAGAAGAATTATGTTTCACACACCGTGGCGGACTACACGGCCATTCTGAAACTTATCGAGACTCGCTTTGGGATCGCGAGCTTAACCAAGCGCGACGCGGCCCAGATGGACATGACCGAGTTCTTCGATTTTCAGAATGTACCGTGGGCGACCCCACCAACTCCACCCGCGCAGGTAACCGGTGGAACCTGCAATTATCAGAGCCTGCAATAGTCAGCGCTTCGATTTAAAGGCCGCCCCGGAGGAGAGACTTCTCCGGGGCGGTTTTGTTTTGAGATCCCGCTTGAACTTTGCGGTGAGATTCTCGCTTACTTACCCGGCGAATCGATGGTCAAATTGCGAGCCACGTAGCGCGAGCCCTCAAAGTTTGCAATCACTGTAACCGTCGCGCCCGTATGCAGGTTCTCGTCCGGAGCAACTGAGGGATTCAAGTAGACTTCATACGTTTTGTGATCGGTCGAGGAGTTGATGACCAGCAAGCCGGTGCGCAGATCAACATGTACAACCTGGCCCGTGAAGGTGTAGCGAGTGCCGGGGAGCGCAAGGATGGCAATCTCGCGGGCTACTTCGTGGCCGTTTCCCTCTGAACTAAACTTCAGCGCGACCAGCGATCCAGTGGTCAGCGTGCTGCCAGGAACCGTCTTGTCGCCCTGCGTGAAGCGCGTGGAGGGATTCAGACGCACTCGCAAGGCGGAGGGAGAAATGGAATCGCGGATGGTCAGTTCTCCACGGTCCGCTCGATAGTTCACAACGACACCCTGGCTCTCGCCGAGTGTCGCCGATGTCTTTAGGCGAATGCTGCGCGCGAAAACCGTGGTCCCGTCGAGAATCGTATCCAAATAAACGCGCTGTCCCTGGCGCAGGTCGGCGATTGAGGCCGTCGTCGTTCCTGCAAGAAGGATTCGCGTACGGGGATCGATTAGTACCTTCATCCGTCCGCCACCAAATACCTTGACCGTGATCTGGTCGCGCACGCGGTCTAGCTTTTCGATGGTGCCGCCTATCAATGTGGCTTTCGCCGAGGGAACCGGTGGCAGATCCGGCAGCAGGCTGGCGGGATCGGCGACGATATCGACTTCGTCCGAGGTGTCGGCCGGCGCTGGAGGTGCAGGCTTGATGTTGCTCTCTGGTGCTCCCGGCGAAACCATCGCAGACGATGATGGCTCAGTCGGTACTTGACCGTGAGCCAGATTGCACAAAAGCATACCCAGACACATACAACCGAACACGAATTTCAGCGGAGAAGGGTTCATGCCAACTCTCAATATGGAGCAGGTTTAACGCAACATTTGGATGCAGGCGGATGCCGTAAGGTAGTCTCAATTCAACGCTTTAAGGCCCAATCTCCCGGCAAACAAATCGTCCCTTTTGGCATCAGAATTAGGTCTCGAATTGACTAAAAAAGGGCGGACAACCGATGCTCTGTAAGCGCTTGTTTCTGACAGCTTTGGTGGGTTTTGCGGCCGTGCTGGCGTCGCCGCGCGCAGGGGCTGAAGATAAAGAGCTGAAGATCTCAATTCCCCGGCGAAGCAAGCTCACTCCGGTGCAGCGCCTCAATCGCGAGGGCGTCGAGGCGGTGCGCAAACACAACTACACCAAGGCGGAGCAGTTGTTCTACAAGGCGTATTTGTTCGATCCTGACGATCCCTTCACGCTCAATAACCTGGGCTACATATCAGAACTCCAGGGCCAAATCGATCGAGCCCAGCGCTTCTATGAATTGGCGGCAGAGCAATCGAGTGAGGCCATTGTGGATCAAGCCAGCGCCCGGCGCGTGGTCGGCCGCCCGATGAAGGAGGCGATGGCTATTACCGATCAACCGCTGCAAATCAACCACGACAACGTGGAGGCCGTGCGCCTTCTGTCGCAGGGCCGCGCTCCAGAGGCTGATTTGCTTCTGCAGGACGCATTAAAGACCGATCCACGCAATGTTTTCACCCTGAACAATATGGGCGTCACGAAGGAGATGGAAGGCGAGGACCAGGAAGCGCTCAAGTATTACGACGAGGCCGCAGGCATGCATTCCGACGCAGCCGCTATCGTCACCGTCAACCGTGTGTGGCGAGGACGTCCTGTGAGCCAAATGGCACAGGAGAGTGCCAAGGCCTTACGAGCGCGGTTGTCCCGCGTCAATGACTTGGCCGAGCAAGTGGCTGAATTGAACTTGCGTGGAGTTTCAGCCGTGAACCGCAACGATTTGCGTACAGCCGACGACGATTTTCGCAAAGCCTACGCGCTCGACCCCAACAGTGCATTTACGCTCAACAACATCGGCTATGTAGCGGAACTCGAAGGTGATCGTGAGACCGCCCAATTCTTCTACGATCGGGCACAGCAAGCCGGTGGGGCCAACGCTACGGTGGCAGTGGCCACGCGGCGTTCCGCAGAGGGCATGAAACTCGGCTCCGTTGCCGCCGATAACGACTCAAAAGTCGAGGCACGGGTAGATCGGGAGCGCGAAGCGTTGCGACGGCTGCACGAGCCCGTTGTGCTCCGGCGGCGTGACAATAGCATCGTGGATGAGACTGTGCAGCCGGCGCCCCCGGCAGATCCGAACCAAACGCCTCGGTAGGGCTAACTTCCGTGGTTTACGATTACCGACCTAGACCTATATATCGCTTTCCTGGAAGCGTCCAATGTCCGACTCCGGATCGTAAAAGACGTAGCGCACAAGGTTGGTGAGGTAACGCGAGAGTGTGTTGACGTTCGTGCGATACCAGCAGCAGCGCGTCATCGATCGCGAGAACCCGCAAATAAATTGAAAGCTTTCCATTTCAGCCGGAGGTTGCGCCAGCATGGCGGCGGCGATGCGGTGGTTCCCGTCGAGAATGGTTAATGGGCCCTGAGCATCAACTCCAATCAAGAGGACCGTAGGGTTCACCAGGCTCTCCTGAACTGAATTCGTCATCCGCGCGAGCTTGCGAAAGAAGTCATCGTCTGACGATTCCTGCAATTTGAGCCGGAGACTCTCGATCATGTCGTTCAGATAGAAACTGCCTTGGGAAACGCGCCGCCATTGTGCCCGCGGAAAGAAACGTATCCGCTCGAGGTCGCTCGCGGTAAGACTGACCTGAAACCACTTTGTATCCTCGGGTAATTCGCGCCACATCGCTCCCCGCCGCAGAAACAACAAAGCCCGCCGCAGCGCATTCTCGCGATGGCTCTCAAGGTCCGGCGCAACGACCAGGTGGCGAAACTCCTGGTAATCATTGAACTCCGGGTGATGGAATTCGCTTCGCAGAAAATCGGCAATCACCTCGTGCTCGTCCAACGATCTCAAGACTCGGAGGCGGGGATAGACGCGAAGGACTTCAGCCGGAGAAACTTCACGCTTCAGAAGGGGCAGCGCCACCATTACAAGCAAGACCAATACCAGAACGAGTTGCACAACAATCACCTGATGCAGGCTGTTGTGATACACACAGATTCCCGCCACGATGCAGCCGCTGAAGGCCAACTGCACCCAACTCGTGTTGGCAATCTTACGCGACATTTCGTAGGTGATGATCACCGAACTGAGGGAATAAATACCCGTTGTGACTGCATAAAGGATGAGCAAAGAAGACAGCCCACCGTAATGTGCCAAGCCGAAATGTGCTCCGAAAATGGTCCGCCACAAGAAACTTGGGACGAGTGACAGGCCCAGAATCAACGACGAGAGGATCAGGAACACGAGAAATAACGACGTCAACAACACCGGCTGAGCTTCCCGTTCGTCGGACCGGACGCCAGCTGAAACCGGAAACATCGTATTCACTACGGACCACGCGCACATGTTTACCAGCCGTCCCACCAGCGAGATGGCTGCGTAGAGTCCGGCTTCATCGGACGGGAAGAAGTGTTTCACCAACACAATGTCAAAGTTGTTGATGATCACCTGACCCGAGAAAAATACGATGGCCTGCAAGCCCTCTCGAAACGGGATTGCAATGCTCGTGGACTTCCCGAGTGTCCAGCCGGGACTTGGTTTCGCTGCGAAATAAGAAAGGATAACGGCGGCCGCG
>Ga0070730_10003707_pt1 | contig 13621 bp, 13 predicted proteins | sample Coa_R1_3_FD_66447 | JGI IMG/M metagenome (GOLD analysis project Ga0070730, IMG submission 66447) | Surface soil microbial communities from Centralia Pennsylvania, which are recovering from an underground coalmine fire - Coalmine... | ecosystem: Environmental > Terrestrial > Soil > Unclassified ...
TGTGTTTCAGGAGCTTGCCTCCCGACTGAGCACACGCCCGCCCGCGGACTGTCCGAGATCGGACAGTGGAACACCCGGAGCGCCGGCGTCTCGCCGGCATCTTTCCCTGGAAGCAAGGGCCGGCGAGACGCCGGCGCTCCGGGCCTGGATGGGCGCCGCGGGCGGACTGCGCTAGCCTGCCGCCATGGTGGGCTCCGTCCTCGTCGTCGACGACGACCGCGACGTTCTGCACGCGGCGCGGCTGGCGCTGTCGCGGGAGGCCCGGCGCGTCGAGACGTCCACGGCGGCGGACGGCCTGGAGGACCTTCTGGCGGCGGACGCCTACGAGGCGGTCCTGCTCGACATGAATTTCGCGCTGGGCGACCACAGCGGCCGCCAGGGGCTGGATTGCCTGGAGCGTGTCCGGGCCTTCGACCCCAGCCTGTCAGTGGTGCTGATGACCGCCTACGGCGGGGTGTCGCTGGCCGTCGAGGCGCTCAAGCGGGGCGCCGTGGACTTCGTGCTCAAGCCCTGGCGCAACGAGAAGCTCATCGCCACGGTCGGCGCCGCCGCCGAACTGACCCGCTCGCGGCGGGCGGCGGACTTGAATTTCGACCTGGAGGCCGCTGAACGGACGGCGATCCAGCGCGCGCTCGACCACCACCACGGCAACATCTCCCGTGCGGCGGCGAGCCTCGGCCTCACCCGCCCGGCCCTGTATCGACGCCTGGCCCGCCACGGGCTTGCGCATGGCGAACCTTAGCCTGAAAGGCGCCGGCGGCTTCGCCATCGGCGTCTGGGTCCGCGCCGTCCTGATCGGGGCGCTCGCCTTCGGCGCGATCGAGGCCGTGGCGCATCATCTCTACGCGACAGCCCTGATCGTCGGGGGCGTGGCTGCGGTCCTTGGCCTGGAGATCGCCCGCAGCGCCGACTCCGCCGACCGGATGCTGGCGCAGTTCGTGAGCGGCCTGACGGCCGAGGGCAACGAGCGCCCCACCCCGTCGCCCGGCCTGCGGCGGCTGGGCGGCGCCATCGAGCACGCGTTCGATCGGCTCGGCCGCGCCCGCGTCCAGCGCCAGCAGCGCATCGACTTCGTCGAAGCGCTCGCCGACAACGTCCTGACGGCCCTGCTGGTGGTGGATGAGGCCGGATCGCTCGTTCACGCCAATCGCGCCGCCCATCGCCTCCTCGGCGAAGCCGCCGGCCCGCTCGACCGGCTTCCGGCGCTGGGTCCGCAGGCGGCGCGGCGCCTGCTGGGGCTGGCCTCGGGCGGCCGGGAGATCGTCCGACTGGCGGACGATCGCTCCGTGCTGGCGTCGATGAACGTCTTCTCGATTCCCGGTCGGCCGCCCCTTCGGCTCATCGCCCTGCAGAGCCTCTCCAGCGATCTGGACGTCGTCGTGCTCAAGTCGTGGCAGGACCTCGTGCGGGTGCTGGCGCACGAGATGATGAACTCCCTCACCCCGATCTGCTCGCTCAGCGACAGCGTCGCCGCGCGTTTGCGGGACTCGGCCGAGGACGGCGTCGCCCCGGGCGAGGTCTCGGCGGAGGTCGCCGAGGCGGTGGAGGTCATCGCCCGCCGCAGCGCCGGCCTGATGAACTTCGTCGAGCGCTATCGCAAGCTCGCCGAGACGCCGGCGGCCATCAGGGCCCCGATCGCCATGGGCCAATTCGTCGGGGCTCTCGAGCGACTGATGACCCCGCTGATGCGGGAGGCCGGCGTCGACTACGCCAGCGAGATCGAGCCTGCGAATCTCGTCGTCCAGGCGGACCGCGACCTCCTGGAGCAGGCGACGATCAACCTTATGAAGAACGCCATCGACGCGGTCTCGGGACGGCCGGGCGCCGCGATCCGGCTCTCCTGCCGCCTCGGCGACGACGATGTCGCCATCACCATCGAGGACAACGGTCCGGGCCTCGCCGGCGACGACGCGGAGACGGCGTTCGTCCCCTTCTTCACCACCAAGGCGGGCGGCTCCGGGATCGGCCTGACGCTGGCGCGCCAGATCGCCCTCGCCCACGACGGCCGGATCGAGCACCTGCGCCGCGCCCCCAGCGGCGCGGTGTTTCGCCTGCTCCTGCCGCGGGGCCTCGCCTGAAGGGCCTGCTTTCAGGCCGCCAGGGCGGCCTCGATGGCGCCGACCAGGGCGGGGTCGTTGGGGGCGGTGGTGGGGGCGAAGCGGGCGATCACCTTCCCGTCCTTGCCGACGAGGAACTTCTCGAAGTTCCACAGCACCTCCGGCACGGGGTTGGGGGTCATGCCGTAGCCCTTGAGCCGCTCGCGAAAGCCCGCCGCGTCGCCCTGCGCGTCCGGCTGGGCGGTCGTCAGGGCCGCATAGAGCGGATGCTTGTCAGGCCCGACGACGGTGATCTTGGCGAACATCGGGAAGTCCACCGCGAACTTGGTCGTGCAGAACTCGGCGATCTCGTCGTTCGTGCCCGGCTCCTGCGCGCCGAAGTCGTTGGCCGGGAAGCCCAGGACCACCAGGCCCTTGTCGCGATAGTCGCGATAGAGCGCCTCCAGCCCCTCGTACTGCGGGGTGAGGCCGCACTTGGACGCCACGTTGACCACCAGCGCCACCTTGCCGGCGTAGTCGCCCAGGGAAGCGGGCTTCCCGTCGATGGTCTCAATCGGAATGTCGGTGACGGTCGTCATGTTTCGGCTCCTGGGTTGGCGGCGCGCAACCTACGCGAACGGCCCCGCGATGCAATCGCCCGGAGCGCCCGGAGCGCGGGCTTCCAGCCCGCTCCTTCTTGAGAAAGGATGCGGGCTGGAAGCCCGCGCTCCGGGCCAGGCGCCGTCGAGGACTCCCATGGACCCACGCCCCGACTTCATCGCCCACTGGTCGGCGCTGGAGCGGCCGGATGACTGGACCTACGCCGGCGACAGCGAGCTGATGGCGATCGACGCCTCGCTCGGGCGCAAGCTGGGCCTGACCCGGATCGGCATCCATCACGTGCGGGTTCCGCCGGGGCGGCGGACGTCCTATCCCCACGCCGAGAGCGCCGAGGAGGAGTTCGTGTTCGTGATCGAGGGCCGTCCCGATGCCTGGATCGACGGGGTGCTGCATCGGCTTGGTCCCGGCGACAGCGTGGCGTTTCCGGCCGGCACCGGCATCTGCCACACCTTCCTCAACAACACCGCCGAGGAGGTCCGCCTGCTGGTGATCGGCGAGAAGCGCAAGGCCGAGAACCGGACCCGCTACCCGCTCCATCCGGCGCTGGAGACGTCGATCCCGTTCGCCTGGACCGACGCGCCGACGCGGCCGCTCGGCCCGCATGACGGACGGGCGAAGCGACCATGAGGGTCCTGGTCACGGGCGCCGCCGGCCATCTCGGCGAGGCGCTGACCCGCACCCTGCGGGGGGCCGGGCATGAGGTGGCGGCCCTGGATATCCTCGCCTCCCCACACGTCACCCACGTCGGCTCGATCGCCGACCGCGGCTTCGTGAGCCCGGCGATGGCCGGGGTCCAGGCCGTCTTCCACGCCGCCACCCTCCACAAGCCGCACGTCGCCACCCATTCGCGGCAGGACTTCGTCGACACCAACGTCACCGGCACGCTGGGCCTCCTGGAGGCGGCGACGGCGGCGGGGGTCGAGGGATTCGTCTTCACCAGCACCACCAGCGTCTTTGGCGACGCCCTGACGCCGCCGGCGGGCGCGCCGGCCGCCTGGATCACCGAGGCGGTCGTCCCGGTCCCCAAGAACATCTACGGCGTCACCAAGGCCGCCGCCGAGGACCTCTGCCAGCTGTTCCACCGCAACCACGGCCTCGCCTGCGTCGTGCTCAGGACCTCGCGGTTCTTCCCGGAGGCGGACGACGACCGCGCGGTCCGCGAGGCCTGGTCCGACGACAACCTCAAGGTGAACGAGCACCTGCACCGGCGCGTCGACATCGAGGACGTCGTGAGCGCCCATCTGCTGGCGGCGGAACGGGCGCCCGCGATCGGTTTTGGCAAGTACGTCATCAGCGCCACCACACCCTTCCAGCCGGAAGATTGCGCCGAGCTGGCGCTCGACGCGCCGGCGGTCGTGCGGCGGCGGGTTCCGGGCTGGGAAGCCGAGTATGACCGGCGCGGCTGGACGATGTTTCCGCGCGTCGGCCGGGTCTACGTCAACGACCGCGCCCGCCGCGACCTCGGCTGGCGGCCGCTGCACGACTTCGCCTCGATCATCGAGAGGCTGAAGGCCGGCGACGAGCCCGCGAGCCCGCTCGCCCGCGCCGTCGGCGCCAAGGGCTATCACTCGGCGGCGTTCGCCGAAGGCCCCTATCCGGTCGACTGAAGACCAACCTGGGCTATAGAGCGCCGTTCAACCCAGGAGAGTCCCGATGCGCGCGCCCCTGTTCGCCCTGATCGCCGCCCTCGCCTGCCCGGCGGCGGGCGCGGCGACCGCGGCCCCACCCGCCGGCCTGCCCGCCGCCGTCTACGCCGATCCGCCGCCGGACGCGGCCCACCCGGCGCGCATGGCGGTGCTGCATATCCCCAGCGGCGGGGTCGCGATCAACGGCGTCGCCTATCTGGCGGCCGGGGCGGGACCCCATCCCACCGCCGTCATCTGCCACGGCCTGCCCGGCAACGAGAAGAACCTCGATCTGGCCCAGGCCGTCCGCCGGGCCGGGTGGAACGCCGTCACCTTCAACTATCGCGGCTCTTGGGGAAGCCCGGGCGTCTTCCGCTTCGGCCAGAACCCCGCGGACGCCGACGCGGTGCTGGCCTACCTGACCGACCCGGCCAACGCCAAGGCCCTGGGCGTCGACGTCAAGAAGGTCGTGATCATCGGCCACAGCATGGGCGGCTGGGTCGCCGTCACCACCGCCGCCCACCACCCGGAGCTGGCCGGCCTGGTGACGTTCTCGGCCGCCGACATGTCGCGCCTGGCCCAGGCCCCGACGCCGGTCCGCGTGAAGGTGATGTCCGAGAACATGGAGGCGCTGGCCGGCGTCACGGCCGCGAGCATGGCCGACGAGGCGGCCGAGAGCGCGGCCTCCCACTCCTTCGAGAAGGCGGCCGAGGGCCTGGCGAACACGCCCTACCTCGCCCTCACCTCCGACGACGGCCTCGCTCCCGACACCCAGGCCCTGGTGGATGCGATCCACGCCCGCGGCGGCGCCAAGGTGGACACCGCCCACGTCGCCACCGACCACAGCTGGTCCGATCACCGCATCGAGCTGGAGGGCGTGGTGATCAACTGGCTGGGGTCGCTGAAGTAAGCGGCCCCTCTCCTAGAGGGAGAGGGAGGGGCCTGGCGAAGCCGGGAGGGTGAGGGGTTAGACTCTCCGCGCATTGTAGCCCCTCACCTTCCCACGCTCTTCGAGCGCGGGCCCCTTCCTCTCCCTCTGGGAGAGGAGTCCTCCGGCTACTTTCGGAAAAACGCGCCGGCCGGGCCGGGGAACTCGACCGGGCTCTCGGCGCCGTCGGGGCCGCGCGAGGAGACACCGAAGACGTAGTCGTCGATGTTGATCCCCTTGAGGGTGATCGTCACAGCCCCCGTGGTGGCGCGGCTCTGGTCGTCGCGCCATACCGGATCGGGGGTCTCGCGCCACCACACCCGGTAGTCCGAGGCCCCCGGGGCCGGCGCCCAGCTGAGCGTCGTGTCGGCGCTGACCTGTCCGGTCAGCTTCACGTCCGTCGGCGGCGGCGGGGCCGAGGCCAGGGCGGCCAGGGCGAGCGTGTTGAGGGCCGTCACCTTGGCGAGATAGGGGAAGTCGACGCCCGAAATGACGTCGCCGTAGGCGATCCCGTTCTCGGTGCGGACGTCCTGGTGCTGGCGCGTGTAGTTCTCGTCCGCCTCGGTGATCCGCACGGCGGGGTAGCCGGCCTGCTGCATCGGCAGCTGGTCGCCGCCGCGGCCGAAGCGGTCCTGGCGCAGGATCATCCGCACACGGAACGACGGCAGATAGGCCTCCTCCACGCCGCGCACGAAGCGGGCGATCTCGCGCGACGGGGAATCGAGCTCGGCGCCCGAGCGCCGCCGGTCGACCGCCTCGGCGGCCGTCTCGTCCGCCCGGGTTCCTTCGGAAAACACCCGCACCTCGCCATCGACAACCCGGCCGTCGAGGCCATGGGTTCCGCCGATGATGTCGTTGTTGAGCACCGCCTCCACCCGCCAACCCTGGGCCTTGGCGTAGTCGGCGAGCACCTGCCCGCCGTAGAGGCCCTGCTCCTCGCCCGAGTCGATGGCGTAGACGATGGTGGCCGGGAAGCGATGGGCGGAGAGGATCCGCGCCGCCTCGAGCACCGCCGCCACCCCCGAGGCGTCGTCGTTGGCGCCCGGCGCGTCGTGCGTGGAATCCAGGATGTCGCTGATGCGGCTGTCGATGTGGGCGCTGATGATCACCACCCGCCCAGGGTCGGTGGTCCCGCGCTGGATGGCGATCACGTCCTGGACGACGGTCTGCTTGGGGACGCGCTCGCCGGTGACGGTGTGGTCCGGGGTCACGACCTCCAGACAGCCGCCGCACAGGCCGCCGATCGCCTCGAACCGCCCCTTGGCCCACCGCCTCGCCGCCCCGATGCCACGGGTCTCCGAGACGGTGTCCGACAGCGTGTGACGCGTGCCGAACGCCACCAGCCGGGTGATCGTCGCCTTGAGGTTCTCCGGGTTCACCGAGCCGGCGATGGACCGAAGCCGGGGATCGGGCCCCTCCGCCGGCGCGGCGATCGGCGCGGCGACCAGCGGCAGGGCCAGGGCGACGGCCAGCATCGAGAACTTCGTCATCAGCGGTCCCTGAACAGCGCCTTGGCGATCTTCACGTGCACGCCCTTGTTGCGGTCGACCAGTTCGGTGATCTCCACGTCGCCGGCGACGCTGATCAGCATGTAGGCCTCGTCCCGGCTGAGACCCTTCTCGGCCACCAGGAAGTCGATCATGTGCCGCAGGGCCTTGCGGGTGGCGTTGCTGAGGTCGTCGTCGAAGCCCATGGCGATGTACTCGCTGGGCGTCTCGGCGCGGGGATAAGGCCCGCCTTCGCCCAGGCCGCCGTCGGGGCCGAGGGGGTGGCCCTTGTGCAGCACGAACTGGATCGTCCCGACCAGGGAGGTCTCCATGGCGGTGATGTCGACCTCGCCGTTGCCCTGCCCCGCATGGCCGTCGCCGATCTCGAACAGGGCCCCCGGCGTCCACACCGGCAGGTAGAGCGTCGCGCCGGCCACCAGCGACTTGTCGTCCATGTTGCCGCCGATCACCGTCGGCGGGGCGCTGTCGTAGCGGCCGAACGACGGCGGCGGCGCCACGCCCATGCTGCCAAAGAACGGATGCAGGGGAACCTCCACGCCGGGCGCGAAGCGGGCGACCATCCGCTCGCGGTCGAGGGGGATGATCTTGACCTTGGCATAGGGGAAGTCGTCGGTGAGGAACCCTGCCCCGTAGCGGAAGGCGTTGTAGGCGTAGGGGATGGCGAGATCGATCTTCCGGATGCGCACCTCGAGGGTGTCGCCGGGCTCGGCGCCCTCGACATAGACCGGGCCGTTCAGGATATGGCCACCTGGCCCGCGGTCCTTCAGCGGCACGCCGTCGAACACCGCCCTGAGGCTGGCCTCCACGTCGCCGGGCGCGACGCCCGCCTTCTCGAGGCCGGTCGGGCTGTTGGTGAGCAGGGTGTGGAAGACGACCGTGTCGCCCGAACGGATGCGCAGCACCGGCTTGGCGGCGGCGTCATAGTTCCCCCAGGCGACGGTGGCGGGCGTGGCTGGAAGATCGAAGGTCTCGGCGTGGGCCACGGCCGCAAACGCGAGCGAGAGCGCCGCCCCGGCGATGGCGTATCTGAGACGAGCGGCGTGAATCACTCTGCGGCCTCCTGAGCGGCCCAGCCTTAGGCGAGGCCGCTCAGCACCGCCAGCGTCGTCCGTCTCAAGCCGGCAGACTGGCCCGGCGTTGACGCAGGGCGATCCCGCAAGCCGCCAATCCCAGAAGCGCCGTCGCCCAGGCCGCCGGCTCCGGGACGCCGCCACCGGCCGTGATCACGCGGGCGTAGTCGCCGGGCTGGGAGAAGTCGCTGGTGAAGATCGCCATGTTCCCGCTGAAGGTCGCGGTGTCACCGGGCTCGTAGCCGCAACTGGCGCAACCGGTGTTGTAAGTCAGCGACGGCAATCCCAGCACATCACTCGCGCCGAGGTTTCCACCGTCGACATACTCGATACCGAGGATCGGCGAGCTGAAGGTGGCGAAGGTGTGCTGATGGCCGCCGACGGGATCGTCGAACCCGACGAAGTAGCTGGAGACGATCGTGCCCGCCGCCAGCGTCCCGCCGGTATCGAGCCCGAGTGGGCTCGCCAAGGCGACGTTCTGCTGCTCCGCGAAGGCGATCCCGTCGGGAAGGCCGTTGTTCTGGATGAAATCGGCGGTCACGAAGGTCCCGGGGGCCGGCGTCTGGATCGTGAGCCCGAACTGGCTGTCACCAAAGGCGCCCACCGCAACGATGCCGGCGTGAGCGCCGGACGCGCCCTGAACCAGGGCCAGGCTGAGCGCCGCGGCCGCCGCGCGCATCGCCAGGATCGATCTCGTCATGCTGCTACCCAATCCTGCTGTGGTGAGGGATTCACTCTCCTCCAGCGTCAGGCCTGACGAAGCCGCCTCGGGGTAACACGGACCAACCACTGAGGCGCCAAACGCCCACGCCGGTCACATTTACGCCCGCAGGGAACCATTTTTCGGCGCGTTTGACAAGAGGATGCCGAAGCCGGCCACGTCCCGCTATCCACGGAGCGCGCCGGGAGTCGTGCGGGAGCAGGCGGGGCGCTGGATGGGCGCTCGCGGGGCCAAGCCGCCCGTTCGAGCAGAAGGTGCTGGACGCGCGCTGGGCCGCGCCCTAGCGTCGGCGAAAAATAGAACGCGTTCTAGCCGTTGGCCCCCTGACTGGATTTCGGCGGGCGGCCGACGAAGGAGGAAAGTTCATGGAATTCTCCGTCTTCATCATTGGCCCGACGGCCGGCCAAGGCTCCGAGGCGCAGGTCTACGACTCGATCCTGCGCGAAATCCGGCTCGCCGACGAGCTGGGTTTTGACGCGCTCTGGTTCGCCGAGCACCACTTCGACAACCTGTTCAGCACCTGCCCGTCGCCGAACCTCTTCCTGGCCATCGCCAGCCAGACCACCCGGCGTATCAAGATCGGCACGGCCATCACCGTCCTCCCCTTCCATCAACCGACGCGCCTCGCCGAAGAGGGGGCGATGCTGGACCGCCTGTCAAACGGTCGCTTCCAGTGGGGCATCGGCCGCGGCATCACCGGCCACGAGTTCCGCTCCCTCGGACTCGACGCCGCCAACTCCTCGCGAGTATTCACCGAGATCCACGATGCGGTCATCGCCGCATGGACGACCGGCCGGATGGAGTACGACGGAGCGTTCGTCAAAGTTCCGTCGACCGAGATCGCGCCGCGCGTCGTGCAGCAGCCGCATCCCCCCGTCTGGATGACCGCGCAGAGCCCAAGCTCCGTCGAATGGGCGGCCGAACACGACTATCCGGCCATGCAGATCGGCGAGGACCTGGCGGCGGGCGCGGCCCAGCGCCAGCGCTACGAGGCCGCCGCCCGACGGGCTGGGGTGACGATCAGGCGCGGCGGCATCGTGCCCCTGCGCATGGTCTGCGTCGCGCCCACCGACGCCGAGGCCAAGGCGATCGCCGGCGATCGGGTCGTGCGCTTCTGGGACCACACAGCCCGCACGACCGCGCCGGTATTTTCCCAGTCGCCGGGCGCGGCGGCCGGGACAGCGGGCTACGAGTATTGGCTGACGCAAAACCCCTCCCGCTTCCAGGGCACGGGTGTCGACGGCCTGATCGAGGCGGGCCTCGTGCTGGCCGGATCGCCCGGCTCGGTCATCGACCAAGTTCGGCGGCAGGTCGACTTCCTCGGCTGTTCGCACCTGATGTGCGACTTCTGGCGGCCGAGCGGCATCGAGGAGCGCGAGGCGTCCATGCGCCTCTTCGCCGAAGAGGTGATCCCGGCCTTCGCCCATGACGTTCGGGCGGCGGCCGAGTAGGGTCATTTCAAAGCCGGACAAATCCGGCGAAGCCAGAACGCTCGAGGAGGAAGGCCGATGGGCAAGCTCGATGGGAAGGTCGCGATCGTCACCGGCGGCGCGCGCGGGTTGGGCCGGGCCTATGCCCGCCGCCTGGCCGGCCTTGGCGCCAAGGTCGCGGTCTCCGATCTCAACCTGAAGTCCTACGCCGAGTTCGAGGATGAGGCGAAGTCGATGACCGCCGACAGCACGGTGGACGAGATCAAGGCCGGCGGCGGCGATTCCCTGGGCTTCGAGTTCGACATAGCCGACCGCGACGCCGTCTTCGCCATGGTCGACGACGTGGCCAAGGCCTGGGGCCGGGTCGACATCCTGGTCGCCAACGCCGGCGGCGGGCGCGGCCGCCCACGCGACACCACCGCCACCCTGGTGCCCCAGGACCTGCTGGAGCTGGTGACCGGCATGAACTTCTACGGCACCGTCCACAGTTGCAGCGCCGTCGCGCCGGTCATGAAGGAGCAGCGGTCCGGCAAGATCGTCACGGTCGCGTCCGTGGCCGCCCTGATGGCCGGCGCCGGGGGCGGCTACGCCCACTACGGCGCCAACAAGGCGGCCATCGCCCACTACACGCGCTTCCTCGCCCAGGAGCTTGGCCCCTTCGGCATCAACGCCAACTGCATCGCGCCCGGGGTCATCGAGACCGCCCGCATCGTGGAGCTGACCGGGGGACGCCGTCAGGACAATGAACCGCCCCGCAACATCGCCCTGCGCCGCAACGGCCAGGTAGAGGACTGCGCCAAGGTGGTCGAGTTCCTGTGCACCGACCTCTCGGACTACGTGAGCGGCGTCCTCATCCCCATAGACGGCGGCATGGTCCGGTAGCCGCGCGGATGTCCATCGCCCCGTTGATCAGCGAGAAGACCCGAACAAGCGACGCGGTGCTGCGCGTGCTGGAGGACGCCGGCATTGAGATGGTGTTCGGCATCTCCGGCGGCCACACCGGCCGCCTGTTCACCGCCCTGGCCCAGCACCAGAATTCAATCCGCACCCTGACCGTGCGCGAGGAGTCGCTCGCCGGCGTCATGGCCGAGGTCTACGGCCGCCTGACCCGCAAGCCCGGCGTGATCATCGGCCAGGGACCCTGGGTGCTGGGCAACGGCCTGATCGGGACTATGGAGGCGCTGCTGTCCTCCTCGCCGATGCTGCTGCTGACCGACTTCAGCGACAGCCCGGGGTTCAACCTGCACGGGCCCTACCAGGCCGGCACCGGCGACTACGGCGTCTGGAACGCCCGCCAGGCCTTCGGCGGCGTGACCAAGCAGGTCTTCGAGGCCAACGATCCGACCACCGCCGTGCAGGCGACCCAGCTGGCGGTCAAGCACGCGATGAGCGGGCAGCCCGGCCCGGTCGCGGTGCTATATGGGATGGCCGGTCTGGCCGGCAGCGTCGGGCCGGACAGCCGCCCGCGACTCTATGCGACCGGCCCCTACCTGCCGACCAGGCCGCCGCCGGCCGATCCGGCGCGGGTGGCGGCCGCCGCCAACGCCATCGCCTCGGCCAGGGCGCCGGTGGTGATCGCGGGCAATGGCGTGCGCCTCTCCAACGCCTATGAGGCGCTCGTCCGGTTTGCCGAGAGCACTGGCGCGCCGGTCGTCACCACCGCCTCGGGCAAAGGGACTTTCGCCGAGACCCACCCGCTGGCGCTCGGCGTCTTCGGCACCTTCGGCATCGCGGCGGCCAATGCGGCGGTGGCGCAGGCGGATGTGGTGATCGTCGCCGGCTCCAAGCTCGGCGCGTCGGACACCGCGCGCGAGAACCCCGCCCTGCTCGATCCCGTCCGCCAGACTTTCATCCAGATCGATGTCGAGCCGCGCAATGCGTCCTGGACCTTCCCGTCCGAGCACGTGCTGATCGGCGATGCGGGAACGACGCTCGACCAGCTACGGGAAGCCGTCGGCGCGGACGCCGCTTGCTTCGAAAGCGGCAAGGACCGTGTCGAGACGATCCGCAAGGCGGAGGCCTATTTCGACACGCCCGAATACCTGTCCGACAAGGCGCCGATCATGCCCCAGCGGGTCATCGGCGAACTGCGCAGGAACCTCCCCGACGATTCCATCGTCACCTGCGACGCTGGCGAGAACCGCATCCTGATGACCCACTTCTACCAGACGCGCGCGGCGGGCGGCTTCCTGCAGGCGGCGGGCGCCGGGCCGATGGGCTTCGCCATCCCGGCGGCGCTGGCGGCCAAGCTGGTGCATCCGGACCGCACGGTGGCCGCCATCTGCGGCGACGGCGGTTTCGCCATGACCATGAACGGGCTGATGTCGGCGCTGGAGCACAGGATCCCGATCATCGTGGTGGTGTTCAACAACCACGCGCTCGGCTGGGTGCTGCACGGCGGCGGCCCCTTTGCGGCCGAGTTCAACGATTTCGACCACGCCGCGATCGCCCGCGCGATGGGCTGCGACGGCGTGCGGGTGACCGATCCGGCCGACATTGCCGGGGCGATCCAGGCGGCGACCAAATCGGACCTGCCGACCGTGATCGACGTCGTCACCTCGCTCGACGTATCGTTCCGCGACGTGACCTCGCCGCTCGCGAACTGAAGCTCCGGAGGGTTCCGATGAACGTCAAGGACAAGGTCGTGATCGTCACCGGCGGCGGTTCGGGCATCGGCGCGGCGCTTTGCGAGCGCTTTGCGCGGGAGGGCGCGAAGGGCGTCGCGGTGGCGGACAAGAACGAGGCGAACGCCAAGGCGGTCGCGGCGGCGGTCGGCGGACTGGCCTTCGCCTGTGACGTGACCGTGGAAGCCCAGGTCAAGGGCATGATCGCGCAGGTCGAGCAGCGCCTGGGACCCATCGACCTGTTCTGCTCCAACGCCGGCGTCGCCATCGCCGACCCCGACGTGCGCGACCCCGCCGGCGCTCCGGACGAGATCTGGGACCTCAACTGGCGGGTTCACGTGATGAGCCACGTCTACGCCGCCCGCGACCTTGGACCGAAGATGGCGGCGCGCGGCGGCGGCTGGTTCCTGAACACCATCTCGGCGGCCGGCGTGCTCACGGCGGTCGGCAACGGGACCTACAGCACGACCAAGCACGCCGCCGTCGGTTTCGCCGAAAGCCTCGCCATCGCCTACCGCGATCGCGGCGTGGGCGTCTCGATCCTGTGCCCGCAGGGCGTGGATACGCCCATGCTGCGCCAGTCGATGCACGGCCCCTCCGTCGCCGACGGCGTGCTCACCGCCGAGGCGGTCGCCGGCGTCGTGGTCGAAGGCCTGGCCGAGGAACGGTTCCTTATCCTGCCCCATCCCGAGGTGTTGACGTACATGCAGCGCAAGACCTCGGACTACGACCGCTGGCTGCGCGGCATGGGCAGGCTGCACCACAAGCTGACCGAGCCTCGCTGACGAGGGCGTCGCAGCTTGCTCCCAGCCCGCGGGTGTCGTGGCGCCGGTGGTCGACAGAGGCCGGTGCGAGGGCAAGGAGGACTGCGTTCGCGTCTGTCCCTACGATGTCTTCGAAGTGCGCAAGCTCACCGGCGATGAACGGCGCGGCCTGTTGCTGCTGACCCGCCTCAAGCTACTGGCGCACGGCGGCAAGCAGGCGTTCGTGGTCAATGGCGATCAGTGCCATTCCTGCGGCCTCTGTGTCGCCGCATGCCCCGAACACGCGATCCGGCT
>Ga0070730_10003709_pt1 | contig 13615 bp, 11 predicted proteins | sample Coa_R1_3_FD_66447 | JGI IMG/M metagenome (GOLD analysis project Ga0070730, IMG submission 66447) | Surface soil microbial communities from Centralia Pennsylvania, which are recovering from an underground coalmine fire - Coalmine... | ecosystem: Environmental > Terrestrial > Soil > Unclassified ...
GCGGAACGCCGGCTCGCCGCGCTCGCGCAGGGTCTGCTCCAGGAGGGCCAGGTCCATCGGGCTACGGTAGCGTCCTCGGTCGTGATCGACCTGCGCTCCGACACCATGACGAAGCCGACCCCGGGGATGCTCGCGGCGATGGTGGCCGCCGAGGTCGGCGACGAGCAGGAGCGCGAGGATCCGACCACGAACGAGCTGCAGCGTCGGATGGCCGAGCTGCTCGGCCACGAGGCGGCGCTCTTCCTGCCGACGGCGACCATGGCCAACCAGGCGGCGCTGCGCGTCCTGAGCCGGCCGGGCTGCAAGGTCGTCGCGGAGGAGTTGACGCACATCCTGATCTACGAGTGGGGAGGTCCCGCGATCCACTCCGGGCTCGTGACGCAGGGTCTCGCCGCGGAGGACGGGAAGCCGACGTCGGAGCAGATCGAGGAGGTCGACGAGTTCGGTCCCGGCAGCGTGCTCGTGCTCGAGAACACGCATCGCAGCTCCGGCGGCCGGATCTGGTCGCCCGACGAGTTTCAGGCGACGCTGAGCGCCGCGCGCTCGCGCGGCGCCGCAGTGCACCTCGACGGCGCGCGCCTCTTCAACGCTTCCGTGGCTGCCGGCATCGAGCCCTCGGCGTGGAGCGCGCTCGCCGACACGGTCACGATCTGCTTCTCGAAGGGGCTCGGCTGCCCGTTCGGTGCGATCCTGGCCGGCCCGGCCGACACGATCGAACGGGCGTGGGAGGCGAAGTTCCTCTTCGGCGGCGCGCTCCGGCAGTCGGGAGTCGCCTCGGCCGCGATGCTCTACGCGCTCGACCACCACGTCGAGCGGCTCGCCGACGACCACACGCGTGCGAGGAGGCTCGCGGTGGGAATCGGGGTCGACCCCGCGACGGTGGAGACGAACTTCGTCCCGATCCCCGACGAGCCCGGGCTGACCGAGCGGCTCTTCGAGCGCGGCGTCGGCGTCGGCGTCCTTCGCAGAGGCTGGCTCCGCGCGGTCACGCATCTCGACATCGACGACGACGACGTGGAGCGGGCAATCGAACGGATCCAGGAGGTGCTGGGTGTCCACGCCTGAGCGGCTCACGGCGAAGCTCGAGCAGCTGCTCGCCACCGAGCAACGCGAGAAGCGCGCGCCGAGCGTCGCTGCCGCAGTCCTACGCGACGGCGAGGTGATCTGGGAATCCGCCGTCGGCGCCGCCGACGTCGGCTCCGGAACGGCGGCGACCGCCGGCACGCAGTACCGCGTCGGCTCGATCACGAAGACGTTCACCGCCGCGTCGATCATGCAGCTCCGCGACGCCGGCAAGCTCGACCTCGAGGACACGCTCGACATCCACGTCGAGGGCGCTGCGCACGTACCGACGATTCGCCGTCTTCTGTCGCACGCGTCCGGCCTGCAGCGCGAGACGCAAGACGACTCCTGGCTGACGCTTCGCTTCGCACCGCCGGAGGAGCTGCTCGAGACACTTGCGCAGGCGGAGATGGTGCTCCCCTCCGGCGCGCGCTTCCACTACTCGAACCTCGCCTTCGCGCTGCTCGGGATCGTCGTCGAGCGCGTGTCCGGGATGCCGTACATGGACTACGTCCGCGAGCGGCTGTTCGAGCCGCTCGGGCTGACGCGGCTCAGCTTCGAGCCGGAGCCGCCGGCAGCGAAGGGCTACCTCGGGCAGCCGTACGCCGACGGCGTCTGGGACACGATCGACGTCGAGACGGGCGCGTGGGCCTCGGCCGGTCAGCTCTGGGGCACGGTCGCCGACCTCTGCCGCTGGGGAGCGTTCCTGGCCGACCCGGACGAAGCGGTGCTCGCGAAGAAGACCGCCGAGGAGATGCGGACGGTGCAGGTGATGTCGGAGCACGAGCGATGGCTCGCCGGCTACGGGCTCGGCCTCGGCCTGCGGCGTGACGGCGAGCGGATCCTCGTCGGGCACACCGGCTCGATGCCCGGCTTCATCGCCGTCCTCTACGCCTCGCCGAAGGAGAAGGTCGCGGCGGCCGCGCTGACGAACGAGAGCGAGGCGAACATCGTGCAGCTCGCGCTCGAGCTCGTCGGCGCGACGGTGGACGAATGGCCGGTCGCACCCGAGACGTGGCGCGCGGGCGAGCCGCCGCCGGGCGAGGTCGTCCCGCTCCTCGGGATCTGGTTCATGGAGGCGGCGCGGCTCGTCTTCAGCTGGCGCGAGGGACGGCTCGAGGCGCGCTACGACAGCATGCTCGACTGGGAGCCGTCCGCCGTGTTCGAGCAGGAGACGGACGATCGCTGGCGCACGGTGTCGGGGCCGGAGCACGGCGAGGTGCTGCGGATCGAGCGCGGGGTGGACGGCTCGGTTGCGCGAATGGTCTGGGCGGGATACCCGGTGACACGAGAGCCGGGGCCGTGGCGCGCCCCTGCGTAGCTCGCGTGGCTTCGCACCCGCTCGCTGGGACAAAGGAACTGCGCCAACGGGAGAGCGCGCTCCCCGTCGGCGCAGTTCGGTTCCCTACTCGTACTGGAGCGCTTCGAGGACGTTGAGCTTTCCGGCGCGCCGGGCAGGGAAGATCGCCGCGACGATGCCCACGATGACGGCGGCGATCGCGAAGACGATCACCTGCTTCCACGGCAGCGCGAAGACGATGAAGTCGATGCGCACGGCGAGCAGGCCGCCCAGCACGAGCCCGAGGACGATCCCGATCACGCCGCCCATCAGCGCGGTGATCACGCTCTCGCCGAGGATCATCATCCCCGTCTGCCAGCGTGTCATCCCGATCGCGCGCAGCATCCCGATCTCGCGGGTGCGCTCGAACACGGTGAGGACGAGCGTGTTCACGATGCCGAAGAGGCTGACGACCACGGACAAGGCGAGCAGCACGAACAGCACGTTGAGGATCGCGTTCAGGCCGCTGATCTGGTTGTCGATGAACTGCTGCTTCGTCTGCACCTTCGCGTTCGGGAACGCCTTGAGCTGATGCTCGAGCGCGGCCTTGTCCGCGACCGTCTCGCCGCCCTTCATCCGGACGAACGAGTAGATGTTCATCGGCGTGTCGTAGATCTTGTCCCACGCCTGGTCGGAGATCGTCACGGGCCCGAAGGGCGAGCCTCCTGTCGGAGGCTTGAAGATGCCGACGACGTGCAGGTCGACCGACTTCCCCGTCGGCGCGGTCAGGATCAGCGGGGAGCCGATCGTGAGGTGGTGCGATTTCGCGAAGCCGTCGTCGATGAATGCGCCGTGCGCGCCGAGCTTCGTGAACACCGCGTTGCTGCCGCCGTCGAGCCACTTCATGTTGAAGATCTGGGAGCCGCCCGGGCCGACCGCCGTCGCCTGATGCACGCCTCCGAGGATCTGGGCGTCGCCGCCGCGGACGTTCGCGATCGCCTGGACTCCCGGCGTCTTGGCGGCCGCGTTGCCGGCGGCGATCGGGATCGGGTCGAAGTTGTTCTGCGCGGTGATCGCGTAGCCGCTGACCCAGAGATCGTTCACGGCTCCGCGGAAGCTCTTCGTGATCCCGGCGGCGATGACGGCGACGAGCGTGACGAGCGCGAGCCCGATCATCAGCGCGGAGGCGGTCGAAGCGGTTCGCTGCGGGTTCCGCCGAGCGTTGTCGCGGGCGAGCGCCCCGGCTGCGCCGCCGAATCTGGCTGCGGGAGAGCCGAGGATCCACGCGAGCGGTCGCGCGAACCGGGCGGCGAGCAGAGCGACGCCGATGAAGATCAGCAGCGTCCCGACGCCCATCGAGAGGAGGATGCCCTTCGTGCCCAGCCCGTGGGCGAAGAGGCCGTAGATGAGCAAGGCGAACCCGACTGCGGTCAGCAGTGCCGAGCCGACAGGCCTGAACTTCGCGAATCGTCCCGGCGGCAGGTCGGATCCTTCCCGCACCGCTGCGATCGGAGGGACGCGCGTCGCCCGGACAGCCGGGCGAAGGCTTGCGAGCACGGTGACGAGGATCCCGACCACGAGCGCGACGACGATCGTGCGGGTGTGCAGGACGAGCCCGTTGTTCGGGAGCGTGAAGCCGACGAGGTCGAACAGCTTGAAGAGGCCGACGCCGAGCCCGAGGCCCACGCCGATGCCGACGACCGACGCGAGGGCGCCGATCGCCAGCCCTTCGATCACGATCGAGCGCCGCACCTGGCGTCGCGTCGCCCCGAGCGTTCGCAGCGTCGCCAGCTCGCGCGTCCGCTGCGTGATCGTGATCGACAGCGAGTTCGCGATCACGAACGAGCCGACGAAGAGCGCGATCCCGCCGAACGCGAGCAGGAAGTCCTGCAGGAAGTTGAGGAAGCTCTCGGTGCCCCTCGCGTCCGACTTCGCCTGTGCCTGGCCGGTGCGAACCTGCGTGAGCGGCGGCAGAATCGCGCGGATCTCGGCCGCGAGCTTCGCGGGCGTCACGCCGGCCTTGGCCTTGGCGCGGATCTGGTCGAGCTTCCCGATGCGCTGGAAGAGCCGCTGGGCGGTGGGCAGGTCGAAGCCGGACAGCGTCGCGCCGCCGAGGCTCGCCGCGCCGCCGAAGTGGACGAAGCCGGAGATCTTCATCTGCAGCGTCGGCCCGTTCGCCTGGACGCCGATCGTCTGCCCGACGCTCAGGTGCTTCTTGTGGCCGGTCGCCTGATCGATCACGATCTGGTCGGGTCCGGGCCAGTCTCCTCGGACGAGCGTGAGCGAGTTGAGCTCGGGTCGCTTGGGATCGACGCTGAAGCCGAGGTTCGGCGCCCCGCCGAAGTGGACGACCGTGCCGCCGAGGATGAGGTGGGCGATCCCTCCGACGCCGCCGACGGCGTCGGCCACGTCGGGCAGCGAGCGAACCTTCGGCAGCAGCGACTCGGCGAACGGCGGTGCGTTCTGGTTGCTCTGGCCGCTCAGGGTGAACGCCGACTTGCCCGTCACCGTCGCGTCGGTGCCGCGGTAGACCTGGCTGAAGATCCCGCCGAACGCGCCTTTGATCGAATCTGTGAGGACGTAGGTGCCGGTGATGAGCGCGACGCCCAGCACGATCGCGATCGCGGTCAGCACCGTGCGCAGCTTGCGCCGCATCATGCCCCGCAACGCGACGCTGATCATGTGCCGAGCGAGTTCATCACGGCGAGCACGTCCTGCTGGCTCGCGCCGTGGAGCTCCTTCACGATCAGGCCGTCCTCGAGGAAGAGGATCCGGTCGGCGATCGACGCGGCGCGAGCCTCGTGCGTGACCATGACGGTCGTCTGGCCGTACGCGTCCGTCGACGCGCGCATCAGCTCGAGGATCTCGCCACCCGTCTTCGAGTCGAGGTTGCCGGTCGGCTCGTCGGCGAAGAGGATCGTCGGCCGCGTGACAAGCGAGCGGGCGATGGCGACGCGCTGCTGTTGTCCGCCCGAGAGCTCGGACGGACGATGGCGGCGCCGGTCGGAAAGGCCCATTTGCTCCAGGAGCGAGTCGAGCCAGGCCCTGTCCGGTTTCTCGCCCGCGATCGAGAGTGGCAGGGTGACGTTCTCCTCCGCGTCGAGCATGGGCAGGAGGTTGAAGAACTGGAAGACGAAGCCGATGTGCTCGCGCCGGAGCCGCGTGAGCTTCGCGTCGTCGAGCCCGGTGATCTCGGTTCCGGCGACTTCGACCGTCCCCGACGTGGGCTTGTCGAGGCCGGCGAGGATATGCATGAGCGTCGACTTGCCCGAGCCCGACGGCCCCATGATGGCGACGAGCTCGCCGGAGCGCACGGTGAGGTCGATGCCGCGGAGCGCGTCCACCGCCGTCTCACCCTCGCCGTAGCGGCGCTCGAGCCCGCGCGCCTCGACTGCGGCGTTCGAGCGCGCACTGAGATCGCCTTTCGGCTGTTCGCTCACGGCCATGACGTCCAACCTAGACGAATTCGTGACCGGGCGGAACGAGGCTCACCACTTGGCTACAGCCGTCACCTGCCGCCGCCTAGCAGAAAGCCGAGGACGGCCGCGGCATAGGCGGCGACGAGGAACATCCCCTCGCGCCGGCGCGAGTGCCCGTCCCAGACCGTTGCCGCAACGATCGCCGCGGCTCCTCCCATGGCGAAGATCTCCGTCCAGCGGAACGAGAGCGCGAGCGGGTGCGCGAAGAGCAGCGACAGCAGGGTCACGACCGGGACGACCAGCAAGCCGACCTGCGCGCTCGAGGAGATCGCGATCTCGGTCGCGAGCCGCATCTTCCCGGCGCGCGCGATGAGGATCGCTCCGCCGTGCTCGGCTGCGTTGCCGACGATGGCCACGATCACGACCGCGATGAAGAACTCGCTCAGACCGACGGCCGACGCGAACGCGTGCAGCGAGTGGACGAGGATCTCGCTCACCCAGGCGGTGGCGCCGGTCGCCGCGCCGAGAGCGACAAGCGCGGCCGAGAGCGGCCACGTGCCCTCGTCCGGCTCCTCGTCTCGCTCCTGCTCGCGTGCCTTGTGACGCCGCAGGTTCTGCCGGGTCGCGTAGAGATAGAGCAGCAGGAGGACGGTCGCCACCGGCACCGAGGCCACCACCACGGTGTGCCGCTCCGGCGGTCCCGCGTAGCCGAGGACCGTGGGGATCACGAGGGCGACGACGGCCACGGCGACGAGCCCGATCTGCGCGAGCAGCGAGCGCCGGTCGATCTTGGCTCCATCGGGGCCGGCGATCTGCGTGACCCCGTAGACGAGCAGGAGGTTGGAGATCACGCTCCCCGAGAGCGAGCCGCGCACGACGACGGGCAGGTTGGCGCCGATCGCGAAGAGGGCGACGATGAGCTCCGGCGCGTTCCCGAAGCTTGCGTTGAGGAACCCGCCGATGCCCGGTCCCGTGTGCTCGGCGGCGTGCTCGGTCGCCTCGCCGATCAGCCAGGCGAGCGGGACGAGCGCGGCGGCGGCCAGCACGAAGAGCGCGACGTCCCCCGCGCCGGTGAGCTTGTCGACCGCGATCGTGGCCGGGGCGAGGATGAGCGACCCCCACAGAAGCTGTCGGCGCACGGGTGGCTAGCGTAACGGGCCGTGCTCGACGCGGTTCTCTTCGACTGGGGCAACACGCTCGTCCGGCTCGTGTGGGACGACGAGCTCGTGCGGCTCGGCCATCGGGCGGCTCTCGGCCGCGACGACCCGGACTTCACGGCGCGCTGGCGCGCGCTCATGCTCGGCGACGAGCACGGCCGCCGGCCGTATGCGGAGCTTCTCGCGGAGCTCGGAGTCGAGGATCCCGACGGCTTCATCGACCGCGAGCACGCGATGTGGCGCCCCGCCTACAGCGTCCTCGCCTCCGCTCGAGCTCTGCTCGAGACGCTGCGTGACCGGGGCCTGAAGACAGGGCTCGTCGCCAACGCGTGGCCCGACCCGGGGCGCATCCTGAGAGCCGACGCCGAGGCGCTCGGTCTCGCGCCGTTCCTCGACGCGCTCGTCTTCGGCGAGGAGGTCGGAGCGCGCAAGCCGGATCCGGAGATCTTCCTCTGCGCGTGTCGCGAGCTCGGCGTCGATCCGTCCGCCACGCTCTTCGTCGGAGACGACCTGACGGACGACGTGCACGGCGCGGCCCGCGTGGGCATGAAGACGATGCAGGCGCTGTGGTTCAGAGCAGACGACACTCCCGGGATCGAGGCCGACCTCATGGCGTTCACGGCCATGGACGTCCTCAACGCGGTGCGGCGCCTAGCCTGATTCCGGCGTTCTGTCAAGACTTGCGCAGCCTCGCATGGGCTCCGAAAATGCAGTCATGAGGTCCAGGCAAGCGACGGCAACGCTGCCCCTGCACCCGCAGGACGAGGCGGAATGCCGGCGCTGCGACGTGCACTGCGAGAAGGTCGTCTACCCGTCGGCGTGCCTCCAGCGGTCGTGTCCCTTCGTCTACGCGTACGAGGAGCACGGGCACACGTACATGGGGTGCCTGCAGCGCGTCTTCGAGGCGGAGATCGACGTCGAGATGCTCGCCGCCGCGGAGCGGACGCGGGACGGATTCGGCGCGGTCCGCGCGTTCAAGCGCCCGCTGCCGATGTGCGACGCGGCGGTGCAGTCGACGTTCGCGCAGCGTGAGAGCGAGCTCGGCTGCGTCAATCCGGAGTTCGGTGAGCTGCCGGCAGGCTCGCCGACGTTCCGCGTGTTCGCGCGCGTCTCCTAGCCGGCTCCCGCAGCCGCCGCAGGACGAGGACGCCGAGAGCCGGTCCCGCCGCGGCGAGGGCGAACGCGAGCCGCCAGCTGTGCGACGCGACGGCCGCGATCCCTGGCGGAGCGGCGGCGACGACGACGCCGAGGAGCGTCTGCTGGAAGCCGAGCGCAGCGCCGGTGCGAGCGGAGCCGGCCAGCTCCGCCGCAGCGGCGTAGGACAGGCCGTTCCACGCCATGCTGAACACGCCGGCGACCACGAAGAGCGGAATCACGAGCGCGAGCGGCGCGTCGGTGGCGGCCGCGACCGCGGCGGTGGAGATCGTGAGCGCGACGCCGATCGACCGGAGCGGCCGCAGGCGGCTACCGAGGCGGTCGGAGATCCGTCCGGAGCAGATCCGGGCAGCGATGGCGAGCACGTTGATCGTCGCGAACAGCGCGGCGGCAGCGTGGGTGGAGACGTGGCGGTGCTCGTGAAGGAAGAGCACGACGAAGCCGGTGATCCCGATCTGCGCGACGAGATAGAGACCGGTTCCGGTCCCGAGCAGCCACATGCGCGGGTCGCGCAGCGGGCGTGAGACGTCACCCAGCTCGGGGTCGTCTGCCTTCCCGCGGATGAACGCGGCGCCGACCGTGGCTCCTGCGGCGCACATACCCGCGAGGAAGAGGAAGGCGAGGCGCGTCCCGCCGGCGGAGGCGAAGACGGGGAGGAGCACGCCGAGCGCGCCGCCGATGGGGATCGCCGTCTGCCGGATCCCAAGCGCCGTGCCGAGCTCCGCCGGCGGGAACCAGGCCATGATCGCGCGGCCGCTCGCCGCGTTGACGCTCGCTCCGAGCGCGCCGACGGCGACCAGCGCGCCCGTCACGGTTCCGAAGCTGCTCGTTGTCGACGCGAACGCGAGCGAGGCGGCCGCGCCGCTGAGTCCGCTCGCGATCACCCAGCGCTCGTTCACGCGGTCCGCGACGAGCCCCCACGGCAGGAGCGTGAACAGCATCCCGATCCCGATCGCCCCGAGCACGACGCCGGTCTCGCCGAGCGTCAGGCCGAAGTGGGACTTCAGTGCCGGCCCGAGCGCGGGCAACCCGACCGAGGAGGCCGAGAAGCTCGCCTGCGCGAACGTCCCCGCGCCGAGGACGACCCAGCGGTAGCGGCGGTCGCTCACTCGAGCCAGCGGCCGCGGAGATCCTTCGTCTTCTGGATCTCCTTCGCGTCGGGGCCGCGGTTCTCCGGCCCCGCGGTCTCCAGCACCGCGGGCAGCCCCTGGAGCCGCGCGTTCGAGAGGAACACGCCGAGCTTCTCGCCGAGCTCGCCCTCCAGGATGTTGGCGTGCCGGTCGCGATTCGAGGCGAACGGGGCCGCCGAGTCGTTGACGTGCAGCGCGCGCAGCCGGTCGAGCCCGATCGTCGAGTCGACCTCGTCGAGGCACGCGTCGAGCGCGGCGGAATCGGTCACGTCCACACCGGACACGTAGAGATGGCAGGAATCGAGGCAAACGCCGAGCCGCGGGTGGCCGCCGAGCCGCTCGTTGATCGTCGCGAGCTCGGCGATCGAGCGCCCGATCGTGCCGCCGGCGCCGGCCGAATTCTCCATCAGCAGCCAGGTCTCGTCGCTGCAGAGCTCGAGCACCTGCTCCATCGCCGGCAGCACGCGTTCGAGCCCGGTTTCGAGCCCGCTGCCGAGATGCGAGCCGACATGAAAGACGACGCCGTCGGCGCCGATGCCGCAGGCGACCTCCATCGTGTTGCGCATCGCGGCGACGGACTTCCCGTAGACGGCGTCGTCGGGCGCGGCGAGGTTGCAGAGGTAGAGAGCGTGGCAGAGCACGCCTCCGACCCCGGCCGCCGCCCGCTTCTCGCGGAAGCGCTCGAAGCTCGCCGGGTCGTGGTTCGTCGGCCGCCACGTGCGTGGGCTCTGCGTGAAGACCTGCACCGACTCGGCGCCGATCTCGACCGCTCGGTCGATCGCCTTGTCGATTCCGCCCGAAGAGGACACGTGAGCCCCGACCTGCACCGGCGCCTACGCTATCCGGGACATGGCCGTCCGCGTCCGCATCGCTCCGAGCCCGACCGGGCTCCTCCACATCGGCACCGCGCGCACGGCGCTCTTCAACTGGCTCTACGCGCGGCACGAGGGCGGCGAGTTCCGACTCCGGATCGAGAACACGGACACCTCGCGCGAGGTTGCGGAGGCTGTCGACCAGATCCAGGGGTCGCTTCGCTGGCTCGGGCTCGACTGGGACGGGCCGCACACCTTCCAGCTCGACCGGATGGACGACTGTCGCAAGGTCGCCGAACAGCTCCTCGCCGAGGGCAAGGCCTACGAGGACGAGGGCGCGATCCGCTTTCGCATGCCCGACGAAGGCGCCACCACGTGGGACGACGTCGTCCGCGGCCCTGTCGAGTTCCAGAACGAGAACCTCACCGACCTCGTCATCGTCCGCTCGGACGGGCGGCCGACGTACAACTTCGCCTCTCCGCTCGAGGATGTGTGGGACGGGATCACACACGTGATTCGCGGCGACGATCACGTCTCGAACACGCCGACGCAGATCAACATCATCAGCGCCGTCGGCGGTGAGGTCCCGGTCTACGCGCACACGCCGATGATCTACGGCATGGACGGCAAGAAGCTCTCGAAGCGGCATGGCGCGACGGGCGTCGAGGAGTTCCGGACGGCCGGCTACCTCCCCGAGACGATGGTCAACTTCCTCGCGCTGCTCGGCTGGGCTCCGGACGGAGAGACGACGCTCATGGGCAGCGACGAGCTGATCGAGCGCTTCTCCCTCGAGCGCGTCAGCCCGAGCCCGGCGCAGTTCGACTACCAGAAGCTCGACTGGATGAACGGCGTCTACCTGCGCCAGCTCTCGCCCGACGACTTCGCGCACCGGCTCGTCCTCTGGCTCGGCGAGAACGGCTACGACTGGGACGCCGAGCTCGTCGCGCGCACGGCGCCGATCGTGCAGGAGAAGATCTCCCGGCTCGCGGAGTATCCGGGCTTCGCGGGCTTCTTCTTCCGCGAGGTCGAGCCGGATGCGACCGGTCTCGACGGCGGGGCGCCCATGCTCGAGGCGGCCGAGGAGGCGCTCGGCTCGCTCGAGCCCTTCGATGCGGAGGCGATCGAGGCCGCGCTACGCGGAGCCGCGGAGAGGCTCGAGCTCAAGCCGCGGCAGGCGTTCCAGCCGGTCCGCGTCGCGATCACGGGCTCGAAGGTCTCTCCGGGCCTGTTCGAGAGCATCGAGCTGCTCGGTCGCGAGACGACTCTGAGCCGTCTTCGCGCCGCTTGCGCCTCGGCGAGCTAGGAGCAGCCGGCGGCAGGGGCTTCGGCGGGCCGAGAGGATCGAGCGCTCGCTGGAACGCGAGCCAGGCCCGACGTCGGAATCGCTGGGTCGGGAGAGGCAGACCGGCGGGATCGGCGCCCCGGGCGTCGCGCAGCCCACCGGGACCAAGCTGCGGGAGGTCCCTTGCCACTGCACAGGGTGAACGACCGCCCGCGGACCGCGGTTACGGACCGAACGCCCACGGATATATTCGCCACGATGTCCGACACCGAGGGGCCTGCGGCCGCGCCTCGGATTCTCGTCGTTGACGACGAGCCTTCGATCCGGCTGCTCTGCCGTGTGAATCTCGAGCTCGAGGGCCACGAGGTCCTCGAAGCAGATTCGCTCGCGACCGCTCGGACAGCCGTCGAGACGGGCGATGTCGACGTCGTCCTCCTCGACATCCACCTGCGCGGCGAGCGCAGCGACGTGCTCCTCGCGGAGTGCCACGCGCGGCGGCCGCCGATCCCGGTCGTGATCGTCTCGGGCTCCGCGGACGCCAGCCAGCTCGCGCGCCTCGGCCACGCCGACGCGATCCTCCCGAAGCCGTTCGAGCTCGACGAGCTCCTCAGCACCGTGCGCCACCTGGCGGCTGCGCGGGCGCACGGATGAGCACGACCGCCGTTCGCAGCGCGCAGGAGTACGAGGACGCCTACCGCGCGTACTACGTGGAGGCGTCCGACGAGGTGCGGGCGGTTCGTGTCGGCGAGAAGGAGACCTCCGAGCAGGCGGCGATCGTCGCGCGGCACGCCGACCTGTTCACGCGCGAACAGCTCGACGCGCTGCGCGAGGCCGAAGCGGACGCCACCGATCCCGGCGAGGCCGAACGGCTCTACCGGCTCGGGAGAGAGTGCGAGGAGGGAATCGTCGACGCCGAGCTCGCGGCCCGCGACGACGAGCTCGCGAACGCGCTTCTCGCCGCACGGTTGACGTTCGACGGCGAGGAGATGCCGTTGCGAACCGCCGAGGCACAGCTCGCCGTCCTTCCCGACTACGCGAAACGAGAGGAGCTCGGCGAGCTCGCGCGTGCGCTCGACTCGAGCTTCAACGACCGGCGGCGCGACCTGCTCGCGACGCGCGACGGACTGCAGGCCGAGCTCGCAGGCGAGCGAGACACGGTCGCGAGGAGCGAGGCGCGGAAGCAGATCTCGCTTCGCGACCTCGAGAGCGTCCTGCGGCAGACGTCCGACGACGTCAGCGTGGAGTACGACCGACTGCGCGACCGCTGGTTCGAGCGGCTCCTCGGCCCCGAGCGCGCCGAGGTGCCGGGGAGCGCGCACGTCCGCTGGCTGCGCCGCCTCTCGCCGCTCGAGGCGACCTACCCGCGAGAGCGCTCGGTCGAGGTCTGCGTCGAGACCGTCGGCGCGCTCGGGTTCGACCTCGAGTCGACCCCGAACATCCGGCTCGACCTCGAGGACCGCCCGCAGAAGAGCCCGCGGGCCTGCGTCGTCCCGATCGATCCGCCGGCGATCGTCTACCTGATCACGCGCGCGCAGGGGGGCGTCTCCGACTACCAGTCGTTCCTCCACGAGGCTGGCCACGCACTCCACTACGCGGGCTGCGACCCGCGGCTGCCGTGGACGTTCCGCGCGATCTCACGCGATCATGCGCTGACCGAGATCTACTCGTACATCGTCGAAGCCGTTTCGCGCGAGCCCGGCTGGCACGCGCTCCACTTCGGCCTGTCCGACGCACAGGCCGAGGAGAACGCCGAGGCGACACGGTTCCTCGAAGCGCTCATCTTCCGCCGCTACGCGGCCAAGCTTCGCTTCGAGCTCGGATTCTGGGATGCGTTCCCGGCCGAGCAGGGCGGCTCGCCGCGCGACTACGAACCGCTCCTCACCGCCGCGACCGGGCTGCGCTACGACCGGCGCGCCTATCTCGCGGACATGGACGCGGGCTTCTACTCCGCCGACTACCTTCGCGCCTGGATCCGCTCGGCCCAGCTCAGCTCGTACCTGCGAGGCGAGGTGGGGGAGTGGTGGTGGCGATCGGGCGGCACGGGCGAGCTCCTGCGCGCCCTCTTCGCCGAGGGCACGCGCCCGTCGAGCGAGGACGTCGCAAGCCGCATCGGCTTCGAGCCGCTCGACACCGCGCCGCTCGTCGCCGAGCTGACTGCGACATCTAGGTAGCAGGGCCGCGGATCACACGCGCGACGAGCGGCACGAACTGCTGCTGGGCGCGCGTCCGCTGCGTGTCGGCCCGAACGAGCTCGTCGAGCTCCATCGCGACGAGCAGCACTCAGTGTCTCGCCGATCCAGCCGGCCACGACGAACAGAG
>Ga0070730_10003710_pt1 | contig 13614 bp, 14 predicted proteins | sample Coa_R1_3_FD_66447 | JGI IMG/M metagenome (GOLD analysis project Ga0070730, IMG submission 66447) | Surface soil microbial communities from Centralia Pennsylvania, which are recovering from an underground coalmine fire - Coalmine... | ecosystem: Environmental > Terrestrial > Soil > Unclassified ...
CCAGGGCTGCGTCCTGCGATCGGCGAAACCGCGTCTCTGCGGTCCCCTGTCTGCCCATTCCGGGCCACTCCTCTCGTCGCACAGGGCTTCCCTCGCTTGGCCGGTGCGCTCCTATATTGGCTGAGTGTTACACATCTAATATACTGCGACCGTGCCCGCCCTTGTCAAGAAGCGCACCTACATCTCGCCCGCGCGCCAGGCGAAAGCCGAGGCCACGCGGGCGCGGATCATCGACGCGGCCACCGGGCTGTTCCTCGAGGCGGGCTATGGCCGGACCAGCACCGCCGCGATCGGCAAGGCAGCGCAGACCTCCGAGGCGTCCGTGTTCGCCGTGTTCGGCTCGAAGGCGGATCTGCTGGTCGCGGTCGTCAGGGACCACGTGGTCCGGGACAGCGACTTCCCGCTGCCCCACCAGCCCGTCTGGCGGACGTTCGCGACCGAGCCGGACAAGAAGCGCGCGATCCAGGCGCTCGCGCGCGTCGTCCGCCGCGCCCACGACCGCAGCTGGAGACTCCTGGCGGTGGCTGCGGCCGCGGCCCAGGACGACCCCGCTGTCGCCGAGGCCGTGGGCCGCGCGGCCGAAAGTCGTCACCTGTGGACACTGATCAGCGTCGAGAACTACCGACGCCTGGTCGTCGAGCGGTCCTGGCCGCCCGAGCAGTACGAATCCTGGCTGGCCGCGATGCTGATCAAGACGCTGCGCTGGCGCCACCTTCGGGAAGGATCGCGAGAAACCGGTCGAGCATCGCGCTGACCTGATCGGGCACGACCAGGGCCATGAAGTGGCCGGAGCCGGCGACCGCGGCGACGATGGCGTCGGGCCGCAGCTGCATGAGGCGGTCCAGGTCGGCCGGCATCATGGCGTGGATGAAGAGCAGCGGACAGTGTTCGACATGGCCTGCTTCATGGAGCCCACCTCCTTTGAGGACAAGGCTGCTTCCGACTGCGGTGGAGGTTTCGCATCCGAGCCACGCCGCGATACGGCTGGATCCTCACGGTCGTACGTTCCTGGCGAGCACGGCGTTCACCTTCTCAAGCTCTATGGTCGGGCTGAATGAGATGACCTCTGTGCCCGCGACAACGAGCGGCAGGTGACCAGGGGGCGCGTGGTAGACGTCGTCCGCTTCGAACGTTTCGTCGTGATCCCGGTAGCGCAAGGTGAGGCGCCCGCTCACTACGAGGCCCCAGTGTGGGCACGGGCAGCGGTCGTCCGGCAGCCCCTTGAAGGCTGGCGTTCCGTCCCTGTCCTCGCGAAACGTCTCGAACGTCACGGTGAAGTCGCCCAGCTCAACCGCTTTGAGGAGGTACCCCGGGGTGTCGACGCGAGCGGGTGCGGTGTCCTTTCGGGCCCTCGGCATGAGCTGCCTCCTCAGCGTGATGATGCGGTGAGGTGCGACGAGCGCATGACGGCGCGCTATCGCCGTCCGCTTCGTGTGAGCGATCATCCACGGCTCCCCGTCTCGCCACATCGGGGAATCCCCCCATCGATCCCCCGCGTTGTTCGCGTCAGCAAACGAGGGTCAGTGCGCCGCGGATGCACCCTCGTCGGGGCTGATCCGGAAGCTGGCGGCCAACACGGCAGCCTCGGTGCGGTTATGCAGCCCGAGCTTGCCAAGGATGCTGCTGACGTGATGCTCCGCCGTCTTGGAGGTGATGAACAGCCGCTTGGCGATGGCGGGATTCGACATGCCCTGGGCCAGGAGGGCCAGCACCTCGCGCTCTCGGCGGCTCAGCACGTCCAGCGCTGTGGGTGGCGGCGGAGCGACCGTCACCGCGACACCCAGCCCCCGGAGCACGTCGGCGGCTCCAGCAACCTCGGGTGCGCCGATGCGCTGGTAGATGCTCAACGCGGCCTGGGCGTTGACGGTCGCCTCCGCCGGCGCCTTGCTCACGAGGGCGCGCGCCAGCTCGAGGTGCAGCGCCGCACGCAGGAGCGGCCAGCCATCGCCGACGAGCTCGGCAAGACCGGCCTCGAAGTGACGCGTCGCCAATGCCAGATCTCCCCGCGCCGCGGCCGTCTTGCCACGGGCAAGGGCGGCCTGGGCCATCACCGCCGGGTGCTCCGCGCCCTCCGACAGCTGCTGGAGCTGCATCGCGGCTCCCTCGGCAGCGTCGGCGTTCCCAGCGCCGAGCTCGGCCTCGACCAGGACCAGGAGCAGCGACGCAGCGCGCAGGCGATCGCCGCTGAGCTGGCGCAGCGTCTGGCGGGCGATGGCCGCGGCAAGGTCGTATCGCCGCTGGGCCAGAAAGAGTCGCGCGCGCGGCGCCGTGATCTCGACGCGGTCGACGCTTTGGTCAAGGAGCCGAGCCGCTTCGTCCAGGCGACCTTGGCGGATCCAGAGATCGGCGAGCGCGGCGCGCGTCGCGAGCCTCACATGGCGAAAGGAGGTTTCGCCTCGGGCGAGACCCATGCGCAAGGCCGTTTCGGCTTCCCTCCACCGCCCCACCTGGCAGAGCACCGACCCGAACGCCGACCAGCAGTGGGCAAAGGTGTGAACGGCAGGGCCCCCCTGCTGGCGGGGCGCGCCCTTCTCGATGAACCGCAGCCAGGACGCGGCGCGCGTCGCGTCGCCGCATCGGTCGCAGGCACTGAGCAGGCCGCAGACAACCTGGCTGATCACAGACGGATCGGTGCAATCGCCGCCGATGATCATGGAGAAGGCTTCGTCCATCCGCGCCATGCCATCTCGGATGCGGCCCATCGACACGAGCGCCAGGCCGGAGTCGCCGAGCGCCCTGCATTCGAGATTTCGATCGTCAAATCGGTGAGCCAGATCGAGGGCAATGCCGGCATTGGCATCCAGCTCCTCCGCGCTCGCCACGCTGGCACCCATCAGTCCGAGGACCGCGTACCCCTGCTCCACGCATGGCCCCTCGTGCTCGAGCAATCGCAGGGCGCGAGCGAGCCAGGCGCGTCCGAGGACCTGGTCCTCGAGCCCATCGAAATAGAGACGGCCCAGCGCGGCGGCGGTCATGGCTGCCCGCCGTGGCGCGGCTCGCGCCTGGAATCCGCGATACGCGCGCTCGAGCTGCGCTTCAGCTTCGGCGTAGTCGGTCGCGACGTACGCCATGCTCCCCAAGAGCAGGCGGTCCTCCGGGTCGTCCGATGCCTCCGCGAGCGGACGGAGGATGCCGATGGCGCCGGCAATGTCGCCCATGCCGGCGAACCGCATGGCAGCCGCTCGGTCGGCAGCCGTCTCTGTCATGCGGTGATCAGCGTAGCGACCGCTCGGCGGGCCGACCAGCACCATTCGATAGGCTGACGAAGAGGTGGGGTCCCCGCGTGACGAACGGTTCCGAGACCTTTCTGCCGCCCGGCGCCGTCGCGAGGCTGCGTTCCGGGTTGCAGGGTGCCCTGCTCGCCCCGCGGGACCCCGAGTACGAGGACCGTCGGCGCGTCTGGAACCGGACCCGATGGGACCCGGACAACGTCTTGCGCGCGAACCAGGACGTGCGTTCAGGCCCGGCCTGACGGGCCGCGCGCCTCAGACGCGGGCCAGACTCCCGGATCCACTGGCCCTGCGTGCCAGCGAGTCGACGCTCACCGCGGCGAGCAGGACGAGTGCGGTGATGATCAGCTGCCACTGGATCTCAAGCCCAAGCAGGTAGAGCCCGTTGTAGATGGCGCCGATGACCAGGCCGCCCAGGAGGCCGTGGATCGCTCGGCCTCGGCCACCGAAGAGGCTTGTCCCGCCGATGACCGCAGCAGCCACCGCCTGGAGGACCAGCGACCCTCCCTGGATGTTCGTATTCATGGCGCCCTGCTGCGAAAGGTAAATGATCCCGGCCAGCCCGGCGGTGGCCGAGCACAGCACGAAACCCATGGTGCGGACCCGGCCGACGTTGATGCCCGCCCGCCGGGCCGCCTCCGGGTTACCGCCGACCGCGTAGACGTGCCGGCCGAACTGGGTCTGCTCGAGCAAGACGGTCCAGAGGCCGAGGAGCGCGAGCACCAACGGCACGACCCAGGGGACGCCGACGATCGGCAGGATGCTGCCCCGGTTCGCGTTGCAGATCGCGACCACTGCGATGCCGGCCACCGCGATGAAGCCGATCTTCATGACGGTGACGCCCATCGGCTGCGCGACGAGGCCGCTCTGGCGTCGGCCGGCGTCCCGGCGCCACATCGCCGCGCCGAGCAGGCCGACCACCACCACGAGCCCGATCCAGGCGACGGTCGGGTCGATGAAGCTGTAGACGATCCCGGAGATGGCCTCCTGGTTGGGAAGGATCGTGCTCGTCACCGGCACGCTACCCGCGGAGCCGAGCAGGATGAGCACGACCCCGAACCAGAACAGGTACCCGGCCAGGGTCACCACGAACGAGGGGATCCGCAGCCGGGTAATGATCGTGCCGTGTATCGCGCCGATTGCGCCGCAGACCACGATTCCGGCCACCATCGCTGCCCACCACGGCCAGTTCCTGTCGGGCTGCACGAGAAGGGCGGTCACGGTCGCGCCGATGGCGGCCACGTAGCCGATCGAGAGGTCGATCTCTCCTAAGAGGAGGACGAAGCCCTCGCCCATGGCCAGCACGATGAAGACGGCGCTCTGGTCGAAGAGGTTGACGATATTGCGGGTCGACAGGAAGACGTTGTTCGGGCTGATGGCGGTGAAGACGACGAAGATGCCGACGAGGGCCAGGGCCACCGGGAGGATGCCGGCGTCGCCGCCCCGGACCCGGGCGCCCCACGCCCGCAGGTATTCCCCAAACGATGCGGCGACGATCTCGGGCGGGATGACCTCGACCGCGGCGGCGGTCGGGTCGCTTGCGGCCTCGGCCTCTGCGGCGCTGGCAGCCTCAGTTTCCGGCAAGGCAGGAGTCGCCTCGGATGGCGGAACCTCCGGCTGGTCGACGGGGCCGGTCATCCCTCAGCTCCTTCCCGGGCTGGCGGTGGACCCGGGCACGTCGCGGCCAGATTCGCCCGTTGTCATGAAGTCGACCACGCTCTGCCGGTCGAAGTTCGAGATCTTGTCCTGGGCGACCATTCGGCCGAGCCGCAGCACGGCGACGCGATCGGCCACCTCGAACACGTCATTGAGGTTGTGGGAGATGACCATGACCGCCAGACCGTGGTCCTTGAGGCGCTTGATGAGGTCGAGGACCATGCGGGTCTGCGCCACGCCGAGCGCCGCCGTCGGTTCGTCCAGCATGACCAGCTTCGAGTTCCACATCACAGCTTTGGCCACCGCGACGGCCTGGCGCTGGCCGCCGGAGAGGGTGGCGACCGGCTGCCGGATCGACCGGACCGTGGTGACGTGCAGGCCGGCCAGGGTCTCCGCAGCGGCCCGTTCCATGCTGTCCTCGTCGAGCAGCACCCACCTGCGACGCTCCCGGCCGAGGAACATGTTCTGGACGATGTCGAGGTTGTCGGCGAGGGCGAGGTCCTGGTAAACGGTCTCGATGCCCAGGGCGGCCGCGTCGTTCGGGGTGCGGATGTGGACCGGGCGGCCCTCCCAGAGGATCTCGCCCTCATCGGGCTCGTGGATGCCGGCGATCGTCTTGGTCAGCACCGACTTGCCGGCGCCGTTGTCCCCGCACAGCGCCGTGACCTGCGCCGGCGGCAGGTCGAGATCGACCCCGTAGAGCGCCTGCACGGCGCCGAAGTGCTTGCTGATTCCGCGCAGGCCGAGGAGCGGCTCGGTGCCGACGGCGGTCGTCATGGCCGCACCATCGTTCGGGGTTCGCTGGCCGAGGTATTCCGTTCCGCCATCACACCCATCCACTCGTCACGAGGAAGGCGCCCTGTGCGGCGCCATCATCACATCCGGCGCGGCGCGCCGGGGCCATTTCAACGACCGCGTCGCACCCAGGGCGGGTGCGACGCGGTCCAGAGCTGAGCGCTCGAGTGGTCGCGCAAGCGCGCGTCCGTCGCGCGGGTGCCGACTACTTGATCCCGGCCGCGGTGCAGACACTGGCGCCAACCGCGGCGCAGAGGTCCGCCACGGGGACGAACTTGTCCTTGATGACGGTGTCCTCCATGTTCTTCTCGTTGACCCAGTAGGGGGTCAGCAGGACCGCCGGCTCGGTCACGGCTGCGTTGGACGGATCGGTGGTGGTGCCATTCACGAGCCCGCTCGGCGGCTTCTGGCCGGCGCGGAGGTAGGTGGCCAGTGCCACTGCGGCCTGTGCCTCGATGTAGACCGGCTTGTAGACCGAGCCGCACTGCCATCCCTGGAGGATGTACTCCATCCCCTGCAGCGTCGCGTCCTGGCCCGTGGTCGGAACCTTCTTGGCCGGCACGCCGGCCGCCTTGAGCTTGGTGATCACCGCTCCGGCCAGGCCGTCATTGGCCTCGATCGTTGCGTTGATATCCGGGTGGGCGGTGAACGCCTGCTGGAAGATGTTGCCGCCCTGGTCGTTGTTCCAGCTGGGAGCGAGCTGCTCGCCAACGAGCGTCATGCCGGCGCTGTTGGTGGCTCCGGCCTTGACCTGGGCAACCTCCTGGCCCCAGACCACCGAGTTGTAGCCCTTGGCGAAGTCGATCGCGTTCGGGTCGGTGTCCTGGCCGCCGTCAACGGTGAAGACCTTGGGGCTGCTGACGTTCCAGTCGGTCACGCACTGCATGAAGCCCTGGCCGATCAGCTTGCCGACCTGGACGTTGTCGAAGCTGACGTAGTAGGTGTTCGTGCCCTGGAAGGTGGCACGGTCGTAGCTGATCATCGGGATCCCGGCTGCCGCCGCGGCCTGCTGGATCTGCTTGCCCGTCGTGCTGTCGATCGGATCGACGAGCAGGACGGTAGCCCCGGCGGTGATGTCTGCCTGGGCGATGGCCAGCTCGGTCGTCGTCGTGCCCTGGGCGTTCTGGATTTTGAACTCACTGCTCGAATAGCCGGCGGCGGTGAAGGCCTGCGTCAGCATGGGGAGGTCATAGGCCTGGTAGCGGGCCGACGACGTCGTGTCCGGGAGGATGACCCCGACCATGCCGTGCCCGGCGTCGTGCACGCTCTTCAGCTGCGACATCGCCGAGTACGTCGCGTCGAACGAGGTGGCCGTGAGGTTTGCGCCGCCCGAGGCGGCAGCCGACGCGGCAGCCGATGCCCCTGTCGACGATCCGGCATTGCTGCTGCAGGCGGCGATCACCATCGCCGTCGTGACCAGGGCAATCAGGAGTCCCGCGCGTTGTTTCACCGATGTCTCTCCTTGGGGTGTGTCCAGTAGGTAAGGCGTCCGAACAGGCATGGACCACGTGAGGTGCCGGGCTCACGTGCGCCGGCAGCTCCAGGGTCACAGGGTGCCGCAGTCTCGCCCTCCGAAACAATAGTGCAGCGCGACCGCACAGACCGCTGGACGATCGCCCGCGAACCGAGATCATCGCGCCGGGGTGGACCTCCCTGTCAAGTGGCAACTACCGGCAGTTCTCGCCGGCTGGCCTCTCGTGCCTCGAGGCCGAGGATTCACGGCGGGGCGCATTTGCGAACGACGACCGTCTGTACCCATCCGGTGTGACGCTCCTGTCACCTAACTTCCAGGAACGGCCTCTCCGGCGGCAGTCCGGTGGTCGAGTGTGCGCTCCTCGTCACATTCGGCGCCTGAGCTCGGATATGTTGGTTGTTACGTGACACCCGCGTCACACCCGGCACTTCCAGTCCAGCGCTTGCCCCAACTCGCCCAACTGAACTCCGGCCAACGTCATCGGATCAGGAAGAGGCTCACCAGCAGGATGCCCAGCACGCCAAGGGTGATGGCGGTGTAGAGCCGATCGCCCTCCAGCGCAAAACCAATGACCGATGTGACGACCCGCAGAACGGGCGTGGCGAGCAGCACCAGCAGGCCAGCCTGGGCCAGGGCGATGGGTCGGAGCCGGATGAGGCCTTCCACCACGGCGGAGAAGTCGGTGGGCGCCGCGCCGGTGAGCGGCGCACCGATGAGTGAGCCGTTCCAGCCCACGGCGAGGGCCGCCACGAATCCAATGACGAGCAGCAACGCGCTCGCCAGGACGCCGGCGATCAGGACCGCGCTGACCACCTCGCGAAATCGGGCCGTGATCATATGCCCACCCCGAGACCGCGGGCGAGGGTCTCGATCCCGATCGCCAGCAGCACCGGCAGGAAGACCCAGCGCACGTGCCGGTTGGCGAGGTGTGGCAGAAGACGTGCCCCGGCCGTCGCCCCGGCCAGGACGCCGAGCGCCACCGGGGCCGCGATCCGCGGATCGAGGTCGCCGCGCGCGAGATAGATGCCCGCCGACGCGGCCGCGGTCACCCCGATCATGAAGTTGCTGGTGGCCGACGAGACCTTCATCGGCAGTCGCATCGCCCCGTCCATGGCGAGAACCTTCAGCGCTCCCGAGCCGATGCCGAGCAGCCCGGAGGCGATCCCGGCGACGAGCATCAGTGCAAAGCCGAGCGGGACCCGACGCGCGGCGTACGGAACCTCGCGCTGCAGGCGTGCATCCGGGTATGAACCCACGAGGCGGAGCCGGGCGGCGACCGCGTCGGGCTCTCGCTCCGGGGGCAGCTCCTCACCGAGGCGCAGCACCTGCTGGAGGGCCGATCCAAGCAGGATGATGCCGAGCAGCACGAGGAGCAGTGCGGGCTGTGCGACGGCGGCGAGGAGTGCCCCGATCACGGCCCCGGTCGTGGTGGCGAGCTCCAGGAACATCGCCACCCGCAGGTCGGTGAGCCGGTCACGCACATAGGCAGCCGCGGCGCCAGAGCTCGTGGCGATGACCGAGATGATGCTCGCCGCGATCGCCAGGTGGATGTCGATCCCGAACGCGATGGTGAGCAGCGGCACGACGACGATCCCGCCGCCCACGCCGGCCAGCGCGCCGATGCCGCCCGCCGCGGTGCTCAACACGAACACGGCGAGCTCGGTTCCGAAGCTCACTCGCCTACCTTAGGCGCTGGAGGCGACCCGGACAGGCAGGAGCCCGCAGCCGGATCAGCGCGCGGCGGCGAGCCGGTCGGCGTAGGAGCGGAGCGCGTCGGTGACCTTGCTGAGCGGCACCATGAACTGGGGGATGCAGGCGTCCCGGCACCGGGTGGCGAGCTCGGCGACCTCGCGCAGACGTTCCTCCATGAGCAGCCAGGCCGCGTCCCGATGGGGCAGCAGGTAGTCCACCGCGTAGAACAGCTCAAAGGTCGGTCCGGCGGTCAGCCCCGGGTAGTCCGGCCCGATCGGCAGCCGCGTGACCATGCCCCCGAGCGGCCGGACCGCCTCGTACATGAGGCCCACCGCGAGGTCGGCCAGCACCCCGAGCTGCTCGTCGGTCTCGTCGGTGTGGGCGAAGTAGCGCGAGAGCATCTGGAGCAGGACCTCGACCACTGCGTTGAGCAGGTCCATGCAGCGGATCGTGAACGCGTCGGTGATGATCGGGACGACCGTCTCGAGCTCCGGCTGGCGGACCCAGGCGGGGAGGACCGGGCGGGTCGGCTCGAAGGCGGGATCAGCCGCTCGGGCGGCGACGTATTCGTCAAGGACGGCGATGAGCCGCCCGAAATGCGCGTCGTGCCAATCGCCACGGGCGCCCTCGCCCTGCTCGACGATCGTGTCGAGCGCGGCGTGCGCCGAGTCGAGGTCGGTGACCGCCACCAGCTCCTCCCAGCGGAAGTGCGCGGAGGTCGCCTGCGCTGCGGGCGGACCGATGAACAGCCGCTCCTCGCCGAGCCGGCCGGCCAGGCGGACGATGCCGTCCTCGATCGAGCGATAGAGGTGGCCGATGGTGTCGAAGTCCTGGAGGTGCGGCCCGATCTCGTCCTCGTCGGCGCGTGGCAGCGGAGTCGCCTTCTCCAGGGCGGCGAACTCCTCGGCATCGGCAATATCGTGGCCCTCCGGCCGCTCGAGGTAGGCAAAGTGGCGGAGCGACGCCTCCCCGAAGGGAAGCAGCGCCATCTGCACCCCGGCCGGATAGCTGCGCGGCGGAAGCGGGAAGTTGGGTCGCGCCAGGCGCGGCGCGGCGCCCACCGCGGTGAGCAGGTTCTGGACGAGCGCCAGGTGGAGCATCTCCTGCTCGGCGATCTCGACCAGCGTGTGGCGCCAGCGCTTCGCCATCTCGAGGCCCTGAGGCGAGATCCCCTCTCGCTCGTTGACCTTCAGCGAGAACGCCGCGAACAGGTACTGGCACATGACCAGGTGCTCGAGCTCGGCCGCCTTGCCGAGGGTGTAGATCAGCGACTCCCGATACTCGAGCACCATGGGCGCCTCCGGATCGGCGTCGGCCGCATGCTCGCCGCGCGCCTCGAGCACCTGGTGCAGGCGCCCCGTCGTCCGCCCGTCGTGCTCCGGCTCTCCGGTCCCGCTGGTGGTCGTCCGCTCGTTCCTCGTCACCGCTGGTGATTACAACACAACCGTTGCCCTCTCGCGCGTGCTTCCGCTGCTAGAGTGGTCGCCGGGGACCCATCGCCGGTCGGAGCGGGGAGGAGCGCAATGGGCCAGCCGTCGCAACGTGCGAAGGCGGAGAGCCTCCGTGCTTTGCATCACGCGCCACACGCCCTGGTGCTGGTGAACATCTGGGACGTGGCCAGCGCGCTGGTCGTGCAACAGGCAGGCTTTCGCGCTATCGCCACGTCGAGCAGTGCGGTGTCAAGCTCACTGGGATATCCCGATGGCGAGCGGATCAGCGCTGACGAGATGCTCGCCGCTGTCGAGCGCATCGCCCGTCGCCTCGCGGTCCCGCTTACGGCAGACATGGAAGCCGGATACGTGCGTGAGCCGGAACAGCTGGCCGACCTCGTCGGCCGGCTCATCGCGGCGGGGGCGGTGGGACTGAACCTCGAGGACGGCACGGATCCGGCGACCGGAACGCTCGTCCCGCTGGCCGAGGCGACCGAGCGGGTGCGCATCGTCCGCGAGGCCGCCGACGGGGCGGGGATCCCGATCGTCATCAACGCCCGCACCGACGTTCGACTCGACCGCGCTCCGGATTCGGAGGACGACCTCGGGGAAGCGATCGCGCGGCTCCGCGCCTATCGCGACGCCGGTGCGGACTGCCTCTTCCCGATCGGTGCCAGGAAGTCCGCGACCATCGCCGTGCTGATCCGGGAGCTGTCCTGCCCCATCAACATCCTGGCGGGCGTCGGTGCTCCATCCGTCCACGAGCTCGAGACGATGGGCGTCGCCCGGATCAGCCTGGGCGGCGCGCCGCAGCGGGCGACGCTCGGCACCCTGGTTCGCATTGCGACCGAGATGCGAGAGGCGGGCACCTACCACTCGCTGGAGGACGCCCTCACACACCATGAGCTCGAGGAGCTGACGGCTGCCGCACCACGTTGAGGCGAGAATGGACCGATGGACCCCGATCCGCCGCTGAGCATCCGGGACGTGCCCGGTATCCGGATCGGCCACGCGACTGACGTCACGGGGGCGACCGGCTGCACGGTGGTCCTCGTCGAGGCCGGGGCCGTCGCCGGGGTCGACGTCCGGGGCTCTGCTCCGGGGACCCGCGAAACCGATCTCCTGCGGCCGACCGCGCTCGTGGCGCGGGTGAACGCCATCTGCCTCACCGGCGGCTCGGCCTTCGGCCTCGCCGCCGCGGACGGCGTCATGCGTCGCCTCGCCGAGCGCGGCCTCGGCTTCGCCAGCGGCGTGCGCCCGGTGCCGATCGTGCCGGCAGCGACGATCTTCGACCTGGCCGTCGGTTCGCCCGACGCCGCGCCCGGTCCCGACGAGGGCTATGCGGCCTGTCGGGCTGCCGAGGCGGAGAACGCCGGCGAGGGCGCGCTGGAGGGCCGAGTGGGCGCGGGTGCCGGTGCCACCGTCGGCAAGTTTGCCGGGAAGGAGCGGGCGAGCCGCGGAGGGGTGGGGAGCGCGGCGATCCGGCTCGGGAGCGGCGTGACCGTCGGGGCGCTGGTGGTGAGCAACGGGATCGGCAATGTCATCGGCCGCGACGGACGCGCGCTGGCCGGGGCGATGGACGGCAGCGGAGGCTTCCTGGACCCGGCGATGCTCCTGGAGGCGGCGCCATCGGGCAGCGTCCCCACCGCGAATACGACCCTGGCGGTCGTCGCCACGAACGCGCCGCTCGACCGGGCCGGCTGCCGCAAGCTCGCCGAGCTCGGCCACGACGCGCTGGCCTTGGCGATCTCGCCGGTGCACACCGCGTTCGACGGTGACACGGTCTTTGCGCTCAGCACCGGGGACGGCGCGCCGCTCGATGCGGCGGGCCTGCTGCCGATCGGTATCGCGGCGGTCGAAGCGCTGCGCACCGCTATCGAGCGGAGCGTGACGGGCGCCTGAACCCAGGGGGGAGTGGCTAGAACCAGTCCCCCGAGGCGTCGCCGGCCGCCACGCCCGCGTCGAGCTCCGACTCGAAGAGGCGCAGCTCCTCGGCGGGGATCCGGAACGCGTGCTCCGCGGTCGGGAAGGCCCCGCTGCGCACCTCGGCGGCGTAGGTCTCGAGGGCGCGGCGTACGTCCTCGGCGAGATGGGCATACTGCTTCACGAAGCGCGGGAGGGGGCCCTCGTTGATGCCCAGCAGATCGTGCCAGACGAGAACCTGGCCGTCGCAGGCCGGTCCGGCCCCGATGCCGATGGTCGGGATGCGCAGCGCCTGGGTGATCCGCTCACTGACGCGCGCCGGCACCGCCTCGAGGACGATCGCGAAGCAGCCCGCGGACTGCAGGGCCTGGGCATCGGCGAAGAGCTGGCGGGCCTTGGCGGCGGTGCGGCCCTGGGCCCTGTGGCCGCCGAGCATGGTGGCCGACTGCGGGGTGAGGCCGATGTGGCCCATCACCGGGATGCCCGCCGCGGCGATCGCGCGGGCCCGCGCGATCGACGGGCCGCCGCCCTCGAGCTTGACGCCATCGGCTCCCGCCTCCTTGACGAAGCGGACCGCGTTGTGGATCGCCTCCTCGTCCGAAACCTGGAACGAGCCGAGCGGCATGTCGACGAGGAAGAAGGCGCGCTTCGTCGTGCGCCGGGCGGCCCGGGCGAGCATGATCATCTCGTCCATGCTGATCGGGGTCGTGCCGTCGTAGCCGAGCACGTTGTTCGCCGCCGAGTCGCCGACGAACACGATGTCGATGTCGGCCTGGTCGGCAAGCCGCGCGCTTGGCGCGTCGTAGGCGGTGACCATGACGATCTTCTCCCCGCGCTGCTTTCGCTCCGTGAGCTCCGGCAGGGTGATTGACGGGTCAGTCGGGGGAATCGCCGTGTCGTGGGTTCCGGTCATCTCGCCTCCTCCTCCAGGAACACATTGTCTATCAGACGTGTCGAGCCCACGCGGATCGCGACTGCGAGCGTGAGCCCGTCGAGGTCTGCGAGCTCCGCGTAGTCGACCTCGATCCCCTCGGCGGCGCTCAGCACGCCGCGCGTCGCGTCGAGGGCGCCTTCGGCGCCGCCTCCAGCCCGGCAGGCGGCCAGGCCTGCCTCCAGTGCGCGCGGCAGCGCGAGGGCTCGCCGGCGCTCATCGGCCGACAGGTAGGCGTTGCGGCTCGACAGGGCCAGGCCGTCGGTGTCGCGCACGATGGGCAGCACGCGGATCTCGAGCGGCAGGTCGAGGTCGCGGACGAGCGCCTTGATGACCGCGACCTGCTGGGCGTCCTTGCGCCCGAAATAGGCGCGCGAGGGGCCCACGATGTCGAAGAGCTTGGTGCAGACCGTGGCGACCCCGCGGAAGTGCCCGGGTCGAACGACACCCTCCAGGATGGTCGACAGCTCGCCGACCTCGACC
>Ga0070730_10003711_pt1 | contig 13610 bp, 16 predicted proteins | sample Coa_R1_3_FD_66447 | JGI IMG/M metagenome (GOLD analysis project Ga0070730, IMG submission 66447) | Surface soil microbial communities from Centralia Pennsylvania, which are recovering from an underground coalmine fire - Coalmine... | ecosystem: Environmental > Terrestrial > Soil > Unclassified ...
AAACGCTCGAAAAAGGGCAAGATGTTCTACCCGTGCGGCAACTGGCCCGAGTGTGACTGGGTGTCGTTCTACCGACCGCTACTCGAGCCCTGCCCGGACGACGGCGGCTTGCAGGTGGACATGGGCCGGGGTCGTACGCGGTGCTTGAAGCACGAGGGCCCGCCGCCCCGGTTTGCGCCCCGCGAGAAGCCTGGCGACGCCGACACCAACGGCACGACAAAGCCAAAAGCCCGGGCGACCAGAATCAGCAAGGTTACTCGGGCGCGGCCAGCCGCCGGGACGACCCGCGTGGTCAAAGCGGTCAAGCGTACGGCGGCCAAAACGTCGGCCAAAACCGGCGCGGCCAAAACGCCCGCCAGGAACGGCACGGCAACCGCCAAGAATGGCAAGGTGGCCGCGCCGGGCCGGACAGTCGCCAAGAAGGCATGAGCTACCCCGAACGGCTGGGACGCCTCCGGCGAGCGCTGGAAGCGCAATCTCTGGATGGCCTGCTGGTCTCGCAGCCCGAATCGCGCTACTACCTGAGCGGCTATACCGGCCACGACCTGCCCCCGCGTGACTCGGCGGGCTACCTGCTCATCACCCCTGAGCAGGCCTGCCTGCTCACCGATCCGCGGACGACGGAGCAGGCCGAGCGCGAGTCGCCTGACTTCGAGGTCCGCGCCTACGCCGCCGGCGTTCGCGGCCCGCAGGCGATCGTCGAGCTCGCCCGACAACTCGGCCTCCGCCGCCTCGGGTTCGAGTCCATCCATCTGCCGTACGGCATCTGGAATGAGATCAACACGGGCCTCGAACACCCGCTCCAGCCGGTCGAGGGGCTGGTCGACGAGCTGCGCGTCCTCAAAGACCCCGCGGAGCTCGCGTGTCTGCAAGCCGCGGTGGACGTCCTCGATCGGTGCCTGGCCGACGTGCTGCGGCGGGTCGAGCCCGGGCTCACCGAGCGCCACGTCGCGCGCATGGTCGAGCTGTACCTGATCGAGCACGCCGACGGCCCGAGCTTTCCGTCGATCGTCGCCAGCGGTCCCAACGCCAGCGTGCCCCACGCGGTCCCGTCCGAGCGGCCGATTGCCGAGGGCGAGCCACTCAAAATCGACATCGGCGCCCGCGTCAGCGGCTACTGCTCGGACATGACCCGGACGGTGTGCCTGGGTACGCCCAGCGACCAGCGCCTGGTCGACATCCATGCGCTGGTCCGCGAGGCTCAGGAGGTCGCGGAACGCCAGGTGCGACCGGGCATGACCGGCCGCGAGGTGGACTCGCTGGCGCGCGACGTGCTCGCCAGGGCCGGCTACGGCGACGTCTTCACCCACGGTCTCGGGCACGGCATCGGCCTGGAGGTGCACGAGCCGCCGTCGCTGTCCCAGACCCGCGGCGACAACGTGCTGCGACCTGGCATGGTGTTTTCGATCGAGCCGGGGGTCTATCTCCCCGGCTGGGGCGGCGTCCGCATCGAGGACCTCGTCGTGCTCGAAGATTCGGCCGCGCGGATACTCTGCAACTCCCCGAAAGATCTGGCCTTCTCTCAGTCCTCAATTCTTGCCGGAGGCTTGCTTCGAACGTGATCTCTACCAGCGACCTCAAGCGTGGGGCGATGATGGAACTCGACGGGCAGATCGTGCAGATCATGTCGTACGAGCATCAGAAGATCGGCCGGGGCAGCGCCCAGGTGCGCTTGAAGGTCAAGAACATCCGCACTGGCGCCATCTTCGACACCACCGCCCAGGCCGGGTCCAAGTGGCCGCGGATCCGCCTTGACCAGCGCGACGTCCAGTACCTGTACTCCGAAGGCGACGTCCACTACTTCATGGATAAAGAGTCCTACGAGCAGTTCCCGCTCTCGCCGCTTCAGTTAGGCGACGCCGTCAATTACCTCAAGGACGGCATGGAGTTCGAACTGCTCATGTATGAAGACGAGCCGGTCGGCCTGGAAATGCCGCTGAACGTCGTCCTCGAAGTCACGCGCACCGACCCCGGCTTCAAAGGCGACACCGCCACCGGCGGCAACAAACCCGCGATCCTCGAAACTGGCCTGACGATCAATGTCCCCCTATTCGTCACGACCGGCGACAAAATCCGCGTCGATACCCGCGACGGCTCCTACATCGAGCGTGTCTGAGGCGCGTGACCCGCTGCAGGCGTGCGCTGGGCTGAGCGCTGAAGAGTTGGCGGAGATGCTGGCGCTCGTGGCGGGCACGGACATCTGCGAGTTGGACGTAACCTTTGGCTCGACACGATTCAGTTTGCGGCGCCCGCCCAGTGCTGCCCCGGTGGCCACGGTCAATGGCCTGGTCCAGCCGGCGGAGCCAGCGTCGCTGGCCATCACCTCGCCGCTGGTCGGCATCTTCCGCCCCTCGGTCGAGACCGGCGAAACGGTCCAACCCGGCCAGGCCATCGGCGCCATCGAGGCCCTCGGCATGCCGACCAGTGTCGATGCACCCCAGGGCGGCACCGTCGAGGAGTTGCTGGTGCACGCTGGCAGTCCGGTCGAGTACGGCCAGCCGCTGCTCATCCTGCGGCGCCCCGTCCTGCCCAGACCAACCGCGTAAGTGACGTGGCTGAACCACTCCTCCGGTTCGCGCCGTTCCGCCACACCACCCACGTCTATTCCGTCGGCGAGCTGAGCCTGCACGTCGGCGCCGTCCTGGAGGCCGACCCGGTCCTCCAGGACGTGTGGCTGCGCGGCGAGGTCGTCAACGTGAGCCGCTCGCCAGCCGGCCACTACTACTTCTCACTCAAAGACAGCGAGGCGCAGCTACGGTGCGTCCTGTTCCGCGGCAGCGCCTTCAATTCGCCCGTCATGCCGGCCAACGGGCTGGCCCTCGTGGCCCACGGGGCGGTTCATCTGTACGAGCGCCAGGGCACGTGCGAGCTGGTCGCCGATCTGCTCTTCCCCGAAGGGATCGGCCTGGCCCAGATGCAAGGCGAACGCCTGTATCGCCAGCTGGAGGCCGAAGGCCTCTTCTCCCCGACGCGCAAGCGCCCGTTGCCCCGCCTGCCGCGGCGCATCGGGATCGTCTCGTCTGAACGCGGCGCGGTGATTCACGATCTCCTGAATGTTCTCGAACGGCGATTTCCGCTCGCCGAGGTCATCTTCGTGCCAGCTCCGGTCCAGGGTCCCGGCGCCGCGGCCGCCCTCACCCAGGCGCTCACGCGACTCGGTCACTGGCGGCGCGACGGCGTCGGCGTGGACGTCATCGTGGTCGCGCGCGGGGGCGGCTCCGAGGACGACCTGGCGGCCTTCAACGACGAGCGCCTCGTCCGTGCCATCTTTGCCAGCCCGGTGCCGGTCGTCTCGGCAGTCGGTCACGAGACGAACCTCACCCTGTCCGATCTGGTCGCCGACCTGCGCGCCCCCACGCCCTCGGCCGCGGCCGAGCTCCTGGCGCCGGACGTCCTGGCCCTGCGCCACGAAGTGCGCGCGTTGCACCAGCGCGCGCAGCGCGTCCTGAAGAGTCGGTTCGACCGACACCGGCAGGCGCTCCAGGACACGCGCGACCGGCTGACCCGCCAGATAACGTTCCGTCTGCGCGACTCGCGGGCCAGCGTCGAGGCTCGTGCGGCGCGGCTGCGGGCACTCAGCCCCGCCGCGACGCTGAATCGCGGCTATGCCATCGTCGAATCGGCCGGCCATGTCCTGCATGACGCCGCCTCGGTCGAGCCCGGCGGCAGTCTGCGCATTCAGTTGCATCGTGGTCGACTGACCAGTACGGTTGTGTCCGTTGAGCCCGAATCCTGAGAGCTTCGAGGCCGCCTACCGCGAGTTGCAGCAGGTCGTGGCGCAGCTCGAAAGCGGCGACCTGGACCTCGAACGCGCGGTGCAGCTGTTCGAACGTGGCAGCTTGCTGGTCGCGCACTGCGAGGGCGTCGTCGCTGCCGCGGAGCTGCGAGTCACCAGGCTGGCGGCCGAGTCCGCTTCGCCACTCGCAGATGTATCCGGCGAGCACTAGCGTGCGCGAGCCCTGGTTCTGAGCCGGTCCAAGAACCAGACGCCGTGGACACGCTGATCGCCAACGACGTGCTCATGGCGTGCCTCCTTGCGTGGGGCGTGGCCCAGATGACCAAGCCGCTGATCCATTACGTCCACAGTCGGCGGATCCACCTGGGGTACTTCGTCACCGCCGGCGGGATGCCGAGCTCGCACTCGGCGGTCGTGGTCGCGCTGGCCACGCGTGTCGGCGTCGACACCGGGCTGAGCTCGGTGCCGTTCGCCATGGCGGCCATCTTCGCCGCCGTCGTGATGTATGACGCCGCCGGCGTCCGCCGTGCCGTGAGCCTGCAGGCGCGCGTGCTCAATCGCATGCTGACCGAAATGCTCGAGGCGCAGCACTTCAACGAGTCGCGGCTGCGGGAGCTGATCGGCCACACGCCGTTCGAAGTGTTCGTCGGGGCGCTGCTCGGGGGGTTGGCGGCGATCAGTCTTCGCTAGCTGGCATGCGCGTTGCGCGCACCACCCAGCGACTGACGTACATGTGCGCCGCGGTGTCGAAGGCGCCTCCGCAGGTGATCAGGGTGAGTTCTTGATCGCGGGTCTGCGCGAAGATTTCGTCGAGCGGCGCGCTGTCGGCCGTGTACAACCTGACCCACGCCACGCTGTAACTGAGGACGTTTCCAGTCGCGTCGGTAATCTGGATGGGGTCGCCTGGCTCGAGTTGCTTGAGCAAGCCAAATACGCGCAGCCGGCCACCCCAGTCGACGTGCCCATCAAGCAAGGCGTTCCCGGGCGCGCCGACCCCCACGCCGAGGTCGTACCAGCCGACCGTATCTGGATCGGTTGGCGCCTGCATCGCGCCGTTGTCATCCTCGCCGAGCGGGACGACCAGGGCATGCGTGCCGATCGTCGGAATGTCGATCGACATCGGGATGCTGCCGTTCCCCGGGTCCGCCCGGGCGGTGCCCAACCCCGGCGCCATCGCGACCAGCAACACGCACGCCAGCAGGGCACCGCGCGCAATTCGTCTCACGAGGTGCACCTTACTTGATTTGGCCCTAGACCCCAACTGCCGCCGTCACCGCCACGACGTTGTCGAGGTCGAAGACCATGATGCGCCCGCGCTGCCGGCAGGTGCCGATCAGATGCCACGACTTGCAGTACGGGAACAATACTTCGGGCTGCACGATGGGCTCCTGGATCGACGAGACGGGGTCGCCCGCCGGATAGTGCAGCTTTACGTAACTTTTGCGCAGCAACGCTTCCGCGAGCGCCGCGAAGATTTCCTGCTGCCGACCGCCCCGATCCGACGCATTCGCCGCTTCGAGCGTCTTGGCCACCAGCGGTCGCAGGTGCAGCGGAAACAGATACGGCAGCTTCACCATCAACGACCGCAGCCGGTCGACCGGCAGGCTCGGATCGTGCGCTGCGCGACGCAACAGCATGAGCAACAGTTGCGCCTCGGCCAGCGAAAACTGCGGGCCGCTGTCTGGCGTGTCGGTCACGAAGCGGTACCCCTGCCGCCGCACCAGCGGCAGCCCCATCTCGCGGCGAATCACGTTCAGATCCGCCTGGACCTGACGCTCGCTCAGCGAGAACTGAGTCGCCAGTTCCTTGCGGCTCTTGCCCGGGTGGCTCGCAATGTCCTCCACCAGTTGCCAGATGCGGCGAAAGCGCTCCGCCACCAGGCGTTTGTGGTCAGCGAAGTCAGCTTTAACGAGGTCATCGTCCCGCATGGGCATAGCTCAACAATCGAAACCGCTGATAACAAATTCCAGGCACCTACCAGCGGCTTGGGAGAGAGAATTGGAAGCAGTGAACAGCGCCTCAGACCCTCGAGCGGAGTGGGTATATATTCGTCCCAACAACCGAGCGGGCCGCGCGTCGCTCCGAGTGTAGCAAGGGGCACTGTCCGCCCCGCAAGTGCCGAACGCTCGGGTTTTGCGCAGTGTGACACGTCTGCCGGCGATTGCGGTACCTACAATTCCGGATATGTTGCGCCCGTCTCGCGTGGCTCGGTCCCGGCGCCGGCGAACGTCCTTTCGGGATTCGGATCCAGGCCAAAGCGGAGCTCGCTCCGGGCAGGTGCGAGCCTCGTTGCGGTGTGCAAATTGCTGCCGGAACGGAGCACGCGCAGCGATGCGGGTGGCGTTCCTGGTCTGGGCTCTCGTCCACGCCGCTCCTGCCTCGGCGCAGCAGGCCGCGTGGCAGCAGTGGCAGCACCTGCCAGGCGTCGTCGACGTCGGCGCCCGAGCCGACGGCAGCCTGGTCGTCATGGCCGCGGGACACCTGTACCAGGTCGCGCGCAGCGGCACAGCGGTCCCGTTTGCCAGCGGATCGGACGGCTTCAACGCGTCCGCCGATGCCGAGTCCTACTTCGTGGTTGCCCCGGCCCTGACGGTGGATGGCGCCGGCTGCGCCTGGAGCGCGGATGACCTGTTCATCCTGGACCTGAACGCGGCGCCCAGTGTGGATCGGGTCGATCCGGCCGGCCATGCCTCGCACTTCGCCAGTCTGCCCAACGTCGACACCCTGGGTGGCATCGCCATCGACACGACGGGCAAGTTCGGCCACCGGTTGCTCGTCACCGGCACCCATCAGGGCCACACCACGGTCTTCGCCCTCGACTGCGCTGGCTCGAGCACGGTCGTGACTGATTCGGCGCCAACGGTTGAAGGCGGTCTGGCGGTTGCGCCGCCGTCGTTTGGCCAGTTCAGTGGCGACCTGATCGCGCCGGACGAAAACAGCGGTCAGGTGTGGGCCATCGATCCCGCTGGCGGCGCCACGCTGGTCATCGTCCCGAACCTGCCCGTCGGCGGCGATACCGGCGTCGAGAGCGGTGGCTTCGTCCCGCCTGGCTTCAGCGGCGGGGGCGCCGCCTATCTCGCGGACCGCGCGACGGCCAACAATCCGTTCCCCGGCACCGACAGCCTCTTGCGGCTCACGTCGGCCGCGCTCGCTCCCGCTGGCGTGCAGGACGGCGACCTGCTGCTCTCGACCGAGGGCAACGGCACCACCGTCGCCATCCGCTGCGCCGCCACGTGCACCGCCAGCGAGGTAGCGCAAGGGACCCCCGGCGGCCACATCGAAGGCAAGATAGCGCTGGTCCCCGACCAGCCCACGGCTCCGTAGAAGTTCGCGCGCAATGACCAGCCGGACTAGCATCCCCCTGGGCGGTGCCAACAGTGACCTCGGCGCGACTTGAACGCGCGACCTCTTCCTTCGCAGGGAAGCGCTCTAATCCACTGAGCTACGAGGCCATTTCCGACAGCCGCACGCGCGCTGCGCTCCAATAGTATCAACTGCACCGCTGCCCGGACCACTCGACCCGAGATCGCCTCATGCTAAAGTGGGACCTTGACGCAGCCAGGAGGATGCCGATGACGTCGTCCGTCGAAGAGTGGGTTGATGAAGTCTCCCGCACCACCCACCCCGATCGTGTGGTCTGGTGCGACGGGAGTAGCGCGGAAAACGATCGGCTTGTCGACGGCATGGTCGCCGATGGGACCTTGATTCGTCTCAACCCGGCCACGTTGCCCAACTGCTTCCTGCATCGTTCCAACCCCCAGGACGTGGCGCGGACTGAACACCTGACGTTCATCTGCTCGGAGCACGCCGAGGACGCGGGCCCAACCAACAACTGGATGAGCCCGGCCGAAGCGCGCCAGCGCATCTGGCCGCTGTTCAACCAGAGCATGCAAGGCCGCACCATGTACGTGGTCCCATATCTGATGGGTCCACCCAACTCGCCCTACACCAAGGTTGGGGTCGAGGTCACCGACAGCCCGTACGTGGTTGCCAACATGCGCATCATGACCCGCATGGGTCAGGTCGCCCTCGACCGCCTCGCTACCGGCACGACAGATTGGGTGCCCGGCCTGCATTCGCTGGGGGACCTCTCACCCGAACACCGCTTCATCGCCCACTTCCCGGACACGCGCACCATCTGGAGCGTTGGCTCGGGCTATGGCGGCAATGCGCTCCTCGGCAAGAAATGCCTGGCGCTGCGCATCGCCTCGACCATGGGTCAGCAACAGGGCTGGCTCGCCGAGCACATGCTGATTCTCGGCCTGGAGTCGCCGGATGGCGACCTCACGTACATCGCCGGGGCGTTTCCGAGCGCGTGCGGCAAGACGAATCTGGCCATGTTGAAGTCGCCATTCGAGGCCGACGGCTGGAAGGTCTGGACCGTCGGCGAAGACATCGCCTGGATCAACATCGGGTCAGATGGCCGGCTGTGGGCGATCAACCCCGAGAGCGGCTACTTCGGTGTGGCGCCCGGGACCAATCGCAAGACCAACCCCAATGCCATGGCCGCGGTGAGCAGCAACTCGATCCTCACCAATGTGGCGATGACCGAGGACCGCGGCGTGTGGTGGGAGGGCATGGATGGCCCGGTACCCGAGCGCCTGACCGACTGGCAGGGCCATCCCTGGACGCCGGCCTCGGGTACCAGAGCCGCGCACCCCAACTCGCGGTTCACGACCCCCGCCATCCAGAATCCCGCGTTGTCGCCACACTGGGAAGACCCGCAGGGGGTGCCGCTGAGCGCGATCCTGTTCGGTGGCCGCCGAGCGCGAACCGTCCCCCTGATCTACCGCTCGTTCGACTGGGAGCACGGCGTCTTTCTGGGCGCGACGATGGCCTCCGAAACAACCGCGGCGGCCACCGGGGCGGTCGGTGTCGTCCGGCGTGACCCGATGGCGATGCTGCCGTTCTGCGGCTACAACATGGGCGACTACTGGGCCCACTGGCTCGAGGTTGGCAAGCGCGCCGCCAACCCGCCGGCGATCTTTCAGGTCAACTGGTTCCGGACCGACGCCGCGGGCCGCTACATCTGGCCCGGGTTCGGCGAGAACATGCGCGTCCTGCGCTGGGTCCGCGATCAGATCCGCTCTCGCAATGGCATCTCGGACGCGCGCGAGACGCCCCTGGGGCTGGTGCCCACCCCGGCGGCCATCGGGACACACGATCTCGGACTGTCGACCGCCGATGCCGAAACCCTGTTCGCCGTCGATCGCGACGAGTGGTTGCGCGAAGCCGACGATCAGCACGTCTTCCTGGAGAGCTTCGGCGACCGTCTACCCGAAGCGATCCGCAACCAGCACCAGGCGCTCCAGAACCGGCTCTCACCAGTTGCCGTCTAGAATCCGCCTGTGAAGATCGCAGTTGTCGGAGGGGCTGGTCGCGTCGGCGCGACCACCCTGTTCCAGCTGGTGCTCGAGGGCGTCGCCCAGGAGCTCGCCGTCGTCGATGTCGTCACCGATCGCGCGCAGGGCGAAATGCTGGACTTGCTGCACGGGACGTCGTTGTCCCACCGCATCACGTTCAGCGGTCCGGGCTACGAGGCGTGTGACGGGGCTGACTTCGTGGTGATCACGGCTGGCATCCCGCGCAAGCCAGACGAGACCCGCCTCGACCTGCTGAAAAAGAACGTCGACAACCTCCGCGACAACGTGTTGCCGACGCTCTCCAAGCACGCCGGCAACGCGTTCATCATCATGATCGCCAATCCCGCGGACGTGCTGACCTACCAGGCCGCGATCCACGGCGCCTTTCCGGCCGACCGCGTCATCGGCACCGGGACACTGCTCGATTCCACGCGGCTGCGCTCGCTGTTGGCCGATCGCCTGGACGTCAATCCTCGCCAGGTCTACGCCTACATGCTGGGCGAGCACGGCGACAGCCAGTCGCCCTACCTCAGCGGCGCGACGGTGGCCGGCATTCCGCTGGCCGAGTTTCCTGGCTACTCGCAGGCAATGGTCGACGAAGTCGTCAACGCCACGCGGTTCGGTGGGGCCGAAGTCATCAAACAGAAGGGCGGCACCTTTTACGCGGTCGCGCCAATGATCGTCGAGCTCATCAAGGCCATCCACCACGACACGCATCAGGTACTCCCCGTCTCGACGCTCCTCAAGGGCGAGTTCCTGGGAATGCAGCACGTCGCGCTCTCGCTGCCGTGCGTGATCGGCAAGCAGGGCCGCGTCAGGCTGGTGCCGCCGCGCCTGTCAGACGATGAGCAGGCCGGCCTCCTCAAGTCGTACAACGTGCTGCGCGAGGCGCTGGAATCGGTCGGACTCTAGGTCACTGAAGCCATGCCACCTCCCCGTCCGCATCGCGAAGGCGTCATCAGACCATCCACCCCGTTCTTTCGCCTGCTCGTCGACGAGGACGGCTTGACCGACGCGCTGCTCGAGTTCGTCAGCAACCCGCGCGCCTCGCGCAACGACCTGCCCGTGATCCAGGACCTGCACGACCTGGCGCCAGGCATGGTGCCCGTACTCGAAGCCATGGTCCTGGACGGCGTCGAAGAGCGCCGCGACGTCGCCGACTACGTCCACGCCGCGCTCTTCGGCATTGGCCAGGTCGCGGACGAGAGCTGAAGGGAGAGCCGACAGGGGGATTCGAACCCTCGACAGCCGCTTTACAAAAGCGGTGCTCTACCACTGAGCTATGTCGGCCGGTTGCCTGAGTATACGACCGGCCGCGCTCGCCGGCCTCAGCCTCGGGGAAGCCCGGAGTCGACGGCCTGATCGGCCAGCGTGGGCAGATCCATGTCCGCCATGCTCAGCGCGGTCCGCACCGCCTCGGTCGCAAAATGCACTGCTTTGGACGTTTCCTCGGTATGCTCACGCCCGCCGCGCAGCGATAGTCCCGCGGCGTGCATGGCCGAGCGGGCGGCATTGGCAACCATCATTGACTGGGCTTCGTGGGCAACAGCACCCCGCTCCGCCTGAGCCTCGAGTGTGCCCGCCATGGCACGCGCGCCGATTCCAGAGCCGTCCTGCCCGCTGAGCCAGCCCGCGGCCCAGTGGTCGAACTCCGGGTCTTCGTCGGTAACCGCCGCGTACGCCTCGCGTGCGCACAGCACGGCGAACCGCGCGTGCTGCATACCGGTGAGGGTCGGAATGGGCACCTGGGCAAGCGTCGTCACTTCGCGGCAGGTGACGATCGCCTCGCCGCGGGGGACGTCTTTGTCGACCGTGGCCTCCCAGAGCCGCGGCGAGCGGAACCGCTCATTCTGGCTATTCAGCAGTGCCGCCACATTCGGCGACGTGTAGCAGTCCATGAGGCCGCCGTCGTCGCGCCGGCCGCTCGTCGTTTGCTTCGTCAGGCGGCCCCACTCGCGCCCGTCGGCCGAGTGATTGAGGTGATCGGTGAGCATGAAGGCGGTCCGCGTCGCGACGACGGGTTCGGCGCTGGCCGGGGACCCCTCGGTATCGGTCGGCGCCGCCAGGCGGGGATGGATCAGTTGCCAGACGCGCTCGGGGGCGCTCAGGTCTTTGAGCTGATGCGAGCCCAGGTCCCGGAGGCTCGCGCCGGCCGGCAGCTGCTCCTGGGTGAGCTGCGCGGTGACCCCTGAGAGCAGCACCTGGCCGCCGCTGGCGAGCGCTCTGAGCCGCGCGCAGCGATTGACCGACACGCCGTTGTAGTCGCCATTGTGGACTTCGATCTGGCCGGTGTGGATGGCCATCCGCACCCGCAGGGGCTTGCTCGTCGGCCACTTCTCGATGGCCAGCGCGCATTGGAGCACGAGTGCCGCGGTCACCGCGTCGCGTGCGCGTTCGAACACGGAGAAGACGCTGTCGCCCTCACCTTTGCTCTTGACGACGTGGCCATTCTGACGCCGGACGCACGCGTAGACAATCTCGTCGTGGCGCGCCAGGGCCTGGCGCATCGCGTCCGGCTCCCGCTCCCAGAGGCGGGTGCTGCCCTCGATATCGGTCAGCAGGAAGGTCACAATCCCGGTTGGCAGCGCAGTCGACGAGTCCACGTTCTAGTATTCGGCAGATCGCGCCAGGTCCTGAAGTCGGCCTCCCTTCGGAAGATGCCCGTTGTCCTCGGCGTGCCCTAGAATGCACAGGCTCGCACCCGGTGGGGTGGCCGAGTGGTTAATGGCAACGGTCTGTAAAACCGTCCGACGGAAGTCGTACGCAGGTTCGAATCCTGCCCCCACCACTGCACTCGGAGCGCCTGGACGCGTTTGGTAGAATCTCAGGCGCTGGCCCATGTAGCTCAGTGGTAGAGCACACCCTTGGTAAGGGTGAGGTCGTGAGTTCGATCCCCACCATGGGCTCCCGCGGCGAGTCTTTAGACACAGAGGCAGAAAAATGGCGAAGAAAGCTGATCGCGTGCTCATTACGCTGGCGTGTGCCGAGTGTAAGGAGCGGAATTATCACTCCGAGAAGAACAAGCGGAACGATCCGGATCGGCTCGCGCTGCAGAAGTTCTGCCCGCGGTGCAGGCAGTATCGGGAGCATCGCGAAACGAAGTAGGCGAAGAGTGGCCGCTAGCCGAGGGGCGGTGGTATAAGGGCAAACGATAACGCCGCACAGGGGCGTAGCTCAGCTGGTAGAGCGCCGATCTCCAAAATCGGAAGTCGCGGGTTCGAGCCCTGCCGCCCCTGCCTACTTTGTAGAAATTGTTGTCGTAGAACAGTTGTTCTGTTAGGTTCGTCCGCGTGGGGCGGTTGCGTTTGCCGCGCGGCGTGTGCCTGGCGTGCAACGCCGTGCTCGATCGACGGGTCAAGCGCTACTGCAATGTCGCGTGCCAGACCGATCACCAGTACCGCGTGTACATCGAAGCGTGGTTCGAGGGGCGCGTGTCCGGCGCCAAGACCTGGGCGACCGTCTCAGGCCACGTGAGACGCTACCTGCACGAGAAGTACACGCGCTGCGTCGGGTGCGGCTGGGCGGAGCGACATCCGGTGACCGGCAGAATTCCGCTGCACATCGATCACATCGATGGCGATTGGCGGAACAATCGGCCTGAGAACTTGCGGCTGCTGTGTCCGAACTGCCACGCGCTGACGCTGACGTACGGGGCGCTGAACCGCGGGCGTGGGCGGCCCTTCCACATGATCAAGACACCTTACGATGAGGCGGCGAGATGACCTTCAATGGCTTCAGGCCCCAACTGATCGAGTTCCTCAGACAGCTCGCCGACAACAACACCCGCGAGTGGTTCCAGGCGCACCGCGACGCGTATGACCAGTACTTTCTGGAGCCGGCGCGCGAGTTTGTGATCGCCATGGGCGAGCGTTTTTCAGAGCTGGGCGAGGGCATCCACGCCGAGCCAAGAGTCCGCGGGTCGATCTTTGCCATCAATCGGGATACTCGCTTCTCAGCCGACAAGACGCCGTACAAGGCCTATATGGACCTGTGGTTCTGGCAGGGCGACGGGCAAAGTCGGGAGCGGCCGGGGTACTTCTTCAGGCTGCAGCCCGAACGCCTGGTCCTGGGCGCAGGCATGCACGCGTTCCCCGAGACCGCCCTCCACCGCTACCGGCAGGCGGTCCTGGATCCCGCCCGTGGGGCACAACTCGAAGCGGCGGTCCACGCCGTGAAAGCAGACCAGCTAGGCGTCGAAATCGGCGGTCAGACGGTCAAGCGGGTGCCCGCCGGGCTACCGGCCGATCATGCCCGCGCCGAGTGGCTCAAGCATGGCGCCCTGTACGCGGCTTCGGAACAGCCGGCAACGACAGACCTGGTCTGTTCATCAGGATTTCCCAGCGTGTGTTTCGAGCACTTTGCGCGGCTTGCCCCGCTGCAGCGATGGCTGGTCGACGTCCTCGCCCCGTAGCGTCGCAGGCGCGCGGGATCGTGGTCGTCGCGCGCGTCGTCGGGGCGATGCTGGCCTACCTGGCGGTGCTGTTTTCGGCCGAGATCGTGCTGCTGTTCCT
>Ga0070730_10003712_pt1 | contig 13607 bp, 13 predicted proteins | sample Coa_R1_3_FD_66447 | JGI IMG/M metagenome (GOLD analysis project Ga0070730, IMG submission 66447) | Surface soil microbial communities from Centralia Pennsylvania, which are recovering from an underground coalmine fire - Coalmine... | ecosystem: Environmental > Terrestrial > Soil > Unclassified ...
ATGAAAGAATCGCCGAGAAACAGCACCCGCGTGTTGCAAGGCTCGCGATTCGGCACATCCAACATGCGAATGCCGTTGTCGTCCCAAAACGTTGCAGCTTGAGGCGCATGGTTCAGCGTTTCCGAGAGCGCTGGCATGAGAGCTTTGTAATGAAGATCGAGATTATACAGTGGCCCGAGCTTCTGCTGCACTCGAAGACCGATTTCCAGCAAACACGCACAGACGACAATATTAATCGTCAGAAGCCGCACGATCGGCAGAAATGATTTGTCCCCGGCGCCACGGCTCATCGGCACGTCCAGAGGTTAAGCTGCACGCTCACGCGCATGTTCGAGAATTTTGCACCAGCGCCTGATCCACGCCGAGCGATCCGGCGGCTTGTTGCCGAGCCAAGCCGCGCCGTTGCGGCACGGAATAATAACGGAAACGAGCGGCGACGACGACATCAGGAGACGCTTGCGCGGCGGTCGCGTGCCCACACGTTTGCTTCCGGCAGCGTGGCATCGCAGGCGAATGCTCGGCCCGACACATCGAACAAATCGTAGTCGCGCGCGGCAAAGAACGCCGCGAAGCGTTCGCGCGAACCCCAGGAGCGAGCGCAGAACGCGTCGTCGTACTCGATCAGAATGTGCTTCGGCCGAAAGCGTCCATTGAAGTCGAGCCCCGCCAACACCGCCGGCTCGAAGCCCTCGACGTCAATCTTCAGCAGGGTCGGCCGGACTGACGCATCGAGCAGTTCATTCAGCAGGTTTTCAAGCGTGACGGCGGCGACCCAGTTTTGCGGCTCCGCTGTGACCGCAGAGTTGGCGACCGTGACCGTTCCGGAGTTGCCAACCGAGCGCCTCGACAGCGCCAAAAGAGCCGGCTCAGGCCCGACCGCAACGTTGCATATCGACACGCTTTGAAAACCGTTGAGCGCAACATTGGCGCGCAGTGCCGAGCAGTTCTCCGCATCCGGCTCGATGGCAACAACGTTGCTACCCGCGAGCGAAGCAACCGCGCAGGTATACCAGCCGAAATGCGCGCCGACATCGACGAACAATTCCGGCTCGGCCGCCATGATCCGCAGCGCAAGAGCAAGCGTCTGCGGCTCGTAAGCGCCGGTCTTGAAGATTGCCCAACCGACGTAATCGTACGGATCAATCGCCACGACGGCACCGGCGGCATATTTGGTTCTGATGCGTCCTGCCGCCAAACGCCGGGCCAACCAGCGTACCAAGCGGATCTTGCATGGATGCTCGAACGAACGGCCATAGGCCAACAGCGCCCGATCGATCGGCCGCACGCCTTCCGCCGTGAGCGCCAACTGAGATCGATCGGCCGTCATCAAAAGCGGTCCGGTCAAACCGATGAAAAAATTTCGCGCCAGCGGCCGATCCAGGCCGAGCGGTCCGGCGGCCGGTTGTCCTTGAAGAACGGCTCGCGCAAATGCGCGAGGTAAAGCTCGTCATCGCGGTCTAGCGCCGCCACCCGCTCGACCAGGCCGTCGAATCCCGCCAATGCCCAGGTGCGCTGCTCGAGGTTTGCCGCGATGCCGTTGAGCTTGCGGGCAATGCGCGGCAACAGCGTCAGCTCGGGTTTATGCGCCAGCGAATGCGGCGCATACGGCAGCCGCGGCAGGAAGCGGCGCGGCCGCGGCACGAAATCGTGGGCGTTGATGAAGCGCTTGACGTTGAACGAGCGGCCGATCGCGGGATCGCCCCAGTAGATCGGCACGCAGTCGGCCTCGATGGCATGGCTGAGCTTCTCGGTGTTGTAGCCGGAGGCCGAGGCGTTCTCGAAGGCGATGACGAATTTGTAGGCGCGCAGGAAATCGATCTTGGCGTTCCAGTCGATCCGGCCGGGCACCGGATCGATGCCGGGCATATTGTTCATCGATCGTCCCGGCGCATCGATCGGCTTGTAGCGCGATAAGGCACGGAAGAACGCTTCCCGATACGGACACGGCTGGCTGTACAGGAAAGCGCAAAATCGCGTCTTCGACCGCAGCACCGCGCCCCAATCGGCGTCCCGCCGCAGCAAATGCGAATCGTCGCCCCAGCGCGCGATGCGCATGTAGCGCGGATTGTTCACAGAGTCTTCATGCAGCACGCCGAAGGCAAAATCGCACTCGCGCATGATCGGGCGCAGGTTTTCGCAGCCGATGAAAACCTTGACGTAGCGGCCTGGCGGCATCGCACCGCTGTACGGGCCGTAGAGCACGACCTGAGGCTCGTTCGAGACTTCGAAATCGAAGTACGGCTTGAGATCGGGCAAAATGGTATCAGTCAACTCTTGCGCGGTCGCTCCAGCCCAGAACCGGGCGAACGCGATGCGCACTTTTGTCTTGGTCTTGCCGCGAGCAAGAGTTGAACCATCGCCGCTGTGCTCGGTTGACAAATCGGTTCCAGCGCAGGCCATTTGCCTTAGCGCCTCCCCGCTTTCACGGGACGATAACCGAAGAGCTTGCGATAGATCGGCCGTCCGAGCGACTTGAGAAAGTTCTCGGACCAATAAGGCGCGGTGTAACGGCAAAAGGCCACCGCGCCGACAGCGTTGTCAGGAAACGACCTCGTGGACTTGAGTGAAAGCTTGAAAACCTCGCGATCATAAGGAAATCCGTCCGTGAAGTGGATAATGGCCGGGCTGTACGCGCCGCGCGTGCTCTGCCACCATTTATGCCGGGGCGATGGCGGCGGCGGATTGTACAGAACGCTCTTGCCATGCAGCACATCGATTTTGGTGTATTGCAACCCCGCGCCCAAATCGCTGAGGATGCTGCCGTCGTCCGCGATCGGTTCCTGCGAATGAATTGCCATGCCGAGCGAAACGAGGGGTTCGTCCGCGACGCTTCCTCTGTGGCGATGAAATCCCAGCGCATCGAATTGGGACCGCAACTGCCGCGCGGTGTCGTAGACTTTCGTCGCCGCCGCGCCAGGTTCCACATAGTACAGTCCACCGTTAAATCGCGGCATCGCGGCAATTCCGAATTGCGCGCACAATGTCGCGGCTTCGGGGCCGCACCAGGTGCCGTCGCTCACTGCGACGCCCACGACAGAAGTAGGACGGCCGCGGAATCTGTCGAACACGGATTGCAGGTCGCGGAATACAAGACAATCGGCGTCGAGAAACAGCGACCGCTCGGTTGGCGCAAGCCGATCCAGGTACAGTTTCGGGGTCACACCCCGGGCCGCGACCTCGCTTGGCAACGCCGTTAATCTTACGAACGACAGGCCCTCCGGCAGGACGCATTGCTGATCGGTCACGATATAAAATGACGTCTTCTCGATTTCGTTATGCAACGCGAACGATCTGGCCAAGTTGAAGGCATAACGCAGATAAACGTGAGAGCCCGTGGCAATCGTGAAAATCGAGTTCTGGCTCGGCAAATCCATTACACCTGACACCTGACACCTGACACCTGACGCCTGACCGTTCGTTTCGCCGCGTTGCACTCGCTCTCGCGGACCTGTCTAAACGGATGCGGTGGAGTCGCCCGACTCATTCGAGCGGAACTGCGGGTTGACAAACAGTGCATCTGCCCAACTGACGCGGCCACTCTCATAATGAAAATCATAAAACGCCACGAGCACGAATCCACAATCGGCAAGAAAGCGAAAAATCTCGTCAAGCCGCGGCAGCCCCCGATACATATCGGATAAAATGATTTCGACGTATATCAAATGAATTCGTCGTGCGGACAATAATCGAGCGGCGCCCCTCATCACTTCGAGATCAAATCCCTGCGTGTCCGATTTCAGAATGTCGATATAATCGATCCGATGCTCGTCGCAGTATTCGTCAACCGTATTCACCCTGACCTGAACGCGCTGCTTTACCTCGCCCCACCATGTTGCAGCACCAGGCTCCAAAAACGAGCTCATAGTCGGCTCCGTGTTCTCAACGAATTCCGCCGTTCCCGGCGTGGAGCCCAAAGCAACGTCATTAAGAACCAAATTTGGCGTCCCCGAATATTTTTCCCAAAGCTCGCGAAAGGCTTGTGGGCCGGGTTCAAAAGCGTGGATGTTGGCTCTCATCATAATTTGCAGAAAGGATTCAATCGTCTGGCCGACATTGGCACCAACGTCAAAAATGATGGGCGCCCGCTGCCCCCCGATCAATCGCTGCATGTCGTGAAACGGATCGCGCCCGACCTGGATCTTATGAATGTCATAGCCGAGCTTGCGCAACAGTCGCCTTATGCAAACGCGGGCCAGGCCAAACACCGACATTATTCCTGCCTCGCGGGCATTTTTGCCGACCGGCTGCCCCGTTTAATGACCGCGATGAAGTAACCGTTATGCCAATCGCTATTCCTTCCCCAGATTTCCGGGTGGGACTCGTCGAGACTCGTTCGGATTTCGATGGAACACTCGATCTTAGAACCAGTATGCTTCAGGGCGTGAAGAGTGCCAACGCGAACCCGGAACCAATTCCAATCGTCTACCACCAGCAGATAAGTTTCGGCAAGCGCCCGCTGTGGAAGGACAAGCGCGTCGTACTGATCGCGTTCGCTGTGCGGCCCATCGAACAGATAGACGTTGAAAGTGCCAATAGACCCGTAATCGACGGCACGAAAGTCCTGCTCGACAAAGCTGAAATCCAATTGGCTCGACCGGATTGACTCGATATTGGCAAAGAACTCTGCCTTCGGCCCGCCATACTCTGACCAGTTGTCGATGCACAGCGCCTTCGCCTTGTTACCGTAAAGCGCCGCGACAGCGGTGGAGCCGGCGCACGATCCGATTTCGAGGTAGCGAGCGTCAGGCAACCAGCGTACGAATTTGTTGATGAACGACCTGTATTTTTGACCGGACATCCCCTCCATGTCGTACACTGCCGACGGCAGGCTCCGGTCTTGTTTCAGGACCTCATCGAACGCGTTTTTTGCCAGCCTGCCCATGGCAGATGCCGAAAAGTCGCCGGACAGGTAAATCGACGGCGAGCCACCGGCTGCAACAAATGGTTGACGCAGGACCATCCTCAGCCAAGGCTCTCGAATGACGCGCGAATACCTATTCCGAACGCCCGACATGAGCCGGCGTTCTCTAATAGCTGATGCCAATCGAGCGTACATTCGTCAGATATCAATCGCCGGGAATGGCCGTGGCCAGATACTTGGCCACGGCGTCACTATACGCCTTCAATCCGCGCGCGTTGAAGTGCATGTCGTTCGGGATGTAATAGCCCTCGGGTGCCGCACCGAACGCAACCTTCAGATCGTCCGTGGCATCGTAATAGCGAACATTGTTGCGGGCCGCGACTTCGCGGATCGTTTCCGAAACGACGTTATTGAATGACTCGCGCCCGGTTCGCAGATTCTCCAGGTGTGGGTGATGAATGTAAATCAGGCTTTGCGGACTGCCGGTGAGCCTCGTCACGGTTTCGGTCAAGTCTTGCAGGGTCGCGGCGAAGTAGGCGATGGCGGCGCCGTATTGCTGCCGCGCCTGCGCAACCGCCGCCCGGGAAACCCAGAAGCCATCTTGCTCCATGTTTTGCCGGTATTGCGCCGAAAGCCGCGGATAAACGATCCTGGTGAAATACAGCTTGGCAAACAGCCGGTGCAGATAGAGCGATTTTTCGCTTGCCGCCGCCAGACCGCGGCGAAACTCGTCGGCCAAGGGGGTTCGGCGCACCGCAACGATCGAGCCGGAGCGGTCGCGCACGACGAGCTGCCGATAGCGGTAATAGTCGTCCCATAGATCGCTTTCGTCGACGTCGATGATCACCACGTCGGGCTTGATCGTCGGGATCAGCTTTTTGGCCTGCGGCACGTAGATCGAGGGCGAATACGACGAGGCGCCGGCGTTGATGACGCAGATGTCGCGATGCAGCACGTCGTGGAAATAGCCGCGGACATCGACCGGAATCGTATCGTCGGTGCCGAGCCCCTGCATGAAGGAATCGCCCATGAACAAGAGCCGGGGCGCGCATGTCGCGGAATTCGGCACCTTCATCCGGCGGATGCCGTCGGCGTTCCAATCGGAGTCGGTCGGCAGAAACGTGTGATTGAGCTCATCGGAGAGGCCGAACCCGCTCGCATCGTGCTTGATGTCGAGATCATACAGCGGCCCCCATGCCTGCTGCGCGCGCAGCACGATTTCGATGAGCGCCAAACTGAGCACGAGGTTGATCGCCACGACCACAACGGCGCGGCCCGCCCGTTGCAGCCAGGGCCGCGGCTTTGGCATGGAAACGTCGCCGCTCACGCTATCTTACGCCTCGGCCAGCTCGCGTGCGTGCGCCACGTAGTGCCGCGCGCACTTTTCCAGCGTGAGATTGTCCAGGATGAAGTCCCGCGGGCTCAAGCGCGCCGACTGAAAGGCGTGCCAAAACTGCGCCCAGGCATCGTCGAACTGCTCGATCGACGCAAACGTCCGGCCGCAGCGCTCGTCCCAATACGGCACCGAGGTGACCGGCGCGAATTTGACGCCGGGGTAGAACGCCGGATCCTGCCAATAACCGCCGCGGTCCCAGGCCAGGATCGGCACGTCGCTGGCCAGCGCCTGCTGATAGGCGATGCCCTGGGTCTCGTGCTCGCAGAGGAAAACCATGGTGCGGCAGGCGGCGAGCGCCGAGCGAAATTCCTCCTCGTCATAGAAGCCGTAGCGGATTTCGCGAAAGGTGCGGCCGGCGTCGCGCAGCTTGCGCCGGATCGGCTCGATCAGGCGGCTTTCATAATGCGCATGATCCCAGCGCACTTTGTCGTAAAGCAGAACGTCGAACTTTTTGCCGGCCTCGTCGGCCGCGCACCAGCGATTGGTATCGATGCCGACCGGCCAAACCGCGACGGCGGCGTCCCAGTGCGGCTTCCACATCTGTTTCATCCACGGCCCGGGCACCAGGACGCGCTTGACCGGCCGCCGTTCGAGCAGGTGCGGATCCTCGCTCGGATGCGAGAACACCGCGGCGCCGAACAGGATCGGGTTTTGCCACTCCATCCGGTCCAGCACGTGCGGCTTGCCGATGATGCAGGCCAATTGCCGCGGATTGCGCCGGGCATGGCGGTAATCGTTGACGCGATAGCGCAGGCCGATGCGATCGAGGCCGGCGCACAGATTAAGAAAGATCCGCTGCTGCCCGCCAGGACGCGGGCGACCGCGCCAGAGCCGGCGCACCAGCCGGCGCGGGTAGCGGTCGAACCTGATCCAGCGGTCGCTCTCCGGCTCTTCGTAGAAAATATTCAGCATCACGGAGCGCTGCCTAGGCCGCAGTTTCCGGCCGCGTCAGAAGCCAGAGATTGCCCGGCAGCAGCCGCGGCGCGGCAAAACCGAAGCGGTCGGCGACCCGCGACAGCTCCTCCGCGGCACGGTGATGGTGATATTCGAGACAAAGCGCATCGACTCGCGCGAGCCATTCGCAGTTTTGCGCCAACAGCCGCTGTTCATGGCCCTCGATGTCCATTTTGACGAGGCCGATGCGGCTCCAGCCGAGGCGGTGCAGGATTGCCGGAACACTGAGCGCGGGCACTTCGAATAACGAGCCTCGTGGCGACGCCGCATCGGCAATGCGGTGCCCGTAATCGCGCTCGCCGCGCGCCATCGTGACGACGCCGTCCGCGGTATCGACCGCCGCGGCGATGACCGCGGCCGAAACCCCATTCAATTCCAGATTATGCCGCAGCAGCCGAACATTGTCGGCAATCGGCTCGACGCAGGCCAGTCTGCTGTCCGGATAGAGCCGCGCCAGAAAAATCGCGCTCAGTCCGATATTGGCGCCGAGATCGAGAATCGTCGCGGGCGCGCGATCAAGCGGCAGCCTGTAATGCTGATGCTGGAAGACCTCCGAATGGATGAACGCGTCGGCGCCACTGTTCGAGCGCAAGCGCAACCGCACCAAGCCAATCGGCGCCGGGTAGCGAAAGCCGATGGTCCAGGCCTGCGGACGCAAGCGCCGCGGCAAGCGGTGCGAATAGAGCCACACCAGCCGCCGGACGAAATCGTTGGCGCTCGCCCGCCGCTGCCACGCCACGCGGGCATTGTCGGCGAGAATCCGCAGGTCCACCGGACTGCTATGGGATTGAATGCCGCCGCAGCGGCGCCTTGGCGGCTGCCGTCGACCGGCGTCCGGGTGCTGACGCTCGGCCGCGCATGTCGATCACACGGCCGCGCAGCACCACCAATGCTCCTCATGGTCCACCGCGATCGTCGTCGCCTCGTAGCCCAATTGCGCGAGAAATCCGCGCAGTCCGTCTTTGCTGTGGCCGTAGTCAGCGAGCTGCGTCGGATGCACGCTGAGCAGCAGGTCGGGACGATGGCGCGACAGCAGTGCGGTCGCGCCCGACAGCACGAGCTGCTCGGCCCCCTCGACGTCGCATTTGATCAGGCAGGCACGACCGTCAAAGCCCGAGGCAAACAGATCGTCGAGCCGCCGCCTGGGCAAGGCCGCAGCCGCAGGGTCGCCGATGCAAACAAAGCGCGTGGCATCCGGGTGCGGCGCCGCCTCTTCGATCAGCCCGGCGGTCGTCGCGACCGCATCCGCCAGCGGACCGCATTCGGTTGCGTCGGACGCGACGAAGCCAAGCACGAGACGCAGGCGATCACCGCTTGCGTATTTGGTCATGCGCCGCGCGGCCCTCAGGCTGGCCAGATCGGAGTCGAAGGCGACAACGCCGACGCGATCCGCCGCGAACAAGGCGACGAGGCTGTATATGCCGATCGAACAGCCGATATCCAGCACGATGCCGCGCGGATGTTCCCGGAGCCAGTGCCAATAGGCTGCAACGCTGGCCGGCTCGAATTGCTCCCAGGCGCCGCCGACGAATTCGGTCGGCATCCTGACATTGGCTATTCCGCCGACCGCGATGTCTACGCCGGCGCCGCGCAGATCAAGAAGCTTGTGATACGGCCGTCTGAGCGCCGACCACAGCCACTCGGCGCGTTCCAAGCCGGGCTGGTGGCGTATTTGTTGGGCAATGCGGCGCAATGAGGTCATAGGCGGCGCAATTTGGCGGCTCACGAGTCAGGTACCGCGTCGGCGGCAAGCGCGGCCTCGCTGCCGCCGCCGTGCGACTGCATCTGCCACGGCAGCCGCAACGACAAAAAGCCTTGGCGGCGATTGCCGCGCCGCGTGCTGGTGTCGTCGAGCGTGAACGCACCGACCACGCCGGGCACGTCGATCATGCGGCCATACGCATCGAAATCGGCATAGAAGCTCAGATAGATCTGATAAGTGGCCGGGCCCAGAATGCGTTCCGGAATGGTAATGCCGATTGTGCCGCGACCCGCCGTCAGCGCGTCGAACGGAGTTGGCCCCATGTCGTCGCTGTCGGCCTCGTAGACGATGGTGCCGTCGAGTCGCTGCAGCTGCAGATGGCCGTGCAGGCCGCCGATCGGGCGCGCCGCGACATAATCGATGGCGACGTGGATCGGCTGATCGCAATCGAACTGCGCGGTCGGCTCGCCGTCCGGCGCCCGGGCGGTGGTGACGCGCTCGACGTGGAACGGCCGGTCGGCCGGACGTCGCGTGGCGCGGATGAAACGTCCCTCGGCGAGGCCGTCGCTCGATTCTTTCAGATAAGATTCGATCGCCTCCTGCGGCGGCGCATCGAGCTTGAGCTGACCCTGATCGAGCACGATGCAACGCTGCGTCAGGCGGCGGATCGCCGCCATGTTGTGGCTGACGAACAGCACGGTGCGGCCGCCCTGCGCCACCTCCGACATGCGGCCGAGGCATTTGCGCTGAAACTCGGCATCGCCGACCGCCAGCACCTCGTCGACGATCAAAATCTCGGTATGCAGATGCGCGGCGACCGCGAAGGCGAGCCGCACATACATGCCGGAGGAGAACCGCTTGACCGGCGTGTCGAGAAAATTTTCGACCTCGGAGAACGCGACGATCTCGTCGAAGCGCCGCTTGATCTCGGCGTGGCGCATGCCGAGGATGGCGCCGTTGAGAAAGATGTTCTCGCGGCCGGTCAGCTCGGGATGGAATCCGGTGCCGACCTCGAGCATGCTGGCGACCCGGCCGGTGAGCTCGATGCGCCCCGTGGTCGGCTCGGTAATGCGACTGATCACCTTGAGCAAGGTCGACTTGCCGGCGCCGTTGCGGCCGATGACGCCCGTGACCTCGCCGCGCTTGACCTCGAACGACACGTCCTTGAGCGCCCAGAAATCCTCGACCGGCGGCCGGCCGAATCGGCGCTTCCAGCGGAACAGACTGCGCGCGCGGTCGGCCAGCACGTCGCGCAGCGCGACGTAACGCTCGCGCTGCTGATGACGGATCCGGTATTTCTTGCCGAGGCCGTCGATGCGGATGGCGACGTCTGACATTTTAGTATTTCAGCCGGTAATACAGGTATTTGACGACTTCGTTCTGGAACGTGATGACGCCGCCTTCGGTCTTCCACCAATCGTTTCGGGTATAGTCCGGCGGATCGATGGCGGGCACCAGAACGACGGCGTCGTTGCCGAACACGCGGCGCATGATCCAACGCAACCGGCGCGTCGCGAAAATGTCGGTCGGCACCAGGATGGTGTGGGCGCCGGCCTGCTTGGCCCAGTCATGCAGCGCCAGTGCTTCCTCATACGTATCATGGAGATTGCTGCCGAACGGCTGGATGGCGGAGCCGGGCACGCCGAGCTTTTCCATCACCTCCATGTTGGCCCGCACATGGGAGCGCAGCACGCCGAGGCGTTCGGCCGGGCCGGCGCCGATATTCGACACCAGGATTTTCGGCACCAGGCCGCGGCGATAATAGTCGGCCACCGCGAACGGCCGGTACTCCAGGCCGCCGCCGAGCACCGCCGCCGCGTCCGCCGGCGCCGGCGCATCGGAGACGATCCAGACCGCCGCCGCCTCGCGCAACAAGGCGTGCCGAGCGACAAAACTTATCGCCGCGAGCAGCGCCACGGCGACGAGCAATCCGGCGCAAATTCGCAGCGCCCGTCGGGGCCGCCGCCGCGCCTTGAGTTCAATGCCGCTTTGCTCGGACGAAGCGGTCATATGCTGTCCGCAAAGCTGTGTTCCATGCGCCGGAAATACCACAGGCCGAGCGCCAGCACCGCCGCGGTCACGGCGATCGAAATGGCGGTGCTTTGCCCATCCAGCGCGGCGCGGCCGCCGAGCAGCGACCAGCGGAAGCCGTCGATGATGCCCACCATCGGATTGAGTGCGTAAAGCGCGCGCCATTGCGCCGGCACATCGGTCGTCGAGAAGGCGATCGGCGACACAAACAGGCCGAATTGCACCATGAACGGCACGATGTAGCGGAAATCGCGGTACTCGACGTTGAGCGCGGCGAACAGCAGGCCGCAGCCAAGCGCCAAACCGAAGGCGAGCAGCAAAAACAGCGGCAGCGCTACGAGCTGCCATCCCGGCAAAAAACGATACCAGAGCATGAGAAGAACGAGCAGCATCAGCGTGATGGCAAAGTCGATCACCGTGGTCGCCACCGCGGCCAGCGGAATGAGCAGGCGCGGAAAGTAGATTTTGGAAATCAGATTGGCGTTGCCGACCAGGCTCGCGGCGGCATCGGCCAGCGCACTGGAAAAGAACTGCCACGGCAGCACCGCGGCAAAGACCAGGATCGGCTCCGGCACGCTGCCGGGCGGAAAGCCGACCAGGCGGCGGAAGCCGACGAAAACCAGCATGGTGAGCGCCGGCCGGATCAGCGCCCAGGCAATGCCGATACCGGTCTGCTTGTAGCGCACCGCGGTATCGCGCCACGCCAGAAAATAGATCAGCTCGCGATAATGCCAGAGATCGCGCCAGTAATTTTTCGCCGTCATGCCGGGCTCGATGACGAGCTTCACCGTCGCTGCGGCTGCGGCCGGCGATTGCGGCACGCCGGAGTTTTTAGAATCGGAACTCATGATTTAAGCACTTCTGCGCGGTCACGCCGTCCGCGTTTCCGCCACGGAGAACAGGTGCCGCTTCGTCAATTCGCGCACATGTTGCGAAAAATTCTCGAAGCGAAACCGCGCGACGCCAGTCGGCTCCGTGCCGACGTCACCAAGGGCCGCGGTGACGGCGCGCACCAGCATGGCGGTATCGGCCGGGTCGATCAGCGTGCCGATCGCGCCGTCGGCCAGCGCGTCTGCGCTGCCGTCCGCGTTGCCGCCGATCACCCGCAGCCCCGACGCCGCCGCTTCCAGGAACACGATGCCAAAACCTTCCTGGGTGCTCGGCATCACGAACAAATCGGCCAGACGATAGAGTTGCGGCAGTTCGCCGGCGCCGACCGTTCCGGCAAACACGACGTGGTCCGCCACGTTCAGTTCGCGCGCCAGCGCTTCTAGTCTTGCTGCGTCGGCGCCGCCGCCGACGATCAGATAAACAACGTCGGGAAACGCCGCGATGATGCCGGGCAGCGCGCGAATGACCTGGTCCTGGCCTTTGCGCCGCTCAGCGGGATCGAGCCGGCCGACGGTCAGCAGGACGCGCTTGCCGGAGAGGCCGTAGCGCGCCGCCAGTGCATCGGACCGCGCGCCGCGGCCAAAAAATTGCTCCACCGTCGGCGGCAGGACGCGCACGCGCGCCGGATCGGCGCCGCAGAGCGCGAGAAATCGGCTGCGCGTATAGCGGCTCACCGCGGTGATCAGGCAAGCGCGCTCCGCCGCCTGTCGTTCGATGCGGCGCGGCACATCCCATGCCTCCCAACCGTGCAACTGCAGCCACAGTGGCACGCCGAGCAGCGACGCCAAAAACCGCGCCAGCGGCGCCAGATGCAGATGGCCGCAAAACACCGCGTCGAACGAACCTTGGGTCAACGCCGCCTTGATCGCGGCAAGCGAATAGACCGCCGCATTGCGCCGCGGTTTTAGCTGGCGCACGCCGGCCGGCAATGCCGCCGCGTCGACCTCACCGAGTCGTGGCAGGACGACGATCCGTTCCATGCCGGGACAAAGCATCAAGGCCTTGATCAGGTCGCGGTTATATTGCGCGATGCCGCCCGAGCCGCCGAAGCCGTCGGTGATCAGCGCGAGAATGGCGCTCATCAGATTAGCACTGCAACATCCGTGTCATTGCGAGGAGCCCCGAAGGGGCGACGAAGCAATCCAGGATCAGGTGCACCCGACTCTGGATTGCTTCGCTTCGCTCGCAATGACGAGATCAGCATCTTCGAAAATCTAAGCCTGCGCGATCTGGTAGGCCCAGCGCCGCGCCCAGGGACAATTGGCCGAACGCAGCCGCGGCACGTCTCGCCAGGCACGCACGCGCTCGTCGTCCTGCAGCCACTGCGCGATCGGCGTCGAAAAGCCGGTCTTGGCGCGATTTTGGATTGGCGCCGGCAGTGGCACGCTCGGGCTGTTGGCCAGGAGCGCTTTGCCGGCACCGCGCGGCAGCGCGGCAAAATCGGCGGCCACCGCTTGCAACAGCGTGGCATCGACGAACGGCACGCGCACTTCGAGCGAGTGCGCCATGCCGGCCCAATCGGTGTCGCGTAGGAGCTGATTGCGCAGATAAAGGCCGGCCTCGAGCGCCGCCACCTTGCTCCAGGCGCTTTTCGGCTCGGGCTCGAGCACGGCCGCGATATGCTTGAGCGGATCGAGCCGGCGCACGCCTTCGCGCATGAATTCGCGGTCCATCAGGCCGCCGAGCTCCCATGGCATGAAGACGCCGCGCCGCAAGAGATAAGCGCCCGAATAATTATTGGCGTACTGCAAAAAGCCGGCGGCCTTGGGATG
>Ga0070730_10003713_pt1 | contig 13605 bp, 13 predicted proteins | sample Coa_R1_3_FD_66447 | JGI IMG/M metagenome (GOLD analysis project Ga0070730, IMG submission 66447) | Surface soil microbial communities from Centralia Pennsylvania, which are recovering from an underground coalmine fire - Coalmine... | ecosystem: Environmental > Terrestrial > Soil > Unclassified ...
TGCGATCGCGTTGCTGCTGATGGTCGTCATCTTCAACGTGTTTCGCCGAGTGCATCCACGGCCGATCAACGATACCTTCCGGCGCTTGCAGGTCCTGTCGGCGGCATTCATGGCCTTCAGCCACGGCAGCAACGACGCCCAGAAGACGATGGGGGTCATGACCCTGGCCCTCGTCAACGCGGGCGTCCTGTCCGAGTTCTCGGTCCCGCTGCCGGTGATCATCGCCGCCGCGACAGCCATCTCGCTGGGGACTGCCGCCGGAGGATGGCGAATCATCAAGACCATGGGCTCCCGTGTCGTGAAGCTGGACCCCGTCCATGGCTTCGCGGCTGAGACCACGGCCGCCAGCGTCATCCTCGCCGCCTCCCACTTCGGGATGCCCGTGAGCACGACCCACGTCATTTCGGGCGCGATCATGGGGGTTGGGTCATCGGACCGCTTCAACGCGGTCCGATGGGCCGTGGCGCGGAACATCGGCATCGCGTGGGTCCTGACCCTGCCGGCGTCGGCGATGGTGGCGGGACTGGCCTACCTCGTTCTCCACTCGATCATCGGGGCCGGTTAGCCCAAGGGAGGCCGCTGCGCGCCTGGCGCCGCCGATCAGGCCGCGCTGTCCGAGGTCTTCCGCTCGGCGATGTCGTCGCCGCACTCCGCCACCCGCGGCGGCGGGAAGTACTCGCAGCTCACCAAGCGCTCTGCCTGGAAGGTGAGCGCCCAGGTGCTCCCCTTGCGCGCCGTGACATCCGGCAGGTCAACCGCGTCCTCGGCGGCGACACGCCGCAGCATGTCCGGGATGATCCCCCCGTGACTGCAGACCACGCTGGCATGGTGCGGCCCGCCGATGGTTCGCAGCACGCCGACCGCCTCGTCTTCGTGACCGTCGTAGCCACGCTCAGACAGCACGGGCACATCGCGGATCGCGAGGCCCAGCGAGTCGGCGAGCGGCTGCACGGTCTGGCGGCAGCGCAGGAAGTCGGCCGAGACGATCTCGGTGGGGTCGAAGTGCGCGAGGAGGCGCACGAGCTCGTCGGCCTGGCGATAGCCGCACTCGTCGAGCGGCCGCTCCCGATCATCACCGGGCCAGGCGGATCGTGTTCCGGCCGAGCCGTGCCGGACGAGCAGGACGACCCGGGTCGGCGCCGGCCCGCGCACGAAGCGCTCGAGCAGGTCGCGATCGGTCTCGCGGGTGAGCAGGTCGTGGGCCTCCGCCAGGGAGACCCATCGCAGCTCGTCGACCTCGCGCATCGGAGTGAAGGCGCCGCCGTTGGCCTCCATCGCCCACCAGCGCACGACCTTGGGGCGCTGCTGACCGGCCTGCTCCTTCAGGTAGCGCGTCTCGCCCAGCGGCCTGCCGAGACGCACGTGATAGCCGGTCTCCTCGAGCACCTCGCGGATGGCCCCGTCGACCTCGCGCTCGCCCGGGGTCAGCTTCCCCTTTGGCAGGCTCCAGTCGTCGTAGCGCGGACGGTGGATGATGGCCACCTCGACCATCGACTCGGGGCCGGAGCCGATGGCCTCGCGCCAGAGGACACCGCCAGCGGCGCGGATCGTCCCGCCCTCATCAGCCATCAACGATGGCGTGAGCCGCGCCTGTGCGAGCCATGCCTGCCCCGTGCCCGCAGGCCGCTGGCCAGCATCCGTTTGTTCGCCCTGCGCCATAGCCCGGGATACCGATCCCTGGCGGTTGCAATCGAGGCAGCGCAGCGTTCGATGAGCCGTCCCGCGGCCAGCGCGAAGGTGGGATCGGGGCGCGCCTCGACCGTCGCCCTGAGCTCTCCCTGCATGACGACATCGTCGTGCATCGTTCCGAGCAGGTCCTGCAGGGCGGCGGCGGCCTCGGCCAGGCGATCCACTGGCCGGCCCGTGTCACCCAGGGCCGGGGCGACGGCCTCCGCGGCGTACCGGACTCGCTTGGCCCTGATGCGCACCGCGTGGTAGCGCTCGACCGCAGAGTCGTGGTCGAGCCCCTCAGCCTCGGCCTCGAGCCGCTTCCAGGCGCGCCCGACGAGACGCGGCAGCGCGCGGGCGACCGGTCGTTCGGCCTTCGCGGTCACGAGCGGATCGCGGACCGCGTCCACCAGGCGGTCGAGCAGGTTCACGTACCGGTCGCTGCCGAGCCCGTCGAGGAGGGCGCGACGGCCCTCGTCCCGCCGCAGGCGGAATCGGGCCAGCAGCGGCTCGATCGCCGGGTGCAGGTCGGCCGCCATGGCCTCGACGCGCTCGAGCTGGACATCGGCGTCGCGCACGGCGCCGAGCAGCCCCCCGAGCCAGCGCAGCTCGTCGGAGAGCCCGGTGGCCCATGCCCGATCGATGAGCGGCCGTAACGTCCGCAGGTCACTGCGCAGCCGGCGCGTCGCGACCCGCATCTGGTGCAATCCCTCCACGTCGCCGAGGCGGGTGGCGGGGTCGTTCCCGATCAACCGTGCGACTCCGGCGGCGAGGGCCGCCATCACAGCCCTGGCGGCCGGATCCTCCGGCTTGACCGTGATCGGCGTGACGTCGGGGTCGGCGGAGGCACGCGGTCCGAGCGCCCGCACCGCCTTGGGGACCGGTTCGGCAAGGACCGCCCCCGCACGCCGGAGCCGGTTGGCGATCGGTCGCAGGGCGTCGAGGGCCGGTCCGCGGCTTTCGAGCTCGAGCTCGCGGAAGCGCGACACGACCCGTTCGCCGTCGAGCACCGAGACCTCGTCGTCGAGGAGCTCGGCGAGGGCGACGTCACCTGGCCCGCACAGCAGCCAGCGCCGCCGTCGGGTCTCGAGCGAGGCGACCGGCTGGATTGGGGCGCTGCGCACCAGGGCCCGGACGAGATCCGCCGCCTCTGCCGGGACCGTGTCCGGCTCGCCGGCGAACGTGTGCTCGTCGCGCTCGGAGACATCGTGGCCGGCAACCCGCAGCTTCAGCGTCCAGACCGGGCCTTCCTCCTCGCCGGTGCGATAGCGCAGGGTGACGCCGTTGCGGGCCAGGCGCAGGTCGGTGGTGTCGTGGTAGGTGCTCTTCAGCGCCAGCTCGGGGAGCTCGCTCATCGTGAGCACCCCGAGTCCATCATCGGCGAGGTTCGGCACAACAAATGCCCCGTGGACGGCTAGCTTGAGTTCGCGCTCACGCACGGTCGAGGGCACGCTCCATCAGTTCCCGCTGGATGTCCACCCGTACTTCTTCCGCCTCGGGCACGACCGGCGACCAGGCGCCATCGGCTCCAAGCCGCCAGACCCCGACGTTCGCCTCGCCCGCGAGGTCGAGAATCCCGAGCAGCCGGCTGCGCGCGATCGGGTCGTCGACGCGGATGATCGTTTCCACCCGCCGATCCAGGTTGCGGTGCATGAGGTCGGCCGACCCGATGTACACCTCGTCCTGTCCGCGGTTGCGGACGTGCATGACCCGGGAGTGCTCGAGGAAGCGGCCGAGGATGCTGCGCACCGAGATCCGCTCGGAGAGTCCCGGCACGCCCGGCCGCAGCGCGCAGATGGAACGCACGATCAGCTCGATCCGCACGCCGGCCTTGCTGGCCTCGTAGAGCGCCTCGATCACCGCCTCGTCGATGAGGTTGTTGATCTTGATCCGGACCAGACCCGGCTCACCTGCCGCCGCGTGGCGCGCCTCGCGTTCGATGAGCTCCACCACTCGGCGCCGCATCGCCTGCGGGGCGACGACCAGCCGCTGGTAGTCGGGCTGGCGCGAGTAGCCGGTCAGGTAGTTGAATAGGCTGCTCACCTCCGCGCCGAGCTTCTCGTCGGCGGTGAGCAGGCCAAGGTCCTCGTACACGCGTGCCGTCGACGGGTTGTAGTTGCCCGTGCCGATGTGCATGTACCGCCGGATCCGCCCTCCCTCCTCGCGCACCACCAGGCACAGCTTGGCGTGGGTCTTGAGACCGATGACGCCATACACCACGTGGCAGCCCGATTGCTCGAGGAGGCGCGCCCAGGCGATGTTGTTCTGCTCGTCGAAGCGGGCCTTGATCTCGACCAGGACGACGACCTGCTTCCCTGCGGCCGCTGCCGAGACGAGCGCGTCGACGATCGGGCTTTCGCCGGAGGTGCGGTACAGGGTCTGCTTGATGGCGAGCACCTTGGGGTCCTCGGCGGCCTGCTCGATGAAGCGCTGGGTGCTGGCCGCGAACGATTCGTACGGGTGGTGGACGAGGAGGTCGCCGTTCCGCAGCAGGGCGAACATGTCGGGCGGCTCGCCATCGTGGCTCGAGAGCGCCGCAGGCGTGACCGGCTGGAACGGCGGGTCCTTCAAACCCGGCTCGTCGAGCACGGTGAGCTCCATCAGATCGGCCAGGTCGAGCGGCCCGGGAAGCCGCAGCACCGCCCCCGGCTGCACCTGCAGCTCGCGCACCAGCAGCTGGAGGATCCGATCCGGCATGTCCTCTTCGACCTCGAGCCGCACGGCCGGGCTGAAGCGATGCTTGCGGAGCGTCTCCTCCAATGCTTCGAGGAGGTCATCGGCTCCGTCGTCGTCGATCTCGACGTCCGCGTTGCGGGTCACGCGGAAGGCGTGATGCTCGATGACCCGCATCCCGGGGAAGAGCCGGCCGAGGTTGGCGGCGATGACGTCCTCGAGCGGGACGAAGACGTCCTCCTCCGGGCTCGCGAAGCGGCCAAGCAGCGGCGGGACTTTGACCCGCGCGAAGTGGGTGAGCGGGGCGTCGTCCTCGGCGATCTCGACGGCGAGGTTCAGCGACAGGTTCGAGATGTAGGGGAAGGGATGGCCGGGGTCGACCGCGAGCGGGGTGAGGACCGGGAAGACGTGCTCCTCGAAGAACGCATTCAGGGTCGTGCGCTGCTCGAGGTCGAGATCGGCCCAGCGCACGATGCAAACCCCCGCCGCCGCCAGGCCGGGCACGATCTCGTCGAGGAAGAGCCGCGCGTGCCGCGTGGCGAGCCCGTCGACGCGCTCCGTGATCCGCGCCAGCTGCTCGATGGCGGTCATCCCATCGGCTGACTGGGTCAGCCCCAGGCCCGCGGCTTCCTGGCGGCGAAGCCCGGCCACGCGCACCTGGTAGAACTCGTCGAGGTTGATGGCGAAGAAGCTCAGGAAGCGCAGGCGCTCGAGGAGTGGCAGCCTCGTGTCGGTGGCCAGCGTGAGCACCCGCTCGTTGAAGTCGAGCCAGGACAGCTCACGGTTCAGGTAGCGCCCGCCCGACGTCGCGCGACGGCGCATCGGGGTCGCTCGGATCGCCGGGCCGCGGCTGACTGCCGCGGCCGTTCGAGTGGCCATGGAACCTCCAGCCTAGGCGAGAAAGATTAACGCCGGCGCCACCCAGGCTCGACCACAACGAAGGTACCGTCTCGCGGGTGGGTCGCCCAGGCCCGGCCACCCCCACCGTCGTTCGTCCGAGAGACTGCAAAGGCCGTTAACGCACGCTTTACACCGTGATATGGGCCCGTTAAGGCCCGGCGGGCATCCTGCGGGCGCCAGCCGCCTGGCTCAGGCCGCTCGCTACCGCATCGGAGGACCCTCGATTGAACGCGCACCGCGTTTGGCGCTCGCTGCCTGTCTTCGGCATGATCCCCGTCCTCGCCCTGGCCGCGTGCTCCGGCACGGGAGAGTCGTCGGCAAGCGCCGCATCTTCGTCGGCCGCCTCGCTGGTGGCCGCCGCGTCGGTGAGCCCGCCCACCAACATCGGCAAGGACGACAAGGCGCAGGTGACCGGGGCCGGATCGACCGCCATCTTCCCGTTCCTGTCGAAGATCGCCGACACCTACCAGAACAGCGTGGCACCGGGAGTCTCGATCAACTACCAGTCCATCGGTTCGGGGGGTGGCATCGCCCAGTTCACGGCCAAGACGGTCGACTTCGGCGCCTCCGACGTGGCCCTGACGGACGACCAGGAGCGCAAGATCGGCGTCCCGGTCCTGAACATCCCGATGATCCACTGGGCGGTGGCGATCACATACAACATCCCCGGCTTCACCTCCGAACTGAAGTTCAGCCCGGAATCGATCGCCGGCATCTACCTGGGCAAGATCACGAACTGGAACGACCAGGCCATCGCGGCGGACAACCCGGGGGTCGAGCTGCCCGACCTGGGCATCACCGTCGCGCATCGCAGTGACGGCTCCGGCACGACCTACAACTTCACCGCCTTCCTGTCCGGCGTCAGCACCGAATGGAAGAACACGGTCGGCAATGCGACGTCGGTGAATTGGCCGACGGGCGCCGGCGGCAAGGGCAACGAAGGCGTCACCGGAATCGTCAGCCAGACGCCGGGGGCCATCGGCTACGTGGAGCTCTCCTACGCCATCGCCAACAACCTGCCGGTCGGCGCGGTGAAGAACGCCGCGGGCAACTTCGTGAAGCCCACCCTGGCATCAACGACGGACGCCGTGGCGGCAACCGTGCCCAACGCACCGGCAGACCTTCGATTCCTCATCGTCAATCCGCCCGCGTCTCACCCGGATGCGTACCCGATCGGCGCGAGCACCTGGGTGCTCCTCTACAAGGACTACAGTCCCGACAAGGCGGCCGAGGTCAAGGCGATGATCGACTTCCTGTGGTGGGGGATCCACGATGGTCAGTCGCTGGCGGCCTCGATCAACTACTCGTCGATGGCGCCGGGTCTGGTCGCCAAGGCGGAGACCGCCCTGAAGAGCATCACCGTCGGGGGCCAGCCCGTCCTCCCCCAGTAGGCTTGCTGGCCTATCCTCACCACGGCTCCGTTGAGCTGGGGCGCTCGCTGTCGATCAGCTCGCGCGCCAGCTCATCCTGGACTCCATCGCAACGTGGACGTTTCTGCCCAGCCCACCACCTGAGGGACGCAGTGAAGAGACCATGACGAGCCTCGCCGACCAGGACAGCCGCGTTCGACGCCTGCTGGCTGCGCATCGGCCCCACCACGGGGAGGCGGTCTTCCGGGGGCTGGTCCTGGCCGCCTCGTTCGCGGTTCTCGCGATCATCGTCGGGCTCGTCGTGGTGATCGCCCTCCAATCCGCGACGGGGATCGCCCACAATGGCGTGCCGTTCCTGTGGGGGACGACCTGGGATCCGGTCCGCAACCTCTTCGGGGCGCTCCCCTTCGTCTACGGGACGGTGGTGACGTCGGTCGCCGCGCTGGTGCTGGCGCTCTTCATCGGCGTCGGCGTCGCGCTCTACCTCGTCGAGCTCGCGCCGCGGTGGCTCTCCGGCCCGGTGAGCTTCATGGTCGAGATGCTGGCTGCCATCCCGAGCGTCGTGTATGGGATCTGGGGGCTGTACGTCCTCGCCCCGTTCCTGCGCGTGAACATCGAGACGCCGCTGCACCGGGCGCTCGGCTTCCTGCCGATCTTCGGCGGATTCCCGATCGGGATCGGCTTCATGGCCGCGATCGCGGTGCTGACGATCATGATCGTGCCCACAGTGGCGGCCGTCTCGCGCGACGTCGTCCGGGCCGTGCCGCATGCGCAACGCGAGGCCGCGCTCGCCATCGGCGCCACCCGCTGGGAGATGATCAGGGTCGCCGTCCTGCCCTACGCCCGCAGCGGGATCATCGGTGCGGGCATCCTGGGCCTGGCACGTGGCGTCGGCGAGACGATGGCGGTGACGATGGTCATCGGCAACGCCCCCAAGATCTCCGCCTCGCTGTTCGCCCAGGGCTACACGATGGCGAGCGTGCTGGCCAACGAGTTCACCGAGGCGACCACCGACGTGTACCGCAGCTCCCTGGTCGAGATCGGGTTGCTGCTGCTGGTCGTCACCCTGCTCATCAACGTCGCCGCTCGCCTGCTCGTCTGGCGCGTGGCCGGCGGGGCGCGGCGGGTGGACGCATGACACCCGCCGCCGGCGGCATGGCAGCCATGCGCATTCCCGGCCGTCGGATGCGCCGCCGCCGGACGACGGATCGGATCATGAGCGGACTCCTGTGGCTCGCGGCCGTGCTGGCCATCGTCCCGCTCGTCCTCGTCCTCGTCTTCCTCCTGATCAACGGTCTGCCCGGGCTCAACCTGGACCTGCTCACCAAGCTACCGCGTCCGCCCGGGGAGCCCGGCGGCGGCGTCGCGCCGGCCTTCGTCGGGACGCTGATGATGGTCGGCCTCGGGACGCTGATCGGCACCCCGATCGCGGTGCTCGCCGGCGTCTACATTCGCGAGTATGCGGGCGGCCGGGGGGCGACCGTGATCCGCTTCCTGGTTGACGTGCTGGCCGGGATCCCGTCGATCACCATCGGACTGTTCGCCTACGGATTCGTGGTCGTGCCGATGGGCTCGTTCAGCGCCATCGCCGGAATCGTCGCCCTGGCGATCATCCTCATCCCGATCGTCGCCCGAATCACCGACGAGATGCTCGGCCTCGTGCCGGCCACCGTTCGCGAAGCCTCGTACGCGCTCGGCGTGCCGCGCTGGAAGACGATCGTCCGCGTCGTCCTGCCGGCCGCCGCCACCGGCATCGGCACCGGAGTCCTGCTGGGAGTGGCACGCATTGCCGGCGAGACGGCGCCGCTCATCTTCACCACGCTCGGGAACCGAACCCTGAGCACCTCCCTCAACGAGCCGATGGATGCGCTTCCGCTGCGCATCTGGGTCTACGCCGAGGGCCCGTACGCGTCGTGGCATCAGCAGGCGTGGGCAGCCGCGCTCGTCCTCGTCCTGCTGGTGCTCGTCTTCTCCTTGGGCACCCGCCTCCTGCTGCGCCGGTCCCACCGGAGCTAGCCAGATTCCCACACGAGGCTCGTAGACTGTGAGCACGATGACCAGAGAGACCAGCGAAGCGACGCCGAGCGCGCAGGTCGTTCGCCCGCGGGCGATCAACATCGAGGTCGCTGCGCAGCCCACCACCTCGGTCGACAAGGCGGGCGTGGCCGTGGACGTCGAGCACCTCGACGCCTACTACGGCGAGCATCGCGTGCTGCGCGACATCTCGCTCGCCGTTCGCCCGAACTCGGTTACTGCGGTCATCGGTCCATCAGGCTGTGGGAAGTCCACCCTCATTCGCTGCCTGAACCGCATGCACGAGGTGACACCGGGCGCCCGAGCGGAGGGTCAGGTCAGCCTCGACGGGGACCCGATCTACGCGGACGGAGTCGATCCGGTCCGCGTGCGCCAGCGAATCGGGATGGTTTTCCAGCGCCCGAATCCGTTTCCCTCGATGTCGATCTTCGACAACGTGGTGGCCGGCCTCAAGCTCGCCGGCATCCGCGATCGGAACCTGCTCAACGAGGTCGCCGAGCGGAGCCTGCACCGGGCGGCCCTGTGGGACGAGGTCCGCGACAAGCTCCACGTCTCGGGCGGCGCGCTCTCCGGAGGGCAGCAACAGCGGTTGTGCATCGCCCGCGCCATCGCGGTCGAGCCGGAGGTCATCCTCATGGACGAGCCCGCGTCGGCGCTCGACCCGATGTCCACCCTGAAGATCGAGGAGCTCGCTCGCGAGCTGAAGGCGAACTACACCATCGTCATCGTGACCCACAACATGCAGCAGGCGGCGCGGGTCAGCGACCACACCGCGTTTCTCACCGTCGGCGAGGACCGCGCGGGGTATCTCGTGGAGGAGGGGCCCACGGCGCAGATCTTCACGAACCCGGCGAACAAGCTCACCGAGGACTACATCACGGGGAGGTTCGGATGATGGAACCCGACGCCGTGACCCGCCTCCCCGTCGGCGACCCGCCCGAGCGCCGCTCGCTGCGGCCGACCTTCGACGATGAGCTCGCCGCGCTCAGCGACGACGTCCTGCGTCTGGGCGGGCGCGTGATCGACGCCATCGAGCGGGCCGAACGAGCGCTCGTCGAGCGCGACGTTGACCTCGCCGACCGCGTCCGCTGGGACGACGCGGAGACGAACGAGCTCCAACGGCGGATCAACGCCGAGATCACCACCATGATCGCCACCCAGCAGCCGATGGCGCGCGACGTCCGCATCGTGCTGGGCCTGCACCATGCCGCGGCCGAGCTCGAGCGGATGGGCGACTACGCGGTCAACATCAGCAAGCTCGCCCAGCAGATGGCCTCCGAGCCGGAGACCCCGATCTTCCCGCAGATCCCGCGCATGGCCCAGGTCTGCCGAGAGCAGCTGCGGGCCGCCATGCGCGCGCTGGTCGACATCTCCGAGGAGGAGGCGCGCGCCGTGTGTGCCCGCGACGACGAGGTCGACGCGCTGTACAGCGAGGTCTACGAGGCCGCGATCTCGATGATGGAGGAGCATCCGGACCGCGCGCGGCAGGCGACGCACCAGCTCTTCGCCGCCCATCACCTCGAGCGCCTGGGCGATCGCGTGACGAACATCGGCGAGGACGTCGTGTACCTGGCCACCGGAAGGGTCGAGGACCTGAACAACTAGCCGATGACGACCGCTGCCGTCCGCCGAAAGATCCTCGTCGTCGAGGATGACCGGACCCTGCGCCAGGCGCTCACCTTCAATCTGGCGCGCGAGGGTTACGAGGCGGTCACCGCCGCCGATGGCGAGAATGCCATGGCCATCGCCCGAGCGCAGCGGCTCGACCTGATCCTGCTCGACGTGATGCTGCCCGGGATGAGTGGCGTCGAGGTGCTCCGCACGCTCCGCCGCGAAGGCGTCGACACGCCGGTCATCATCCTGTCGGCCAAGGGCGAGGAGATCGACCGGGTGGTCGGTCTCAAGGTCGGTGCCGACGACTACGTCGCCAAGCCGTTCTCCCGCCCCGAGCTGCTCGCCCGGATCGAGGCCGTGCTGCGACGTCAGCGGCGATCCGGGGATGGATCGGAGGCAGCCGGCGAGGTCCTCAAGGTCGGGCCCATCGAGATCGACCGCGAGCGTCGCGAGCTGCGCATCGACGGCGATTCGGTCCACGTCACGACCAAGGAATTCGAGCTGCTTGCCTACCTCGCCGACCACCCGGGGCGGATCTTCACCCGCGACCAGCTCCTGACCCGCATCTGGGGCTACGACTACATCGGCGACGGGCGCACCGTCGACGTGCACGTCAGCTGGCTGCGCTCCAAGCTGCGCGTCGTCGACGGGCACAACTACTTCCGCACGGTGCGCGGCGTGGGCTATGCCTTCGCACCCAAGGGCGCGGCATGACCGCACGGCCGGGGACTCGCCTGGGCGCCGATGAGCGGGATCCCACCGAACCTCGGCCGGCGGACCAGGCCCAGGCGGTCCTGGAGGTCCTGCTTCGGGGGACCGGGAGCGACCTCCTGGTCATCACCGATCCACGGCTGCGGATCTCGCGCGCCGGGCTGACCGCGTCACGCCTGGCGGAGCGGCCCGCCGAGGAGCTGCACGGGATGAGCCTGATCGCGGCGTTCGGTTCGGTCGCGCTCGATACCGTCGCCCGCGAGGCGCTCGAGCGCCACACCCAGCGGCAGGGCGAGGTTCGCCTCGGACACCTTGGGACCCGCATCTACGAGGTGGACGCCATGCCGCTGCGGAACGACGGGCTGCTCCTCTTCCTCCACGAGGTGACCGGCGTCCGGCGCGTCGAGCAGGTGCGCCGCGACTTCATCGCCAATATCAGCCACGAGCTGCGCACACCGCTCTCCTCGATCAAGCTCATCGCCGAGACCCTCTCGGGCGGCGCGGTCGAGGACATGGTCACCGCGCAGGATTTCGCCGGACAGATCGAGCGCGAGGTCGACCACCTGGCCCAGCTGGTGGACGAGCTCCTCGAGCTGTCGATGATCGAGTCGGGGGAGGTCCAGCTGGAGATCGAGCCCACCGCGCCCGGAGACGTGATCGCCTCGGTCGTCGAGCGGATGCGGCCGCTCGCCGAGCGCAGTCGGGTGACGCTCGAAGCGGCGACCACGCCGCCGGGAACGGACCCCCATGTGCGATGCGCGGCCGACGCGGCCCGCCTGGAACAGGTTCTTGTCAACCTGGTCCACAATGCAATCAAGTTCAGCCACCCGGAGGGAACCGTGCGGGTCGGCTGGGAGCCTCGCCCAGGGCACGTCCGGTTCTTCGTGCGCGATGAGGGCATCGGTATCCCGCAGAGCCATCTGACCAGGATCTTCGAGCGGTTCTACAAGGTCGACCGCTCCCGCGCGCGGGCAGCGGACACCAACGGCGAGCTGCGAACCGGGAGCGCCGGGCTCGGCCTGGCGATCGTGCGGCACATCGCCGAGGCTCATCACGGCAGAGTGGGGGCGGAGAGCCAGGAGGGGAACGGCAGTACCTTCTGGATCGATATCCCGATCAGCTAGCCGGTCGGGTCGGCAACTGCCGTCGCGCGCATTGCGAGAGCGACGGCGCAACGAGGACAACCGATGCCCAAGGGAAAGAAGGGAAAGTCGCGCGGCCCCGCGGAGCTGCTCGTGGTCGAGGCCGAGATGTTCCCCTCGGCGGTGATCGTCGAGCTCTGGCACAAGAACGCCAAGGGCAAGCGTGAGTTCCTCGACAGCCGACGCTACGAAGTCGTCGATGAGCTCGTCTCCGAGCTCATCGCGGTCAACGACCGCGAGGCCTGAGTCCCGCGCAGCCCGCCAGGTGGGCCGACCGGGAGCGGCGACTGCGCTGCTCTCGTGCGAAGATATCCGCGCTATATGACTCTCAAGGGTCGCGTCGTGTCCGCCGATGATCCCAGGCTCGCGGCCTGGGGGGCGTTCCTGCGCGCTCATTCACGCATCACCCGCGAGCTCGAGCGCGAGCTGCAGGACGAACAAGACCTGGCGCTGGCCGATTACGAGGTCCTCTACCAGCTCGCCGTCGCCGAGGAGCATCGGCTTCGAATGAGCGAGCTCGCCGAACGCCTGCTGCTGTCGCGAAGCGGCGCCACTCGCTTGGTCGACCGGCTCGAAGCGGCCGGCTTTGTCGCACGCGCCAGCTGCTCGACCGACCGGCGTGGTCTGTGGGCTCACCTGACCGATGCCGGCCTGGGGCGCCTCCGCGACGCGACGCCGACCCATCTGCGCGGCGTATGCGAGCACTTCATCGACCGCATTCCGGGCTCCGAGCTCGAGCAGTTGCGGCGCACCCTGGAGCGCGTCGGCTGGGCGGAACCACCGACCGGGAGCTAGTCTCCACTGCGCAGCCTCGCGCAGCCCTCTCGAAGGCGACGAGCGGTAACCGGGCGCGTATTCCCAGGCGAGCCCGACCCGAAACGTACGCATAGAAGAGGAGTTCCAGCCGATGCCCGCCACGCAGCGGACCAATCGCCCGTCCCCTGGCCAGGTCATGCAGCAGCGACCTGCCCGCGCTCGCCCTCACTGGACACTGCTCGCCCTGGCGGCATCATTGATGGTCGTCCTCGGCGCCTGCTCGAGTAACACCGGCACCGCCAGCCAGTCCGCTGCTGCCGGGTCGGGCGGGAACGTCGTCAAGCTCTCCGGCTTCCAGTTCAACCCGACCGCCCTGACCGTCCCGGTGGGCACCAAGGTCACATTCGAGAACATGGACAGCACTGACCACACCGTGACGAACGGGAAGGACGGCACGCCAGACGCGAACGCACTCTTCAACCAGACCGTCCACCCCGGGAGCACCTTCGATTTCACGTTCACGAAGGCCGGGACCTACAACGTGACCTGCATGATCCATCACTCGATGAACATGACCATCACGGTCCAATAGCGGCCTTTGGCGATTCGCCTCTCGGCGGCGGATTCGGCCGCCAGCGCATGGACCCACGCTCAGCCCGCAACGGGTGAATCGGTTGATGCAGGCACCGGCTGGTGCTACCGTTTGCCGCCCTATGGACGCCGGCCTGCATTCGACC
>Ga0070730_10003714_pt1 | contig 13602 bp, 10 predicted proteins | sample Coa_R1_3_FD_66447 | JGI IMG/M metagenome (GOLD analysis project Ga0070730, IMG submission 66447) | Surface soil microbial communities from Centralia Pennsylvania, which are recovering from an underground coalmine fire - Coalmine... | ecosystem: Environmental > Terrestrial > Soil > Unclassified ...
GCTCCTGGGCCCGCACCTCAAGCGCGTGCCGGATGGCGAACCAGGTGGGCGGCGACTGTGGATTAGCTGGCAGATTCCGCTCCTGCGCGCGAACCCGGGCCTCCAGGTCGTGTCGCGGCCCGGCGCCGAGGGCTTCAGCCTGGTCCCGCTGCGGCTGGCCGACGGCGTCACCGCGGACCAGTTGCATTTTGGCGAGCTTGGCTACGCCCGCGAAGCACGCACCTCGTACCAGGACTTTCTGGAGGCGCGCGCCCACGGTGACCTGCCGCCGGGGGTGCGTTTCCAGGTCGCGTTGCCGACGCCGCTGGCGGTGATCAATCCGTTCTGCACGCCGGAGGACGCGCCGAAGATCCTGCCGGTCTACGAGCAGGCGATGCGCCGCGAAGTCGGCCGGATCTGCGAGGCGATCCCGCACGCGGATCTGGCGCTGCAGTGGGACGTGTGCATCGAAATGCTGATGTGGGACGGCCGCCGGACCGGCCCCGTCACGCCAGATATGCAGCGCGAGCTGGGCGCGACGTTTGCGCGTCTGGCGGCGGTGGTGCCAGAGGATGTGGAGCTCGGCTTCCATCTGTGCTACGGCGACATGGACGCGCGGCACATGATCGAACCGCGGGACCTCGGCAAGGCGGTCGAGTTGGCCAATTTCATCGGCGCGTCAGTCAAACGGCCGGTGACCTGGATCCACATGCCGGTGCCCATCAACCGCGCGGACGACGCGTATTTCCAACCCCTCATCCGGCTCGAGCGCCCGCCAGGGACGGAGCTGTACCTGGGTCTGGTGCATGCGGCGGACGGCGTGTTGGGCACGCGTCGGCGCATGGCTACGGCTGGCAAGTACGCCCAGGACTTCGGGATCGCGTCGGAGTGCGGCATTTCGCGCGGCCGTGAGCCGAGCGTGGCGCTGGACTTCTTGCGGGTCTATGCAGCGGCAGCCGCTGATTGACGCGCCGCCGGCGAGTGTCCAGCGTGCCCCGCTGGACGAGCGGCCGGGCTGGTTGCTCAGCACGCGTTCGACGGCGCTGGTCCTCAGCCTGGGCGCAAGCGACGCGCTGCTGCTGGCGTACTGGGGCCCGAATGGCGGTACCCAGCGGGCGGCGGACTACCTGCCGTATCGGTCGGGCAATCGGCGTTCGGAGCGACTGTTTCTGGATGGTCTGCCGCTGGCGTATCCGGTGTACGGCGAGGCGTCGTTCAAGGAACCCTGCCTCGTCGTCGCGCGCGCGGACGGCTCGCGCGTCACGCGGCTCGAATTCGTTGAGGATCGCATTCGCGATAGCCCCAGCGGGTCGGTCCTGGAGCTGATCTTCCGCGACGAACTCACCGGGCTGGTGGTCGAGCACCGCTACAGCGTATTCCCGGAGCTGGACCTGGTGGCGCGCTCCGTACGGGTTGAGAACACGGGCGCGGAGGCGTTGACCCTGGAGCGAGTTCTCAGCGGCGCGCTGCCGCTGCCGCCGGGCGACTACGACGCATACACCCTGCACGGCCAGTGGGGCCGCGAATTCGAACTGCGGACACGCCCGCTGCTGCCAGGCAAGTTCACTACGGAGAGTCGTCGCGGTACGAGCAGCCATGAGGCGCACCCCTGGTTCGCCGTGCGACCGCGCGGCGAGGTCGCGGAACATCAGGGTCCAACCTGGTGCGGGTCACTCGCCTGGAGCGGCAACTGGGTCGGCGTGTTCGAGACCGAACGCAACGATTCGGTCAGCATCGCGATGGGTATCCAGCCCTTCGATTTCGCCTGGCGGCTTGGCCCTGGCGCGGAGTTTTCGGCGCCGGAACTGGTGGGCGGCTACACCGACGGCGGACTTGGGGGTGCGGCGCGACTGCTCCATGTGTACGACGAGCGCGTCCAGTTGCCGGAGAACCAGCGGGCGCGGCTGCGCCCCGTCCTCTACAACTCGTGGGAGGCCACCCACTTCGACGTGCGGGCCGAGCAGCAACTGGAGCTCGCGCGGCGGGCCGCGTCGATAGGGGTTGAACTGTTCGTCGTCGACGATGGCTGGTTCGGCGCCCGCAACGACGACCGGGCCGCGCTGGGTGACTGGACCGTCAACACTGACAAACTGCCAGGCGGACTGAAACCGCTCATCGATGAAGTGCACCGGTTGGGCATGCAATTCGGTATCTGGGTCGAGCCCGAGATGGTCAATCCGGAGAGCGACCTGTATCGAGCGCATCCGGAGTGGGCGTACCACGCTGTGGGTCGCGAGCCGACGTACGGCCGGAACCAGCTGGTGCTGAACTTCGCGCGTGAGGACGTGCAGGCGGCGATCCACGCCCAGCTCCAGCACTTGCTGACCGAGCACGGGACGATCGACTTCATCAAGTGGGATCACAACCGGGCCTGGACCGAAGTTGGCTGGCCGGAGCAGCCCGGTCAACAGCGCGAGGTCTGGGTGCGGCACGTGCGGGGGCTCTACGATCTGCTGGCGCGGCTTCGATCGGAATTTCCGAAATTGCTGATCGAGTCGTGCGCTGGGGGTGGCGGCCGCGCCGATCTGGGCATGTTGCGGTGGACCGACCAGGTCTGGACCAGTGACAATACCGATGCCGCCGACCGGCTCGCGATCCAGTACGGTTTTTCCCGTGCGCATGCCCCGAGAACCATGGTCAACTGGGTCACCGACGTGCCGAATCAGCAGACCGGGCGGGTGGCGCCGCTGGAGTTCCGCTTTCACGTCGCGATGCAGGGGGTACTCGGGGTGGGTGGCGACATCGGCCGCTGGCCGGCGGAAGACCTCGCCACTGCCGGGCGGCTGATCGAAAGCTACAAGCAGCTGCGACCGCTGGTGCAGCAGGGGCGCCAGTACTGGCTGCGGCCACCGGCGCCGATCGGGCCGTGCGCGGTGCAGTACGTCTCCGCGACGGCGGACGAGACGGTCGTGTTCCTGTATCAGATCCGCGGACTGGTCGGCGCGGGTATGCGGCGGGCGCGGTTGCATGGCCTGCTACCCGCGCGGCGGTATCGGCGTGAGGGCGACGGCGCTGAGAGCACCGGCGCGGCGCTGATGGGCGCCGGCATTCCGCTGGACGTGCTGACGCAACACGGGCTGGACTGGCGGAGCCGCGTTGAAGTCTGGCGAGGACTTTAGGACGTGCCGCTCGGCGTCTTGTGATGTGAAGCGCGGGCCGAAATTCTGGGCGACGCTGGTCGCCGTGGCACTCGTGGCCGTTTTGACGGCGGTGGATCAGACCGTCGTGGCGACGGCGCTGCCGCACATGATCGCCGACCTGCAGGGGGCAACCATCCTCGGGTGGGTCTTCACCGCCTACTTCCTGTCGGCGACCGCGACGGTGACGGTGGCCGGCAAACTGGCGGATCTCTTCGGACGCCGCGGCGTGTTCATGACTTCGATTGGCATCTTCTTACTTGGCTCGGTCCTGTGTGGCGTGGCCACGTCGATGCCGATGCTGGTGGTGTTCCGCGCGGTGCAGGGCATCGGCGCCGGCAGTATCAGCACGATGTCGTTTGTCGTCATGGGCGACCTGTTTTCGGCGCGCGAGCGCGGCAAGTGGCAGGCCGTCAACAACATCGGCTTCGCGACGGCCAGCGCGATCGGCCCATCGATCGGTGGCGTGCTTTCGGACAGCGCGTCGTGGCGGTGGATCTTCCTGATCAATGTGCCGCTGTGCCTGGTGGCGCTGGCCGTGGTGCACTACGGGCTGCGCCAGCCAGGTCGGCCGCGGACCGCCCGACCGGCCATCGACGGGGCGGGCGCGCTGTGGAGTATTGTTGGCGTGGTCGCGATTCTGCTGGCGCTCACGTGGGGCGGCCGGGAATATGCCTGGACCGACCTGCACATTCTCGCGTTGTTCGCGCTCGCCGTGGCGGCGGCCGGACTGCTGTGGCGCGCGGAACGCCGGGCGGCAGACCCGCTCATCCCGGCCGCGATCCTGCGCGGCAGCGTGGCGCCGTTCGTGTGCGTCGGGTTCTTCGGCGGCTTTTTCGTCTGGTTCAGCATGATCCTGCTTGCCCCACTCCGACTGCAGCTGGTGCTGGGCGCCAGCGCGACCGAAGCTGGGGCGCTGCTCACCCCCGGGATCGTGGTCTCGCCGATTTGCGCCTTCATCTCGGGTCAGATCCTGAGTCGCACGGGACACGCGCGGCGCACGGCGCGAACGGGCGCGGTGCTGCAAATCGTCGGACTGGCTATGCTGTTGTACGTGCCGCCCGCGGTCGCCGAATTGTGGGTGTTGCTCTCCTTTGCGGTGGTGGGCATGGGGACGGGCTTCGCGGTCCCGGCGATGATGATCGCCTTCCAGAACGCGATCCCGCTTGGACGCCTCGGCGCGGGCATGGGCCTGATGTCCTTGTTCCGGCAATTCGGGTCGTCGGTCGGCACGACGGTGGTGGGCGCGATCGTCGGCGCGAGCGCCGCCGTGGCCGCCTCGTCGGAGATGGGCGAAATGGCGGCGTCGATTCACACGGCCGAGCTGGTGCAGCTGGGCGCGGGTGGGTTGATGCTCGTGGCAGCGTGGTGCATGGCTGACCTGCCCCTGGGTACCGCGCGACATGCGGAAGTTCAGACAAAGGGACAGATGTGGAATCCGGTCGCAGCGGATCACTGAAGATCGACAGAGCCAGCTTCATCGTCACCGTCGACCCGGCCCGGCGGGTGATCCGCGACGGCTCGGTCGTCATCCAGAACGAGCGCATCACGCACGTCGGCAAGACTGACGAACTCCACGACGTGCCGGCCGAGCGGGTCATCGACGCCGCCGGTGGAGTGCTCACACCGGCATTCGTCAACGGGCACATGCACATCAGCTACGCGCACGCCGTCAGAGGCCTGTTTCCAGACGACTTCGTCGGCCGCGAGAGGCTTTTGCAGGTGTTTCGGCTGCAGAGCGCGATGACCGAAGAGGAGGAATACTGGACCTCGCTGCTCGGGATCATCGAGCTGCTCCGGTCCGGGACGGTCTCGTTGGTGGATCCGGGCTCGACGCGGCACCTGGATGCCTGTCTGCAGGTGTACGCCGACTCCGGTTGTCGGGTGGTCACCGGCATCAGTCTGATCGATCAGCCATCTGAGCTGGAGCTGCCATACTTCGCGACCGACGAAGCGCTGCGCCGGACCGAGGCCTTTATTCGCAAATACGACCATCGGCTCGAGGACCGCGTGCGGGCCTGGGCGATGCCCTTTTCGACGGACACCTGCTCGCAGGAACTGCTGGCCGGGGCACGCCACCTCGCCGACATTTACGGCACGGGCGCCACGATTCACCACGCTGGCGGGGCGCCGGTCGACGGCCGCCGGCCAACGGAGTACCTGGAGGAGATTGGCGCCCTCGGATCGAACGTATTGCTCGCCCACGCCAGCGGCATCGACGATGTGGAGGTGGACGTGATCGTGCGCAGCCAGGCCAGCGTGGTCATCTGCCCGAGCACGGCGTTGAAAGAAGGCAGCGGACTGGGCCTGCGCAAGCTGCCGGAGTTGCTGGCGCGGGGGGTAAACGTCGCGCTGGGCAGTGACTCGGCCAACAGCTCGAATTATCTCGACGCGGTGCGGATGATGAACGCCGCCGCGCTCGGCTTCAAGGATGGCCGCCGCGACGCGCGGATGGTGCCCGCCGAGCAGGCGCTGGAGATGGCAACACTCTTCGGCGCCCGCGCGCTGGGCCTGGAGCACGAGATCGGGTCGATCGAAGTGGACAAGAAGGCCGACCTGGTGCTGTTCGACACGCGGCGAGCGGAGTGGCGGTCGCTGCTGGACCCGGTGAACAACCTGGTCTACAGCGCCGATGGACGGAGCGTGCGGAGTGTCGTGGCCAATGGCCGCGTGGTGGTCGACGAGGGGCGCGTGGTCTTTGCCGACGAGGCAGAGGTGGCGGATCGGGTGCAGGCGCTGGGCGAGCAACTGCTGGCCCGCACGGGGACGCGGATCAATCGCGGGCGCTGGCCCATCGTCTAGAGAGTTCCTAACGTTTGCCTAACGCGGCGCGGCCCGATCCTAACGCGTTCGCAATGGATCGTCCGGCATAAAAGGGGCATGAGTGCAGACCGCCCGAACGGGACGCCCGGGTCGGGGCGCCCGCCGAGTGTGACCGTCTCGCATCCGGATCTCGAGTGGCGTGAAACGGTCCAGGGCCGGCGGCCGGGCGATCGATTCGTGCGGGTCGCGACGCACAAGAATTTCACGCGCGTCCGCCACAACTACCTGGTCCCCCGGCCCGGGGCCGGGGACCCGAAAAGCGGCTTCGGTCTCGCGTTCCAGCGCCTGAAGCATGTCCTGGTCGGGAGCCCCATTCCGACCGCCCGCGAAGTGCACGAACGCCTCACCAAGGTCAAGGCGCTGGCGGTCTTCTCTTCGGACGCGCTGTCCTCGGTCGCCTACGCCACCGAGGAGATCATGAAGGTCCTGGTCCTGGCGGGAGTGGGCTTTCTGTCGCTGACCCTGCCGATCTCGATGGTGATCGTGCTGCTGCTGGCGATTGTCGTGGTCTCCTACCGGCAAACGATCAAGGCCTACCCGTCTGGCGGCGGCAGCTACATCGTGGCCAGCGACAACCTGGGGATGTTCCCTGGGCTGACGGCCGCTGGCGCGCTGCAGATCGACTACGTCCTGACGGTGTCGGTATCGATCGCCGCCGGGGTGGCAGCGCTCACGTCGCTCGTTCCAGAGTGGCTGCCGTACACCGTGCCGATGTCGGTCGGGGCGGTGGCCCTGATCACGCTGGCCAACCTGCGGGGGATCCGCGAGTCGGGCAGCATCTTCGCCGTCCCGGCCTACGTGTTCGTCGGCGCGATGTACCTGCTGATCGGCTACGGACTGTACCGTCTGGCCACCGGCGGCATGGTGTACGAGCCGCCGCCGTCGGCCAAGGTACCCGGCGCGGAGACGCTCGGGGTCTTCTTGTTGCTGCGGGCGTTTGCGCAGGGCTGCACGGCGATGACCGGCACCGAGGCCATCTCCAACGGCGTGCCAGCCTTCAAGCAGCCTGAATCTTCGAATGCTCGCGCCACGCTGGTGTGGATGGGCGTGCTGCTCGGCACGATGTTCCTGGGCCTGTCGTACCTGGCCATTCAGATCGGCGTCTTGCCGGCCGACGAGGAGACGGTGATCTCCCAGATCGGGCGGACGGTCTTCGGCATCGGCCCGTTGTGGTGGGTGTTGCAGATTGCCACGGCACTCATCCTGATCCTGGCGGCGAACACGTCGTTCGCGGACTTCCCGCGGCTGTCGTCCATCCTGGCGCGCGATCGATTCCTGCCGCGCATGTTCCAGTTCCGTGGCGACCGGCTCGCCTTCACCACCGGGATCGTCTCGCTGGCGATCCTGTCGAGCGCGTTGCTGATCATTTTCAACGGCAGCGTTGACCAGTTGATCCCGCTCTACGCCGTCGGCGTGTTCACCAGTTTCACGCTGTCTCAGGCGGGGATGGTGCGCCACTGGCGCAAGCTGCGCGATCGGGGCTGGCAGCGTTCGGCCGTGATCAACGGCCTGGGGGCCGTAGCGACGGGGATCGTCACGATCGTCATCGCGATGACGAAGTTCACCGAGGGCGCCTGGCTGGTCGTGCTGCTCATCCCGATCTTGATCGGGATGTTCTACGGCATCCACTCGCACTACACGCGGTTGGACGGGGCGCGGCGGGCAGAAACGCCGCTGCTGCCCGAAGAGGTCATCGTGCGCGTGGTCGTGCCGATCGCGGAGTTGAACGTGCCCGCCCGGCAGGCGCTGGCCTACGGTCGGGCCATCGCCCCGGACGACCAGCATGTTGTCGCGGTGCACATCACCGACGACGTTTCCGCCGCCGACAGCTTGCGCCGGCAGTGGGAAGAGTGGGAGCCAGGTGTCGAGCTCATCATTGTCGAGTCGCCGTTCCGCTCGTTGACCGGGCCGTTGCTGGCCTACATCGACGCTCTGAAGGACAGCCACGCGCGCGACACGATCACGGTGATCATTCCCGAGCTGGTGGCTTCGCACTGGTGGGAGAACCTGCTGCACAATCAGACCGCGCTGCGGTTGAAGGCGAACCTGCTGTTCCACCCGGGGATCGTCGTGACCAACGTGCCGTACCACGTCGCCGCGCCGCGGCCAAAGTGACGCTGTCGGACTTTGGTCCGACGTGCGGACTGTCCAAGTGGCCAGGTGAGGAACCCTTCCTGCGACGGATTCGCGTGGCGAGGGGACGGCGCATGCTATGGCGTATGAACACCACACCTGCCCACGGCCTGGCGATCGTCGGCCGGTCCGCTGCCCTGCAGCCGCGCACGTTTCGACTCGAGCGCCAGCCGACCAGCCGTGACGCGGCCTATCGCCGCCTGGCGATCGTCATCATGCGCCTGGACGTCGCCACCCTGGCCGACGAGCTGCGCGGCACGCGGCTCGGGATGAGCCTGCCGCGCGCCGCCTGAAATCTTCAGCGACCGAGCACGACCCCGTGCGTCTTCGGCTGAGGTTTCCTGCCGGGCGCGGCATTACGACGAGTGAGGTGACTCCTGGTAGTGCAGCCCGAGCCAGTCCATGCCGTAGTCGTTGCCCGGGTCGCGGGTAATCCCGTGGACGTGACCGCCCTGGCTGGTGAGCGGCTCCTGCACGTCGTACTCGATCAGAATGCGCGGCCCGTGCACCCGGAAGTAGAAGCGCGCCGCCGGATCCGGCGGCGGGCCCTGCCACGCGAAGTGGGTCTCGCTCCAGTGCTGTTGGATCAGGGCGAGCTGGGCATCGGCCGCGTCGAACTCCGCGTTACGCACGAACTCCAGCACCAGCAGCCACAGGAGCCGCTGCTGCGCGTCGTCGAGCTGGCCGGCGGCGATGCCCTGGAAGCTCGAGAGACTGGCCTGGCGGCCCGGCCCCTCGAACACGTCGCGCGGGGCGCCTGGGGCGATCACCGCCACCTGCCGCTGGTCGGCGGACAGCGCCGCCAGCAGGTCGCCCGCGCGCGCCGCGTCGCGGGGCAGGACCTGCCAGCCGGCGTACGCACCGCTGGGAATCTGGAGCGGCTGCGAGCCGGTGAACATCGGGGTAAAGGCGGTGCAGTCACCGGCGACGGTGAACATCGCGCTCATGTGATGGCCGGTCAGCATCCACGCCCAGCTGGCATCGTCGGGCGAGCCGAACACGCTGGCGTAGTAGAAGCCGGGGCTGAACAACGGCTCGCCCTTCAGGTCGTGCAGGACCTCTTCGGCCCGTATCGCGCCGGTCAGCTTGTGGTAGCCCTGGCTGCTGGTCGAGGCGCGCAGCAGGTCGTGCAGCAGCACGCGCTGGGACTCGCTGAACTCGCCGAGCGCCACACCTGGCCGCGGCGAGGCGCCAGCGGGCAGGTTGCTCCACATGGTGCGGGCGGGGTCACCGAGGTTGGGATGGACGACGCGGCCAAGCTGATCCGCGCCCAGACCGTTGAGGAAGGCGCGCGCGGCCCGCGCCATTTGCCGGCTGCTGCGCGAGGCGAGCGGGACATCGCCGCCGTTCCACGGCCCGGATTGGGCCGACGCGGTGAGGTGGGACATGCCACAGCTTAGCGCGATTCCGCCGTGTCGCTGGCGGGTACCATGACGACACCGCGCATGCAGATCACTGACGTCACCGCATTTGCCGTCTACAACGGCCAACGCAACAACCTCTTCGTGGTGGTTGATACGGACGAGGGCCTCTACGGAGTCGGTGAATCCGGACTGTCGGGCCGCGAACTGGCGGTCATTGGCGCCGTCGAACACCTCAAGCCGATGCTGGTGGGCGAGGATCCGAGCCGCATCGAGCACCTCTGGCAGACGCTCTTCCGGGGTGGCTTCTTTCCAGCCAACCGGGTCATCGGCAGCGCCATCTCGGCCATCGACATCGCGCTGTGGGACATCCAGGGCAAGGCGCTCGGTGTCCCGGTCTACAAGCTGCTGGGCGGGCTCGTGCGCGACCGAGTGGTGTGTTATCCGCACAACCAGGTGTCTGGGCATGACCCGGATGTGCAGGGCCTGGTCGAGAGCTGCCAGCGCACGACGGCGGAGGGCTGGAAGTTTGTGCGGTGGGGACTGCCGGAGGAGGGCGGGGTGCTCGAGCCCCGGCGCGCGATCCGCCTGGCGCTGGCCCAGATGGAGGCGGTGCGGACCGCGCTCGGCGACGAGATCGGGATCTGCTTCGACGTCCACACCAGGCTGGATCTGCCGGACGCGGTCCAGCTGTGTCGGGCCAGCGAAGTTTTCCAGCCGTTCTTCATGGAAGATCCGCTCCGCTCGGAAAACACGCACTCGTACCACCGCTTGCGGGCGCAGACGGCGGTCCCGCTGGCCGCGGGCGAGCAGTTTGCTGGCAAGTGGGAGTTCCGCGAGCTGATCGAAGACGACCTGATCGACTACGCGCGGGTGGACCTGTGCATCGTCGGCGGCATCACCGAAGCGCGCAAGATCTCCGGCTGGTGTGAGACGCATAACATCAAGCTGGCCACGCACAATCCACTCGGCCCGGTCTCGAGCGCCGCGTGCCTGCAGTTCAACCTCGCGTGCAGCAACTTTGGGGTCCAGGAGCAGCCGCGCCGGCCTGGCACCACGCTGACCGACGTGGTGCCGGTCCAGGTGGAGTGGGCCGACGGCTATTTGCTGCCGCCAACTCGGCCCGGTCTGGGCGTTGAGTTCGACCGTTCTGCAGCGAAGCGTTCGCCGTTCCAGATGGTCGAGCCAAGCCATTTACGTCGGTTGGACGGGTCCTTCACGAACTGGTGAGCAGACTTCGCAGGCGCTGCAACTTCGCACCTCACCCCCCCAGCCCCCCTCTCCTCCCGAGGAGAGGGGGGAGTTAGAGATCCGTTAAATCCCTTAGCCCCGTTCTGCGCTCAGTGAAGGACGGCCATCGGGAACCAGGCGGTGACGGTCCAGTTGGGCGCGTCGACGACCTGGCTTAGCCGCAATTCGGCGACGACGCTGGCGAGGGCGTAGGCGTCTTCGGCGCTCATCTGGGCTTCGCGGCAGAGCCAGTCGATCAGGTGGCGGACGGCGTTGCGGGCCGCCTCCATCAGGTCGGGCGCGTGGGCAGTGCAGCCGTGATACGCGCCACCAATCACGGTCGGCGGACCTGGCCGGCCGACTTCGGGCTCTTTGATCGGCACGTGGCTCAGGCCGAAGCGGAGGGTCGTGGTGCTATCCATCTCGATGGCGGTGATGCACACCTCACCGTCACCCTGGGCGCCGTGCGCATCGCCCACCGAAAACAGCGCCAGCTCGACTTCGATCGGCAGGTACAGCGTGGTGCCGGCGGTGATCTGCCGCACGTCCATGTTGCCGCCCACGCGGCGTGGCGGGATCGTGCTGTGGGTCCCAGCCGCCGCCAGCGCCACGCCCATGACGCCGCAGAAGGGCGCCAGGGGCACCCGCACGCCGGCGAGCCCGCGGCCGGAAACGCCGTCCGACAGGTCCCAGATGCGCAGATACGGCGCCGTGAAATCGTCCGGGAGCAAACCCCGGCCAGGCCCGAACGCGGTCCAACCCCAGCTGTCCGGCCGGACCTCGAGGATGTCCACCACCAGGGTGTCGCCCGGCTGCGCGCCGCGGACGGCGATCGGGCCGGTCAGCGCGTGGCCCGGAAATGGCCTGGGCTTGAGCATGTCCGCGGCAGTCGAAGTGGGCGAATAGAAGTGCCCGTTCGCGTCCCAGGTCTCGATGGTCACCGTGTCGCCAGGGTCGATCTCGAGGACCGGTGGCAAAGAGTTGTCCCACGCGAAATGCAGCCGCTCGGCGGCCAGACTGTGGTCGGTCATCGTGACGTGAGGGTACGTCTCCGGATGCCCGGCGAGGTGGTGGTCACGGGCGCCGAACGGCCCGCAGGACCGCGTCGCGGAGCGTGATCGTTCGGCCTTCGGGGTCGCGGGCCTGGCGTTCGGGTGAGGCGGCGACGATGGTCTGCCAGTCGTCCTGGAGCAAGGTGGCCGCGACCTCCTCGGCGGTGTAGAAGAAGTCGTGCAGCTGTGGCCGGCCCATCGACGTCGCCATGTCGGACGGGTGGTGGCCCACGATGAGCAGCGTGCCGCCCGGGCGGACGGCCGCGGCCAGGCGGCGGTGCAGCGCCTGGCGCGTTGCCCTGGGCGGGTGCATGAATTGCGCCGAGACGAGGTCGAACTGGCGCGGCGCCGGATCCCAGGATAGAACGTCGGCGTGCTCCCAGGTGACGCGTTCGGCGATCTCCGCCCCAGTCGCCGCGGCCAGGTGCGCTGCCCGCGCCAGGGCAACCGTCGACACGTCGAGGCCGGTCACTCGCCAGCCGCGGCCGGCAAGCCAGATCGCGTCGGCGCCTTCGCCGCTGCCGACATCCAGTGCGCTGCCGGGCGGCAGGTTGGCGGTGTGCGCCACCAGGTGCGGGTTGGGGTTGCCGCTCCAGATCGCGTCGGCCGAGCGGTAGCGCGTATCCCAGTAGTCCTGCGTCAACATAAGGGCCGGGTCGGCGAGGTGGTCGTGGCTCATGACCGGCGCGCCGCTACGGGCATGCGGGACCGGTTGGTGCTGACGGCGAGCTCGAGTGTCCGCGGCACGCCGGCGTTAAGAACGCTCGCGACCGCGTCGCACGTGTCTGGGGGTTGGCCCTGGTCACTGTCGTCACCTCGGTCACACCATGCGCGAACGCACGAAGAACGGCAAGTGGCTGTGCGTCCTCAGCGGCGAGTTGCGCCTGGTGCTCGGCGAACACGAGCTGGTGCTGCACGCCGGCGAGGCGGCCGAGTTCGACACCCGCATCCCCCACCGATTCGACCGCGCCGCCGCCGAGCGCGTCGAGCTCCTGATGCTCTTCGGCTCGCAAGGCGAGCACATGCACGTTCGGGCGCGTTCGACGAACGGCTAATTCAGTCCGGGGGCCCAGACGCGGCGCAGCTGAGACGGAGTCAGCCCGGCCAGGCTGGCGCAGTCGCGGGCCAGGTGGGCGTGGTCGGCGAAGCCGGATTCGGCTGCCAGGCGGGCGAAATCCCAGGCGCGAGCGTGCGGATCGACCAGCAGGCCGAGAAACCGGCGAAATCGCAAGACCCGGGCGAGGGTGCGCGGCCCGTAGCCAACCGAGGCGGTGAAACGTCGCAGCAACTGCCGTTCGCTGAGCCCGAGCCCGTCGCCGAGATCGCGCACGGTGCCGCGCGGCGAACGCCGCAATTGCCGCACCGCGGCCTGGACGAGCGGGTCGGCGGGCGCCGCCCGCTTTCGGCCCACCGCTGCCTGGAGTGTTGTCAGCGCGTCGGCGATGCTCGATGTGCCCTCCAGCTCGTCGTGCAAGCGATCGGCCGTGCCACCCCAGAGCTCGCGCAAGGGCACGTCCAGATTGAGGAGCGCGTCCGCTGGCACGCCGAGGAACGCGGGCGCTCGTCCGGTCCGGAATCGCAGCCCGATCAAGGTCGCGTCGGGCGGCAAATCGGCCTGGATGGGCACCGTCGCGGGACCGGCGACGATCGGCGCCTGGCCACGCAGCCAGACGATGTCGATACAGCCGTCCGGCGTCACCAGCTGGGCGCGGTGCTCGGTCGACGGTCGGACGCGGTTGTCGTACCAGACGCACGCCACGTCCTCGGCGAGCGCGGGCTCGGCGGGCAGCTCACGGTACTCCATGTGCGGAAGGATACCCGTCAGCCGGGCTGGGTACGGACGTTGCAGTAGCGTCGGAGATGATGTCTGGTATGTCTCAGCGCTTA
>Ga0070730_10003716_pt1 | contig 13599 bp, 10 predicted proteins | sample Coa_R1_3_FD_66447 | JGI IMG/M metagenome (GOLD analysis project Ga0070730, IMG submission 66447) | Surface soil microbial communities from Centralia Pennsylvania, which are recovering from an underground coalmine fire - Coalmine... | ecosystem: Environmental > Terrestrial > Soil > Unclassified ...
CCGCGCCTGGATTCTGCGCAGGAGGCGCATACTGCGCTGGCTGAGATGGAGGCGGTGGTTGCGCAATGGCCGCACGATTGATCGGGCTAGCGTACTGTGGCGCGGACGTTCCGCCCGCCTGATTACTTGCTTGGGGTGGGGGGGGCGTACCCAGGACCGCGCCACAGTCCCCGCAAAATCGAGCGCCACCCTCGTTGGCTGAGCCGCACCGTTGACAGACCATAGCGCACTTCTCCTCTCAGGCGATTTCCACATTTGGCTCAGTGTAGCCCGTCGCTCAAAGCGCTGTCAATAACCTATTTCACATCTTCGGGTGAGCGCATCATATCACAGGCAAGAACCAGATCGTTGACTTTTTACCGCCAGCTTGACATACTGGCATGAGGGTGAGATACTGGCGAGAGCAAGGCTCTTTGGGGCTGTCATTGGCTGACTTGCCAAAGAGCGGTTGTTTGTATCAGGAGGGGTGTATACGAGTAAAAACTCGCGCTTGATTGATCTGCGCACGGAAGGGGCCGCAGAGAAAGCATTCCTGGCAGGGGTGGAAGTGACGAACAGCGAGAGCCTCTGGAGTACCGAGGATTCGCTAGAAGAACTGGCGGCGCTGGCGCGCACTGCCGGGGCCGAGGTGGTCGGCAGCATGACGCAGCGTTTGCGCGCGCCGGATGGGCGTTACTATCTGGGCAAGGGGCGTACCGCCGAACTGGCGCAGCTTCAGCAAGAACTGGGCTTTGATCTGGTCATCTTTGATGATGAGCTTTCGCCCTCGCAGCAACGCAACCTGGAGCGCGAGGTGAATGCCCGCGTCATTGATCGCACTGCGCTGATTCTGGACATCTTTGCGCAGCACGCGCATACCCGCGAGGGGCAGTTGCAGGTGGAACTGGCTCAGTTAGAGTATCGCCTGCCCCGGCTCACCGGGCGCGGCACGGCGCTTTCGCGGGTCGGCGGCGGCTCGCGCAGCGCGGGCAGTGGGAGCGCGGGCGGCGCGATTGGCGTGCGTGGCCCTGGCGAAACGAAACTGGAACTGGACCGAAGGCGCATTCGTAAACGCATCAGCGACTTGCGCCATGAACTGGAAGGCATCCGGCGGCAGCGCACGCAGCAGCGACGGGAACGCAGCGAGCAGGCTATGCCGGTGGTTTCGATTGTTGGCTACACGAACGCGGGCAAATCGACGCTGTTTAACGCGCTGACGATGGCTGGGGTGCTGGTCGAAAACAAACTCTTTGCCACACTCGATCCGACGACCCGGCATCTCGTGCTGCCCAGCCATCAGGAAATCTTGCTGAGCGATACCGTTGGCTTCATTCAGAAGCTGCCGACCGCTCTGGTGGCAGCCTTCCGCGCTACACTGGAGGAAGTCAGTGAGGCCGATGTTTTGATCGAAGTGGTAGACAGCAGCCACGAGAACGCGATTGAGCAGAGCCAGACGGTCAACGAGGTGCTGGGCGAACTGGAGGCGGGCGAGAAGCCGCGCGTGACGGCGCTGAACAAAATTGATCTGCTTGACGACCCCACGCAGCTTGATCTGAGCCTGTTCCCCAACGCGGCGCCCATTTCGGCGCGAGAGGGTCGCGGGTTGGACGCGCTGCTGCGAAAAGTGGGCGAGGTGGTCGCGGCAGAGATGCAGCCGGTGCGGGTACGTATTCCCTACGAGGCTAGCCATCTGGTGGAACTCTTCCACCGGCGCGGGCGCGTGCTACGCGAGCAACATACCGACGAGGGCGCCATTATTGAGGGCAGCCTGCCGCGCGCGCTGCGGCCACTCTTTGAGCCGTTTCAGGCGCCACGCTAAAGTTGGTATTGGATAAAGTTGGAGAGGACGACGGCCAGCACCAGCACATTGCAGATGGCAAGGGTGATGCGCGAGAGGCGCGAATAGCTGCGGCTGAGGAGCAGAATCCCAACGGAAACAACGATGACCATCAGGGCTTTGTAGAAGATCAGCGCGCCAAAGCCGTTCTGATTGAGCAAGGCCCGCATGAGCGGATTGCCCTCGCGCATGCCCGCGTGCAGATCAATATAGGTGGTAATCAGATCAAAGGCATTCAGGATCGCAAACAGCGCCAGCCAGAACAGCGACGGAAGTTGCACGCGCCGCTGCTGGCGCGCAGGCGAACGTAAAATCATCGGCAATCCTTTCCCAACAGGCAGGTGAAAAGCAGTCGGAATAGAGGGGTTCAACGCGGCGGCCAATCGCCAACCGCGCCATCACCTGCCCTCTAGAAAGGCAAATACCAAAAAGCGTGCCAGGAAACGGCCTCAGCCAGCAGATATTGCGTTCTGGAGTTCTTTGAGCATGGAACGGCTGGTAATTCCTGTGTATCAGTCAGGATGTGATTGTCACGCGGATGTAGATGTGTTATGCTGAGCAGCGGAAAAATGCCAGAGTTCCTGATTCACGAGAGGAGCGCGATGAGGAATGGCTAACTGGAAGACGCGCATCTTCTCCCAGCCTTCCAATCAATCGAGCGCAAAAGCAGCGTTTCCCGCGCAGGAGACAGAGGCAGCGCGCCGCGCCAGGCAAATTAAAGAGGTGCTGCGGCTGAGTAATGCTATGCGCGCCGAACTCCAGCTTGATGTTCTTCTGCGGCAGATCGTCGAGTCCATCGGGAGTTGCATTGGCTTCCGCCAGGCCATCCTCAATCTGGTGCGCGAAGATACTTCTGAACTAGAGTGCGCCGCGTTTATCGGCATCAACCAGGAAGATGAAATGCGCATGCGGGCGTCGCCGCCGCCGCTTACCAGGATGCTGGCGATGATGCGTTCGGAGTTTCGCATTAGCCAGTCCTACTTTATCTCTCACGAGCATGCCTATCTGGTACGGGGAATACAGGTGGTCACGCCAGAGCATATTACCTGGCAAGGGGGCAATAGCTGGCACCCCCAGGACATTCTGCTGGTGCCGCTGGTTAGCCCACGTGAAAATAAGTTGCTGGGCATCCTCTCGCTGGATGATCCCGAAGACGGCGAGCAGCCTTCGCTGGAGACGATTGAGGTTATCGAGTTATTTGCCAACCAGGCTGCCTTAGGCATCGATAACGCCCGCGTCTTCCAACAGCGTGAACGCGAGCGGCGGGCGGTGGAAACAGCGATCTTTGATTTGTTGGAAGAGGTGGAACAGGCGCGCCAGGGGAACCTGACGGTGCGCGCGCATGTCAGTGAGACCAGCCTGGGCGCAGTGGCGGATTCGTTGAACGAGATGCTGCGCGCCCTCAATGCCGTTTTGCTGGAGGTGCGCCGCGCAACCGGAGTTGTCAGCAAGAGCGCCTCAGAGTTGCAGATGTCGGCCTGGCGGCTGGCGGCTGGGGCGCAGCAGCAGGAGCGTCAGGTCAACGACATCTTCACTACCATCCGGGAGATGGCCGCCTCGGTGCAGCAGGTTTCCGATAACGCCGTGACGGCGGCGGGTGTGGCGCATACTGCTCTGGAGATTACCAATGAGGGCCGCCAGGGGGTGGAGCGCGCTGTGCAGGGGATGAACAATGTGCGCGAGATGGTCTTACAATCGGCCAAAAAGATCAAGCGGCTGGGCGAGAGCAGCCAGGAGATTGGGGAGATTGTTCAGCTCATCTCCGATTTCGCCAGCAAGACCAATCTGCTGGCGCTCAATGCCTCTATTGAGGCGGTGCGCGCGGGCGAGCATGGGCGGGGCTTCTCTGCCGTCGCCCAGGAGATTCGCAACCTTGCCAACAGCAGCGCCGAAGCCACCAAGCAAATTTCGGCGAAGATCAAAAGCATCCAGAATGAGACCAATGCTGTGGTCGTGAGTATGGAGCAGAGTACCCAGCAGGTCGTGATTCAATCGGACCTGGCGGCGCACGCGGGGGCGGCGCTTCAGGCGATGGACGCGGTGATGCAGCGCATTGTGCAGCACATTGAGGGGATTAGTGGCGCCGCCGCGCAGCAGGCCAAAGCTGGTGGTTTTGTGGCGCGCTCCATGGGCGACATTGCTCAGATTACCGTCTATACGGCTCGTCATATCGACCAGATGCACAACGCGATGGGCCGGTTGACCGAACTGGCCGAATCGCTGCAACAGCGGGTGGATGTCTTCCGGCTGGGCGAAGGCGAGGCTTCGAGACAAGAAAATCTGCTGAACAGAAAGCCTAGCAGCCCGCTCTTGACAAGATACACTGAGGAACTGCGCAAGGTGGAGATTCAAGAAGAAAGGGCGGCGCGCGAGTAAGCCGCCGAGAGGGCGGCGCTACACGCAGATGGAAAAGAAGCAACGATTCATCCAGGTGAACAGCCCATCGGGATGAATCGTATTTTTTAGCCCGCACCTGCCTGTGAATAACCAGCCAGGCAGCTACTTTCTCAGCGGAGTTGAAGAAGAGATGTCCTCAAGCACCCATCCACGCCTTCTGGTCGCCTGGGAAACAGCGCCCGCCTCAACAGCAGAGGCGCCGCACAGTTCGGCTGGGGACGTTTCCAACACGGCTGCAAGGCGCCGCAGCGCGTAGGGCTGTGGCTCTTCCTGGCCGTGTTCCAGGCGGCTGATGTTTTCGCGCCGCAGGCCAGTCATCTCCGCAAGCTGGCTGATGCTCAAGCCCTGGCGCTGGCGCGCCTGGCGCAAACCACGTAGCTTCATGACCAATCCTCCGCATTGAGGCGGCTCTTTTCAATCTGGCCCCGTTGCCAGATCAAAGCGCTACCTGTACTGCAATCATACCATCTGAAAATGCGCTCGTCCAGTCCCATGCTTTGGGTTAGTTCTAGCAAAAAGTGGAGGCTGTCCTTGTAGCGCTGCACTCGCCGCCCCTGCCGACGACACGTCGGCGCTACAAGGACGCTCTTTATTCCTGGACACGCAGGTGGAGATCGCGCAGTTGCTCCGGGGAGACCGTTGAGGGAGCCTGCATCAAGAGATCGAGCGCGCTCTGGGTCTTGGGGAAGGCGATCACATCGCGGATGCTCGCTTCATCGGCCAGCAGCATCACCAGCCGGTCCAGGCCCAGCGCAATACCGCCGTGCGGGGGCGCGCCATATTCAAATGCCTCGAGCATATGCCCAAACTGCTCCTGAATCTGATCCTCCGACAGCCCCAGGAGGCGGAAGACGCGGCGCTGCATCTCCGCCTGATTGATACGAATGCTGCCACCACCGATCTCGTAGCCGTTGCAGATCACATCATACTGGCGGGCGAGGACTTTGAGCGGGTCAGTCTCCAGGAGCGCTTCATCTCGCGCCCGCATGCCGGAGAACGGATTGTGGCCTGCCTGATAGCGCTGATCCTCTTCGTTCCACTCCAGTAGGGGGAAATCGACGACCCAGCAGAGGCCCATCACATCCCTGGGAATCAGCCCCAGGCGTTCGCCCAGCCGCACGCGCAGGCGCGAGAGGACATCGTTGCAAACCTTGGCGCTATCGGCGACAAAGAGTACCAGATCGCCCGTCTGCGCCTCCAGGCGCGCGATGATCGTCCCTAGTTCGGCTTCGCTGAGCGCCCTGGTCAGCGGTGAGCGGATGCCTTCAGCGCCAAGAGCCACCGTGACCAGCCCTTTTGCGCCCAGCACACGAGCCTGCTCGGTCAGTTCATCGACCTCTTTGCGAGTATAGCCTGCCGCGCCGGGCACGCGCAGCCCTTTGACCATACCACCGCCGCGCACAGCCTCGGTAAAGACGCGAAACTCGCTCGTCGCCACCAGATCGCTGATCTCGACCAGAGGCAGGCCAAAGCGAATATCAGGGTGGTCGGTGCCGTAGCGGTCGATTACCTCGGCATAGGTGAGATGGGGGAAAGGTTTGTGCTGGATGCGCTTCTGCGTGGTCTTTTCGATCAGGTCAATCAGCATCCCCTCAATCAAGCCCATCACATCTGGCTCGGTGACAAAGGACATCTCCACATCCAGTTGGGTAAACTCCGGCTGGCGGTCGGAGCGCTGGTCTTCATCGCGGAAGCAGCGGGCAATCTGGAAATAGCGGTCCAGCCCGGCGACCATGAGCAATTGCTTGAACTGCTGAGGCGCCTGGGGCAAGGCGTAAAACTTGCCCGCGTAGAGGCGGCTAGGCACCAGATAATCGCGGGCGCCTTCGGGGGTACTCTTGGTCAGAATGGGCGTCTCGACTTCGACAAAGCCGCGCACATCCATGTAATCCCGAATCAGTTTGACCACGCGATGGCGCAGCACGATATTCTCGCGCATAGCTGGTCGGCGCAGGTCGAGATAGCGATATTTCATGCGCAGTGTCTCATCTGCCGTCGCCTGGTCGCTCACCACAAAGGGAGTCGGGCGCGCCGCGTTGAGTACCTCCACCTGGCTCGGAACAACCTCAATCTCGCCGGTAGCAAGGTCGGGATTTTCCGAGCCAGGGAGCCGTCGCTCCGCTTTCCCCTGCACGCGCAGCACATATTCCGAACGCACCGACTCGGCGATCTCATGCGCTTCGCTCGCGCCAGGGCCGCGTTCGGGGTCAAAAATAATCTGGGTGACGCCATAGCGGTCACGCAGATCGAGAAAGATCAGTCTGCCATGATCACGCCGCCGGTTTACCCAGCCAGTCAGCGTGACCTGCTGGCCGACATTGGCTGCGGTCAATTCGCCGCAGGTCACGGTTCGTAGTGTGGTTTCCAAGCCCATCAGTTTCTACCCTCTTCTTGAACACAATGCTTCTGAAGTGTAACACATTCTCTTGGAAGAAAGCATGGGCGCTGGATGCGCCTGGGGCGATGTACAAGTCCGCTGGCGGATTGGTGGTCCCACCCCGGCCAGCAGAGACGCTGGCGGTACACCTCCGCCCTGCTGGCGGATGGGGTATCACGCGCCAGCGAGCGATGTGCCAGAGGCGCTCAGGCGAGCGTAATGACCAGCAGCGTGTGACCACCCAGGACGTAGAGCGAGAGGCTTTGTGGCCCAGAAGCTACCGCGCTGATGCTTAGCAAGCTATCCAGCGCGGAGGGGTCAGCATATTGTTGATTTGGCGTTGGATCGCTGGTCGCCGGAACGGGAGCATTCAACTGGATAACGCGGTGGTCGGCGCCATCGCCGACAAAGAGATGATTTTGCTGATCACTTACCAGGACCGTTGCGTTGGCAAGCTGCACGCCGCTGGGCGTATAGGCCGGGTTGGCCGCAGGGGTGGCGGACGGCGTTGCAGTGGCTGTGCTGGTTGGTGAAGGGGAGGGTGAAGCCGTCGGGGAAGGCGCCGAAAAGGTGGAGGTGGCCGGAACCATTGGCAGCGCGGTCATCGGGCTAAACGAATTGGGATCGCCCACTGGCAAGACGGGTAAGAGCGAGGAGAGGTTGGCTGGATGCAGACCAGTCGCTGTCAAGACCCCAATGCTGCCATCGACCAGCAGGAGGTAGAGCGCGCCATTGGGAGCCAGTGTAATACTATGGGCCTGGACGGGCAGGGGCGCGGGCGTTCTGGGCACGCAGGAGGTCGGTGGTGTCGTCTGGCAGGCATACACGATGTCGCCTGTGCCCCGATAGAGGACATCGATCTGGGCGCCGTGAACGGCCAGCAAAATGGGCAGCGCGCCCCTGGAATCTGGCGGCAGGGTGAGTACCCGTTGTGGTTTGGCGTTGGGCGCCGCCATTTGCTCAACCGTAAAGCTCGATCCGTCCTCATGTAAGAGATAGAGCAGCGACCCATCGGTCGTCATATCGACCACCGATGGGTCGATAACCGCGCCACAGGTTACCGCTGCGCCATTTACCGTCAGCGCGTAGACCGCCGAGGGGGTGTTTGTCGAATGGGAGCGGGCGAACAGCAAGGGCAGCGCACTGCCAGGTCCGCCGGGGGGAGTGGACGCTGATGTCGCCTGCGGGATCGCAACGAGTTGATCGATCTGCCCGCCAGGCGCAGCGCCGCAGGACACAGAGAAGTGGTTCGTCTGGAGGGTGCTGAGCGGCTTCACCTGCGCAAGCGTATTATAGGCGCTCAGGGCCTGGCGAATCGGGGGAGCCAGCAGTTGCTGGAGGGCGTTGGTCGCCTGCTGGCGGTCGTCGCTGCTCAGCCAGGCATTATGCAGATCGTTCAGCAGGGGATGCTGCGCCATTGCCAGGGTGTTGATCGCCTGGGCAGGCGCCTCTTGCTGCGCCTGCGCGATCAGTGTCTGCGCGCGACTCAGGTCGGCGCTGAGTTGGTTATGCGCGTTGCGCGTCCAGGCGATAGGGCCAAACCCAACGTCCCAAACGGCCAGGGAGATGAAGAGGATGAGCGCCGCGCCAAAGATGCGCAACGCGAGCGCCACCGGCGAGAGGCGCTTGCGCGGCTTCTTGAGCAGTTTCATCCCGCCTGTTTCTTCTTTATAAGCGCCGTCAACCAGCGCTGCCAGTTGCTCTTGCGCCTCTGGCGCGAGGGGTGGCGCCTCCAGCACATGAATCAGGACTGCTGTGATATTATCCGGCCCGCCCTGCTCATTAGCCTGGGCGATCAGCCCGCGCACGGCTTCCTGGGGCGAGGAGGAACTGATAATCCGGTTCATTTCCTCATCGGAGACCGGCCCGGAAAGGCCATCTGAGCAGAGCAGCAAGAGATCGCCATCCTGAAGGACTTCGACAAACAGGTCCGCCTCCACCTCTGGCTGTGTGCCCAGGGCGCGGGTGATCACGTTGCGATGGGCGTGGGTGCGCGCCTGCTCATCGGTCAACATCCCGGCGCGCACCTGCTCGGCCACCCAGGAGTGGTCGTTGGTTAACTGGCGAATATGGCCTTCGCGGATCAAGTAGACGCGGCTGTCGCCCACATTGGCGATATAGGCAAGGGGGCCACGCACCACGACCGTGACGCAGGTGGTGCCCATGCCAGCCCGCCCGGCCTGCTCGGTGGCGCGATCATAGATCACCTGATTGGCTTGCTTGGTAGCTTGTGTGAGTATCTCAGCAATGTCGTCCGATTCCGCCTCATAGTAGGTTTCCCGGATGGTCTCGACAGCAATCTCGCTGGCAACCTCACCGGCGGCATGCCCACCCATGCCATCGGCGACCACAAAGATGGCCCCTTTGCGCTCCAGCACTTTGGGGTCTTTGGGGATGAGGCGGGTCATATTATCTTCATTAGAATCGCGCCTGCGACCAACATCCGTTAGTTCCGCAATTTCCAGACGGAGCTGTTTGGACAACGCCTTCTCCTCGGCTCTTGCCTGATGATAGCATCCCCTGGCAGGAACAGGGGGGGCTGTACTCGGATAGTATAATACACTGGCATGCTGAAAAACGCAACGAACTGGACGATTTCCTGCCGAATGTCTCATCGAGATCACGAGGCGTCCATCCTATGGAACTGCATCAACTGACTGAGCAATGTTCTATCCTGCAAGGGGCCTACTCATATCACGCTCGCGCAGTATTGCCAGGCGCGGGCCACTGTGCAGGCGGCCATTACTTCGCTGGTGTGCGCCACAGGGATCGTAGCAAGCGTCAGCAACAGCCGTATCTACTAGACACACACCGCCTAAAGTTGGATAATAGGCGACGCCAGACAATCCGGGAAAGGGGCTGGCAAGGCGCCTATGTGGCGCCGTTACTCGCTTTCTAGAGAACCATTAGTCTCACAAAGGGGGCGCCTGCACGATCAATGCGCATCGGGATCAACGCGCTGCTCGTTTCAGCAACGCAATCCTATCGCAATGCCGGGATCAGCCGCTATACGCTCAGCCTGCTGAACGCGCTGAGGGCCTTTGACGACACCCATGAATATACCGTGTTTGTCAGCGAGCGCGGCGTCGCCGACCAACTGCCCTCCACGCCTAGAAGCACAAGTGTTCTAGTTGGCTGGCCCACTGCTCATCCTGCCCAGCGGGTGCTATGGGAGCATCTTCGCTTTGCAGGCGAGATACGTCGCTATGGACTGCACCTGCTGCACGCGCCGATGAATATTCTCCCCCTGCGTTTGCCTTGTCCTGGCATCGTGACAATCCACGACCTGGCTTTTCTGCGCTTTCCCGATCTCTTCCGGCCCTCCCGACGCGCCTATCAGCGACTGTTGATCCGCCAGAGCGCCCGGCATGCCGCACTCGTCATCGCTGTCTCCGAGCAGACGCGCCGGGATGCTATCGACCTACTCGGCATCCCGGCGGAGCAGATTCGCGTGATCTATCCGATCCTGGAAGAGCGGCTCTCGCTCCCCTATACAACAGAGGAGGTTGAGCAATTCCGTCAACGGCAGCGGCTTCCCGAACACTTTATCCTGTTTCTCGCTACGTTGGAACCACGCAAGAATATTCGGCGGCTCATTGAAGCCTATCGCCTGCTCAAGCGCGAGACAGACCTGCCGCACATACTGGTGCTGGCAGGCGCCAGGGGCTGGTATGAGCAGACGCTGGAACAACAGGTACGCGATCTAGGCATGCAGGAGCAGGTGCGCTTTGTGGGCTATGTGCCAGAGGAGGACAAAGCCCTGTGGTATCATGCCGCTGATCTCTTTGTCTATCCGAGCCAGTACGAGGGGTTTGGCCTGCCGGTTGCGGAGGCAATGGCGTGCGGCGTGCCGGTCGTTACCTCGAATGTCTCCAGCCTGCCTGAAGTGGTCGGGGATGACGCGGCATTTGGCGCGCAGGCTGCGCTGACGGTTGCTCCCGATAATACTGAAGCCCTGGCACGCACTATGCAGCAAGGACTGTGCGATAATACCCTCCGCCAGCAATTACGAGAGCGAGGCCGAGTACGGGCACAGCGCTTCGCTCCTGGCCCTATTGCCCGACAACTCATACAAGCGTACCAGGACACTGTGTGCCCAGGAAGCTCAACGGAGAGGTGACGTTGAACCAGGGGAGGAGAACTGTGAAGAAACAACCTGTTCACGCGACTCGGCCATTGACCTTGCCGATCCCCGACCAGCCAACGCAGCCGTTGTTAGCGCTGCGGACGATAGCGCATCGGCATCCCGGCCCCCAGCGCACGACCATTCTGCTCCTCTTCCTGATTGGGGATGCGGTCCTGATCAATCTGGCGTTCCTGGGCGCGTATTATCTCCGTTACCACCTTCAGAGAAGTTACAATCTGACCGACCAGAGCGCCAGCTTTCCTTACGTACCCTATCAAGATTACGTGGGTCTGGAGGTCAGCATTACGCTGGGGCTGCTGCTGATCCTCTGGCTGAGGGGGGTCTATCGCGTCCGCGCCACCGGCCATTGGGTCCGCCATTTCTCGGTCATTCTCAGCGCGACGACCACCGGGCTGGTCGTCCTCACGGTCTATGAGTATTTCTTTACGAAATCTCCTGATCTGCTCTTTTCCAGTAGCAATGGCGCCTCGCGTGGGCTGATCACCTATACCTGGATCGGCGCCACGATCACCCTCTTTCTGGGACGCCAGATCATCAGCGCCGGGCTGGTATTTGCCTATCGGCATGGTCTGCGACGCGCGCGGCTGCTTATGATTGGCTCTGGGCGCCTGGGCAAGATGATGATGCAGCATATCGCCGCCACTCCCCGGCTCGGCTACCAGATCATCGGCTTTATTGATGACGAGGAGGCGCCTGTGAGTCGCTTTGGGCGCTTTAAAGCGCTAGGGACAATCAGCGACATGGAGCGCATTATCCGCGAGTATCAGATCGATGAGGTGTTAATCGCGCTGCCCGCTCACCAGCACCAGCAGATCATCCGCAGCGTGCGGCTGTGTGAGCGGGCAGGCGCCAATTTCAAACTGATCCCTGATCTGTATGAACTCAGTCTCTCGCGGATCGATATGGATACGATGGAAGGCATTCCGCTGATCGGGATTAAAAGCACGGGCATTGGTCCCTGGCAGCATAGCCTCAAACGCGGCATCGATATACTGGTTGCCGGGTTCGTCCTCATTCTGGGGTCGCCAATCTGGTTGCTGACGGCGTTAGCGATCAAACTGGAATCGAGAGGCCCGGTTTTCTTCAAGCAAGAGCGCCTGGGGTATCGGGGGCAACCCTTTCGACTCTATAAGTTCCGCTCGATGCGCGATCATGCTGAGAGCGACTTGAAACACCTTCGGCCTCTCAACGAAGTCAGCGGTCCTATGTTTAAGCTGAAAGCTGATCCGCGGCGGACGCGCGTGGGCAAATTCATCCGCAAGACCAGTATCGACGAAATTCCGCAACTGCTCAACGTATTAAAAGGTGATATGAGTCTCGTGGGGCCGCGCCCACCGCTTTCCAGTGAAGTGGACCGATATGAGGAGTGGGAGAAAGGTCGGCTGGAGGTGCGTCCAGGGATCACTGGTCTCTGGCAGGTACGTGGCCGCAGTGAACTGGATTTCGATGAGATGGTTCTGATGGACCTTTATTATATTGAGAACTGGTCCCTGGGTCTGGACCTGCAAATCTTATTGCAAACCATTCCCGCTGTCCTCTTCAGTCGCGGCGCTTACTGAGCCGACGCGGCGCCAGGGGACGCGAGAGCAAGCCCCTGGCGCGCCAGGCGATCAGAAACGGGCTGAAGATGAAAGTCGCATTGGTCCACGACTATCTCAATCAGATGGGCGGAGCTGAGCGCGTCTTGCTGGCGCTCCACGAGTTGTATCCCGACGCGCCGATCTACACATCCATCTATGCCCCGCAGCGCGTTGATCCGGCCTTTAGTCGACTTGATGTGCGCAGCAGCTTTATGCAGCGACTGCCCCTTGTCACCCGGCATCATCAACCGTTCCTGCCCTTCTATCCGCTTGCCTTTGAGCGCCTCGATCTGCGCGCGTATGACCTGATCGTGAGCAGCAGCAGCGCCTTCGCCAAAGGCGTCAAGGTGCGGCCCGACGCGCTGCATATCTGCTATTGCCATACGCCGATGCGCTGGGCATGGTCCTACCAGGAATACATCGCGGGGGAAAAACTGGGGCCAGCGCCACGTCTGCTGCTCCCACTGCTCATGCGCCGCCTGCGCCACTGGGACCGGGGCACTGCCAGGCGTGTGGACCATTTCATTGCCAACTCGCCGATGGTGGCCGAGCGCATCGCCAGCTACTATCAGAGCGATGCGGTAGTGATCCCTCCGCCGGTGGAGACGGCCCACTATTTCCTCTCACCGATCCAGGAGGACTATTTCCTGATCGTCTCGCGGCTGGTTCCGTATAAGCGAATCGACATCGCTATCGAAGCCTTCAACCAGCTTCGGCTCCCGCTCAAGATTATCGGGATCGGGCGGGACCAGGCACGGCTGGAGCGCCTGGCTGGGCCAACGATAACGTTTCTGGGCTGGCTCCCCGACGCGGAGGTACGCCATTACCTGGCAAACTGCCAGGCGCTGATCCATCCGGGCGCCGAGGATTTTGGTCTGACCCCGCTGGAAGCGCAAGCCAGCGGGCGCCCGGTGATTGCCTATGGCGCGGGTGGCGCGCTGACGAGCGTGATTGCGGGCGTCACTGGCGTGTTTTTCCACGAGCGGTCTCCGGGCGCGCTGGCCGAAGCCATTCAGCGCTTTCGCCCTGACCAGTTCGACCCCCTGACTATCCGCCGTCATGCTGAAGCCTTTGATATTCGGCGCTTTCAGCAGCGCGTTGCGCAGTTCATCGAGGCCAGTCTGGCAGCCAGCAGCGAGGCCCGTCAGGAAGCTGGTGTTTTCTAGAACGCCGGTCAAGAAGCCGGGCGGCTGGCGGCTGAAGGCCGCGCCTACGGCGGCGGGCGCCGCCCCTCTCGGCTGCGCCTCGGACCTCTCGCTCGACCGCGCCTGGAGGCTGCGCC
>Ga0070730_10003717_pt1 | contig 13598 bp, 18 predicted proteins | sample Coa_R1_3_FD_66447 | JGI IMG/M metagenome (GOLD analysis project Ga0070730, IMG submission 66447) | Surface soil microbial communities from Centralia Pennsylvania, which are recovering from an underground coalmine fire - Coalmine... | ecosystem: Environmental > Terrestrial > Soil > Unclassified ...
CTGCTGAGCTCGGACGCTGGATCGGTCGTCGCCACCAACCCGGCGGTTCTCTTCTTCGGTGCGCAGCGACCGGGAGAGGCGGCCAAGCTCCAGCGCACTTTTCATTTGAGCCACCAGCAGCGAGCGCTGCTCGAGAGCGCCCGCCGAGGGGAGTTCTTGCTGGCCGCAGGCGCCGATCGGCTCGCGATCGAAGTCCAAGCACCGCCGTGGCAGGAGGACGCGATGCGGCAGGCCCGAGAATCGGCGCGACCCCCTCCTGCAACCGGTAGGCTTAGGTCCAGAGTGCGGCGCGTCCTCCACTACCGGATCCACGGCCTACTCGATCATCGACTCGAGCGCCTGCACGAGCAGTTCGAAGAGCTCGCGAAGGCTCGCACGTGGCGCTGCGACCGGCCCTGGATCGCCAGCGCGTACTCGCGCGACCTGTTCGCGATGGAGTACTTCAGGCTCGTCCATTCAGACGCGAAAGGGGATGTCGCTGCCGCCGGCTTCGTCAAGATGGCGGGCGACGAGACCGACGCGCTGATCATCACGATCTTCCTGCGCGATCTATCGGCCGAATACGGAGTCAGGGTCGTGCTGCGCGACGAGGACCATCCGCTGGCGAAGCTCCGCAGCCTCGACTTCGTGCGCGGCCGGCTGCCCAATGGGCTGAGCCTCGAGGACGTGCTCGCCAAGCGGCCGGTCATCAAGAAGGTGGAGGGCGAGCGAATCCTCTTCTACCCACCCGCGTTCCGGCTCCACTCCCAGGGCCCACCCAGCCCGGAGTGGGCGTACGCGCTTTACGGAATCCGCGCGTACGCACCGACCTTGATGGAAGCCGAGCAGGAGGCGCTCAAGATCCTGCGGGGATTCGGCCACCTTGGCCACTGAGGCGATCGCCACCGACGGCGAGGTCACCTCGGTCGACGGCACGCGCCTCTTCTATCGCGCCTGGACGCGAGCCCAGGCCACCCACACGTTCGCGGTGGTTCACGGTCTAGGCGAGCACAGCGGGAGATATGAGGCGTTCGCGGAGGCGATGCGCAAGCGCGGGATGGCCACGTATGCGGTCGATCTTCGCGGCCACGGCAAGAGCCAGGGACAGCGCGGACACGTGGACTCGTGGGGCCAGTGGACCGATGACGCCGCGTCGTTTGTCGCGCGAGTCGAAAGCCTGACCTCAGGCGAGGTGATCCCGCTCGGGCACTCTTTCGGCGGCGTCGCCATGCTCAGTACCGTCCTCGCCGGCAAGCTGAAGAATGCGAGGCGCTTCATCGTGTCCAGCCCGGCATTGAAACTGAAGGCGGCGGTGCCGCAGTGGAAGGTGAGCCTTGGCAAGCTCACCTCGCGCTTGACTCCGCGGTTGGCGCTGGCCAACGAAGTCGATGCCGGCGCAGTCTCACGCATCCCCGAGGTGGTCGAGGCTTATCGGACCGACCCGCTGGTGCATTCCAGGATCTCCAGCCGGATGTACACCGAGTGGCGCAGAGCCGCCGACGATGTGCTCGCCCACTCGGGCCGCATCTCGGTTCCGTTCCTCATCCTTGCGGGCGACGCCGACCCGCTCATCGACCCGGCCGGAAGCGAGCAGCTGCACACGAAAGCGCCTGAGCACAGCACACTCCACATGCTGCCCGGTCGATTTCACGAACCCTTCAACGACCTCGGTAGCGAGGAGGTGTTCGACATCATCGCGCGCTGGATCAGCATGTGATGCACGACCCGGCGGTCGCGGTCGTGCTGGGCCTGGCCGGACATGTCGTGCTCGACCTTGGTTCGTGGCTGTCATGGATCATCGTCGGCCTCATCGCCGGCGCGGTCGCGGCGCGCGTGGTGGCCGGACGTGGGTTCGGCTGCATCGCCGACATCATCGTCGGCATCGCGGGCGCGATCATCGGCGGCTACCTGCTGGGTGCGGTGTTCAACGTGAGCGGCACCGTCGGTTTCTTCGGCGGCATTGTGGTCGCCTTTCTTGGCGCGGCGGTGCTCCTGGCCGCGCTGAAGCTACTGACCGGCGGCCGCCTCTGAGCCGGCGGGTTCCGAGGATGGCTCGGCGGCCGTCGCGATGACCTCGGCGACCTCGGCCGGCCGGAAGATCGGAATGTCGTGCGGAGTGTCGAACCATCGCACCTCGACTTGAGGAGCGATCTGCGTGAGCCGCTTGCCGCCCATCTCCTTCCAGCTCGAGATGCGCGGCGAATCACCGCGCGCGATCAGCGCCTTCGTCGGCACGTCCAGGGATGCCCATAGCTGATCGACCGGCGAGTCGTACAGGCCGTGCAACAGCGCAAGCCGCGCCTCAGAGGTGAGCGTCAGGATGAGGTCGACTCCGTCAAGCATCACCCGGGAGATCACGTACGGCTCCAGGTCGTCGTCCCACGATGGGTCGAAGTCGCGACGAGCGTCGGTGACCGCTTCGGCAAGCGATGAGTAGCGGGGTAGCGCCGGCTGCATGAGCTTCTGAGCCTCTTCCCAACCGAAGAGGTTGGCCGCGCTCTGGACCGGGCCGTCGATGAAGACGAGAGCGGAGGCGAATCCATGATTGCGTGCCACCAGCTCGAGCGAGACCGTCGCGCCCCACGAGTGTCCTACGACGACGGGGCGCTGGAGCCCGAGGCTGGTGGCCACGAACGTCGCGTCTGCCAACAGCTCCTCCATCGCAAAGTCATCCGGCGCGGACGGTGCATGCGGCGGCCGGCCGGTGAGCCCGTGGCCGCGCTGGTCGAGCGCGATCAGCCGGCGGCCGTCGAGCCGCGCCGCGACGCGGTCCCAGTAGTGGGCATTGGAGCTGAGGCCGTGGAGAAGAAGCACAGGGGCGGAGTCTGCCTCCACCTGGTGGTTCCACTCCAGGTAATGGAGGTCGATCCCGCCCCGCTGGAGCCAGCCGTCGCGGGGTCCGGGCACGAGGCTAAGACTAGCCCGCGGCCGCTTTCCTGAACTCTTCCGCGGGCGCCTCGACCGCCTGCTGCACAGCGGGCCGCCGGCGGCGCTTGATGAGAAGCGTCGTGAGGGCGGTGAAGCCCAGGAAGATCACGGGCAAGACCAGCGTGCTCTTCAGCGCATCGATGTAGGCGCTGACGAAAACCTCGTGCGCGATCCTCGAAAGCTGCGCGGCGACCGCGGGCGGCAGGCCCGAAGGAAGCGATGCTCCGGACTGTCCGGCGCCGATCTGAAAGCCGTTGGAGGACACCGAGCTGAAGATCGAGATGAAACGGTCGCGGAAGGCGGCCGGAACCTGACCCGCGTGGGCCACGGCCTGGTTGTGGAGCGCGGTCGCCAGCTGGTTCTGCAGAAGCGCGCCGACGACCGCGCTGCCGATGGCGGCGCCGAGCTGGCGCGTCGTGTTGAGAACGCCGGCGGCAGCACCCGCCATGCGTGGCTGGATGTTGCGCATCGCGACCGTGGTCATGGGCGCGAACGTCATGCCCATGCCGGCGCCGGCGATGATCGCCGGCACGAGGAAATTGACCCATGTCGAGTCGGGTCCGGCGACGTAGGCGACGAAACTGAACCCGACCGTGAACAGCGAGATGCCGGTCATGAGGATGTACTTGGCGCCGATGCGATCGGCCATCCATCCCGCGATGGGAGCAACGACCATGGACGTGAGTGACATGGGCGCGAATGTGAGTCCGGCCACGAGCGCGCTGAAGCCACGCACCGACTGCAGGTAGATGGTGACCGGCAGGAACATGCTCAGCATGCCGAAGCTGATGGCTGCGGCGATCCAGTTCGCGACCGCGAAATTGCGATCGTCGAACAGAGACAGCGGTACGAGCGGCTGCGTCTGGAAGCGCTCCCAGACGACGAACAGGACCATCAGGACCACTCCGCCTCCGACGACCTCCGGAATGGTGATGCCGTACGAGGCGATCTCGCCCCAGTTGTAGCGCTGGCCCTCGATGAGGCCGAAGACGATGCCGAACAGGCCCGCGGTCGCGAGCGCTACTCCGATCACATCCCAGCCCTGGCGCCGTCCCGGGCGCAGGTCGGGCACGAGCATGAAGGTCGCGATCAGCGCGCCGATGCCGATCGGAACGTTGACGAAGAAGATCCACGGCCAGTCGAGGTAGGTGATGAGCGCGCCGCCCAGGGTCGGGCCGGTGATGGTGGCCAGGCCGGCGACGCCTCCCCACACGCCGAAAGCGGCGCCGCGCCGCTCGGGCGGGAAGATCGAGGTCAGGATCGCAAGCGTCTGCGGGGTGAGAAGCGCGCCACCGACGCCCTGCACGATGCGCGCGACGATCAGCTCACTCGAGTTTTGCGAGAAGCCGCACAGAGCCGAAGCCAGCGTGAAGACGGCGAGCCCGAGCGCGAACATGTTTCGCGGACCGAAGAGATCGCCCAGCCTGCCGGCGGTGATCAGCAGCACCGCATAGACAAGGATGTAGGCGTTGAGGACCCAGAGGATCTCGTCGAGCGGGGCGTTGAGGCCCTTGCTCATGGCGGGGATCGCCACGTTCACGATCGTGGTGTCCAGCAGGATCATGAAGAAGCCCGTGGTCAACACCACGAGTACGAGCCACGGATTAGTGCGCGCTTTGGCCATGGTTTCTCCTTAACGCTTCATGGCCGGAGTCGATTCCAACTTTCCACTCCAGCTTGCCTTCGTTGATCTCTCGCTCCAGCCCGCGCACCCACTCTCTTTCGGCACCGAGCATCGCGATCTTGTGTTCCACCTCGATCAGCGCCAGGCGGCTCACGCCCCGGCGCAGCAGCTCGCCGAGCACCATCTGGAACTTGCCGATGATCAGGTCGAGCGCGTCGGCTCGTTCGCGCAGGTGAGCCGCCGCCTGCTCGGCGGTGAGGTGGTGCATGAACATGAGCCCCGCGGCGAAGTGCGGGTACTCCTTGCGTGGCCGGCGCAGGAGCTCGCCGAGCGTGGTTGTCAGAACCTCACGGCCGCTCTCGGTGAGCTTGTAGATCGTGCGCTCGGGCCGCTTGCCCTCCTTCTCGCGCTCGACCGGGAGGATCCAGCCGCTGCGCTCCAGCACCTCGACCGAGTGGTAGAGCGTGCCGAAGTTCAGGCGGATGAACTCGTCGTGGTGGCGGGCGCGCATCTTGGACGCCATCTCGTACGGGTGCATCGGCTGCTCGTCGAGCAGCTCCAGGATCGACAGGGCGAGCGGCGACAGCAGCTCGGGGTCGATTTCGGCTTGACGCATATTCCAAATAGAGTATATGAGATCGGATATACGCCGTCAAGTAGTCGGATGTGCTCGCGGCTGGGGCACAAATGATCCCGACCTGGATGCGCCCGGCGCGCAGGGAGCCGGGGGAGAGTTGAGAGCTCCGAGAAGGGTGGGTCTCGGCGTCAGGCGGGACTCAGCGCCTTCTCGTAGCCGATGACGCGCCCATCGGCGACAGCGACCATCGCGGGTCGGACGAGCACGTCGCTCGACGGGAACGCCGGAATTGCGGACTCGATGTCCACGCGCGCCAGTCAATGGCGAGCATCGGTCTGGGCGCGAACCGGATCGCCACAATTACGAACGTGGACCGGATCGTCCTCGAAGGCATGGTGTTCAGCGGCAAGCACGGCGTCACAGATGCCGAGCGCGCCCGTTCGCAGCGATTCACGGTGGACATCGAGCTCGAGGCTGACCTCACGCGCGCCGCGCGGTCGGATCAGATCGAGGACACGATCGACTACCGGCGCGTGCGCGCGATCGCGAAAGAGGTGATCGAAGGCGAACCCGCGCATCTCATCGAAACCCTGGCCGGCCGCATCGCTCGCAGGGCGTTGCAGGTGCCGCGAATCGCGGCCGTGTCCGTCAAGGTCACCAAGCGCCCTGCGAGCATGAGGCCGATCGACGGAGCCGCAGTGCTCATGCGGCGTTCGCGCCGGTGAGCATCGTCTACCTCGACTGCTTCGCGGGCATCTCGGGCGACATGGTGCTGGCCGCCTTGATCGACGCCGGCGGGGATCGCGCTGTGCTCGACGCCACCGTGGAAGCCCTGCGCCTCGGCGACGAGGTCGAGATCGATGTGCGCCGCGAGCACCGCGGCCATCTCGGCGGCACACGAGTCGAGGTCGCGACACGAGGCGCGGTGCAGAGGACGGTTCCGCAGCTGCGTGCAGCGCTCCGGGAGGCCCAGGTGCCAGAGGACGCCAGGCAAAATTCGCTGCGCGCTCTGGATCTGCTGGCCCGGGTCGAGTCCGAGCTTCACGACACCGACGAATCGAAACTGCATCTGCACGAGCTCGGCGGCGCGGACACATTGGTGGACCTGCTCGGTGTGTTCTGGCTCCTCAACCATCTCGGAGTCGAGCGCGTCTACTCGTCGCCTTTACCCGTGCCACACGGCAGACATGGCGAAATGCCGCTGCCCGCGCCTGCCAGCGTCCGCGTGCTGGCCGGAACCGGAGCGGTCTTCGAGGCAAGCGACGAAAGCAAGGAGCTTGTCACCCCCACCGGCGCGGCGATCCTGGCGGCGACCGCCACGTTCGAGCGCCCGGCGATGACCCTGCGCACGATTGGCTACGGTCTCGGCGCTCGCGCGACTCCTGGCAACGCCCTCGCGGCGTGGCTCGGAGATGAGGTGCCTGCGCAGCTCGGGGTGACGGTGATCGAAACGAATATCGACGACATGGCGCCCAACCTCATCGCAGCCCTGTCGAGGACCTGATGGCGGCGGGCGCGCTCGACGTCACGGTCACCCCGGCGCTCATGAAGAAGGGCCGCCTCGGCCAGGTGGTTTCCGTGATGGCCGACGCGCAGCACGTCGCCAACCTCAGCGAGAAGCTGCTGCGAGACAGCTCCACTCTCGGTGTCCGGCTCAGCCCGGTCAAGCGCGTCCTCGCTGGCCGCCGCGTGCAGGAGGTCAAGACGTCGATCGGAGTTGCACGCGTGAAGATCAAGGAGCTCGGCGGCAGGACAGTCGACGTCGCGCCCGAGTACGAGGACTGCCGCAGGCTGGCCCAGGAGTCAGGCCGCACCGTGCGCGACGTGATGCGGATCGTCGCTGAGGAAGCGAGAGAGCAGCTCGGCCTCGCGTAGCCGGCGACTCGTCGAATCCCGCGACAATGTGGCGGTGACCGCCCGGATGCTGGATGGAACGGCTCTGGCCACGCGCATCATCGAGAACGTCAGGGCCCAGGTCGCGGCCCGGCTCAGCGCGGGGAAACCGGGGCCGGCGCTCGCCACCGTCCTCATCGGCGACGACGCGGCCTCGGATATCTACGTGAAGCTGAAGCAGAAGAACGCAAAGAAGGCGGGCATCGAGACGTTCGACCACCGGCTGCCCGCCTCCACCACCACCGACGAGCTGCTGACGCTGGTCGAGCAGCTCAACCTTGACGATGCGGTGAGCGGTGTGCTGATTCAGCAGCCCGCCCCGCGACATATAGATATGACGCGCGTGATCCACGAGCTCGACCCGGTGAAGGACGTCGACGGCTTCCACCCCATCAACGCCGGCCTGGTGGCGCTCGGGCTGCCGGGGGCGGTCGAACCGTGCACGCCGGCGGGCATCATGGAGCTGCTCGAGGATGCGGGCATCGAGATCTCGGGCAGCAACGCTGTGGTGGTGGGTCGGAGCAACCTGGTCGGCAAGCCCGCAGCTCTTCTGCTGCTGCGGCGAAACGCGACGGTGACGCTGTGTCACACGCGAACGCGCGACCTTGCGAGCCACACGCTGACCGCTGACATCCTGGTGGCGGCGGCGGGCAAGCTCGACCTGATCACCAAGGAGATGGTCAAGCCAGGTGCCGCGGTGATCGACGTCGGCACCAACTGGGTTGGCGGCAAACAGGTCGGAGACCTCGGCGCGGGCGTGGACGAGGTGGCCGGCTGGCTGACGCCGAATCCCGGCGGCGTCGGGCCGATGACCAGGGCGATGCTCATCAAGAACACGTTCCAGGCCGAGGCTCGGCGTCGCCCGTAGGTCAGCAGGTCTCGACATGACCTACCTCGAGACGATCGACCACATGTCCCGGCTCGGCCGCTTCGGCATGAAGCTCGGCACCGAGCGGACTCGCGCGATCCTGGATCGCCTCGGCGCGCCTGATCGAGGGCTCAAAGGCGCGCTGATCGCAGGCACCAACGGCAAGGGGTCTACCGGCGTCTGCCTGGCGGCCATCCTCGAGGCGGCGGGCCACCGGGTCGGATTCATGCCGAAGCCTCACCTCGTCTCGTACACGGAACGGATCCAGGTCAACAGAACGCCGATCAGCGAGGACGACTTCGTCGCGACTTTCGAAGACCTGCAGCCGGCGCTCGACGCCATCGCCGCCGAGCTGGGCCAGGCCACGGAGTTCGAGATGCTCACGGTGCTGGCGCTCGCCTACCTGGCGCCGCGGATCGACCTCCTGGTCTGCGAGGTTGGCCTGGGCGGCCGGCTCGACGCCACCAATGCGCTCGATCTCGGCGTCGCGGTCATCACCAACGTCGACTACGACCATCAGAAATATCTCGGCGACACGATCGAGCAGATCGCCAACGAGAAGGCGGCGATCATCAAGCCGGGCAACAAGGTCGTGACAGGCTGCGAGGGAGTGGCGCTCGACATCGTCGAGTCACACGCCGCCGCAGCCGGCGCCCAGCTATGGCGGCTCGGCCGCGAGATCAACGTGGTCTCGCGATCGCGCGGATGGTCGGGCCACACGCTCGACGTCAGCGGACCGGGTTTCGAGCACACCGGGCTGCAGCTGCACCTCCTGGGCGACTACCAGACCGCCAACGCCGCGCTCGCGGTGGCGTGCGCGCACGCGATGGGTGACATCAGCGACGAATCGATCCGTCGCGGCCTTGCGTCCACCGAATGGCCGGGCAGGCTGCAGCTGATCGAGGAGCACCCTCGCGTGATCCTCGACGGCGGGCACAACCCCGCCGCGCTCACACGCGCGGGTTCGGCGCTCCGCGTGCTCATCGACGGCGAGCGACTCGTCGCGCTGTTCGGGATGCTGAGCGAGCGCGATCCGGTGCAGATCCTCGATGCGCTGCGCTCGATGCACCCGGACGCGGCGGTGTTCACCGAGGCTGAGAGCGCGGGCACCCACGCCGTGCCCGCGACACGACTGGCGGAGGTCTATGGGCCCGGCGGCGAGGCCATCGCGCCGGCGGCCGCGGCGCTCACGCGGGCAAAGGAGCTGGCCGGCACCAACGGCAACGTGATCGTGTGCGGGTCTCTATATCTTGTCGGGGAGATCCTCGCCCTTCACCAGAACCTCCAGAAGCGAGATGTAGGCTAGATAAATGCAGCAGCAGGCAGCGCCTCAGACGTTTCGCCGCGGCAAGGATCGAATCCTCGGCGGCGTGTGCTCGGGGCTTGCGGAGGGTCTTCACACCGATCCGTTGTGGGTGCGTCTTGGCTTTGTGCTGCTCGCGTTCCTGCAGGGAGTCGGGCTGCTCATCTACATCATCCTGTGGCTCGTCATGCCCGAGCAGGTCGACGGTCAGGACACCACGCGATCGGGCTTCGACTCGATGTCGGCCGACCTCAAGCGGATCGGCTCGGAACTGAAGAGTCAGTTCAGCGGCGCTCCGAAGCCGGCTCCAACCCAGGAGCATTCCGAGCCCACCGATACGGCCCGTACGAGCAACATCGCGCCGGCGCCTCCACCTTCGAGCGCTCGGACCTCGGTCGGGCTCGGCATCGTGCTGGTTGTGGTGGGCCTGATCCTCCTGGGCGGCAACACCGGGATCGTGCAGTGGTCGGTGATCTGGCCGTCGGTCCTCATCATCCTCGGCGTGCTGCTGCTGGCCCGGACGCTGGATCGACGCCGCCGGCCGTAGGCTCAGCGGCGGATGAGGCGTCGCAGGTTGATCGTCCAGTCGCGCTCAGGCGCCGCCATGAACGCCGCGCACAGGTAGACGCAGCCGGCAACCATCGGCAGCAGTAGCAGCGCACCGATCACGGCCCAGCCCCATCCGCCGCTCATCACGAGCCCGGCGAGCAATACGGCGGCGACCAGCAAGCCCGCCGCGCCGAGCAGCAGGTCGTTGGCGGACCGCGGGCCGGCCTGACGGGGCGATGGTGATGCCGGTGGCGCGTCGGGCGCGACCGCGGCGCGCTTCGGCACCAGGCCATAGAGGAGGAGCAGCACACCGACCAGCCCGGCAAACAGCGTGACGACCTCGGCGATCAGGCCTTCGCGCGTGTCCGCGACGTGCGACGCCGCGATGAACGCGATCGCGACCAGAGACAGCCCGGCAATGGCTGCGATCCAGCGAGCCACTAGGACGAGGCTGCCAGCACTCGCTTGCGCATCCTGCGCATGCCGTTGAGCCAGCGATCGTAGTCGGTCGCCTTGCGCTGGAAGTATTCCGCCACCTCGGGATGCGGCAGGATCAGGAACTTCTCGTCGCGGATGCCTTCGAGCACGACGTCGGCTACCTGCTCCGGCTCGAGAGCGTTGGCGGTCAGGAACTCGAGTCCGAGTCGTGACTCCGCGGCGAGCATGTCGGTTCGGACTCCCTGGGGACACAGGCACGACACGCGAATGCCGTCCTCGCCGTGGGCAATGGCGAGCCATTCGAAAAAGGAGAGCGCCGCCGCCTTGGTCGCGCCGTATGGCGCCGCGAACACGTGGTTCAGCAGGCCCGCGGCAGAGATCGTGCCCACGAGATATCCCTCGTGACGCGCGAGCATGCCTGGGAGCACATGCCGCGCCATCAACACGTGCGACATCACATTGACGGCCCAGATACGCTGCCAGTCTTCATTGGCAGCCTCTGGTCCTCCGGCCACGGCAATGCCTGCGTTGGAACAGACGATGTCGATCCGTCCGTAGGTGGACTCGGCTCTGGCGACCATCGCGCGCACCGACGACTCGTCGGCGACATCGCACGCGACCGCCGTGCCGTCGATCTCGCGCGCGACCGACTCGGCGCCCTGACCATCGATGTCAGCAACCACGACCCCGGCCGCATGCGCCCTGGCGAACCTTCGCGCGAGTGCGCGCCCGATGCCGCGAGCGGCACCCGTGACGACTACGACCCGGCCGTCTACCTCCATCGTGGTTGACGGCGACCGGCCACGTACCCGCCCACCACGAGCACCGCGAGGAAGCCGATCACGGCCGAGAACCAGGCCGGTTGGGACATAAGACCTACTTCGCCCCCGACCGCCGCGCAACCGAACAGTGCGGCGACGGATGCGGCGGTGAAGATGACGAACCGACCCCGCGGCAGTCGCGTGCGAAACGCGATGAGCGACCACGCACCTATGCCGATGGCGACGATCAGGATGACCAGATGCATGAGGTCGACGATCATCGAGCGGAGTCTACGCTGCCGGTCTCGTCGCGAGCCCGAGCCCCATCTCGCGCACGTTAGTCACAGGTTTTTCCACACTTCTCTCTTCGGACCGACGCTTGAGCGGTCACTTCGCACGGCGCCTCGGCGCACCTCCAAAAAAATTTGTCGGTTTACCCGAAGGTGCCCCGTCCGCGACTGCCGTAAGCGCATAGAATCTCTCCCCATGGTCGGTGGGGGACTTGACTACAGCGCGCCGTTTCAGCGCGCTATCGAGCTGATCGGCAAGCGCTGGACGGGGGCGGTTGTCAAGGCTCTGATTCCCGCACCGGCTCGGTTCAATCAACTGCTGTCGGGCATCCCTGGCATCAGCGATCGAGTGCTCACCGAAAGACTGCGAGAGCTGGAGGCCGAGGGAGTCGTCGAGCGACTCGTAGATCCCGGTCCGCCCGTGCGAGTGAGCTATCGATTGACCTCTCGCGGTCGCGCGCTCGAGCCCGTGCTCAGCGCCGTCTCCGATTGGGCGGAGAGCTGGTTGGAGGCGACCGCGGCCGCTGTCGGCTGATAAAGCGCGGGGGATCAGGATCCTCCCCGCGGAACCCCCCAACGCTCGCGACAAGAACGCCAGGTGCAGTAGCAGCTGTTGGGTGACGCCCGGAATGAATCCGGGCTTCCGCTCCCCCGTGGAAAATCGGTCGCGGCGCGCATGAGCGTCGCCCGCGGTCCTGCTTCGGGTTTCGCAGGCACGACTGATAGGCTTTACCGGATGCCGATTGGCGACTTCCTCCGCCGGCGTCCGGAGGCGATGACCTGCCAGGCTTGCGGCTCTCCACTTCCCAGCGGCGCGATCTTCTGTCCCTCCTGCGGTGTGCGAGCCGACGATCCGCAGGCCGAACCGCTGCACATCGTCGACCGGACCACCGGCCTTTTCAACGAGAGGTTCGTGCGTCCTGTGCTCGAGGACGAGCTGGCGCGCGCGCATCGCTATCAGCGCAACCTCGGTGTCCTTCTCATCGAGGGCGCGGAGGTGGGCCCCGCGGACGAGATGCTGAAGACCATGGCCGCCGCCCTTGCCGGCACGGTGCGTGACGTCGATACGCCGGGCGTGCTCGGGCGCACTCCGCCGCAGCTGCTTGCCATCCTTCCCGACACTGATGTCGCCGGCACCGCGCACGCCGCCAACCGCGTGCTGGCGGCGGTGAACGAGGCTCTCAAGCCGGCCGGTGGACGCGCCACGGTGGGCCTCGTATGCGTGCGGCCGGGCCAGCGCGTTCGGGCCGGCGCGGTGATCGAGAGCGCCAGCCGATCGCTTCGGTCCGGCCGTCCCGAGATGCTCGGCAAGCCGGCCTGACGCGATCCATCTATCTCGCCCGTCACGGCGAGACCGAGTGGAGCCTCAACGGCCGGCATACCGGAAAGACCGACCTGCCGCTGACGGCACGCGGCGAAGAGAGGGCGGCCGCTCTTCGAGCGCGGCTCGCGGAGCTGCAGTTCGCGGCTGTTTTCTCGAGCCCGATGCAGCGCGCGCGCCGCACCGCGGAGCTTGCCGGCTTCCCGGATCCTCAGATCACCGACTTGCTTCGTGAGTTCGATTACGGCGAGTACGAAGGCTTGACCAGCGCCGAGATCCGAGCGTCGCGGCCGGGCTGGGAGATCTATCGCGACGGATGCCCTGGTGGCGAGTCACCGGCGCAGGTCTACGCGCGAGCCCAGCAGTTTCTCGACCTCGCGACCAGCGCCGCGGCCGGCGGCGGCGACGTGCTGGCCTTCGCGCACGGGCACATCCTTCGGGCGGTGGCCGTCGCCTGGCTGGCGTTCGACATCACGACCGCTTCGGAGTTCCGGCTCGACGTCGCAACGCTGAGCCAGCTCGCGGCCACCGACCACGGTCGCGAGCTCGCGCTCTGGAACTCGGCGTGATTCAGCGCCGGCGCACGGTCCATGTGCGGCTGCGAACGCCGGGCAGCCCCGCGAACACCAGGTACGCCGATGTTGCGACCTCCGCGCGGTAGCGGTGTCGTTCGCCGGGGTTGATGAGCAGCATCTCGCCTGCGCGAACCTCGGCCCACTTCTCTCCGTCGTGGAAGTGCAGCGCGCCGACGGTCACGATCAGCGCGACCGGGATGGCGTTGCGGTGCTCGGGCACGTCCTGGCCCGCCTCGAGGCTCAGCCCGACCACGCGCATCGAGCCGCAGTCACCGATCTGCTCGAAGCCGAAGGCGCGACGTGGCGCGCCCGGGCCCTGCGCTGACACCGCACATATCATGCCCGGCCGCCGCCGCACAGCTCACGCGGCATGAAGGTCGTGCACGCGGTCGGCGTGGATGGCGCGCGCAGCGCAACGGGCGTCGTCGTCGTCATCGACGTGCTGCGAGCGTTCACCGTCAGCGCGTACGCGCTGGAAGGCGGGGCGCGCGA
>Ga0070730_10003718_pt1 | contig 13598 bp, 11 predicted proteins | sample Coa_R1_3_FD_66447 | JGI IMG/M metagenome (GOLD analysis project Ga0070730, IMG submission 66447) | Surface soil microbial communities from Centralia Pennsylvania, which are recovering from an underground coalmine fire - Coalmine... | ecosystem: Environmental > Terrestrial > Soil > Unclassified ...
GTGGTAGCGGTCGATTTGCTGTCCTTCCAGCATCTTCTTTCCCCTCTCCTCTACTTAGAGCTTCCAGAGCCGGGCGTGGCTGTAGACCACCTTGAGAGGGCCGGTGAGGCTGGCGGCGGTGGCACTGATCTGCCCATGACTGATCGTGTTGTCATGGATCGTTTGAAGATGATGATGATTCACATAGAGATCAATAGCATCTCCATTGGCAACGATCCCAAGCACGTTGGTTTGATTAGGGCCAGCATGAAATACTGATGCTGGCATAGAAGTAGTATCGATCAGTGTCTTATTATTCTCAGTGTGTGTGTCTACATAGAGGTAAAGATAATAGACACCGGCCGATCCTATCTGGAAGTAGTAGAACCTGCTATTTGGAATATCTGCTCGGAAGATAATGCCGCCATAACCGTCAGCGAGAAAGGTCATGTCCATCTCTAACGCGAAATTGGCAAAGTTCATATTCTGAGCGGTACAGGCGGCTAATACCAGCCCTTTTAGCGCCTGGACAAGGTAAGCGCCATTGGCAAATTGGCAGCTCCGAGCAGGTTTGACGACTTCATCCCAGCCGTAGCCCTTCGCATTGTTTTGTAATGGGTCGTCTAGCAGCAGTGTCCCGTTGCCTGGAGAATAGGGGTTTCTCTCTCTGGCGATGGCTGTGGCCGTTATAGCTCTAGCAGTCACTGCTCTTGCTGTAGCGGTGGCAGCACTACTACTTCTATATGCTGCATTGGCGCTGACTGTATACCAGATACCGCTACTAGCCAGGATAATGAGTAGAACCATCCCTAGCAAGATAGCTTTGTTTCTGGTGGGTTCTAGCCATCGAGAAATACTTGGTAGAGCGAGTTGGGTCTGGGTCAACCATGTGCCTGTAAGTACAGATATCTGCTTGATGAACGACCCTCTACTATCACGGCTCTGTTTTGGTGCAGTATCAGGAACTGGAGTTGTCTGATAGGTAAGTGGTGGTGCTGCTGCTTCTTTCGCGACGAGAGGCTGGGTCGTAGCAATTCCCTCAGGCTTAGAGGATACTGATAGTGCCTGAGGCAAAGACTCTGGCGTTGTTGCTAGTTCAAATGCATGGGCGAAGGCAGTCATAGAGGCAAAACGGTCTTCAGGCTTCTTTGCCAGGGCATATGCAAGCACGATATCGACCTCAGCGGGTACGCAAGGATTGAGTGTGCTTGGTGGCTGAGGCTGGCTCTCAAAGTGCTGCAGCATCAGCTCTTCCATCCGGCCATTGAAGGGTAACTGGCCCGTCAACAATTCGTAGGCCATAATGGCCAGCGCGTATTGGTCTGAGGAAGGGATAGGGTAGCCGTCCCATTGCTCCGGTGCCATATAGGCTGGTGTGCCACGAACCTCCTGGCTCATACTGGAAGAGGTGGCGTAGAATTTCGCGATGCCGAAGTCGCTCAACTGTAGCTCGGGACAGTCAGGTTGATCGGGCCTGCTGCGGATCAGGAAGTTGGAAGGTTTGACATCCTGGTGAATAACGTGATGATCGTGCGCGTGCTGCAGGGCTTCGGAAGCCTGTTTGATAAAATTCGCGACGTCCTGTGGGGAGAGATTCGTATGCTTGGGTCGCCTCTGTAGCCAGTCGGCCAGCGTCCCCTCCTGGCGGAACGGCATCACCAGATAGGAAAGCGTAATATCATCGATAGTGGTTTCGCCATAATCGTACAGTGGTAGAATATTGGGATGGTCGAGCCGGGCAATTGCTGTGGCTTCACGCTGAAAGAGACGTTTTTCCTTTTCGCCTGGTGCCTCTTTAGCATTTCCGGTATGTATCAGTTTGATAGCGACTTTTTGCGCTATACGTTCATCTTCTGCAAAATATACCTCACCCATTCCGCCGCTGCCAATACGGTGAAGCAGGTGGTAACGATCAATTTTGTGCCCTTCTAGTTGCATTATTCCCTCTCTTGCATACTAAATGGAGTCCAATCAGTATAACATATATATACAAGAGGGATTCTATCCGTCAATATGCAACGCGCGAGACGTGAAGAAGGCCCACGCCCCATGGAGGAGGTTTGTCCACAACAGGACTTTCCTCCATGAATTTATCCAAAACCCGCGCGAGGTCAATTACTGTCGGAGCATCCGGGGCGATGAAATCGGTCTTTTCTCCTTCTGCCCTAAGAGATAACGACTGCGGTTCTCGCGCAACTTAAATGCTTCAACGGAGATACGCAATTGCTCTACCAGTTGCGCCAGTCTCCACATATTCTGCGAGGCATCACGTGTCCCCGCGCTCCCTTGCTCGGTTGCCTCGGAAACATGCTGCATGGTTGCTACGATCGACTTTGAGGATTGAAGCTGCTGGTTGGCCATCTGGTTAATGGTTTCAATTTCTTTTGCCTGCCATTCAACCGCATCAAAAATTGATACCAATGCCGTTCCTGCCTGTTGAGCGAGCCCCATCCCCTGCGATGTGGCCTGCTCGGTATCGCGCATCGAGGTTCCGGCCTTACCGATATTTTCGTTGACGTTGCGTACAATCGTTGCAATCATGCTGGCCTGATTTTTTGTCAGCTCAGCCAGGCGACGAATATCGGAGGCAACGGCAGCGAAGGCTTTGCCATTCTCACCCGCCATTGCTGCTTGCACTGCCGCATCCAGTGATAAGCGGTTCGTCTGGTAAGCAATATGCGAGATCACCTCAACGATATTATTGATTTCACGCGAGCTTTCAGCAAGCAGTTGCACGTTTCCGGCGGTCAAATGGACATTTTCAACGATATGTCCCATCTTTTCTACCGTTTGTTGCACAGAGTGACGACCATTTTGTGCTACCTGGCGCGTCTCCAGCGAGATGTTGTGGAGCTTTTGCGCTCGTTCGGCTACCTGGCGCGTTGAAGCTGCCATATGTCGTACCTCTTGTGTCGAGGTTGCGATCTGCTGAATCTGGGTATCGGCCAGCTCTACCAGTTGCGTCATACGCTCAACTGTCATGACCGTCAAATTTTCTACCTCATGCGCGACTACCTTGATCCGTATCACTAATCCCCCCAATTCCTTAATCATATAGTTGAAGGAGCTGGCGAGAAAGCCGATGGCATCTGGGGTAACGCGTGCCTGCATGCTCAGGTCGCCTCCCGCGATCCCTTTGACCTCGCTGAGTAAAATATCAATGCGAGCCTGCAGCGTATCTCTTTGGTTCTGCGCCTCCTGCATAAGGCGCACAATATTATCAAGCATGGTATTCATCGAATTCGCGACCATGTAGATCTCATCATGGCCAATCAGTGTGGCACGCACGTTTGTTTCGCCTTTGGTGATGCGGGTTGTCAGGCTGACAAGTTGGCGCAGTGGATTGGTAATCGTACGATTCACAACATAGACGACGAGGAAGACCAGGATTGTACTCACAAGGAATGCCATGATTGTTCCCCAGAGAATGGGGTTGGCCTGGGCTGTATTCACCTGAATGACCGTTTTGCTGAAATTTTCGGTGAGATTGACCAGGTTATCCAGATTTCCTTTCAACGGGAGATAGAGCAAGTTGGATTGCGCCAGGGCTGCGGTTGTATCTGTTTTCTTCTGTAAGCCCTGTAACACCAGGTTTTGTGCGCCTTTATAGGCCTGCCATTGCAGTTTGACGACGAAAATCATACTCCGCTGGCTGACAGGCGTTTGTTGGCTCAGGCCGTTTGTCTGCAAAATGGAACGCACGCTCTGCATGTTAGCGGAAGTCGCTATCTGGTAGTCCTGCTCGTATTGAGATAGCTTCTGATCAAAATCAGTTGTGAGGTTGGTAATCTCACGACTGACTTGTACCGTGACTGTTGGCGAGTTCGCGTTGGTGTTCCCTAAGGCCGTGAGCAGGGCGTTCATACGCAGCAGGTCCGCTTGCTGATCGTTGGCTAGCTTGACTGCTTTATTGCTGGTGTCCACCGTCTGATTGACCAGGCTCAAAGTGTTGAGATAGGAGGCGCCCATGATTGCAATAACAATACCAGGGATCACGGCTGCCAGCGCGGCTGCGAGAAAGAGACGACGAGCGATCGACATGTTGGTGGCGAAGCTGAACATAGACGGGATGCCCCTTCCTGGGTTTAAATGCAATGCTATCAATGTAAGGACCTACAAAACAACGGTAAATACAAGTGGACAGACATTTCCCACCTGCTATCGAAGGGGGTAGCCTACGTACGAGATAATTTATGCATAGATGCTTCGCACATCAGCTGTGAGCTTGACCAACCGCTGCCTCACAGGCGAGCCAGCTGCGACGTCTTGTAACGCGGTCACTATGGCGATGGCGGCCTGGCTAAAACGAGGTCCATAGGCGGGAGGGCGCATCGTACCGATAATGCTGTTGATAAAAGACTTGCTAATGGTATCTTCAAAGTTATGCGCGTAGAGTGCCTCATTGGTATTGAATGACTTGTGGGGCAGCACGCCTCCCTCCGGGATTAAAAAGGCTGTGATAACATCTTTTGATGTGGTGAGATAGTCGATCAGCTTCCAGGCCAGTTGCTTATCTGTCGCTTGCTTCGACATACCCAGGTTATGAATGTCAGCGCAGGTGACCGGCTGAGGGACGCCGGGCCCAAGGGGGGTTGTGGTTACTGCGAATGTATCATTGACTTTCTGAACGCTGGCGAATGCAGGGTTCAGGTCGCCCAGGATACCGGTCAGGTATGGACCGTCAAGCTTAAAGACTAGTTTATCGTTGGCCATCAGGTCTCGTTCCGCTTTGATCGCTTGATCAGGTGGCGTCCAGCGTTTAATGACGGCCTCCTGTAGCCACTGGAATGCTGCGACGGTGCCATCATCTGCCCAGTTGATGCTGACATTGCCTTTGCCATCATCTGCCATGGGGTTCCCGCCAAAGGTCCAGATCCAGGGCCAGAAACCAACCAGAGCATATTCGGTTTTTGAAATATCAATGCCGATGGGATAGGCGGAAGAGGGCAGACTTGACCTCAGTACGGTCATAGCCTGATTCAGTTCATCGATCGTTCGAGGAGGGCGATCCGGGTTCAAGCCCGCTCCCGCCATTAGACGCTTGTTGTACCAGAAGCCGTGGGGCGTAATGCTAAACGGTACAGCATAGAGTGTGCCTTTATAGGTGCCTGCTTCAAAGCTATTGGGGAAGGCATCGTTACGCCAGCCCTCGTTGACGAATGGCGCCAGGTCAGCCAGTTTACCGCTGGCTCCCAGCACATACGGCCAGTTGCCGCTTAGCTCCATCACATCGGGCGAAATATTGGCTGCGGTCATCTGGTTGATCTGGTCTAAGACCTGGTCGAATGGTATGCCTATGTTATTGATCTGCACATTGTTCTGGGTCTCAAACGCCTGTAGCGCTTTGTTGATGTTATCTCTTGTGGCTGTTTCGGCTGAGGCCCAGTTGGCAAAGTTGAGACTTTCAGCGAGTCCACTGTCACTGCTGCAGGATTGTAATGTGAGACCCGCGCTGCTGAGCAGCATTCCCACGGTAAGCGCACGTGTCATAAAAGCACGACGGCTGGTTCTCCGCCGCTGAGAACGTAATACAAGGTTGCCCTGGTCATTCATTGACACTGGCCTCCTGGCCTTCTATCGTAAAAGGCTACTAGTGGAGAAACGACTAACGCAAAAAGAATACCTGAGGTTTCGTAATCTTGTCAAACAGAAAGGGGATTTCTTAACCATTCGTAACCCAAAATGGCTAGTTATGCAGAAAATTTCCAGTATGAGTTTTCCTTTTCGAAAGTTCAACAAAGATATTGACAAGTTTATGCAAGGGGGGATACACTTCAAGTAGAAAGGTAGTGCCAGCTAAAAACTCCTTCAAATAGTAAAACCCATGCCAGAGGGTGGATCCACTACGGAGTGCCCAGGATCGGCAATCTAGTATTTATGCTGCCTCTTACCAGTGCAGATCGGATAAATTCTATATGGATGAACAAAAGGGCGACGGTGATTTACCTTTAGAGAAGCGGCGCGCTCATATTCTTGCCTGTATCCGCGCCAAGGATTTCGTACGCGTGGCGGAACTGAGCGCCAAATTTGGCGTCTCGGAAGTAACGATACGTGCTGACCTCGATGTGCTGGCGGAGCGCGGCCAGATCCGGCGCATTCGAGGGGGAGCGATGCCGCAAGTATTACCGCATCCGGAGCTTTCTTTTGAGGAAGCACAAGGCTCTCAGATCGTTGAGAAGAGCATTATTGCGTGTATGGCTGCCAGCCTCATCAGCCATGGAGAAACGATTCTTCTGGATGTGGGCACAACAACAACGGCGGTGGCGCGGGCGCTTTTACAGCGAGAGGAGTTACGTGATCTGGTGATATTTACCAATGCGCTGAATATCGCCCTGGAGCTTGAGGTCGCGATCCCACGCTTTACAGTGGTCGTCACCGGAGGAACGCTGCGACCCTTGCAGCACTCACTTGTCAATCCGTTAGGCAATGAGATTATCGAGAGCATTCACGCACATACGGTTTTTATGGGCTGTAATGGCATCCATCCCACGCGGGGCATTACCAACGTCAATCTGCCCGAAGCGGAAATTAAACAGCGTATGCTTCGCGCCGCTCGCCGCTGTATCATTGTGGCTGATGGCTCGAAGATTGGCACTGTTGAGGTCGCTCGCCTGTGTGGGATCGATGAGATTGATCTATTGATCACTGATAGCTCGGCTGATCCTGCTGTGCTGGCCACTTTGCGTGAACATGGACTCGAAGTGATGCTGGCAAATTAGCAGATCCAGGATTGCTAACAGACCTTGCGTTTTTGCTGTTTAGATCGATGATGATGTATAAAGAAGGAGATATTCCATCCGCGATCTAGCAGAAGGCTTCACATTATGCAAACGATACCACGCAACCTCAAACCTGGTCCATGGCAATTGTTTCGTATCTGGGCAATGATTGGTCTCCAGTCCTTTGGCGGCGGTACATCCACCGTCTTTCTCATCCAGCATGAGTTTATCGAGAAACGTCTCTGGCTTACGATGGAGGAGTACCTGCTCCTCTGGAACCTCTGCCTGTTTGCGCCAGGCATCAACCTGATCGCGCTGACGATCCTGATCGGGCGTAAATTGGGGGGAGTATGGGGCATCGTTGTATCGCTGGCCGGCATGCTGCTGCCTAGCGGAGTCATTACCTGTCTGCTCACTGTTGGCTTTTTGAATATAGAGCATGTGCCGGCGGTGCAGGCCATCCTGCGCGGGGTTGTCCCGGCTACAGCTGGTATTATGTTTCTGGTTGGTATGCGTTATGCGCAACCACTGATCGCGACCGCCAGAGATGAGGGGAAGTTGCGTATAGTCATAAGTGCACTGCTGATCCTTGCCTCTGCGGCTGCATTAATCCTGCTCCACCTCTCGGCGATGCTGGTGGTGATCGGGGCGGCAGGTGCAGGAATCGTGCTTTTTACCTCCTGGCGTACCCCTCCTACGCTTCCCGCCTGCCCTGTCAATAGTGGCGAACCTGTAGCCAGCGACGACTGAAAGGAAGCATAATAATGATCGATCCCTTGCTCTATTTTCTACTCTTCCTGAAGGCATCGCTCTTTTCGACGGGTGGCTTTGCGAATTTGCCCAGCCTGGAACAGGATTTGCCGGAACGAGGCTGGGCTACCCAATTGAATTTTCAGCAGGCTATCGTGATCGGGCAGTTGAGCCCCGGCCCCAACGGGCTCTGGGTGGTGAGCCTGGGCTATCTGACCTACGGCTATCTGGGAGCCTTGTTAGCGCTGATCGCGGTGACGCTGCCCCCGCTATTAGTGCTGGCTGTGGAGGCCGGGTATAACAGCATTGAACGTCAACGTTGGGTGAAAGGCATGATGCGCGGTATCTCGCTGGCGGTGGTTGGGATCTCCTTGACGGTCGCCTGGTCGATTATAAGTCCATCCGTAATCGATTGGCGTAGCTGGCTGATTGCGGCGGCTGCGTGCGCGCTGGCGCTCACCCGTCGTGTCCCTCTACTGCTCATTTTGACTTTAGCTGGAATTGCTGGTTACTTGTTGTACCGCTGACACGCATCATTGACTCCATTTTGCTGCTTCTCTTCCTGCTATTCTTGTGTTTTTCTCATTCAGGAGGTGTACAAGGTGCATGCAGCTATCATGGGGGAGAAATGAGGCTGCTCTATTCCCATTGAAGCAATTGCCATGAATCGCATCAAGTAAAAGAGGTAGTACAGGGATTTTGTTTAGCTTTAGGTGTTACTGCACTGACCATCTTCGTCTGTGACCCCTCGATTTCTTGTTGTCCGCCGTTTACTTTGATAGTGGTACAATTATACAACTGTCTAACCAGCAAAAACGGCATTTCCAGCATTTTCTTTTCCCCCTTCCTTCTGGTACCTGTTACCAGAAGGCTGTCAGCCCCCTCCACAGGCCGATGCAGCCCTGGTAACAGCCGGTAACATGTTACCAGGCTGTTACCAGATGGTGCTCCATCCCGTCACCCTTTGAGCTCGTCAGAGCCGTTACCTCCATTTGGACAAAACTTATATCCTGGTTTTGCTAGTCTTCCCCAACAAACTACCAGCATGTGTTATGCTGCTACCTGTTCGCGGGCTTCCAACTGACCCTTTAGCGTCTGGAAGCGGGTAATGACATCTTTGGTCAGGCCAGCTTTGATAAGCGGTTGCAGCAGGGTCCATTTCAGGCCCTTGCCCTGAAGGTCGATGCTGAAGGTGAGCTGTGTGCCGTCGTTGGTCGGCTCCAGGATGTAGCTGGTTTGCACTTCTCCTTCACGACGACAGACCATCTTGCGATCCTGCTCAAACTCAACGATCTCACAGGTTGATTCGACCGGTTTGCCCATAAAGAGGCGCTTCTGGTAAGTTGTTACTCCAACCTGCAGTGGTCCATCTGTCAGGGCGCGCTCCTCGATGACCGCTGGCTGCCACTTTGGAGCGTTCTGGAAATCGGTAAGGGCGGCGAAGAGTGCGGCGGGTGAGCAATGGAAGATAACGCTGTGTGTAACCTGCACCATGATGATACCTCTTTCTGCTACTACTGTTTCTCGGCTTTTCTCTCTCGGAAGTTTGTTTTCTTCTTATGTCAGAAGTATACCCGACCAGAGTGACAGCAGTATGTCAGTAGCAGAAAGAGTTTTTTCAAGGTCGCTTTTTTGGGTCAGGATGCTATGCCTGCGATGGGCCCTGCTGGATACGCAGACGCACCTGCTCAAGAGTGTGATGTGGTTGAAAAGTTTCTAGCCACCAGGTGGCGCCAGCTTCAGCGAACGAGGCGATTGTTGCTGCGTCTTGCGACCCCTCTGTTCCACTGGTTAGCCCGGAAGCTATTACATCGAAGGGGGTATCCTGGGCCTGCTGTGCTCGCATATAGCCGGTAATCTCGCGGAAATCGTCTGGGGTCAGGGGATGTTCGCGCATCAGAGGGAAAGCGCCATCCCACTGTGAGGCGCGACGAAATGGTTTTTTGTGGGGCCAGAAACCCGCAACCCAGATAGGAATACGCAGCTGCTGGAGTGGCTTGGGAAGAAACTGTACGTTCGAGAGATGATAGTGCTTGCCCTCATAATTGAATTCCTCTCCACTCCATAATTTCGTCAACACTTCCAGCCCTTCATCTAGCATCTCTCCATGGATTTTGGGGTCGGTAACCTCACCGAAGGTACTATATTCTTTGCTCCGGTCGCTGCCCAGGCCGATACCGAGGATCAGGCGCCCTTCCGAGAGATGATCGAGCGTGACAGACTCGCGTGCTAGTTTCCAGGGACGGCGGCGCGGCAATGGCGTGACCATGGGGCCGATCTTGATCCGTTTGGTACGTATGGCGATAGCCGCCAACTGAACCCAGGGATCGCCTATCACCACGGGCCCGGGAGACCCCACGATCTTATAGTTGATATGGTCCCAGATGAAGAAGCCATCCCAGCCCGCTTCTTCAGCCTCGTGCGCTAACTCGGCTAGCAGACGGGGATCGCTGTAGACACCAAAATTAGGGATATCGATGGCAAACTGCACGTGTGCTTTTTCCTCTCTGTTGGAACAAAACGCTCTCTTGTCCGTGCAAGATCGGACCTGGCCACATGCTGCTTTAGTGGCTGCGCCATATTACCAGGAAGGTCGCCTGGCGTCAAGAATGAGAGGGCAGTTTTTGTTGCTATTTACAATCTGTAAAACCGTATGTTATGTTAGTCACTACCGAGAGGTAATCATATTTTGTTTGATAGTAAGGCAGAGTCGTTTAGGATTTATTTTTTCTTGTAGAGGAGATTTCCTTGCAGGCCTTTGTGGAAGGGAATGAGAAGCGTTGGATCAAGAGGCTCATAAGGGGTCTCCTCTGCGGCTTGTAGATGGTTCTGCAACGTAGGAGGCAGATCAGATGGCGAACAAAGAGCAACTCGTTCTGCTCAAGCAGGGAGCTGTGTCCTGGAACCGATGGCGCGAGGAACATCCCGATATCAAACCGGACCTGAGTTCCCCCTCATTCTTTAGTCGGGTAAAGTTGCAAGGTGCGCAACTGAGCGGGATTAATCTGAGCGATGCTGACTTGCGTGGAACTGATCTGACGGGCGCCAATTTGCGCGGCGCCAATTTGCATGCTGCTCTCTTACAAAAAGCGAACCTGTATGGGGCCGATCTGAGCGAGGCCGATCTGAGTGGGGCTGAGCTGAGTCATACTACACTGATCACAGCGAACCTGAGCCATGCCAACCTGAGTGAGGCGAAGCTCAATCTCTCGCAACTGCAGGAGGCCAACCTGAGCTATGCCAATCTCAGCGGCGCGCTAATCACCAACTCCAGGCTGAGTCAGGCCAATCTCAGTGGCGCTAATCTGAGCAAGGCGACTCTGCACGCGGCAACCATGGAGAAAGTGAAGCTGAGCCAGGCTGATCTGAGTGGGGCGACGCTCTCAGTGTCAAAGCTGGGCTGGTCCGATCTGAGTGGAGCTGATTTGAGCAGGATCAAGGTCGAAGCCGCCATCCTTGATCACGTGAATCTCAGTGGCGCCAATTTAACGAAGGCGACCTTTAGCGAAGCGAATCTGACGGGGGCCGATCTGCGCGGGGCTAATCTCTATGAGGCGACTTTTAAACGCTCAACCCTGACTCTGGCCGATCTGAGAGAGGCAAACACGAAAAAGGCGAAATTCAAAACATCCGTGATGGATAATGTTGTGGAATCATAATGATGCCGACCGCCATGTTGGCTGAGTGATTTATTCCTGGTTGCGCCGCTTCTCCAACCACTGGCGAATACTGGCCTCCTTGCCCTGATGGCCGGGTTCGTAATAGCGCCGCCCCTTGAGGCTCTCCGGCAAATACTCCTGAACCTGCACCGCAGGTGGCCTTTCAGGATCTTCAATGTGCATCTCTTTGTAGTAGTCGTGTGCGTATTTGTAGCCCTTGCCGTAGTCGAGATCCTTCATCAATTGTGTTGGCGCATTGCGAATCCAGAGCGGGACGGGATCATTGGGCCGATTGCGAATATCTTCCTGCACACGGCCATAGGCTTCGGTCAGGGCGTTACTTTTGGGCGCGGTCGCCAGATGGACCACGGCCTGCGCCAGGGCCAGATTTGCCTCTGGTAGACCGACAAAATGCACCGCTTGTTGCGCAGCTACACAGACTAATAGCGCCTGGGGATCGGCCATACCGACATCTTCTGAGGCGAAGCGAATCAGGCGCCGCACAATGTATAAGGGATCCTCTCCGGCCTCGATCATACGCCCCAGCCAGTAGAGGCTGGCGTCGGGATCGGAGCCGCGTAAGGCTTTGTGGAGTGCCGAGATGGTGTCATAGTGCTGATCGCCGCTTTTATCATAGAGCAGAGCCCGGTGTTGCATAATCTCTTCTACCAGGGGCAGCGTAATCTCCTGCTGTGCCTGAGTTCCACTCTCCATACTCCCCTGCGCTGCCAGATCAAGTACATTGAGGGCGGTACGAGCATCGCCATTGGCAAACGTGGCAATTTCGCGCAGAGCCTCTGGCGCAACAACCAGTTCCGCCTGCCCCAATCCGCGCTCTTTATCACTGAGCGCACGGTTCAGGATCGCTAACAGATGTTCCTCGGTCAGGCCTTTGAGGGTAAAGACGCGCGAGCGAGAGAGCAGGGCAGCATTGACCTCGAAGCTGGGATTCTCGGTAGTGGCTCCGATCAGCGTTATGGTGCCGCGCTCGACATGGGGGAGTACGGCATCCTGCTGCGCCTTATTGAAGCGATGAATCTCGTCGATAAAGAGGATAGTGCGCTGCCCGGAGAACTGCTTCAGCTTGTTGGCTTCATCTACCACTTTGCGCAGGTCCGCCACACCGGCAGAGACGGCGCTCAGCGTCACAAAACGCGCATGGCTGTGGCGTGCGATCACCTCGGCCAGCGTCGTTTTGCCGCTGCCAGGTGGCCCCCAGAGGATCATCGAAGTGATGCGATCGGCTTCGATAGTGCGGCGGAGGAGGCGTCCTGGCGCCAGCAACTGCTCCTGCCCCACGATGTCATCGAGGGTACGCGGTCGCATACGGGCTGCCAGCGGCTCTCCAACTGATGTGGGAGCCGCTGTTTTCTTGCTTTGAGGGGTATCGTCTGATCCAAATAGTGATGCTTGCTCTGCCATATGCCTCTTTGTGATGAAAAATAGAGAGTAATCGTACGGTACAGCATATCACATTTTCCGCTTATAAGGCCATCGTTTCTCAATCAGTGGGTGAACGTTAGATTTTGGTAGGACTTCCCTTGCCTCGTGGGGTCGCCCCCTACGAGGTGTGCCTTGCTTTGCAAAACTGGATACTTACCTTCAATCACTTTAATAAGTGACAGTGACAGTCTCCGTAAAAGAAGCTGTTGCTCCCCAGGACTGAAAGCGCAGGTGAAACGCAGTACCACGTGCCATACCAGTCTGCACCGTCAACCTGGCGCCAACGCCCCCATAGGTAGCCCAACCGGAACAACCAGTATTGTAGGCTGTACAGATCTGCACCTGTGTATCTGAGACGGCTGGAGTACTCGTAAAGGTGACATACACCACGCCCCCACAATTCCCACTGACGTTCAGGTACGTGCCTCCATTACTATAATTATAGTTTGAGCCAGCGACCACACCCTGATAAACGAGAGTGGTTGTAGAGCCATGCGTAGCGCAGGGCGGCGGTGGAGGTGGTGGCGGAACAGGCGTGGGAGTAGGCGGCACAGGAGTATTTGTAGGTGGCACGGGGGTAGGAGTAGGCGGCACAGGAGTATTTGTAGGTGGCACGGGGGTAGGAGTAGGCGGCACGGGAGTAGGAATGGATGTTGTAGAAGTTGTTGGTGTCTGGCCTGGCTTTACAACTGATACTACGCCTGCCGTTGGTGAAGGCTGGGACGTCGAGTAAGGTGTAACTGTTGGTGTGGTCATAAATCCATCGGGGGTGCCCATGGTGCCCTGGCTGTTCGCGTTTCCCTCGCCAGTTTGGCCCAGAGTGGTTGCAGATGTAGCGCTTCCTGCCAGAGCGCGTGTATTGAAAGCGTAGAAGGAGGTCACACTGGCCCCCAGGATCACCAGGATCGCCAGCCCAGCAAGCAAGAGAAGTGTGATAGGAGAGAGCTTGCTACGCAAATGACTTGCTCTGGCGGCGATCAGGGAGGGCCAGGTGATGTGAGGCACACTGGCCTGTGGGGACCATGGAGCTTGAAGGGCAGGAAGATGC
>Ga0070730_10003719_pt1 | contig 13596 bp, 13 predicted proteins | sample Coa_R1_3_FD_66447 | JGI IMG/M metagenome (GOLD analysis project Ga0070730, IMG submission 66447) | Surface soil microbial communities from Centralia Pennsylvania, which are recovering from an underground coalmine fire - Coalmine... | ecosystem: Environmental > Terrestrial > Soil > Unclassified ...
GAACCACCGACACCTGCATTTTCAGTGCAGTGCTCTACCAACTGAGCTACCTGGGCGCCGTGAGCACGCCCGCACTTGGTGCGGTGCGGACCGGCCGCTGCTTATAGAGGCTCGAGGTTTGGCTGTCCAGAACGCGCACCCTCAGCCACAAGCCGGCAGCAACAAATGCCGCGCCGCTTAGTCGCGCGGCGGCGCGGCATCGGGCGCCAGCGGCATCTCGTCCTCTTCCTCGTCGGCGCTTACCGGCACGGTGTAGACCCCGGAGAGCCAGCGGTTGAGATCGACGTCGGCGCAGCGGCGGGAACAGAATGGCCGATAGCGTTCCACGCGGGGTTTGCCGCAGATCGGGCACGGCTTGTTCGCGGTCTCGGCCATGTGCGCAATATGGGGCGCGGCGCCGGCGGCGCCAAGAATGTCAGGCCACGGCGTTGAGCCAGCCGAAATGGATCGGATAGCCCTCGCCGCCAAGGAGCGTGATGGTTTCGTAGAGCGGCAGGCCGACGATGTTGGAATAGGAGCCGACGATCTTCACCAGAAAGCTGCCGGCGATGCCCTGCGCGGCGTAGCCGCCAGCCTTACCGCGCCATTCGCCGGAGGCGAGATAGGCCTCGATGTCTTCATCGGAGAGCCGCTTGAAACGCACCCGGGTCTCGACGTGGCGCTGCCGGAACGCCTCTTTGGGCGTCACCAAGCAGACCGCGGAATGAACGCGGTGATTGCGTCCGGACAACAGCCGCAAGCATTGCGCCGCCTCGTCGAGCATTTCGGCTTTGGGCAGGATGCGGCGGCCGACCGCGACCACGGTATCGGCGGCCAAAATGTAGGAACCCTTCAGTTCCTCATCGATCCGCACCATGGCGAGCGCGGCCTCGGCCTTCATGCGCGCAAGCCGCACCGCGCAGGCGCGCGGCAGCTCGCCGCGCTTTGGCGTTTCGTCGATGTCGGTGGGGCGCAGCGCGTCGGGCTCGATGCCGGCCTGGTTGACGAGCGCCAGCCGGCGCGGCGAACCGGAGGCCAAGACGAATTTCGGGCGGCCGATCATTTGAACCGATAGGTAATCCGGCCCTTGGTCAGATCGTACGGCGTCATCTCCACCAGCACCTTGTCGCCGGCGAGCACGCGGATGCGGTTCTTGCGCATGCGGCCGGCGGTGTGGGCGATGATCTCATGCTCGTTCTCGAGCTTGACGCGGAAGGTGGCGTTGGGCAGGAGCTCCGTTACGACACCGGGAAATTCCAGGAGTTCTTCTTTCGCCATTCGTCGCCCGAATTGCTGCGGCTTGGCCGCGACCGGCCAAAGTTTGCGCGGAACCTAGCGGATGCCGGGCCGCCCGACAACGGCCTCGTACGTCATTGCGGCGGCGTGCCGTTGGCCGCCAACACTTCGCCGGCCAGATAAAGCGAGCCGGTAATCAGAACGCGCGGCGCCGGCTCCAGATCGAGCTTGCCGGCAATGTCGATTGCGCTCTCGAGATCGTCGCGCGCCAGCGCCGGAATGCCGATATCGCGGGCGACGCCGGCGAGAGCGGCGGCCGGCACGGCTTTATCGTGCGCGATCGGAACGGCGATGACGCGGCGCGCCAATCCGGAAAAATGCTGCAAAAAACCGGCGCTGTCTTTGCTCGCCAGCATGCCGACGATCAGAACGAGCGGGCGCGGCACGCGCTCCTCGAGGTCGGCAAGCGCCGCCGCGATGGCGCGGCCGCCGTCGGCATTGTGTCCGCCGTCGAGCCATAGTTCGCTTTGCGCCGGCAGCAAAGCGGCGAGCCGGCCTTGCGACAGCCGCTGCATGCGCGCCGGCCAATCGACGCGGATCATGCCGGCCTCGAACGCCGCAGCCGGCAGTTTCATGCCGGCGCGCCGCAACGCCGCGATCGCGGCGCCGGCGTTTTCGAACTGATGCCTGCCATACAATTTCGGCGCCGGCAGGTCGAGCAGTCCATCCTCGTCCTGATACACGAGCCGGCCGCGCTCCTCGGTGGCAGTCCAATGCTCGCCCGCAATGGCGAGCGGCGCCCGCACCCGCGCGGCCTGCCGCTCGATGACCGCGAGCGCTTCGCGTGCCTGGCTTGCGATCACCGCCGGCACGTCGGCTTTGAGGATGCCGGCTTTTTCGGCGGCAATCTGCTCGATGCTGTCGCCGAGAAATTCGCGGTGATCGAGCGAAACGCGAGTGATGACGCTGGCGAGCGGCCGCTCGACCACATTGGTGGCGTCGAGCCGCCCGCCAAGACCGACTTCCAGAAGCAGAACGTCGGCAGGATGGCGCGCGAATAACAAGAACCCGGCGGCGGTTTCGACTTCGAAAACGGTGATCGGCGCGCCGGCGTTCTTGGCCTCGCATTCGCTCAAGGCGTCGACCAGCTCGGCATCCTCGACCAGATGGCCGCCGTCCGGCTGGCCCAGGCGAAAGCGCTCGTTGAGCCGCACCAGATTGGGCGAGGTGTAGACGTGCACGCGCTTGCCGGCGCCTTCCAGAATGGCGCGCGCAAACGCGACGGTCGAGCCCTTGCCGTTGGTGCCGGCGACATGGATGAGCGGCGGCAGGCGGCGTTCCGGATGGTCGAGCGCGGCAAGCAGGCGCTCGATACGGCCGAGCGAAAGGTCGATGCGCTTGGGATGCAGCGCCAACAGGCGCGCGGCGACGGCGCCGAGCGACGCCGCGTCGGACGGCGAAGCGCTCACGCGGTCGCCGCTGCTGCCACGACCGACGGCGCCGGCAGCGGCAGGCGCGGCTGCTGCGACGCACCGGCCGGCGCCTTCATCAGGAGCCGGCATAGCCGCGCGATGGTGGCGCGCAGCTGGTGGCGGTGCACCACCATGTCGACCATGCCGTGATCGCGCAGATACTCGGCCCTTTGAAAGCCCTCGGGCAGCTTTTCGCGGATGGTCTGCTCGATGACGCGCGGGCCGGCGAAGCCGATCAGTGCGCCGGGTTCGGCGATCTGCACATCGCCGAGCATCGCATACGACGCCGTGACGCCGCCGGTGGTCGGATTGGTGAGCACGACGATGTACGGCTTGCGCGCCTCGCGCAGCCGCTGCACCGCGATGGTGGTGCGCGGCAGCTGCATCAGCGCCAGAATGCCTTCCTGCATGCGCGCACCGCCGGAGGCCGCGAACAGCACGAACGGACAGGCCTTCTCGACCGCGGTATCCAGACCCTTGATCACCGCCTCGCCCGCCGCCATGCCGAGCGAACCGCCCATGAAGTCGAAATCCTGCACGGCAATCACCGCGGCCAGGCCGTCGAGCTTGCCGTAGCCGAGCTTGATGGCGTCATGCAGCCCGGTCTTGGTGCGGGCGTCCTTGAGCCGCTCGGTGTAGCGGCGCTCGTCGCGGAATTTCAGCGGATCGGCGGCCACGTCCGGCACCGCCACGTCGAACCAGGTCTCGTTGTCGAACATCGCCTTGAGCCGCGCCTTGGCGCTCATGCGCATGTGATAGTTCGACCCGGGAATGACGAACTGGTTGGCCTCGACGTCCTTGTAGAACACGAGCTGGCCGGTCTCCGGACATTTGATCCAGAGATTCTCCGGCACTTCGCGCCGGCTGAGCATGCTGCGGATTTTCGGCCGCAGCGTGTTGGATATCCAGTTCATACGGTCAACTTACTCGAACCAAGCACCGACGCCGCCTCGGCCACGCAACATCACGTCCCCCAGTCTAGCACGTCTCCGCAGTGGGATATAATCCTGGGGAACGCTCCCGCAATCGGCCTTAATTTTCGGTCGCCGCTCGAACACACATGCCCGCACCGCAAATCGTCGTGATCGGATTAGGCGCGACTGGCAGCGCCGCGCTCTGCCAGCTGGCGCGCCGCGGCGTGCGCGCCATCGGCATCGAGCAATTCCAGCTCCGGCACGACCGCGGCTCCTCGCACGGTCCGACGCGCATTTTCCGCCTGGCGCATTTCGAAAATCCCGCCTACGTGCCGCTGCTTCGCCGCGCGCTTGCACTCTGGCACGAGCTCGAAACGCTCGCAGGTGGCAAACTTCTGATGACCACCGGCATTGCCGAGCTCGGGCCCTACGACGGCGAACTCGTGCGCGGAACGCTTGCGGCATCCGCCCGCCATGAACTGCCGCACGAGGTGTTGGACGCGTCACCGTTCATGCGGCGTTATCCGCAATTCAACGTTCCGAACAATTACGTCGCGGTCATCCAACCCGGCGGCGGCTATATCGAAGCCGCCGCTGCTCTGGAAACGAGCATTCGCGTTGCCGTGGATGCCGGCGCCATGGTTCGCACCGAGGAAAAAGTCATTGCCATCGAGCCGCGCCGCGCCGGCGTGCGCATCAGAACCGATCGCGCGGCGATCGACGCCGATGGCGCGGTGATTTCAACAGGGCCATGGGCTGCCAGCCTGTTGCCCGATCTCTCGCTGCCGTTGCGGGTCACGCGCCAAGTCGTCGGCTGGTTCGAGCCGGCCGATGCCGAAGCATTTGCCGACGGCTTTCCGGTTTTCCTGCTCGAGAGCCGGCATGGCATTCACTATGGGCTTCCGCCTTACGGCCGCATGGGGATCAAGATCGCCAGGCATCACCACTTCAATCAGGTCGTGGACCCTGATCGCTACGACACGAACATTTCGGCGGCGGACGAGGCCGCGATCCGCGCGCCGCTTGGCGAATTCCTGCCGGGCGCGAACGGACGAATGTGCGATGGCCAGACGTGTCTTTATACGATGACGCCGGACGAGACGTTCATCATCGACCGGCTGGCGGACGCGCCGCATGTCGTCATCGCTTCGCCGTGCTCCGGCCACGGCTTCAAATTCGCACCGGTGGTCGGCGAGATCATCGCCGATCTGATCGCGAGCGGGACGACGAGCCATGACATCGCGGCGTTTCGGCTCAACCGCTTTTCCTAGCGGGCTTACCGATGCACCGCGTCGGCGCGCAGAACCCAGGTCTCGCCGTCCTTGACATAGTGCCGTTTCACGGCTGCCCAGGCGATCCGATGGGCGGCCTCCTCCTGGCGCGGTTCACCCGCATGCGCCGCGAAAGCGTGGTTGAATGCCTCGCGATAGATGCTTTGCGCGTGGTCAGGCAAATGGGTCCTGACCGAGGGCGGCAGATCGCCATTGCTTCGATACGGCATGCATTACTCTCGCCGAAGCCGCACACGATCGGTTTGAGCTAGATCAAGGCCGACAGCCATCCATCCAGCTCATGATGCCTACTGCTAAGTGGCGTTTTGGTGGGAGATAATTCGGCAGCAGCCTATCTGGCGAACGCCTCGCCGCTCCCTAAATCAATTTAGCTCCGAACCGACGGGTTCGCAGCCGCGCCAGAAAATGTCTCGAGGAACCCATGGCCACCACAGATATTCCGGAATTGTCGATCCCGGAGGACAAACTCTGCTTCATCGTCGCAAAGGCCCGCGAATTCGACGTCAAGGACGAGGTCACCGATCCCGACGACGCGTCGAACCCGACCGACGACGCCCAGATAGCCGTGCTGGAGGACCACAAGGACGATCCGGTGGTGCAAGAAATTAGCGCCGTGATCCGCTCCATGTCGGTCGACGAACAGATCGATCTGGTGGCGCTGGTCTGGCTCGGCCGCGGCGACGGCAGCCTGGACGATTGGAGCGATCTGCGCGCCGAGGCCGCGCGCGCCCACAACAACCGCACCGCGTCTTATCTGCTCGGCATACCGCTCCTTTCCGATTATCTGGAAGAGGGCATGGATCAATTCGGCATGTCCTGCGAGGAATAAGGCCTCCGGCTGATCGCTTCACTCATTCGTCGCTCCGCGAAAGCGGGGATCCAGAACCGCGACCACGCAACATATGCTCCGACGGCGATTATGGATTCCCGCTTTCGTGGGAATGACGGTGAACCATCACCCAAATTTGTAGGCCTCAGCGCGTCACCAGCGCCACGCCGGTCGCGACCAGTACTGCCGCGATGCCTTTCTGCGCCAGTTCGCGGCCGGACAGGTTTTCCCGGCCGAGGCGCGGCGACGCTACGCTGAGCAGCACGCCGAAGATAAAGACGAACAGCGTCGTGGTGCTGCCGATCGCCTGCACGATGCTGAGCGGCGCGAACAACAGCGCATACCGGCTGCCCAGCCCGCCGCCGAGATTGATCAGCTCATTGGAGGCGTTGATCGACAGCAGCGCCGTCGTATTGGTACGCAGCAACGTGAAAAATTGCTCCCGATAGGCGCGTATGCTCAACAGCCCGGCGCCGAATAGCGCTTCGCCGACGAACAGCCAAAACGTGGTGGTCCAGAACTCCGACCGGATGGCGAAGATCTTGAAGATCAGCGTGCTGACCGCAAGCGCGAAGCCGCAGGCCAGCATCAGCAGCGCCAGGCGTGCCTTGAAACGGCTCGCTCTCCCCGAAGCGCCGAACTTAAGTGAAACGATCAGCGCTCCAGTGATGATCAGCGCACCGCCGACCATTTGCCGTCCCGACAATGTCTCGCCAAGCACCAGATAGGCGAGCCCATAGCCGAACAGCGGCGACGCCTGGAAAAACGGCGCTACCACCGATGCCTCCTCGGTCTGCAGCGCCTGCAGGTACAACAGCATGGCGCCCATGTAGAGAACGCCCGAAAACGCGATCACCGCAATGCCGGCAGCGCCGGGCGCGGTCACGTCCGGCTCGTAGAGCCAGATGAACGGCAACAGCACGACGCCGATCGACGCCGTGAACACCAGCAGCACGGCGACATTGCTGTCCTTGAAGAAGCGCTCCACCAGATACTTGTCGAGATGCACCGAGATCGCCCAGAGCACCGGGCCGGACAGAGCGAAGACGAGCCAGGACATTGTTACGGCAATCTTTTTTGCTCGTCATTGCGGGAAAACCGAACCGATCCAGTCGGCGTCATCGCTGCTCTGGATTGCTTCGTCGCTTCGCTCCTCGCAATGACGACGAGGAGCTTCTTACTCCCCCGTAGCCCGATGACCGAGCGCATGCGCGGCCTGCCGCTCGGACGGCGGATCGACGTGCAGATCGATGACGCAGACGCCGCCTTTCTTGAGCACGTCGACGCCTTTCTCGATCGCAGCCTTCACGTCGGCGGCCTTGGTTACCGGACCGATGCCGACCGCGCCCTGCGCCTCGGCGAGCTTGGCTATGTCCGGCGACGGGTCCTCCATGCGCAGGCCGATCCAGCGATTCTTGACCTCGCGGCCGCGGGTGCGCGCCACGTTCTCCTGATGCAGTTCGTCGTTGAAATAGGAGCGGTTGTTGTTGATCAGCACCAACAGCGGAATGTGGTGATGCGCGGCGCTCCAGATCGCGGTGGCACCCATGCAAAAATCGCCGTCGCCCAGCATCGCGATCGCGTAGCGGCCCTGCTCGGCGAGCGCGAGCGCCGAGCCGACCGAAAGACCCGGACCTGAGCCCAGGCCGCCGCCGCCGTCCTTGCCGAGATACGCCATGCCGTTGTGCAGCGGCCACAGATCGAACGGCCAGCCGCGGCCGAGCGTGCAGAAGGTGACGTTCTCCGGGTCGTTGAATTGATCGCGCAACGCCAGCGCCACTTGCTCCATGCTGATGGCGGCGCCGTTGGCGGCCTTGGTCTTAGCCGGCACCTTGGTCTTCCACGGCTCCTTGCGGCCGGACCCGAGCGCATCGTTGAGCTCCGCCACCACGACGTCGGCGGTCGAGGCCATCGCCACGTCGACCGGCGAGAGCGCCTGGTATTCCATGTTGGCGCCGGTGTGCAGGTTCTGATCGAGCGAGCAGGCGATGATCGTTGCGCCGACAGTGCCGGCGCTTTTGGCCTGCCGCAGCGCGCCGCCGAGATCGACCCAGTCGAGCGCCAGAATAACGTCGGCCTCGCACAGCAATTTGCGCGCATCGTTGCCGAGCGCGTTGAACGGCGGGCAGTAATGCGCCGGATGATCGGTCGGGAACGTGGCGCCCTGTTTGAGGTCGGTGACGACGCAAGCGCCGAGCCGCTCGGCCAGCTTGATGCGCGGCGTCCAGTATTCGGAGCGGCGCGAGCCGCGGCCGAACATGATCACCGGGCGCTCTGCGTCTTTCAGGAGCGCGGCGGCCTGCTCGACCGCTTGCTGCGACGGCCGCGGCGGCTGCGGCGGCTTGAAGCGCTTGACGTCCGGCCATTCCGGCTCTTTGTCGAGTTTCTGTTCCTGAAAACCGGCGTCGAGGCAGATATAGACCGGCGCGGTCGGCGCCGAGCGCGTCAATAAGTTGGCGCGTATCATCGATTCGACCAGCGCGTCCGGCGAGGTCGGCTGATCGTCCCACTTGATGATGGAGCGGATGTAGGCGCCCTGATCGCGCGAGGTGTGGATCCAGTCGATCCAGGGCCGGCGTTTTTCGGCGGCGACCGGACCGGTCGCGCCGAGCACGAACATCGGCGCGCGGTCGCACCAGGCATTGAACAGGCTCATCATGCCGTGCAGCAGGCCGACATTGGAGTGCAGCACGCAGGCCATCGGCTCGCCGGTCGCCTTGGCGTAGCCGTGCGCGATCGACACCGAATGATCCTCGTGCAGGCACAGGATGATGCCGGGATCCTGGTTGCCGAGATGATTGACCAGGCTGTCGTGGAAGCCGCGGTAGCTCGCGCCGGGATTGAGGCTGATGTAGCGAATGCCGAACCGCCGCAGCATCTGCGCGGCGATATCGCTGCCCCAGGCCACGCGGCCGTCGGGTTGTCCTTCCACTTTATCGAGACGCATGCGCTCTGCTCTCCATCATCGGAATTGATGCTTATTTGGCCGCGCCAAGCTGGCGGTAGGCGGCGACGATATCCGGCGTTGCCGCTTTCGCCAAATCGGCCACCATGGCTTGCAGCGCGGCGCCACCGATCGGCGCGCCGACCGACTCGCCGGCCTTGGTTGCGTCGGCCTGGAAACCTGGATCGGCCGCCATGGCGAGAAACGCTTGGCGCAGCACGGCGACGCGATCCGCCGGAATACCGGCCGGCCCAACCAGCGGCAATCCGAAATTTTCCGGCGCTTCGAGCAGCAGCAACAGCGGTTTTTGATCTTTGGCCATCACGTCGCTGAGCAGCGGCACGCCGGAAATATGCGGCCGCGTCTGCAGGATCGGCCGCACGATATTCTTGGCGATCAAATCCTGGCGGCGCGCAAAAGAGTCCTCCACAGTCCAGAAGCCGTCGACCTCGCCCTGCTCGAGCGCCACAAGGATCCGCGCCGTCGAGACGTAACCGGAGACGACTTTGATCGGGTAGCCGGCCCGCGCCAGCAGCGCCGGCACCATGGCGGTCGGCGTCATCGAGCCGAGCGTGCCGAAGGTCAGCGCCCGTGACGACGATTTGAGCGCGGCGAGAGTGTCGATGCCGGTCGCGGTGCGCACGAAGAGGCCGGAGTTCACGCCGCCGGGACTGCCGATGTAACTGACCCGATCGACGTCGAAGCCGACGCCGGGCCCGTGCAATGCGCCCTCGACGTACCAGGAGCGGCCCGGCATCGCGATGGTGAGCCCGTCGGCGGCAACGCGCTTGGCCACATAATTCATCGCCACGAGCCCGGCGGCGCCTTCCATGTTCTGCACCACGATGCTTTGCGCGCCCGGAATAAAGCGTTGCAGATGCCGGGCGACCACGCGCGCGGTCGTGTCGACGCCGCCGCCGGGCGCAAAACCGACGATCATCGTAAGCGTCTTATCGCGATAGAAATCGGCGGCGCGGGTTGCGGTTGCACTTGCGGCACAAGCCAGCACAGCTGCACACACCAGGCTCGAACGCAGCGCCTTCATCGGTCCTCCCACGGGCGCAGAGCCGGCACGCCGCCCGGCCATGGCTCCCCGCGCTGAAATATTATACCAAGTCGGCACGCGTGTTCGCGCGCGGCGGCGTTGCCGATGCCTCACAGTCAAGAAGGCACGGCCGCGCAGGGGGGAGTGTGAGTGGCGGCAAGCAACGTCAGCATCCGGTCGCCGGCCAGCATGTTGCAGGCTGCCTCAGTGGCGATCGTCGGCGCCTCCGAGCGCGCGCGGTGGGCCAGCCAGATTTTCAGCAATCTGCGGCAGTTCGGCTATGGCGGCCGCATCGTGCTGGTCAATCCGCGCCAGCAGACCGTGTTCGGCGAGCCCTGCCTGCCGTCGCTGCGGCAGCTTTCGGAGCCGGTCGATCATGCCATGGTGATCGTGCCGGCGCCGCACGTTCCGGAAATCTTGAGCGATGCCGAAGCGGCCGGCGTGAAGTCCGCCACCGTCTATGCCTCGTCGGTCGGCGACGGCGAGAGCGAGGCCTCGCGCGAGCGCGGCGCCTGGCTGAAGAATTTCGTTGCCACGAGCCGCTTGCGCGTCAGCGGACCGAACTGCATGGGCTCGTACTCGTATCGCGAGCGGCTGTTCGCCTATCCGAATACCGAATTGTGCGCCGTGCCGCCGGGTCCGGTCGGCGGCGTGTTTCAGTCCGGCGGGACGCTGCAGTTCTGGCTCAAAAGCGCCGCCGAGCGCGGCTTGCGCTTTTCCTATGTGGTCTCGTCCGGCAACGAGGCCGACCTCGAGCTCGCCGACTATCTGAATTTCCTGGTTGACGATCCGCACACCAAACAGATCGTCCTGTTCATCGAAGGCATCCGCCGGCCGCAAGCTTTTATGCACGCGGCCGGACGGGCGCTCGCCGCCGGCAAGCCGGTGCTGGCGATCAAGACCGGCGCGACGGCGCGCTCGCGCTCGGCGGCGCGCTCGCATACCGGCGCGATCGGCGGCGACTACGCGGCCTATCTCGCCATGTGCGAACGCTGCGGCATCGTCAATTGCCGCTCGCTCGACGATCTTCTGGAAACCGCGCTCGCCTTCCAGTGCGGCCGCCTGCCCAAGGGGCCGCGTATCGGCTTCGTCACCACTTCGGGCGGCACCGTCGATCTGTTGCTCGACTACGCGGAAACCGAAGGCGCCACGATTCCCGAATTCAGTCCGGCCACCAACACGGCGCTCTTGCCCTACATGCAGGAAGGCATCGCGCCGAAGAACCCGCTTGACACCGGGATACCGACCAATCTGAAAGATGCCGCCGACCAGATCGAGATCGTCGCCCGCGATCCGCAAGTCGATATGGTCGCCTGGGCTTCGCCGCTGCCGGGCAAAGGCGACAATTGGAGAGACGTGCACGAAATCCGCCGCGTGCTTGCCGCCACCGACAAGCCGGTCATCGCCTTCGGCCGCATGGCGCATCAAGTGCCGCCGGAAGGACTCGACGTTCAGGACAAGGCGGGAATCCCATTCCTGCAGCGGCAGCAGCCGGTGCTGCGCGCGCTCAACGCGTTGTGGTTTTTTGCCCAGCGCACCGGCCGTGCTCCGGCCTTACTGCCGCCAGCGCCTCCGAGCGACCTGACACCCGAGACTCTCGATGCGGCGCTCGCCCGCTATGGCATTGCGCTGCCGCAAAGCCGCAGCGTGATCAGCGCCGACGCGGCGGTCGATGCCGCGGCTGAGATCGGATTTCCGGTGGCACTAAAAATTCGTTCGGCGGACATCGTGCACAAAACCGAAGCCGGCGGCGTGAAGCTCGATCTGAAAAACCGGCAAGACGTTCTCGACGCTGCGAACCACTTGCACAAAGCCGCCCTCGCCGCGCATCCAAAGGCCAAGATCGACGGCTTTTTGGTGCAGCAGATGGTGTCCGGCATCGAGACCATCGTCGGCGTGCACAGCGATCCGCTCTACGGCCCGCTGCTCCTCGTCGGCTCCGGCGGCATTTTGGTAGAGCTGGTGCGCGACGCCGCGCAGCGGCTGCTGCCGGTCGAGGCGCGCGACGTGACGACGATGATCGACGGTTTGAAGCTCGCGCCCCTGCTTGCCGGCTATCGCGGCCGCGCCGCAGACCGCGCCGCGCTCGAAGCGGCGGCGCTCGGCCTCGCCCGCTTTTATCTCGACCACCGCGCCCGCATCGCCGAAATCGAGATCAATCCGCTTATCGTGACCGCGCAAGGCGCAGTCGCGGTCGACGTCCGCGTCTCCTGGCGCGAGGACTAACCGGGCAATAAGTGCGGCATTGGTCGGGAATGTCGTCCTTGCTATACTGCGGCCATGGTAAAGAATCGCAAAGCGCGGCCGGGCCTTCTTGTCCCTGTGGTGGAGGAAGTCCCGCGTATTTCCGACTCCGAGCGCGACGCACTGCGCAAGACCCTGAACAAAGCACGCGCCGATATTGCCGCCGGCAATTATGATGTGGTGACACCTGCGACGTTGCGAGAGGAATTCGAGACTGTATTCGGTCGCGGCCGCGGCAAATCGGCCGGCAAACCGGCAGGCGAACGGCGTTTGAGGCGCAGCCGGCGCTGACCCATCATGCCGTATCAAATCCGGCGATCTCCCAAGGCGCGAGACGATATTCGCAACTTTTTTCGTTACTTGAAAAACGAGGCGAGCGAAGCCGTCGCCCGAAAACACCTTTCCCAACTCGAGCATGACGTCACGAACTTGATCGCTAACAGTCCCAATTCGTTCAGCTGGTTTCATGAGACCGGGCCGCCCTACCGGGCAAAGCTATTTAAGCTTGTGCGAACGACATATTGGATCATCTACGTCGTCGACGATGAGAAACAGGTTGTCGAATTGATAAGGTTTTGGAATTCTGCCCGACAGCCCAGGACCCACGGATTGTAATGGTGTTAACTTCAGGGCAGGAGCATTAAATGGACTTCGAACTCCCCGAAGAACTGCGCCTGTTCAAGCAATCGCTGCGGCGGTTTGTCGACAGCGAGATGATTCCGATCGAGCGGCAGACCACGCTCGAGGGCGGCGAGAAGCTCAAGCCGGAATATTACGAGCGCTTCTGCAAGCGCGCCCAGGAGCTCGGCTTCTGGAAGATGCACATTCCCGAGGAATTCGGCGGCGCCGGGCTGTCGGTGCTGGCGTGCTCGCTGGTCGAGCAGGAATTGTCGCGCTCGATCGCGCTGCCGGCGCGCGGCATGGGCGGCATCGTGGGGCCGAGCGTGCGGGCGATTCTCTATTCGCTCAAAGGCGAGATGAAAGAGAAGTATCTGCTGCCGGCGCTGCGCGGCGAGAAGATAGCCTGTTTCGCCCAGACCGAGCCGGACGCCGGCTCCGATCCCGGTGGCATGCGCACCGTCGCGGTGCGCGACGGCGACCATTACGTCATCAACGGCGTCAAGCGCTTCATCAGCCACGCCGGCGAAGCCGATTTCATGCAGCTGATGGCGGCGACCGACCGCGCCAAGGGCTCGCACGGCGGCATTTCCTGCTTCATCGTCGACATGGACACGCCGGGCGTGAAGCTGACCACGCAATATTCGACCATGATGGGCGACCGGCCGTGGGAGATCGTGCTGGAGAACGTCCGCGTGCCGGCGAGCCACCGCGTCGGCGAGGAGGGCGAAGGCTTTCGCCACGCCCAGCAATGGCTCGGCGCCGGCCGCGTGCGCCACGGCGCCCGCGCGCTCGGCGTCACCGAACGCTGCCTGGAGCTCGCGGCCTCCTACGCCAAGCAGCGCACCACCTTCGGCCGGCCGCTCGCCGACCGCCAGGCGGTGCAATGGATGCTGGCCGACATGCATATCGAGCTCGAAGCGGCGCGGCTCCTCGTCTACAAGGCCGCCACCCGCCTCGACAAAGGCGAGGACGCCCGCCAGGACGCCTACGTCTGCAAATATTTCTGCGACGAGATGGCGT
>Ga0070730_10003721_pt1 | contig 13592 bp, 8 predicted proteins | sample Coa_R1_3_FD_66447 | JGI IMG/M metagenome (GOLD analysis project Ga0070730, IMG submission 66447) | Surface soil microbial communities from Centralia Pennsylvania, which are recovering from an underground coalmine fire - Coalmine... | ecosystem: Environmental > Terrestrial > Soil > Unclassified ...
GACTCCCATCGATCAGCACGCCGCTCGCGAGACCACTACCGTCTACACCGGCATTCGAAATTTCCCCATGCTGCCAGAAGAGCTTTCCACGGGCGCAAGTTCGCTGCTCGAAAATCAAGACCGACTGAGCGTTGTGATCGACTTCGTTGTAGACAGTTCCGGCATTGTCAAATCGCCTGACCTCTATCGAGCCGTTGTGCGCAACAAAGCGCAACTGCAGTACAACTCGGTGGGAGGCTGGCTTGAGGGCACGTCACCCGCTCCGCCCAAGGTCTCTGCCTCGAATGAGTTGCAGCAGCAATTGAAACTACAGGATGAAGTCGCGCAAAAGCTGAAAACGCAGCGTCAGCAACATGGCGCACTGAATCTCCAGACAGACGAAGTCCATCCTCTAGTCCTCAACGATCAGGTCGTCGACGTCGTGAAACAGCAGAAGAACCGGGCGACAGAGTTAATCGAAGACTTTATGGTGGCCGCGAACGGGGTGGTGGCCAAAAGTTTGGAAAATGTTTCGTCGCTGCGGCGAATCGTGCGTACTCCCGAACGCTGGGACCGCATCGTGCAACTGGCCGCCAGCAAAGGAGAGAAGCTTCCCGCGCAACCCGATTCCAAAGCCCTGAACGATCTGCTGTTACGCCGCAAGGCTGCCGACCCGGATCACTTCGCCGACCTGTCCCTCACGGTCATCAAGTTGATCGGGCCGGGCGAGTACGTTCTTGAGCGGGCAGGTGAGCAGGCCCCCGGACACTTCGGCCTGGCGGTTCAGGACTACACCCACTCGACCGCACCCAATCGCCGTTTTGCCGATGTGGTCACTCAGAGGCTGATCAAGGCCATGCTGGCCGGCAAACCGAATCCCTACTCCGACAGCGAACTGACCGCCATCGCCGCGAACTGCACGGAAAAGGAAGATGCTGCCCGAAAAGTCGAGCGCGAGATGTCAAAGCGTCTAGCCGCGGTTGCCATGCAGCGCCGCGTCGGCGATGTCTTCGATGCGATCGTCACCGGGGTCACCGAGCACGGAACCTTCGTCCGCGTCCTTCAGCCTCACATTGAAGGACTTCTGGCGCAAGGCCAGCATGGACTCGATGTCGGCGACAAGATCCGCGCAAAATTGGTCCGCACCGACGTCCAGAAAGGCTACATCGATTTTGCCCGCGCATGATGTGGCTTTGTTCTTCGCGGTGGTCATCAAGTCAGCCAATAGCCGCCTCTAAGCGCGTCGGCTAGGCTTGTAATGGTGACTCGTGCGGACACTCGGGATCTTTAACCAGGGTAAGTGCCAATTTGCCGCCGCGATCTCGTTAATCTTGTTTCTGTCCGTGTCTCTGGCAGCGCAAGAGGGTGCCGGCGCCATGCTGCGGAGCAGTGGTGTGGGCGTGCAGGTGAACAAGAATCCCGCCCCAGCCGCCATCGCCCTATATCGCAACGATCTCGTCGAAACGCAGAGAGCCGCCGCCGCCCGTCTCGAAATCAGCGGATCGAGCGCGGATATCAACCAGGAGACGATGGTCCAGTTTGCTGGCGATGAACTGGTTCTCGACCATGGCAGCATCTCGGTCAACACCAGCCGCGGACTCCGCGTGCGAATAGGGTGCATCACGGTTGTGCCCGTGAACGCTGCCGACTGGACTGATTTCGAAGTCGCCGACATGGGCGGGAAGGTTACTGTTTGGGCACGCAAGAGCGATGTCTACATCGATGCCAAGTCGAAGAACGTCGAGCCCGCCAAACAGTCAACGCAGTCGAAATCAAGCCGATCCATCGTTCGCGAGAGTGAGCAGAGGTCGCGAGATGAGAAATGCTCTGCCGCGGAAATCAGGCGGTCAGCCGCAGCTGTGCCTGGACTTTTGAACTCCCCCTGGGCGGTCGCCGCCGGTGCAGGTGGAGCTGCCGCAATTGCCTGCTGGGGCCTATGTCACACGGATGAACCAGTCAGCCCCTCGAACCCCTAATTGAACTGCTCTACTCAGTCACCACTGCCTTCACCAGGTTTCGAGGATGGTCGACATCGTATCCCTTCTGCAGCGCAACGTGATAAGCGAAAAGCTGCAATGGAATTACTTCCGCGATCGGCAAGAGCAGTTCCGGCGCGGCCGGGACGTGGAACACATGATCGGCGATCTTCGGAACTTCACGATCGCCTTCGGTGGCGACCGCTACCAGCGGTCCTCGGCGTGACCGAACTTCCCGCATCACATCTAACGTTCGTCGATAGCGCAAAACGGAGTCCGGATCGCCGCGATCACACGTGGCGATTACCACTACCGGCAACTTCTCGTCGACCAGTGCGTTCGGCCCGTGCTTGAGTTCTCCGACCGGATATCCTTCCGCGTGCGCATAAGAGATTTCCTTGAGTTTGAGCGCACCTTCGCGCGCGATGGCGTAGTGTACGCCCCGTCCTAAATAAAGAAATTTTTCAGCCTTGAAGTGGACCGAACCGAACTCTTCCGCTAAGTTGTCCCAAGCCTTCAGGCTGGTTTCAATAGCCTCCGGGAGCTGCATAAAGCGTTGCAGGTCGGAACGCGTTACCTCGGAAGTCTTTCGTCCACGCTTGCGAGCCAAAAACAGCGCCATCAGATAAAGGATTGTGAGCTGCGTCGTAAAGCTCTTGGTTGCTGGAATCGAAATCTCCGGCCCAGCTCCCGTGATCAAGGCCGCGCCCGCCTCCCGGACGATTGTGGTGTCGGGCATGTTCGAGATCGCGATCGTTTTGACCCCGCGAGTGAGCGCTTCGCGCTGGGCAGCGGTCGTGTCGGCCGTTTCTCCCGACTGCGTAATGACCATCACGATCGGATCGACCGACGCATGCGTGGAGCGATAGCAGTATTCGCTCGCGTATTCCACATCCACGGCAACGCCAGAAAGATCCTCAATCATGATCTCCCCAGCCAAGCCCGCATGCCGGCTCGATCCGCTAGCCGCGATGATCAGCTTTTCAAACGTGAGCAGCGCGCCTTCGATCGGCTCCAACTCCCCAGGAAAAATGATGTCGTTCTTCAAATGCTTCTGGATAGTCTTTGCAATGGCGGTCGGCTGTTCGTATATCTCCCGCCGCATAGCGTGCTCGGACTTGTCTTTGGTGCTCGTCTTTCTCTGTTTTGTAGGAGTCATGATAAGTGAGGCTGAGAGTAAATCATTTCGCGGGAGTGGAGCAACGTAGGACGGCCAAGTACGGAATGGAATGGGGTGCCCCACTTCTCGCTGCCGTTGCGAGAAGTGGGAATCCGGGAAGGTTCTATCTCCCCTCGAAGTGCGCCTCGATCTCCTCCAAGGTCTTGCCTTTGGTTTCCGGGAGGAACCAGGTCGCGGTCACAAAGTAAATCACGGTACAAGCCGCAAATCCGAAAAACATCGTCGAATATCCATACTTTCCGACCGTGGGAAGAAAGACGGCCGCGATGGTCGTGGAGACCGCCTGATTGAGCACCAGCGCGATACTCATCCCATTGGAGCGAATGCGCGTAGGCATCAACTCCGAGAGCGCCAGCCACACGCAAACCCCGGGCCCGACGGCGTAGAACGCCATAAATACGAACAATGTCATCGCCACCAGCCAACCGTTACTGGAATCGGGCACCGGGCTGATCAGCGCATTTTCGATTCTCAACGGCGCTGTGCGTGCGGCATCCAGATCGCCAAAAGGATTCGAGAAGAACGCCACGACTTTATTCGCTGGAACGCAGCTCTCACGCGTGATCTCGACCGGTTTTGCGCCAGCGTCATTCGAACGAACTACTTGGCTTGCAGCGCGAAAGTCCCCGTAGGAATAGATCACGACCAGGGAAGTCGGGCTAGTTGCTGAACCCCCATTCAAGCGGCTGGCAAGCTCCTGGTTATAGAGGAACGATAGTTTCTGGTCAGCCGAGACCATCGACTGCACCCCGCTTCTTGCATCCACGCGCAGCTTTTCCGTCCGTAGGAACAGAAAACCAGTGCATGCGACCGAAACAATAATTCCCGCCGTGCCCAGAGACAGCAGAAACTTGCGCCCCTTGCGATCGACCAGTACTACACCGGCGAACGTCACCAGGAAGTTGATGATCGTGAACACGACGTAACCCCAGTGCGCCGCCACATCAGAGAGGCCGCTCTGCAAGAGAATGTTGGTGTTGTACCCGATGATCGAGTTGATGCCTGTGGCCTGGTTGGCCGCAAGGATGATGCAGGCCAGGATGAAAGGGATCACGTACTTGCGTCGAAGCAGCGATTCTTTCGTCTTGGCTCCGGCGGACTTACTCTTTTCCGCCGCCAGGACATCTTCCATCTCGCGCAGTTCCAGATCTGCTTGTTCGGTAGAGCGCGACCGCAGCAGCGCAGCATAGGCCGGTTCCTTCTTGCCTCGGCGCAGCAGCCAGCGCGGCGATTCCGCCACCATAAAACTGCCGATCACGAACAGGATCCCAGGCGGCAGCGAAACCCAGAAAATGCCGCGCCACGCGGTATCTTTGAACGCGAGCAGCCGCACAGCGTCGCCGAGCTTCGCCACTTCGTCCACACGAAAACTGAAATAGACGCCGACCAATGCTGCTGCCACGATCCCGAGGGTCAACAGCCACTGAAAAATTCCAGTTCCTTTGCCGCGGCTCTGAGCCGAGAGGCATTCTGCGAGATAAAGTGGAACCACCACGCCAATCAAGCCTGCGCTGACTCCCTGCAACAGACGGCCGAGCACCAGCGGGCCGTATCCGTGCGACAAGGCGATCATTGGAATGCTCAGCACGAACATGATCCCGCTCACCGCCATGAGCGATCTGCGTCCCATCCAGTCAGCAAGCAGTCCGGCAAACAACGTAGAGATGACACTTCCCAGCAGCACTGCTGCGACCACTATCGACAGCTGTCCGGCATTGAGTCCGGAGGTGGCTTCGAGATAGGGCAGTGCTCCGGCGATAATGCCCACGTCCACTCCGTAGAGCAGTCCGCCCAGGCCGGCCACAATCAGCAGGAAACGGTTGTAGAAGACTTTCTTGCTATCAGCGATCGAAGCGGTACCGGTTGCCGTATCAGCAGTCATATGTTTTGATTGCCCTGAATTGTAGCCTAGCCGCGGACGCACACCCTCGTTAATTCCCGGATAACATCCAAAGTTACCAACCCAACCCGCACCTGAGGTTCCAGTCGGATACAATACTGAGGCTGCCTGGCGGTACGGTGCCTGCCCAAAATAATTCCTGATGCGATACGGATTCATCATTGACAACCGCAAGTGCATCGGCTGCCACGCGTGTACGGTGGCATGCAAGACCGAGAATCACGTGCCGCTCAGCGTGAACCGCACATGGGTGAAGTACGTCGAGAAGGGAACCTTCCCCAACACCCGCCGCGTTTTCCAGGTTACCCGCTGCAATCACTGCGAGAATCCGCCCTGCGTCACGATTTGCCCAGTCACGGCGATGTACCAGCGCAAAGACGGCATCGTCGATTTCAGCTCCGAGCGCTGTATCGGCTGCAAGGCCTGCATGCAAGCCTGCCCGTACGATTCCATTTACATTGATCCAGATGAAGGCACGGCTGCCAAATGTCACTTCTGCGCGCACCGCACCGAGATTGGACTTGAGCCCTCCTGTGTGGTTGTCTGCCCCGAGCACGCCATTATCGCCGGAGATCTCGACGCCTATGATAGCGAGATCGCGGGCTTGTTGGCTCGAGAGCCTGTGCGGGTCCGCAAACCCGAGCAGGGAACTCGTCCCAAACTTTATTACATAGACGCCGACGAGAGTGCGATTGTCCCGACTGCGGCGCGCCATGAACCTATTTATATGTGGTCCCAGCGAAACGAGAGCATCCACGGCGGAGGAGCCCTCTATCCGCCGGACAGCCCTCTGCTGCACAAGAATGCTCTGGCCGCATACGACGTCTCGCATGCACGTCCTTGGGGATGGCAGGTTCCCGTCTACTGTTGGACGAAGAGCATCGGCTCGGGCGCGCTAGCCATTCCGGCCTTTGCCATGCTCTTCGGTCGACTTGGCGCCGATCGTCTGCGAGATATCGCTCTCTCAACGATCGCTCTCCTATTCACCGCGATCACTACGATCTTGTTAGTTGGAGATCTCGAGCACAAGAAACGATTTCTGCGAGTAGTCTTCACTCCGCAGAGTAAGTCTTGGCTGGCGCGCGGCGCATTCATTCTGATTGCCTACAGCGGACTCTGCGGTCTGTTCTGGCTGGCGGCGGTGGTCGGACTTTCCTCGGTTACGTCGGCTCTGTTGTGGCCCACAGTCCTCGTCGGCTTCTTGGCGGCGATCTATACCGCATTTCTTTTCGGACAGTGCGAGGGCCGCGATCTCTGGCAGACCCCGCTGCTGCCGGTTCACCTCTTTGTACAAGCGCTGCTGTGCGGGGCTGCAGTATCGGCATTCTTGCCCGCTTCTATCGGAGGCTCGGGCGCGACCTTCTCTGTCGCTAGAGCGGCACTCGCCATCAGCCTCGTTCTTCATCTCGGGATCGTCGCAGCAGAATTTGTGATGCCGCATCCCACCGACAATGCCGCGTACGCAGCACGGCTCATCACAGACGGTCCGTTTGGTCCATGGTTCTGGCTGGGAGTTGTTTCGTTTGGCGGGATCGTGCCGCTTGGCTTGTTGGTGTTGAGCTCCGCGTGGGCGATTCTACTCTCCGCCGTGCTGAGCTTGGCAGGAGTTCTGATCTTCGAGTGGTGCTTCGTGATGGCAGGGCAGAGTGTACCAAATGGTTGATTTCCCTGTGCACCCCTGTGCCCCCTGTGGTGAGTTCTTAAATCTTTTAACCAGAGCGATGCGCAGGGGAAGACGTACGGTAATGGAGATTCATCAATGACCGATTTCAAACGCGACGGCAGCCACCTCGCCTACTGTCCCCCGGTCGAAAAGTGGGATGACTGGGTCGAGCTTGACTCCGAAGCCTGGCCGCGCCGCGTCGAGAAACATTACCAACTCGTTCCCACCGTCTGCTTCAATTGCGAATCCGCCTGCGGACTGCTGGCCTATGTCGATAAACAAACCGGTCAGATAGCGAAATTCGAAGGCAATCCCATGCATCCCGCGAGCCGGGGCCGTCTCTGCGCTAAGGGTCCGGCGACGATCAACCAGATTCACGATCCCGACCGCATCCTTTATCCGATGAAGCGCGCCGGCAAGCGCGGAGCAGGGAAGTGGGCACGCACTTCTTGGGACGAAGTCCTCGAAACCTTTGGTTCGCGCATTCGCAAGGCAATTCAAGAAGGCCGCGGCGAAGAAGTCATGTACCATGTCGGCCGACCCGGCCACGACTTCATCATGGAGCGCATTCTCCAGGCATGGGGCATTGACGGACACAACTCACACACCAACGTCTGCTCATCGTCCGCGCGCCTCGGGTATCTGCTCTGGCACTATGCTGATCGTCCCTCGCCCGATCACGCCAATGCGCGCTTCATCCTTCTCCTCTCCGCGCATCTCGAGTCCGGACATTATTTCAATCCGCATGCTCAGCGCATCATCGACGGTAAGATGGCGGGTGCAAAACTGGCGGTGATGGATCCTCGCCTCTCTAATACCGCCAGCATGGCCGACTACTGGATGCCGACCTATCCGGGCACCGAGACCGCGGTGCTGCTTGCCATGGCGAAAGTGATCCTCGACGAGAACCGCTTCGATGCGGCCTTCGTCCGCAATTGGACGAACTGGGAAGAACTCGAAGTCGATGGTTTCCAGGCCCGCGGCCAAACTTTTGAAGCGTGCATCGAAGCGCTGAAGAAGCACTATGCGCATTTCACTCCGCAGTTCGCAGAGGAAGAAAGCGGAGTGAAGGCTGAAGTGATCGTCAAGATAGCGCGTGAAATTGCAACCGCGGGGAGCCGGTTCGCCTCGCATCTGTGGCGCGGCAGCGCATCCGGCAATCTGGGCGGATGGCAACCCGCCCGCGCCCTTATGCTGCTGCACGTGCTGACCGGTTCAGTCGGAACCGAGGGCGGACACAATCTGAATGCCTGGAATAAGTTCGTTCCCAAGCCATTCAAAAATCCGCCACCGCAAAAACGCTGGAATGAACTGCTCTATCCGAGAGAATGGCCGCTTTGTACGCACGAAATGTCGTTCCTGCTGCCCCATTTTCTCAAAGAAGGACGGGGCCGCATCGACGCCTACTTCACTCGTGTCTTCAATCCAGTGTGGACTTATCCCGATGGCTTCTCCTGGATCGAAATGTTGCGCGACGAAGAGAAACTCGGCCTGCACGCTGCGCTCACTCCCACATGGAGCGAGACCGCATGGTTCGCAGATTACGTTTTGCCCATGGGCTTCAGCTCCGAGCGCCACGACCTGATGAGCCAGGAATCCTATGCAGGCAAGTGGATCGGTTTCCGTCAGCCCGTGAACCGCGTGCTCCGCGAGCGTGCGGGCGAGAAATTCGAGTATACCTACCAAGTCAATCCTGGCGAAGTATGGGAGGAAGACGAATTCTGGATCAATCTCTCCTGGGCAATCGATCCCGATGGGTCGATGGGCATCCGCCAGTACTTTGAATCGCCCTACCGCCCCGGTCATAAACTCACCGTCGACGAATACTACGGCTGGATCTTCGAGAACTCGGTTCCAGGCCTGCCTGAAGTCGCAAAGAAAGAAGGCCTCACGCCGCTCCAGTACATGCGCAAATACGGAGCCTACGAAGTTACGCGTGACGTTTACAAGCAGAACGAAAAGCAGCTATCGCCAACGGAACTGGCGGAGTCAAAAGTCGAATCCAACGGCGTCATCCGCAAGCAGGGCAAATCGGTTGGCGTTATGGTCGAAGGCAAGGCTGTTGCGGGCTACAACACTCCTTCGCGCAAGCTCGAGCTCTTCTCGAAAACCTTGGCCGATTGGAAGTGGCCAGAGTTCACTCTACCCGAATACTACCGCAGCCATATTCACCGCTCCGCGCAGGCAGCTTCGAGTGGCAATGCGCCGAGCGACTTTGATCCGAAATACTCTCCGAAAGTTGAATGGCGGAGCGAGGCTCACGGCGAGGTTTTCACGCTACTTCCAATTTTCCGTCTCCCCAATCTGATCCACACGCGCTCGGGCAACGCCAAGTTTCTGTACGAGATTTCGCATAAAAATCCGCTATGGGTGAATCCCCTGGATGCAACGAAACTCGACGGTGTACGCACGGGCGATCTCATGAAGGTCCACACCGAAATCGGATATTTTGTGCTTCATGCCTGGGTGACCGAAGGCCTTGCGCCGGGTGTAGTTGCGTGCTCGCATCACCTGGGCCGCTGGCGAGTGAATGAAGACCAGCAGATCGAGCGGATGTCGAGCGCTTGGGTAGACTTAAAAGAGGTTGCGAAAGGCCAATGGAAGATGCGCCAGGTCGAAACCGTCTCGCCCTATTCAAGCCCCGACCCGGACACGAAGCGGGTCTGGTGGAGCGATGCCGGCGTCCATCAGGACATCACATTTCCCGTTCATCCCGACCCCGTGAGCGGCATGCACTGCTGGCATCAGATGGTGCGCGTGGAGAAGGCCGGTCCCGACGATCGCTACGGCGATATCTTCGTCGATACGAATCTCTCGTTTGCGGTATATCAGCGCTGGAAAGCTCTCACGCGGCCGGCTCCAGGTCCAGGAGGGCTGCGCCGCCCTCTGTGGATTCCAAGGGTCGTGCGTCCCGAAGAGGCGGCGTTCTACATCAAATAGCACCGTCATCGAGGCTACTTTGATATCTGATTATCGATCGGCAAGCTAAAAGAAAACACCGAACCACTCCCAAGCTGGCTGACCACGCCAATCCGCCCCCCGTGCGCCTCAACGATCACCTTCGCGATCGCCAGCCCCATACCTGTCCCCGGCGCCATGTAACGTTGATTCTGGCCTCGATAAAACTTTTCAAAGATCAGTGCCTGTTCGAATGAATCGATACCAGGCCCACGGTCCGCAATGCTAGTCATCACTGTATCGGTCTGGACTTCCGCAGTGATTTTGACCGGCACTCCCTTTCCTGAATATTTGCCGGCATTCTCGAGCAGATGCATCAGTACCTCGCGAATGCGCTGCACGTCCATCCGGACATTCGGTAACTCCGGAGGAACGCTGACTTCAACCGGATGATTTTCCAGCGACGCCTTGGCGTCTTCTAGCGCCGATTGCAGTGCATCCTGGATCGAGTGTGGCTCCAGATCGAGCTTGAACATCCCCGAGTCGAGCTGCGCCATCTCCGCCGCTTCGCCCACCAGTCGGTTCAGCCGATCGGTCTCTTCGTCAATCACCGACAGCAGGTCGCGCCTGCCGGAATCATTCAGCGTCGCGCCGGATAGCAGTGTCGTTACACTCGCCTTAATCGAAGTCAACGGAGTTCGGAATTCGTGCGTGACAGAATCCAACAGGGCCGTACGCAGCCTCTCGTGCTCCTGCTCAGCCCGGTTTTTGCTGAGAGCCTCCAGCGCGCGTGCTCGTTCGATTGCTAGTCCCGCAAGGCTTCCAAGTGCGTCGAGAGTTGCGCGGGAAAGGTCGGCGCCGGTGATTCCCAATGCTCCCATGGTCCGCATTCCTAGTCTTAGGGGTACGTACGAAACTCCTGCTTGCGTAATCGGCTCGCCCCGCAGCAAGGTCGAACGCAACACGCTTTCTTCAAACTTCGCATCCAGCGATGAGCGGTAAACCGTGGAATGGTCCACCGCCATTGCGACCACACTTCCAACCGAAAACGTGTCCTCTACATACTTGGGCAGCAAGTTCATGAGTTCAAGAACGTTGTCCGACCCAAGCAACCGCTGGCTCAACCCATACAACTGCTCGACTTCCCGCCGCCGTTGCTCCGCTCCCTCCGCCTCGCGGCGGGCACGCTCCGCTAAATTGCTGGCGACCAGAGCCGTGACCAGGAATGCAAACAAGGCGACCCAATTCTGCGGATCGGCAATCGTGAATGTCCCAAACGGGGGCAGGAAGTAGAAGTTAAACGCCCCCGTTGCGCAAACCGCCAGTACGACGGCATAGCGGAGGCCCCAGTAGGCGGACGTCAGCAGCACCATGACCAGGAAGATCAATGCGGTGGTCGTTGCATTGACGTGCAGATGAAAGGCCGCCGCGGTGATTCCCGCGAGCGCCGCCAGCACAAAAGCGTAACGTACCGCATGTGTCTGAACCGAGACTTTCACGCCCGCATTGTACGATGAGCGTGACATTTTCCTCTCCACGCAAGCACAATAGCTGCGATGACCAAGACGCCCGAGGAGTGGCTGCAGGAAGTCTCGCCAGAAAAGCCGCGCGGCATTTTCAAGCTGTTTCTTGGTTATGCCCCTGGCGTCGGCAAGACCTATAACATGCTCAGCGAAGCGATTCGCCGCGCCAGCCGTGGGGAAGATGTGGTCGTCGGCGTGGTGGAAAGTCACGGGCGCAAGGTCACCGCCGAACTGGCCGGCAAACTCGATCGCGTTCCTCCGCGCAAACTTGAATACAAAGGCACGCTGTTCGATGAAATGGATGTCGACGCCATCCTGGCTCGCAAGCCCGCCGTCGCCGTCATCGATGAGTTAGCCCACACCAACATCGAAGGCAGCAAACACGCCAAGCGCTACGAAGACGTCATCGAGTTGCTGGAAGCCAAGATCGACGTGCTCTCCACCATGAACGTGCAGCACGTCGAGAGCGTCGGGCCCACAGTCCAGCAGATCACCGGCGTGCAGGTACGCGAAACTGTTCCCGACTGGGTGATGCAGCGGGTTGACGAGATCGTCCTCGCCGATCTGACCCCACAGGCATTGCAGAAAAGAATGGAGCGAGGCGATATCTATCCCGTCGATCGTGCCCAGCGCGCCCTCTCCCATTTTTTCCGGCCTGGCAATCTGATCGCGCTCCGCGAGCTGGCGCTGCGTCAGGTGACGGGCGTAGTTGATCGCAGCCTTGATGCGTTTCTCGCGAAAGACGGCAATCAGCCTGCGCACACAGTGCGCGAACGTATCGCCGTGTGCGTCAGTTCAAATCCAGCTGCACAGTACCTGATCGCCCGCGGTTCGCGTATGGCCCAGGCCATCAACGGCGACCTGTTCGTCTTCTACATCGATGTGGGCAGAGATACTCTTCCGCAGGATCAGAAGACGCTCGCCGAGAATATCCGCTTCGCCGAAAATCTTGGCGCGCGTGTAGTGCGCAGCGCCGGACGGAGCATTGCAGACGCGCTCGCCCGCCTGGTGCGCGAGAATCACATCACCCAAGTCATTTTTGGCCGTTCCGCACGCACTGGCTGGCAGCGATATCTCTATCTCTCGGCGATTCAGCGATTCCTTCGCGATTCCCCCTCCGTCGACGTGCACATCGTGAGCCAGGAGGCCCGCTGATGCCGGATGCTCCCCACATTCTCGTTGTCGATGACGAACCCCAGATCACGCGCGTCCTGCGCACCAGCCTTTCGGCGCAAGGTTACGACATCCGCGTAGCCAACAGCGGTGAGATGGCGCTCGAGATTATGAAGGACTGGTCTCCCAATCTGATCATCACCGACCTCGCGATGCCGTCAGTGGATGGTGTTCAGCTATGCCGCGCCGTTCGCGCTGTTTCCCAGGTACCTATCGTCGTTCTTTCCGTCCGAGACAAAGAACAACAAAAGGTCGAAGCTCTCGACGCGGGCGCTGACGACTATGTCACCAAGCCATTCGGCATGAATGAATTGTTGGCACGAGTTAGAGCTAATCTTCGCCGCGTCTCACCGGAGAGCGAATCCGATCCCGTCATCTCGATTGGCGATTTCCGCATTGACACCGCCGCCCGCAAGGTAACCGTCCGCCGGCGTGAAGTACGCCTCACGCCCAAAGAATTCGAACTCCTCGTCTATCTATCGCGAAGGCCGGGGAAAGTCATCAACCACCGCACGCTCCTGGGAGCAGTATGGGGCGGCCAGAGCTCCGAGCAAGTCGAGTATCTCCGGGTCTTCGTCGGCCAATTACGCAAGAAACTTGAGCCCGACTCTTCCTCGCCGCGCTACATCGTTACCGAACCCTGGGTGGGATACAGGTTTGAGCCCGGGGAGTAAGCTTTTCCAGATCTTTACATCCCTCGCCCGATGTGCTTGCGCGTTCGGTTTGGATGTACAATTCTTTCGTCCCTATAAGGCGGAAGCCTTGTGCAGTCTGCTCTTCTCAAGTTCCTCCAGCAAGGAGTCCTTTATGAAATCACAGTTCCAACTGCTCCTATTGGCAGTCTCCGCTCTGGCACTGGGTATGGTCGCGCAGTGCTGGGCTCAAGGTGGCGATGGCAAGGTCGCCCTCCACGTTACTCCCAAGCAGGCTTATGTCTTCGTCGATGGACGCGCCATCAGCGAAGCCAGCAAACTTCACAAACTCACTCTGAGCGCGGGTGATCACAAGATCGAGCTCGCAAATTATGGCTACACGGCTGAAACTCGGAACGTGACCGTCAACGCTGGCCAGACCACCACGCTCGATGTAACTCTGCAACCGGTTTCCAGCACTGTCTCCGGCCCGTTCGGCGCTATCACCATCGAAGGTGCCGACCGCGGTGCGATCCTGCTGAACGGAAAATCGCCCGACTTCTTCGTCGGTCACGGCGATGAGTTCGATCACGACTGGTGGTGGAAGCAGGAGTTGGTCGTTCCTCCCGGCACCTATCAACTGACCGCGATGAATGGCGATAAAGAAG